>Ga0265292_1000496_pt1 | contig 55169 bp, 46 predicted proteins | sample Munlanlewell296A_FD_189080 | JGI IMG/M metagenome (GOLD analysis project Ga0265292, IMG submission 189080) | Leachate microbial communities from a municipal landfill in Southern Ontario, Canada - Leachate well 296A | ecosystem: Engineered > Solid waste > Landfill > Unclassified | place: Canada... | reverse complement strand
GTGGATTCGGTCGGTGGTCCAGCGGGCGGTGTCCTCGATCCCGCGCAGCATGTAGATCAGCCAGGGCTCCCACTCGCCGGCCTCGGTGACGGCGCGCAGCAACCGGTAGTAGTCGGCCTTGTTCTGGATGATGTAACGGCTGAGATAGAGGACGGGAATCCGGAGCAGTCCGGCGTGGAGCAGGTAGAGGATGTTCAGGATCCGGCCGGAGCGGCCGTTCCCGTCGGCAAAGGGGTGGATGGCCTCGAACTGGTAGTGCGCGACCGCCATGCGGATTAGCGGATCGGGACCGTCGGTAGCGAACAGGAAGGTCTCGAGGTTGTGGAGTTTGTCGAGCAGCGGCGCTCCGCCGCGAGGTGGGGTGTACGTGACGACCCCGGTGCTGCGGTCGCCGATCACGACCTGGTCCGCCGCGGATCGGAAGTCGACCGGGCGATCGCGGAGGGTGGAACAGACTTCGCGGATGAGGTCGAGAGAAAGCGGCTGGGTATCGAGGGCCTCGTAGCCGCGGCGCAGCGCGGTGCGGTAGCGCAAGACTTCCTTGGTCTGGGGATCGGAAACGGCGGCTTCGTCGAGAGCGGCCCGGAACAGCTCGTCCTGGGTGGTGACGATGTTCTCGATCTCGGAACTCAGTTTGGCTTCCTGCAGCGGGATGGCGTTGATGAGGATGGCCTGATCGGGAATGAGGCCACCGGCTCCCTTGAGCTCGGCCAGGGCACGCGTAGCAGTAAGACACTGCCTCAGCACCGCCTTGGTCTCGACATCCTTCGCCGGCGGGAGCAGAGGCAGCTCGTCGTGCGGCACGCGCGGATCAAAGGCCATAACCCAACTCCTTCAGGTTGGCGGCGATGGCGGCGTCGAGCTTCGCAGCTTCGCCCCGCTGTTTCCGCAGCGTCGCGGTGAGCCGGCGCATCTTCTCCTCAAAGGCTTCGCCGTCGTCCTCGACCGCCTCTGCGCCCACATAGCGCCCGGGCGTCAGCACATGGCCATGACCCGCGATCTCATCTGTGGTCGCGCTCCTGCAGAAACCCGGGATGTCCTCGTAGGTGCCCGCATCGGCCTCGCCTCTCCAGGCGTGGTAGGTGCGGGAAACGCGAGCGATCTCCTCGTCGGTCAGCTCACGGTGGGTCCGATCCACCATGACGCCGAGCTTGCGAGTGTCGATGAACAAAGTCTGGCGCTTGCGGTCGCGCAGCGGCTTTCCGCCGCGCGTGGGCTTGCCCGACTTGTCCCGCGCCAGGAACCACAAGCACGCGGGGATCTGCGTCCCGTAGAAGAGCTGGCCGGGCAGGGCGATCATGCAGTCCACCAGGTCGGCCTCAATGATGTTCTTGCGGATCTCTCCCTCGCCCGACTGGTTGGAGGACATCGACCCGTTGGCGAGAACGAAGCCGGTCAGGCCGGCTGGGGCCAGATGGTGGATGAAGTGCTGCACCCAGGCGAAGTTGGCATTACCGACCGGGGGCACGCCGTGGCGCCAGCGCACGTCCTCGCGCAGGGGCCCGCCGCCCCAGTCGCTGGAGTTGAAGGGCGGATTGGCCAGGAGGAAGTCGGCCCTCAGATCGGGGTGAAGGTCCTGGTGAAAGCTGTCGGCTTGGTGGGGGCCGAGGTTTGCCTCGATGCCACGAATGGCCAGATTCATCTTGGCCAAGCGCCAGGTCGTGTGGTTCGACTCCTGGCCGTAGATCGAGATGTCGCCGGAGTGTCCTCCGTGAGCGCGGATGAACGCCTCGCTTTGGACGAACATCCCGCTTGAACCGCAACAGGGGTCATACACTCGTCCCTTGTAGGGCTCGATCATCTCGACCAGCAGCTTGACGATGCAGCGGGGTGTGTAGAACTCCCCACCCTTCTTGCCCTCGGCGCTGGCGAACTGGCCCAGGAAGTACTCGTAGACGCGTCCGAGGATGTCCTTGGAGTGGTTATCTCCGCCGGCCAGGCCGATGGTGCCGATCAGATCGATGGTCTCTCCGAGACGGCGCTTGTCGAGAGCCGGGCGGGCGTAGTCCTTGGGCAGGACGCCCTTCAGCGAGGGATTCTCCCGCTCGATGGCCACCATCGCCTCGTCGAGGAGCTTTCCGATGGTGGGCTGCTTGGCGTTGGCCTGCAGGTGCTCCCAGCGCGCGACGCCGGGTACCCAGAAAACGTTCACTCCCCGGTACTCGTCGGGAGCCTCCGGATCGGCGCCTTCAGCGACTTCGGCGAGGAGCTGGCGGTGGCGGTCCTCGAAGGCGTCCGAGATGTACTTGAGGAAGATCAGCCCAAGCACGATGTGCTTGTACTCCGCGGCATCCATGTGACCGCGAAGCTTGTCGGCCGCGGCCCAGAGTGTCGTCTCAAACCCCAGGTTCGCGCCGTTGCTCTTCGTGGGGGCGCGAGCGCCGCGGCCCGCTGGTGCGGTGCTGCCGCTCGCCGCCTGCCGTTGACGCGCCATATGTCCCTCAGCTCTAGGGAGATGAGCCGGCTGGGTCGTTGCTCTGTTTCCGGCCGAGAGCCGGAAATCCCTGCAAGCTTAGCCCAGAGGTGGGACAAATCCCCCCAGTTGCCGGCGTGGCATGCGACAAGACGCAGGGCAACGGCCCGAGCAGAGGTCCTGCTGCGACAGCGGGCCTTCGGTTGCCTGATGGAGCGGCGCATATCAGCCCTTACCGAGCTCGGCGTTTCGTCGGACCTGCCTTGGGCCGGCTATCGGGTGGTCGATCGAGTGGAGACCCAGCGGCCCTGGTCGGCCTGGCAGTTGATCATGCTGCCCGCCCCTGCCGACATCTTCGTGCGCGGCGCGCGAGAGCCCGTCACCTACTTCCCGCCCGCCCCTTCGCCTTCGAGCGGATGGATACGCTCCACGGGGGAGCCCCCCTACTGGAAGTTGGGCTTCCCGCCGCCTGCGGACGCCCGCGTGCTGCTGGCCGCGATGCAGGATGTCGATCCGGGTTCGATCGTGATCCTGATGGGCGAGGCAGACCCGAATGGGACCTACGTCGACGCTCCCCCGCAGGGGGGCCCCGGTTGCGCGATGCAGGTTTACGGCTCGGCCGGGGTGGGCTTCTGCGAGATCGAGCACCACGCGAGCCTGGAAACTCGGTGCATGGACAGCACGGTCATCGCCGCCTGGGGAACGAGGCAGGAGCGGCAGGATCTGCTGGACGCGCTGGGCGCTTAGATATCCCACGATTGGGGGTGTCAAGCCGCCATCTGGTTTGAGGGCGGCCAGGCGCATCAAGCAAGAGCGGTCGCAGCCCACGAGCGTGTCGGCCTCGCAGGCTTCCATCGCCGTATCGGAGCGCCCCTCATCGGCAACCGTCTTGCGGGACGCGGCCGAAGACTGATACGAAGTACCGGTTCAGCAGGCAGGAATCGGAATAGGGGGAGACAGTGGCGTACTGGCCCAGCGAAGAGTGGATGTCTCTGTTCAAGGACGCGATCAACGCCTCGCCGGAGTACAAGGCAGCCGCAGCCAACTGGGAAGGCACGATGGCCTACGTGTTCCAGGCCGAGCCCGATAAGGGACTGCTCGAGGACGTCTGTGGTTTCTTCGACCTCTGGCACGGCGAGTGCCGCGATGCCCGTCAGATCCCCGTTGAGGATGCGGCCACAGCCGCTTTCGTGATCACGGCTCCCTACTCGATCTGGAAGCAGGTCATGAAGAGGCAACTGGACCCCATCAAGGCCATCATGCAGGGCAAGATGCGCATGAAGGGGGACCTGCCGACCGTCGTGCGCAACACCAAGGCCGCCCAGGTGCTGAACGAAGTCGCCGGCACAGTTCCCTCCGAATACCTGGACGAGTTGCCGTCCGAGGTCATCGAGGAGTTGGCCGCGCAGGGTCTACCAGTCCGCGTCCCGCCCGGCCGCTCATAACCGACCGACCGCGCGCAGGGGCACGAACACACACGAGTGCACCATGTCGAAAGGGCGGCACCCCCAACTCGGGTGCCGCCCTTTTGCCTGCATCAACTCGAGCTACTGGTCGGCTACCCCCGCCTCGCGCCGAGCCATCTCCCTGAGGTCCTTCTTCAGCACCTTGCCCACCAAGCTCTTGGGCAGGGTGTCCAGGAATCCGACGGCGCGCGGAGTCTTGTACTTGGCCAGGCGCTCCTGGCAGAAGGCGATGATATCGGCGTCCGTCGCGCTCGCTCCCGGCTTCAGCGCGACATAGGCCTTGACCTCTTCCCCGAACTCGGCTGACGGCATTCCCACAACGGCCGCCTCAGCCACCGCCGGGTGTGCGTAGAGGACCTCCTCGACGTCACGGGGATAGATGTTGAACCCTCCCCTGATGATGAGGTCCTTCTTGCGCTCGGTGATGAAGAGGTAGCCGTCCTCGTCCAGATGGCCGATGTCGCCGGTGTGCAGCCAGCCTCCGCGCAGCACCTCTCCGGAGAACTCGGGGCTGTTGTAGTAGCCCGCCATCACCATCGGCCCTTGGACGCAGATCTCGCCGTCTTCGCCGGCGGCAAGCTCCCGATCGTCATCGTCCACGATCTTGATGTTCGTGCGTGGGTAGGCCAGCCCGCACGATCCCCGCTTCCGCGGGCGATCCACCCGATTGACCACGCACCCGGCCATCGTCTCTGTAAGACCGTAGCCCTCCAGCACCCGGCAGCCCGTGCGCCGTTCGAACTCCTCGGCCACCTCCACCGGCAACGCCGCCGCCCCCGAGACCACCTTCTTCAGGCTCGACAGATCGTAGGAATCGAAGCCCGGGTAGTTGAGAAGGAACGTGAACATGGTCGGCACCATCGCGGTGGTGGTGACCCGGTGCTTCTGGACCGACTCAAGGAATCCTTCCGCCGTGAACCAGCGCAGCATGACCGCGGGATATGCGCAGAGCTGAGAAACGAACAGGGTGGACATGCCGAAGCTGTGCGCCAATGGCAGCACCGACAGGCCAACGTCGTCCGGACCCGATGGGACCACTTCCGCGCCCAGCTCGGCCGCGGCCATCAAGTTGGCCTGGGTGAGCATGACGCCTTTCGGAATCCCCGTCGTGCCCCCCGTGAAGGTGAGCACAGCAAGGTCCGAGGGGGCCCTGTCCACGATCGGCATGTCAGTCTGAGGCCTATCAATGAGCCCTTCGTAGATCAGGGTCCCGGATTGGCCGGATCCTCCCACCACGATGATCTTGGGGGGGTTGGCAAGCCCCTGGCTGGCCTCGAGTACCTTGTCCACGAACTCGATGCTGGTGAAGACGACCTTCGGGGCTCCCTGCTCGAAAATGTGGTGAACCTCTGGCGTGGCCAGCATGAACATCATCGGGATGATGACCGCGCCCGTGGACAGGATCGACATGTAGGAGACGGCCAACTCGGGGCTGTTGGGCAGCAGCGCGGCTGCCCGGTCGTCGGGGCCCAGCCCAAGATCCTTGAGAGCCGCGGCCAGGCGCTGGCCCTCCTGGTGCAACCCGACGTTGGTGAACTTCCGGTCCTCGTAGTAAAGCGAGACGCGCTCGCCGGTGGTCTCGATGTTGCGGATTCCAAGCGAGGCTACGTTCATGTCTCCCCCTAGTCATCCGAACCGTCGTTCGTTGGGCCGGGACTCTATCATGTGACCCCGGTAACAGCGCAGTCGCGACACGCGCGACCGGACACATCCCGATAAGAACGTGGTGGGGGCCCGTTTTCCGGGCCCCCACCACGTTTGTCTGCAGCAGCTACTTCAAGGCACTCCTAGTGGAACTTCTTCCCGAACAGCCTCTCGGAGTAGCCCATCTGGTCGAGGTACATGGTGATTCCGCCGAGGAAGAACGGCCAGCCGGCTCCCATGATCATGCACTGGTCGATGACTTGGGGCTCGGCCACGACGCCCTCGTCCAACATGATCTTGATCTCCGTGGCAATCGCCGTCAGGGCGGAGTCGAGGATCTGCTCCTTGGTCGGAGGCGTGCCCGGCGCCGGCTTCCAGAACGCGGCGACCTCCGGGTCGACCTCCTTGCCCTTGTCGGTGACAACGTAGACACTCGGCTTCTTGCTCTCCACCCAGCGCGCCATGTTCTCGCTCAGCTTGTAGCGCTCGGGGAATGCCGCGTGCAGCGTCTCTGCGGTGTGGTAGGCCACGGCCGGACCGACGAGCGCGGTCAGGTCGAAGGGCGTCATCGGCAGGCCCAGCGACTGCAGAGCCTCGTCGGCGTCCTTGAAGCTCGCGCCCTGGTCCACCGCAACGGTGGCCGCACCCATGAACAGGGTGAGCAACCGGTTGACGACGAACCCCGGAGCGTCCTTGACGAGCACGGCGCTCTTCCTGATCTTCTTCGCCACCGCGAACGCGGTCGAAAGCGCCAGGTCGCTGGTCTTCTCGCCCTTGATGATCTCCAGCAGCGGCATGATCGCCACAGGGTTGAAGAAGTGGAACCCGACCACGCGTCCCGGGTGCTTCAAGTCCGCGGCCATGGCGCTGATGGACAGCGACGAGGTGTTGGTGGCGAAGATGCAGGTCTCCGGAGCGACTGCCTCGACCTCGGCCCAGATCTTCTTCTTCAGCTCGAGGTTCTCGAACACGGCCTCGATGATGAAGTCGCAGTCGGCGAAGGCCGAGTAGTCGAGCGACCCGCTGATGAGCGTGGCGAGGAAGCGCCCCTTGCCCTCATCCACCCTGCCCTTGGCCACGCTCTTGCCGATCTGGTCCTTCACATAGGCCAGGCCCTTGTCGAGGATCTCCTGAGAGATGTCCTTCATCACGACGGGGACTTGGAGGCTGCTCAAGAACAGGTGGGCGAACTGGCTGGCCATCAGGCCGGCGCCGATGATGCCGATCTTGGTCACCTTGGCGGGAGGCACGTCCGGCACGCCCACCGGCCGCTTGGCGCGGCGCTGGGCGATGTCGAAGGAGTACACCCCGGCGCGGAACTGCCGGCTCATCATCAGGTCGCCCAGAGCCTCGTCCTCGGCCTTGAAGCCCTCTTCGAAGGACGCGCCCTTGGCCAGGCTCACCAACTCGAGAGCCCGGTAGGGAGCAAGAGCGGCACCGTGAACGCGGGAATCGATCCAGCCCTTGGTCTTGGCCACGAGCGCGTCGAGGACGGACCAGTCGACCGGGGCCCGCTCGACCTTCTCCTTGCCGAGCAACAGGTCGTTGACGAAGGCCAGTGAATCGTCCAGGAAGTGCATCGGGGCGAACATCCGGTCGGCCAGACCCATCTCGAAGGCATCCTTGGCCTTGATCATGCGGTTCTGGCTCAAGGGGTTTTCGATGATGAGCTTGATCGCCTTCTCCGGGCCGATCAGTTTCGGGGCAAGCTGCGTGCCACCCCAGCCCGGCACCAGACCCAGGAAGCACTCGGGGAAGGCGATGGGCGCCGCGGTGGTGGACAGCGTCCGGTACTTGCACGACAGCGCGATCTCCAGGCCGCCGCCGAGGGCCGGACCGTTGATCGCAGCGATCGTCGGGACCTTGGCATTGATCAGCCGGCTGAAAGCCGCGTGGCCGGCCGCGCCGCCCATGACGGCCAGGGACCGGTCCGTGACCATCTCGGCCGTCATGAGGTCGAAGCCCACGCAGAAGATGAACTGCTTACCGGTCAGAACGATGGCCTTGACGTCGGGCTCGGCGTCGATGGCGTCCATCGCCTCGTTGAGGGAGACGAGGGCCGCAGCGCTCAGGGTGGTCGGTTTGTTGTAGTCCTCCCCGTTGTCCATCGTCATGAGGGCGATCTTGCCCGCGGGCAGGACCGGGTACTGGACCTTGAACTTGGTTACGAGTTCCGCCACGTTGCACTCCTTTCCGTAAGGAAAGCCCGCCCCTATGAGGTCTGCAGGTTCTCCCAGATCACGGTTCCGCCCATGCCCAAACCGATGCACATCGTGGCGAGGCCGTAGCGCACCTCAGGGTGCTCGGCGAACTCGTGAGCGAGATGGATCATCAGGCGAACACCGGAGGAAGCCAGCGGGTGGCCGTACGCGATGGCGCCCCCGTAGGGGTTCACCTTCGGGTCGTCAAGCGCCAGGCCGAAGTGGTCGAGGAAGGCCACGGCCTGTACGGCGAACGCTTCGTTCATCTCGATGAGGCCGATGTCGTCGATAGTCAGGCCCGCCTTCTTCAGGGCCTTCTCCGTCGAGGGGATCGGGCCGTAGCCCATGATCTCGGGCTCGACCCCGGCGAAACCGAAGGACACAAAGCGCATCTTGGCCTTCAGCCCAAGCTCCTTGGCTTTCTCCTCGGAGGTGATGATGCAGCCGCAAGCGCCGTCGTTGAGACCCGACGAGTTACCGGCGGTCACACGCCCTCCCGCGCGGAACGGGGTGCGCAGGCCGGCGAGGCTTTCCATCGTCGTGGCCGGACGTGGCTGCTCGTCCTTGTCCGCGAGCTTCCAGCCGTCCGCGCTCCAGACAGTCATTGGAACGATCATGTCCGCGAGCTTGCCGGACTTGAGCGCGGCCTCAGCCTTGTTCTGGCAGTTGACCGAGTAGGTGTCGCAGCGCTCCTTGGTGACGTCGGGCTGCCGGTCGTGCAGGTTCTCGGCAGTGTTGCCCATGTTCAGCGCGGACGGGTCGACGATCTTCTCGGCCACGATCCGGGGGTTCGGGTCCACGCCCTCGCCCATCGGGTGGTGGCCCATGTGCTCGACGCCTCCGGCGATGATCACGTCGGCCGAGCCCGTCGCGATCTCCCCGGCACCGCAGCACACGGCGGTCATCGCGCCCGCGCACATACGGTCCACGGAGAAGCCCGGGACGCTCTTGGGCAGACCGGACAGCAGGACGGTCGTGCGCCCCATCGTCAGGCCCTGGTCGCCGATCTGAGTGGTTGCGGCCCAAATGTTGTCGTCGACCGAGGCCGGCTCCACCTTGGGGTTACGCTTGATGAGCTCCCTGATGACCTTCACCACCAGCTCATCAGCCCGCGTCTTCCAGAAGATGCCCTTCTCCCCGGCTCTGCCGAACGGGGTTCGAACGCCGTCGACGAAGACGACCTCATGCAGGGTTCTGGCCATGCGCAGTCCTCCTTGCCTCAACATGCGCCTGAGGCGCGACTGTGAAGAAGCGGGATCCGGGAACGGGGATCCCTCCGGGGCGCGCCCGTCCCGCACACAGACGAGGGCCGGCCCAACAATTCTAGGCATGTTGGAGGGGCATATGTAAATCGGACCAGGGCTCGCGCGTTCCGCCCGGCTCGCCGCCGAACGCCGGCGGCGGGAATTGGCTCTGGGAAGCGGCAACCAGCCCGAGCGCCGGGCGCACCTTGCGGCGCTGGGTCCACCTTGCGGCGCTGGGTCCACCTTGCGACTAGGTGTCCTCAAGCGGGTAGCCCAACTCCAACAGCCTCGCCCGTATGCGAGCCGCGTGATCGGGCCCCCCGGCCTCGAGCTGGAATGAGATCTCCACCTCGCCCAAGTGGATGCGGTGGCCCAGGCGGTGGTGTTCGATGCCGAGAACGTTGGCGCCCATCTCCGCGATGACCGCCAGGATGCGCGAGAGCTGGCCCGGCCGGTCGGGGACGCGAGTTCTGAAGACCAGGTAACGGTCGGCCTCCGAGAGACCGAAGCTGATGATCCTGAGCAGCACCAGGGGGTCCACGTTGCCACCGGAGACCACGCAGGCCACCGGCGGTGAGATCGTTCCCACTCCTTGCAGCATCGCGGCCACCCCGGCTGCTCCTGCCGGTTCCGCCAGTAGCTTGGCCCGCTCCAGAAGAAAGATGACTGCCTGGGCGATCCACTCGTCGGTCACCGTGACAACTTCGTCCACGTAGGTCCTGACATGCTCAAGCGTCAGCTCGCCCGGGGTGTTCACGGCGATCCCATCGGCGATGGTGGCCGGCGCCGCCACGGTCACCGGATGCCCGGCCGCAAGGCTTGGGATGAGAGTGGAGGCGCCTTCCGCCTGCACCCCCACGACGCGCACATCGCTCCGGCGCGACTTGACCGTCAGCGCGACCCCGGAGAGCAGCCCTCCCCCGCCGGCGCAGACCACCACGGTGCGCACCTCGGGGCACTGATCGAGTAGCTCCAGGCCAACCGTGCCCTGGCCCGCGATGATGTCGGGGTGGTCGTAGGGATGAATGAACACCCGTCCCGTGCGCACGGCGAACTCCTGCGCCGCGGCAACCGCGTCCCCGAACACCTCGCCCCCGAGGATCACCTCGGCGCCGTAGCCTCGCGTCGCGGCGAGCTTTGGAAGCGCCGCCCCGACCGGCATGAAGACGGTGGCCCTGGCGCCGAGCAGCGATGCCGCCAGCGCCACGCCCTGGCCGTGGTTGCCGGCGCTGGCGGCGACCACGCCCGCACCGCGCTCAGCCTGAGACAGAGCGGAGATACGCGTGTAGGCGCCGCGAATCTTGAATGAGCCGGCCCGCTGAAGGTTCTCGCACTTCAGGAACGCCGGCCCCCCCACCACTTCCTCCAGCGCGCGCGATCGCTCGCAGGGTGTGCGCTCGGCGATGCCGTCGAGCAAGCGCCCGGCGGCCTCCACCCGCTCGATGCCGACCAGCTCCGGGTCACCGATCTCCATCCGCCCTCCATCCGCTCATCTGCTTCGTGCTCGTCAAGCCGGCACGCCACCAGCGCGCCGGCGCCCCTTGTCGTGAACGCCGTGTCTAGTGGTACTCAGTAAGTTCCAGGCGCGCAGCTCGGCGCCCCGCCGTTTCTGGAGCCACCGGGCCGTCATCCATGGCCACCGCCGTCAAGCCCTTGAGCGGGGTTGCCTCGAAGATCGGCACCGACAGCGACCCGGCCCTCGCGGGAGCTTCCGGTGAGCGAAGCCCGGCATAGGTCTCGGCGCCGAGTAGTTTGCTGCGCCCCGCCAGCAAGTAGCAGGAGACCCCGGCGGCGAGGGCGGCATGCGCGACGGTCAGGGTTCCCAACTTGTTCATGAACGACCCCGGACCCAGCGCGTCGCAACCCAGCAGCACCGCATCGGCCTGCCCCACCGCCACCCTGACGCCGGTGTCGGGGAACACCACCGCCTCGATGCCGTCCCTGGCAAGGACCTTGGCCATGGTCCGCCCCTCGCCCCCGGGTTCCGAAGCGGCGCAGAGCACGCGTTGCGGGCACGCCTTGACCAGGCAAGCCCGCATGGTGCTGGAGGCCGAGAACACCAGGATGCGGCGGTCCTTCCCCAGAAGACCCGCACCGAACTGGGCGACCGAGTCCTGTTCTTCGACCAGTCGCACCCGGAACTCCCGCGCCGCCTGGGCCAGGGCGGCCACGGGATCGAGCGCCTGGAGGGAGCGGCCCACCGTCGACTCGAGATGGCGCAGGGGGGCCATGACGGCATGCGCCTCGACGAGCCGGCGGGCCCACCCCAGAGCCGCGGTTCGCAGCCGGGCCCCCGTCATCTCCCCCGCCAGATCCTCTAATGCCGCGGCCGCCGAGAGCGCGATGGCGGTCGCTCCCGAGTGCCTATCCGAGACCGCCGTCTCCAGACGCTCGCGCACACTGCGGGAACCAGCCATGGGTTCCTCCTCCACTCGACCGAGCCTATCTTGCCAGTCCGGACAGGCGCCGACCAGATGTCAGGTGCAAGGAAGATCGGGGACGGCAAGTGCTCGCCGGCGTAAGTACGGTCACGACCGAGAGCGTCACCGCGCCCCGAGGGCAAGGCCGCGAGGAGCGCCGCGTACCTTGACGGTACGCAAGCGACGAGCAACGCGGCCATCGGGGATGCGGGGGCGTTCGAATGTGATCGTATTTGCGCCGGGGGGCACTAAGGTCGGCGAGACCCCGCCAACCACATCGAACCGGACTGTGTGCGAGGTTGCCCACTACTCGCAGGCGAGGAATGAGGAAGACGCCGGTTGCGCACCGGGGACGACTGCCGGAAGGAAGGGAGTACTACGGGTTGCGGGCCGGGACCAACTGCCGGCGGGAGACCACCAAGCCGGCGAGCAACAGCAGCGCCCCCGCCACCAGCATGGCGACCTGGTTGCCGTCGTAGACCAGTCGCAGCCCACCGAAACCGGCGTGACCGTGACCGACCAGTCCCGCCAGCGGACCGGCGGCAATCGCGGAAGAGACCAGTGTTCCGCGCCCCGCGGTCGAAAGCGCCGCCAGAGCCTTGGCGCGGTGGGCCTCATGAATCTGCTCCTGCACGAGAGTCGTGCCACCGACCAGCACCACGGCGAACCCGGCTCCAAAGAACGCCGCCACGCCCAGGCCCAGCGCCAGGTGAGGCAGGCCGGCCATCAGCAGCAGAGCCCCGCCCATCAGCACCAGGCCGTTGCGGAAGATCGACTCCACCCGCATGCGGCGGCGTGCCGCGTGGAGCAAGCTCACGCCGGCGCCGACGCCGACGGCGAACAGCGCCATCAGCCCGCCGAAACCGGCCGACCCGGCACCCAGCGTCTCATGCACATAGGAGACGCCCAGCGCCATGACCACACCGCCGGCCAGGCAACCCGTGATCGCCCCGGGCGCCAGCGAGCGCAGCAAAGGGTGGCGAACCAGGAACAACATGCCCGCGCCGAGTTCCCTCCAGAGCCCCACCCGCCGCCCCTTAGCCACGGCCTCAGCCGAACGTCCGGAGAGCAACGGAATGCGGGTGAGCAGCCCGGCGGAGATTACGTAGATCACGCCGGCCATCACGAAGGCTCCCGTGCGCCCCGGCGCCAGCTTTCCCGACAGCGCGAACAGCCCGCCGGCCACAGGCGCCGCCGCGTAGGAAAGGCCCATGATGCCCGAGTTCGCCAGAGCCAGGGACTCCCCGGCCATGCCCGGAAGGGCCGAGTCGCGAGCCGCCACGGACGTGAGCTGCAGGACTTCGACTGCCGCGAGCACCGCGAGCAGGACAGGGATCGAGTGAGTGAACGGCAAGGCCAGCGCCAGCATCGCGCGAGCCAGGTCGCAGACGACCATGACCCGGCGACGGTCGAAGCGGTCCCCGATCGTACCGGCAAGCGGCGCGGCGACAAGGCTGGGCAGGATGCGAAGCGAGAGTACCAGCCCAACCAGAGCCTTGGAGCGACTGAGCACGATGGCCAGCATCGCGAAGGTCAGCAACCACTCGGCGGTGCCGGAGAGCGCTTGGCTCGCGCCTAAACGGCGCAGCGGAGCGGACCTGAGCATCCAGCCCAGCCCACTCTTGGCCCGCGCCGGGCAAGGACGTCTCACAGCGCACCCACCGGGGCCGGAACCGGAACGAGCATCTTGCGGACCAACCGGGCGAGGAGGTCGGCAAAGGGGGCATCGAAGCCGGCCTCGGCATGGCCGAACTCGGGAAGGATCACCAGCGTCCGCGGGCCGGCCAGACTCCAGTAGATCAGCTCGGCCTCCCGTGTGGACAGGTAGCGGTCTTTCTCTCCGTGCACCACGGTGACCGGGATCTCGCCGATTTGCGCGGCCAACTCCCGCGGGTCCTGGGGCGAGTTCCACTCGGTAGACACCCGCGTGCCCTGCCGGTGAAGAACCCACCGTCCGGGGCGGCTACGGATGAACCAGCTCATCACCTTGCTCGAAAGCTTCCGGGGTTTCTTGTACTCGGCGGGAGCCGAGATCGACACCACAGCATCGACGCCGCCGTGAAGCGCGGCCGCACGAAGAACGGCGCCCCCACCCATCGAGGCCCCTATGCTCACCACGCGGCGAAAGCCCCGGTTGCGGGCTTCCTCAACCACTGCCTGCACATCCAGGACTTCCCTATCTCCTAGGGTGGAAATGCCTTCGCTCTCGCCGTGACCGCGGAAGTCGAACGAGAAGACCGCGAACTCATCCGACAGCCGGCGACAGAGGTCGACCAGTGAGGGATTGCGGTGGGTCCCGGTGAACCCATGGCAGATGACCAACGCAGTCTCTGTCTCCTTGGGCCCGTAGGCGCGCCCGACCAAGCGCACTCCGTCGTCAGTCACGACCGCGAAGTGGTGGCCGCCTGTGGGCCAACTGAGTGAGGGGCGGACAGTCACGGCACACCTATGGTTCGACAGATTGTGGGCTGGGCTTGACGGGACAAACCGCCCGGGAACCGGCAAAATCTGACTTCTACCAAACCAGGATACGCCCCGCACGCGGCATCCGCGAATCCCCTGTGTCACAAATGGTCGGGGCATCGACTGCGCAAGCGCGACAGCGCGGGACAAGAGCCGCTAAGCTCGGCGGGTCGAGCCGGCAATTGTGACGCGACGCGCAACGAAACGGGCCCGGAAGAGTGCTCCCGAGCCCGGCAAAGATAGTGCCCCGAGGAACCTTCCCACTCCAGCTCTCCGACCTAAGCCTTCCTGCTGGTGCTTTCCGGCCCCTCGGGGCGACGTCAATCTACTCAGGCCCCTCCACCTTGTCAAGAAGTTTTTTTCCGGCCTTTCTTAAGGAAGCTTCGAGGCGTTCCAGCAAGGAGTTGCAGCCAGTCGGGACCGAGCACCCGCGGCCTGTGGTTGAATGTGGTCCATGGAAGGCGACCTCGATGCGGAGCTCCAAGAACGGCGGAAACGGCTCGATGAGGCGCTGGACCCGATCGTGCGTCACCTGGTGCGAATGGGGGCGCAGCTTGTGGTGCTGTTCGGTTCCGAGGCCCGCGGCGAGAGGAACCCCATGGCGGACCTGGACATCCTCGCCGTCATGGAAACGGCGGAGCCGTTCGTGGAGCGGCTTGCGCGCGCCTATCGTGAACTGCGGCCGGGAGTGGCGCTCGATCTGCTGATCTACACGCCGAAGGAGTTCGACCTTATGCGCGTGAAGCCTTTCGTGCAGCGGATCCTCGAGGAAGGGCGGGTGCTGTATGCGGCCTGATCCGGTGGACGAAGGATCTCGCTGGCTCGACCAAGCCAAGGAGGATCTGACGAGCGCGGAGGTTCTGTTGCGCGAGGAGCGCTTCTACCTCGTCTGCTTCCTGGCCCAGCAGGTTGCTGGGAAGGCATTCAAGGCGCACCTGTACGCGCGTGGGGCCAGCGTGGTCCTCGGCCATTCGGTTGAGGAGTTGGGGCGTCGAGCGGCCTCGAACGACATCTCTCTGGAGGAGATCAGGCAAAGGGCCGCTGAGTTGGACGCCTACTACGTTCCCACCAGGCATCCAAATGGCCTTCCGGCGAGCATCCCCGCTCGCGTGTTCGGCCGGGAAAGCGCCGTGCGCGCTCTGGCACTCGCTCGCGAGGTAGTCGAGGCGATCGACCAGTGCTGGCCACAGGGCCAGGCGTCCTGACCGAGGGCAGTGTGCGAGGGCAGGAGGAGCCGGGCGGGAACCTGCCACTCAGCGCTCAGCGGATCGCAGTCCGGCTGGCGTGCAGGCGCTCCTCGAGAGAATCGTCCAGAGACGGCAGCTCGAAACTGGAGTGGCGGCGCGCCAGCGCCCGACGCAGCAGGTGGTCGGCGAGCCAGGGGTTCTTGGGAAGCATCGCCCCGTGCAGGTAGGTCCCGTAGCAGGTTCCCTGAACGGCGCCCTCGGTGCCGTCCCCACCGTTGTTGCCCGCGCCCCGCACCACACGGGCAAGCGGTCTGGCCTCCGGGCCCAGGTAGGTGCGCCCCCCGTGGTTCTCGAAGCCGACCAGGGTCTTGCCCTCTGATCCTTCCAGCGCCGAGCGCGCGACCACGTCGCCGATCAACCTGCCCGGCCGCGCCACGGTCTCAACATCCAGGATGCCGATGCCCTCGAGCAGCCCGCCGTGGGCGTCCCGGTAGGCGCGACCCAGGAGTTGGTATCCGCCGCAGATGGAGAAGATGACCGCGCCCGCGTCCCACACCCGCCGCAGCGCTCCCGCCTTCTCGCGGCAGAGGTCCTCGGCCACCGTTCCCTGAGCCAGATCCTGCCCGCCCCCGATGAAGTAGAAGTCGCAGTCCTCGGGCAACGCGTCGCCCACGCTGACCTCGTCCGTGCGCACCCGCATCCCCGACCACTCCGCTCGGCGCTCGAGCGCAATCACGTTGCCGCGATCTCCGTAGGTGCTCATCAGCTCGGGATATAGGTGGCAGATCCTCAACTGCATGCCTTGTTCCGCCCCCCGTGGACCTTGGGCCCCCTCGATCTCACGCGCGCCGCGCTTGTCCAACTCGCTCTGGCCGCCGCAGGTGTCCGCGCTCATCGCCTACGCCCTCGGCCCCAGGGCGGCCGAGCGCTCATGTCCCGCTCGCAGCGCTCCGCGCACCTCATGCAACGCCGTGTAGGTGACCACGGCGAAAAGCGTCCCGCCGTCCGGGACCAGATCGATCGCCCGCTCGAGCATCGCGGGGATGTCGCTTCCCACCTCCACGATGTCTGCCTGCAGTCCGGCGTATTTCAAGCGTACAGCCAGATCCAAGGCCCGCGTTCCCGAGGCCACGATGCCCGCACACCGCCCGGCCAGCCGCTCGAAGTCCACATCCCAGATCCAGGACACGTCCCGCCCATCGGCGATGCGGTCGTTCAGGCAGATCAGCAGGAAGAGCCGCTGCTCCTCTTGGAGCACGGTGCGCATGACCTCGTCGAAACCCGTGGGATTCTTGGCCAGCAAGGGAAACACATGGCGGCCACGAACGCTCATGGAGCCTCCCCGACCGAACGCCGAGCGCATGTCGGCGAGGCCCCCGGCCAAAGCCGCCAAAGGAATCCCGAGAAGCCGGCATCCGGCCGCGGCGGCCAGCACGTTGTAGGCGCTGTAGAGCCCGGGCGCGTCAACCTCCACGCGGACCGACTCCTCCTCAGTGCGCACCGTCAACGCCACGGCCCTCGCCCCCATCAGCTCGACCTCCTCTCCCCAGAGGTCCAGCGCTGGAGGTCGCCAACCGCAAGCCGTGCACGCGTACTCCCCCAGGTGGCCGAGGTAGACCCGCCGGTAGTCCAAGTGGGCGCGGCAGGTCCGGCAATACTGGGAATCGGAGGCGTGCGGCAGGCGGCCCAGGTCATGGCGAGCGTCTCGAAGCCCGAAGTTCAGCGTGCCGGGGAAAGCCTGGCCGACGGTGGCCAGCAAGGGGTCGTCGGCGTTGACGGCGAGGGCCGGAATCCGCTCGGCCGCCGCCAGCGCCTCACGCCACTTCTCACCCAGGGTATCGAGCTCCCCGTATCGGTCGAGCTGGTCGCGGAAAAGGTTGGTGAGCACCAATGCCTTGGGGCGCAAGCGCGGCACGGCCAGGGGCAACACCGCCTCGTCCACCTCGAGCAGGCCGAGGTCCGCCTTCCATCCGGGACCGGCGAGCAGTCCGGTTGCCAGACCCGACAGCAGGTTCGCCCCGGCCGGGTTGGTTGCCGGCGCCAGGCCGGCCCGGCCGGCCGCCGCGACGATCATGCGAGTGGTCGTGGTCTTTCCATTGGTGCCGCTGACGAGCAGAACACCGCCGGGAATCCTGGAAGCGAGCGAAGCCAGGGCCCCGGGCGCAACCGCGACCACCAGCTTGCCGGGAATCGTCGATCCCGCGCCGCGGCCGAGCACGCGGCTCAGGGCACCCGCGGCACGGCCGGCACCCACCAGCGCGCCAAGCCCGAAACCCAAGCGCCGCTTGGGTTCTCCCACCGGTGGCTGCTCGCGTCGCGAAGAGGACATGCGACTCCCACGTCTGCCCGAAATCCACTTGCCCACGTGCGGGGTGGATCCCCGCCACGAGCAAGATACCGGTTCGCGGAGGGACACGGAGTGAGGTTCGAAACCCCGTTTGGACGAATTCCGGACACCGACACGATACCGGCTTGCGACCCTGACCGCGGCCGCAGACTCCCGCAGGCTGTGCCCGATTCTGGCCCCCGGCGAGGCCTCTGGTACCCTCGGGCGCATGGGACGTTTCCTGCTGTCCGCCCATCACGACCCCGGGCACATGTTGCCCGTGCTCTCGGTCGCCCGTGCTCTCAAGGCGCGCGGGCACGAGGTGATGCTAAACGCGTCAAAGAAGTGGCAAGCTGTGGCGGAAGCGGAGGGGTTCCCCTTCGTGCCCTACGCAGCTTGGGACTGCACCGACCCCGAGGACTTCGCCAAGCTCCTCTACGAGAGCGCCGGTCACCTTGCCAGGGGCATGCTCCCACTGGTCGAGGAGTTCCGGCCTGACGCCCTGATGTCCGACGTGCTCTCCCCCGCAGCCGGACTGGCCGCCGAGGTCGCGGGGTTGCCATTTGCCACGATGCTGATCCACCCCTGGCACCTTCCCAGCCGCGACCTACCCGCCTTCGGATTCCCCGGCAATCCCGGCCGGACCTTCTTGAGCCGGTGGCGCGACGCCTACATACGCGCCTGGCAGAAGCACGACCTGGCCAAGCCGTTGCCCCTGCTCAACATGGCCCGGGGCATGGTCGGATTGCCTCCCACCGACGACGCCGACGCAATGAGCCACAACCTCGTCCTGGTCGTCACCCTGCCCTGCATGGAGTACCCACGCTCGGATTGGCCGGCTCGGGCGCGGATCGTGGGCCCGTGTCTGGCCGACCTGCCTGGCGAGGTGCCGGAACTGCCGCCCGGCGACGACCCCCTGGTTGTGGCCACAACCTCGACGACCGGCTCTTTTGATAACGTCCTGCTGGAGACGGTGCTGGAAGCCCTGGCCGGCGAGCCGATCCGACTGCTGGCCATCTGCGGCACCCGCAACCTGCCGGACGCGAAGCTGCCGCCCAACGCTCGCCTGTCCCCACCGTGTCCCATCGGGCCGATCATGGCGCACGCCTCGGCCGCCGTCGCGCACGGAGGCCACGGAGGCGTGGTCAAAGCCCTCTCGTGCGGCGTGCCCCTGGTGGTGATCCCGTTCCGCGGCGACCAGGGGGAAAACGCGCGCCGGGTCGAGTGGTCGGGCGCGGGGCGCCGCCTGCCGCCAAGGCGCCTGTCCGCCTCCAGGCTCAACGAAGCCGTCCGCTCGCTGCTGGATGAGCCCTCCTACCGCGAGGCCGCCCTGGCCGCTCGGGCACAGGCCGTAGCCCTCGACGGTCCCAACTACTGCGCCAGGCTGCTCGAGGAGCTCGCCGGCCTCGGAGTGCCCGACGGCTTGCCCCCCACCCGACTCACCACCATCGGACTGATCCCGGAGCATCCGGCCCTGTCCCGAATGCCCTCACCGCTCAAGACCCTGAGGTAGCAGTGGACTTCCGGCGCTGGCCGGTCGATGTCGACGAAGCGATTGCGCTCCAGGAATCGCTGGGCGCCCGGGCACTGGAGGCACTGGAAGATCCGTGGAGCCCACCTCCTTCTCCCCTGCTGCTCGGCGGCTGTTTCGTCACCTTCGATGCCCGGGACCGTGCCTGGGCGGCGGCCGCGCTCGTGCGCGAAGGCGGCACGCGCCCGGAGGGGCAAGCGGTCGTGGAGGGGAGTGCGGGGTTTCCCTATGTGGTGGGCCTTCTGGCCCTCCGGGAAGGCCCGCTGCTGGAAGCCGCCGTGCGCGCGCTTCCTCGAATGCCCGACTGCCTGCTCGTCAATGCGGGCGGGGCCGATCACCCGCGCCGGGCCGGACTGGCGACCCATCTGGGTGCCGTCCTGGGAGTGCCCACGGTGGGCGTGACCGAACGTCCCGTCGTGGCGGCCTGCGAGCCGCCCGGTCTGGCGCGTGGGGAGTCGAGCCCACTTGTCATCGGGGACGACGTCGTCGGGTTCTCGGTTCGCACGCGTTCCGCGCGGCGCCCGGTGCTCGTCAGCGCGGGCTGGCGCGTGACGGCGGAGACGGCAAGGGACCTCGTCCTGCAAGCGGCATCAGCGCAGCGGACCCCGCAACCGTTGCGGGTGGCCCGTCGCCTGGCGCGCGTCGCGCGCACGAGGACGAGCATCTGAGACGGATTCGCGCTAATCTGCCGCGCAGTCTCTGCTGGAGGGGTAAGAAGGATGCTCAGGAAATGGGCGGCAAGAACGGTAGCCCGATTGCTCAAGGAGCACTACTCGTCCGCGCCCGACTCGTTCGACAGCCTTCGCGCCTCGGGGCTAGTCACCATGGGCCGCTGTTCGGGAGGCGAGGCCGTAGTTCACGTCTACGAGGGCGAGAATGGGCGAGTCATCATTGGGGACTTCACCGGCCTCGGAGCCTACGTGGAGTTCCTCGTCGGCGGCGGCCATCGAGTGGACTGGATATCCACCTTCCCGTTCAGGATGCAGCTTGGTCTCCCCGGCGCCCTCGAAGACGGCCATCCAATCACCAAAGGTGACATCGTGATCGGCCACAACGTCTGGATCGCACGCAGCGCGAAGATCCTCAGCGGAGTCACGATAGGCAATGGTGCCGTAGTGGCCGCATATTCAGTGGTGACCCGCGACGTTCGCCCCTATGCCATCGTCGCCGGCAACCCGGCCAGGGAGATTCGGAGACGCTTCTCCGACGGGCAGATCGAGGCATTGGAGAAGATGCGCTGGAACGAGTGGCCCATGGACAAGATCATCGAAGCCGTTCCGCTACTGTGCAGCCCCGACGTCGAGGAGTTCATCCGCAGATACGGCGATGGGGCCACGGCGAGCGCCGCGTACCCAGATGGTACGCAGGCGACGAGCAACACGGCCACCGGGAATGCGGGGGCGCTCGAACGGGGGCGTACTTCCGTGGCGGGTACTGACTAGGCGCTTTCGCGGCGCAGGCGCATCGGCCGGATCTCGGCCCTGGAAGGACGCAGCACCTCAGAGATCACCTGCGCGAAGCGCTCGGGGTCCTGCAACAGCCAGCCGTGGTCGCCGTCGACCACCACGAGCGGCGCGCACAACTTCTCCGCGATCGTCTCGCCGCATCTTAGGGGAACCAGGTGATCGCCACGTGACCAGACCACGGTCGCCGGCAGATGCCTGCGCGCCAAGGTTTCCAACTCGGGCTCGAGGTTCTCGCCGCGAAGCCAGCGCAGGGCGTCCGTGACACTCTGGCGTCCGTGCGAGGAGTGAGCGGTCTCGATGAACCCCATGGCAGTGCGCCAGCGAGAGACCGAGATGTAGGGCAAGAAATGCAGCCCGAGCAACGCCAGGCTGTGAGGTAGGCTCGAGGCGCCGATCGTGTTGATCAGCGCCAGGCGGCTGACCCGGTTTCGGTGAGTGCCGCAATACAGCGCCGCGATCCCACCTCCGAGCGAGTGACCGACGATCGCGGTGGGCTTCTCGACTCGTTCCTCCACAACCCGAGCCAGACTCGCCACCGCGTCACTCACTCGCCAATGGGGGCCCAGCCGGGTGAGGTCGGGCGCCACCACGCGGAAGCCGTGGTCGGCAAGCCTACTGAGGGACTCGAGATAGGGACCCGGGCCGACCGCCCAGCCGTGGACGAACACCACGGGATCTCCCGAACCCACCTCGGCGAAGGCGACCGTGTAGGCCTTGCCTCCAGCGTCGACGCGGCGACCCGATCGGGCGGGATCCGGCACTTGCGGCACCTCCTCACCCCCCATGTCGCTCATCGGCAACTCGCCGATCCAGCTTGGGCCCCGAGCCCGAGCCGCCAAGCCTGTGCGCCTTCACCCCTTGCGACCCGCGACCGGTCCGGGACCGGCAAGAAACACGTGCCGGAGGAGGGAATCGAACCCCCACGCCCGAAGGCAGGCCGTTTTAAGCGGCCCGTGTCTGCCGTTCCACCACTCCGGCCGGCCGGACTCCTCAAACCGGCATCGAGCCCCGGCGTCAACAGAGTACCCGACAGGCGGGCCTCGATCGGGGATTTCGCCACATCGCAAATGCCCCGATGCCCCTGGAGTTCAGGTCGCATCCCGGGCCAGAAGCAAGGCCATTCCGTCCAGGATGTCGGTCTCGCTGACGACGACCTCACCTATGCCCAGTGCGTCCACGATCGCGACCAGAATGACCGCGCCCGCCACGACCACGTCGGCGCGCCCCGGATGCATGCCCGGCACCTTCATACGCTCGGCCTGGGTGGAAACAGCCAGCCGGCGAGCCAGATCCCCTATGGCCTGCGCCGAAAGACGGCTGCGGTGAATGGCAGCCGGGTCGTAGGCAGGAAGTCTCAGATGCATGGCAGCCAGAGTGGTAACCGTGCCGGCCACGCCCACATAGGTCCTCGCCTCCCGGAACGGCCGACCGTCCGCAACCAGCGGGGCCAGCAGTCTGCGGGCTTCGGCGCGCAGTGCCTCGACCTCCTCCGAAGATGCCGGGTCATGGCGAAGATGCCGCTCCGTCAGGCGCACGCAACCGACGTTGAGCGATCGTTCGGCGAGCACGCGGGAATCGACGCCGGCCACGAACTCCGTCGATCCTCCACCGATGTCGAAAACGCAGACCGGCTGGGGAACCTCGAGGTCGTAGGTCGCCCCAAGGAAGCTGGCCCGGGCCTCTTCCTCACCGGGCAGGATGTCGGGCACGACCCCGACCCCCTCGGCGACCCGGGCGCGGAACTCCTCGGAATTGGAGGCATCGCGGGCGGCCGAGGTGGCGCAGATACGCATCGCGACGGCTCCCGCCTCGCGGGAGGCTCGCGCGTACTCCTCGATCACCGCGGTCGTTCGAGCGATCGCTTCGACCTTGAGCCTGCGATGGCGGTCCACTCCCTCACCGAGACGCGTGACCGCCATGGTGCGCACCACCTCGACGACCTTGCCGTCGAACACGTCGGCGACCAGCAACCGCGTGGTGTTGGTGCCGCAGTCGATGACGGCAACGCGCGTCATGCGGACCCCACCGGCCTCACGGGAACCTGCCTATCGGGCTGGGATCCTTCCGGATCGCGAACCCGTGTTTCCTCAGCCACCGCTACCTCACCTTCGGGCGGGGGTCCTCGGGGATCTCCGCCCTTGCCCCATCCACACACGCCTTCGCGCAATTCAGCGGCTCGATGCGCTGGGCCACCAACGCCCCCACCGGGTTCGGACCCCCGGCCGCGTGGTGGGCGTAGTGCACGTGAAGGCACTTCACCCGCCGCGGCATGCCCCCGGCGCCCGGTCTGCCTTCGATCGCTCCCAACTCCTCGCGTGCGGCCAGGTAGCTCTCGTGGGCAGCGACGTAGGCCGCCGCGAACTCCGCATCCGACTCCAGCCGGGCGTTCAACTCGCGCATGAGCCCTCCGGCTTCGAGCCCGCCGATAGCCGCGCGGGCCGCCGGGCAGGTCAGCCAGTACAGGGTGGGAAACGGTGTGCCGTCGGCCAGATGCGGCGCGGTCTTGGCCACGGAAGGAAGCCCGCGCGCGCACCGTGCAACCACACCCAACAGGGCGCGGGCAGGCCGGCCGATCTGCTCACCGACAACGGCGAGATCTCCCTTGGGCTGTGCGCCATCCAATGCCATGACCCGGTCAGGATAACCGTTGGCGGGACACACGAAACCACCCGGGCACCCCGGCAAGCGATCAGAGGACGAATGCGAGAAGTTGTGCGGGTCTAGCCTCGCTTGGCTTCCCTTTGCCGCTTGACGTCAACCATGCGCTCTTCGCTCGAGCGCATGAAGCGCTTGAGCTTCCCCTCGAACTCGGGGTCCTTGGCAGAGCGTCCGCGGCGCGGCGCTTCGGGTTGCCAGTCGTCGGCGGCCTGCTTGATCGACAGGTCGATCTTGCCCTCGTCCTTGATGCCGACGACCTTGACCTTCACGCGGTCGTCGAGCTTGAGGTGTTCCTCGACCGAACGGACGAAACTCCGGTCGACCTCCGAGATGTGGACCAGACCCGTTTCACCCGAGTCCAACTGGATGAAGGCGCCGAACGGGGCGAGTCGGGTGACCTGTCCTTCGAGAATCTGGCCAACTTCGAGTGCCATGCGCGGTATTCCCGCTCCCTTCGTGGTATGCCGGGCTCCACGCCGGAGCCCGATCTTGCGAGCCCTCAGTGTAGTGCCCCCGAAAACCAGGGGTCAATGCGCACCGGGGCACGCGCCACGTCCGGGCGCCCGATTGGGTCCCTGAGACGAGCCCGCCATCCACTTCCAGACAGGCTCTCGGTGCGACAAGTTCTGATCCTCGAGGGGGGACCACACTAGAACCAGCCGGTCATCCACCCCCACAGCCGCGAGTACCACGGCTTCTGGCGGACGTGCTTCGCCTCCACCACCCCGCCCAGAGTCGGGGTGGGAGTCGGGGTGGGAGTCGGGGTGGGTTCGACGATGATGAACGGCCGCTCCCCCGGACGCACCATGCGCAGCTCCTCGCGAGCCATCCGCTCGATCTCCTCGTCCGAGCTGAGCGAGGTCTTGCGCGCCTCGAGCGTGGCGATCTGGCGCTCGAGCGCTGCCTGCTTCGTCTCGAGTCCGGCGATCATCTGCCGCTGTTCCAGGTAGGTGCGTATCGGGTAGACGGCAACGACCGCGATCAGCGCGGCCGAAACCAGCAGCAGGAAGACCTGCGAGGGATACCCGAGGCGGCGCAGCCCCCGCCTCTTGCGGGAACGGGACTTCGCCCGGGATCGGGCGCCCTCAGCTTTCCCGGGGGGCCGGCCGGCCCGACCTCGGCTGGGCACCGCCTTGCGGGGCGGGCGACCGGTTCTGCGCCGAGTCAACGCCTATGCCTCCGGGTAACTCCGCGGGAACGCGGTACGACCGGGGTAGCGGGCCGTGGAACCCAGCATCTCCTCGATGCGCAGAAGCTGGTTGTACTTGGCCACGCGGTCGGTGCGGCAGGGTGCCCCGGTCTTGATCTGGCCCGCGTTGAGCGCAACCGCCAGGTCGGCGATCGTGGTGTCCTCGGTCTCGCCCGAGCGGTGGGAGATCACCGTGGCGTAACCGTTGCGGTGGGCCAGCTCGCAGGTCTCCAGGGTCTCGGTGAGCGAACCGATCTGGTTGAGCTTGATCAGGATCGCGTTGGCCACCTTGCGCTCGATGCCCATGCGAAGCCGCACCGGGTTCGTCACGAACAGGTCGTCCCCGACGATCTGGATCTTGTCGCCCATGGCTTGGGTGAGCGCCGTCCAGCCCTCCCAGTCTTCCTCGGCCATGCCATCCTCGATCGAGACGATCGGATAGCGGGAGCAAAGCTCGGACCAGTAGGCAACCAGTTCGGCCGGGGCGAGACTGCGGTTCTCGCCGGCCAGCTGGTAGCGGCCGTCCTTGAACAGCTCGGTGGGAGCCGGGTCGAGCGCGATCGAGACATCCGGGCCGGGCTCGAAGCCGGCGGCGGTGATGGCTTCGACCAGGACCTTCAGGGCGTCCTCGTTGACGGCGAGGTTGGGAGCGAAACCGCCCTCATCGCCTACGCCCGTGCCAAGGCCCTTCTTGCGCAGCACGGCCTTGAGGGTGTGGTAGACGCGCGCGGAAGTTTCCAGCGCCTCGGCAAAGGAGCCGGCGCCGACCGGCACGATCATGAACTCCTGGAAGTCCACGCTGTTGTCGGCGTGCGCGCCGCCGTTCAGGACGTTGAGCATCGGCACCGGCAGCACGTGAGCGTTGGGACCGCCGAGGTAGGCGTAGAGCGGCAGTCCGGCCGAATCGGCCGCGGCCTTGGCGGCGGCCAGAGAGACACCGAGGATCGCGTTGGCCCCCAGGTTGCTCTTGCCGTCGGTGCCGTCCAGGTCGAGAAGCGCCGCGTCCAGCGCGCGCTGGTCGGCCGGGTCCAGACCAAAGATCTCGGGGGCGATGACGTCATTGACGTTCTTGACGGCGGTCAGGACTCCCTTGCCGGAGTAGCGCTCTCCGCCGTCGCGCAGCTCCAGGGCCTCGAATGCGCCGGTGGAAGCTCCGGAGGGAACGGCCGCCCGACCGAAGGAGCCATCCTCCAGACCGATTTCCACCTCCAATGTGGGGTTGCCCCTGGAGTCGAGGATTTCGCGCGCCAGAACAAGTTCGATCGCAGGCATTGTGGATTCCTTTCGCAGCAACGCATGACCGCATCAGACCGGCCAGACCCGCCGGCCGGCACCGATTCTACCATCGGGACCCGTGCGCCCCCGGAGCATCAGGTGGAGGTCAGGGCCGAAACAAGGATCTCGCGCGATGGAGTGCGCACCTGGATGCTCAGCATGGCCATCGTCTCACGTCCCCCCTTCCCGGTCGTCGGCCTCGAGTCTGGCCCCATGGCCGTGATCGGGTCCCCTCGCAGTGTCGGTTCCGAGCTCATCCCGGACGTGGCCGTCCTCGGCCCGAGACCGGTCCTCACCAGCCTCGCGGAGCCCATCCTCGGCGGCGCCGGCGCGGGTCTCGGCCAAGCCCACCGCTTCCCAGAGCCGTTGCCAATCCTCGCGCGTGAGGCTCTCCGGAGGGCGTCCCTCGGCGGCGGCCGTCTCGACTGCCGCCTGCAGTCGCAAGCGAAAGCGCCGGCCGGCTTCCCGCAGCGCGGCTTCCGCGTCTACGCCGGCCCGGCGTGCTCGGGCCACCAATACGAAGAGCTCATCGCCGAACTCCTGGGCTCCCCTGGCTGCCGCGGTCTCAACATCTCCTTGCTCGATTCCTTCGGCTTCCCCAACTTCCTCAGAAAGCGCGGTCCCCGCCTGGTCCCGCTCGCTTCTCTTGGCTCCCCTTGCCTGAGCACAAATGGCGTCTGCGCACTCGATTCCGGCGATGCTTGCCCAGTCGAAGCCCCAGGCCGCCGCTTTCTTCTGAAGCTTGGCCGCAAGCTGAAGCGCCGGCAGCCCCGACGGCACTCCTTCGAAGGGATCGGTGCGCCCCTTCTCCGCGGCCTTGATCAGTTCCCAGTTGTGCACCACCTGCTCGGCGGTGGAAGCCTCCGCATTGCCGAAAACGTGCGGGTGGCGATGGATCAGCTTGGCGGATATGTGCCGCGCAACGGCGTCGATGTCGAAGTTCCCTGCGTCGGCGGCCATCTGGGCATGAAAAACCACCTGGAGCAGCACGTCTCCCAGTTCTTCCTCGAGGTCGGTGGCCGAGCCGTCTTCTATCGCCTGCAGGACCTCATAGGTCTCCTCGACCAGATAGCGAGCCAGGCTCTCATGGGTCTGCTTGCGATCCCAGGGGCACCCGTCAGGCGCCCGCAGCTTGGCCATGATCGAGACCAGGTCGAGCACTGCCGCGCCCTGCGGTTCCTCGAAGGACACGACCTCGCACTCGGCGCCATCGCGCGCCGCGGCGGTCAGCGCCGAGCGAACGAACGCTTCGTCCCCCTCGGGCGCAAGCAGGTAGGTGGCCGACCCGCTCCGGCGCGCCTGCTCCAGCAAGCACGCCACCCGCACATCGATGCCGGGGCCTTCGGGCCGATCATCCTCGATGCCGGGACGCTTGGCTTCCGCGATCTTGGGCCGTTCGTCCTCGACACCGGGGCCCTCCAGAACGCGCCAGGGGATGCCCGCAGCATCGAGCGACGGAAGACCGGGGTGGGAGGCTTCGGCGACCAGCACGACCTCGGCAGCCCGCAGAGCCGTCCAGATCTGGGCCGCCATCAGCCCCGGGAAGCGAGGACTGGTCGCGACGAGCACCACTCGGAGAGGCAACCGTCTACCCTGTCGGCACCTCGCCGGTCTTGGAGCCCGGCGCCTGCGTGGGCGACGTGTCCCGGCCGACGATCTTCAGGGTCTTGGAGTCCCAGCGGCCGTATACCGGGTTGACCTGGATCTCGGCCTTCTTGAGCTTGGTGTCGAGCCACTTCTGGAAAGCCTCGTCCCGGTCCGTGCTCATCAGTTCCTTGGCGATCGCATCCTTGACCTCCTCGAAGGTCTGGGTCTTGCGCTCGAGGAGTTGGATGATGTGCCAGCCGTACTGGGTCTGCACCGGGCTGGAGATCTCGTTCGGCTTCATGGCGAAGACGGCCGTATCGAACTCGGCCACCATGCTGCCCTTGCCGAAGGAACCCAGGTCTCCGCCGTTGGTCTTGGCCGAAGTATCGGTGGACTTCTCCGCGGCGAGCTTGGCGAAGTCGGCGCCGCCGACCAGTTGGGCCCTGATTGCCTTGGCCTCGTCCTCGGTCTTGACGAGGATGTGGCGCGCGTGGACCTGGTCGTACTTGGTCGCCAGGTCGGCCTCGTATCTGGCGCGAACAGCGGCCTCATCCACGGTCAGGTTGGATGTCGCCTTGTCGACGAGCTTCTCGGCAACCATGGAGTCGGTCAGGCGCTTGCGGAGGCTCTCCATCGTGTAGCCCTCCTGCTCCGCCGCCTGGCGCAAGGCGGCCAACCCGCCGAACTGGGTGGTCAGATCGTCGATTCGCTTGTCGACCTCACTGGCGGCGACCGAGATCTTGGCTTTCTTGGCCTCCTGATTCACCAGTACTTGCTGAATCATCTGGAGCAACAGGTCCCGCTGGGCCGCCTCGGCCCCCGTGCCCTCGAAGACCTGGCCGTACTGGGAGTTCTTCTTGGCGATCGCAACCTCCGCACGGAAGGCCTTGACGGCGATCTTCTCGCCGTTGACCGAAGCCGCATCCGAGGAGGAGAGAGAATCGCACCCCGTGACCACCATCGCGATCAGGGCTACCAGCGCCAACAGTCGACAACGTCTCATCGGCTTGGAGCCTTTCTGGTTGAAGACGGCTGGGGGGCGGGCGGCGCCAGTATAGCCTCCAGTGTTTCGGTCAGCCACACCACCGGGCTCTCGCCGGTGCGCGCGGAAAGCGGCAGCAGCAACTGTTCGGAGAGTGCCTTGTAAATGGCTTTGGGCACCAACCGCCGCAAGCGCACCTGCTGGGAGTCGGTCAGTCCCACCGGCGCAACGCGCACCGCCGCCGGCAATCCGATGACCTCCCTCACCCCCATCGCCTCGCAGGACAGGCGCAACCCCGCCACATCAAGCAGGTTGGCCACCGCTTCCGGCAGTGGGCCGTAGCGGTCGGCAAGCTCGGCCTTCATCGCCACGAGCTCGTCCTGCGAGCGCGCCCCGGCTACTCGCCGGTAGGCCTCCAGACGCAATCGCTCGCGAGGCACGTAGTCCGAAGGCAAGTGGGCAACGACGGCCAACTCGATCTTGACCTCGTGGCGGATCTCGAGAGGGCGCTTGCGCGCCTCGGCCACGGCCTCGGCCAGCATCTGGGTGTACATGTCGAAACCCACCGCCGCGATGTGGCCGGACTGTTCGGCCCCCAGAAGACTGCCGGCGCCGCGGATCTCGAGGTCCTTCATGGCAATCGCCATCCCCGAGCCCAGATCGGTGAACTGGGACAGGGTGGCCAGCCGGGCGTGGGCGGACTCGGTCATGGTCGCCTCGGGCTTGAAGAACAGGTAGGCGTAGGCTCTCTCGCGCGCACGTCCCACCCGGCCGCGAAGCTGGTAGAGCTGGGCCAGGCCCAGGGTGTCGGCACGGTCCACGATCAGGGTGTTGGCCGTCGGGATGTCCAGGCCCGACTCGATGATCGTGGTGGTGAGAAGAACGTCGTAGGCCTTGTCCCAGAACTCGAGCATCACCCTCTCGAGTGCCTCCTCCGGCATCTGGCCGTGGGCCACGCCGATGCGCGCCTCGGGCACCAACTCGGCCAGGCGCGCCGCCACCCGATGGATCGTCTGCACCCGGTTGTGCACGAAGAAGGTCTGGCCCTCTCGCATCATCTCGCGGCGGATGGCCGTGGCCAGAGTGGTCTCGTCGTAGGCCATCACGAAGGTCAGCACGGGGTGACGGTCCTCTGGTGGGGTCTCGATCACCGAGAGAGCCTTGATCCCCGAGACCCCCATCTCGAGTGTGCGCGGTATGGGGGTGGCGGTCATCGTCAGCACGTCCACGCTGGTGCGCAGTTGCTTGAGCTTCTCCTTGTGGCTCACCCCGAAACGTTGCTCCTCGTCCACGACCACCAGGCCGAGGTCGGCAAAGCACACATCCTTCTGCAACAGCCGGTGCGTGCCCACGACCACGTCCAGGCTCCCCTTGGCCAAGTCGGCCAGCACCAGTTCCTGCTCCTTGGGGGAGGCAAAGCGCGAGAGCAGCCCCACCCGCACGGGAAACGGCGCGAAGCGCTCGGCGAAGGTGGCCGCGTGCTGCTGGGCGAGCAGCGTGGTGGGGACCAACACCGCCACCTGCTTTCCGTCCATCACGGCCTTGAAAGCCGCACGGACGGCGATCTCGGTCTTGCCGTAGCCAACGTCTCCACACACCAACCGGTCCATCGGGACCGGGGCTTCCATGTCGGCCTTGACCTCCTCGATCGCTCCCAACTGGTCGGGAGTCTCGACGTAAGGGAAGGCGTCCTCCAGCTCGCTCTGCCAGGGGGTGTCCGGTGAGAAAGCGTGACCCTCAGCCGCGGTGCGAGCCGCGTGCAGGCGGATCAGTTCCCCGGCGATCTCGCGTACGGCCTTGCGCACCCGGGCCTTGCTGCGCTCCCATTCGCGAGTGCCCAGCCGCGTGAGATTGGGGACCTCTCCGCCCACGTACTTGGACAGCACGTCGACCTGGTCACCGGGAACGTAGAGCCGGTCGCCCTGCGCGTACTCCACCAACAGGTAGTCCCGCTCCGACTCGCCGGTCTTGCGATGCTCCATGCCGGCGTAGCGGCCGATGCCGTGCACCGTGTGCACCACGAGATCGCCCGGCTTCAGGTCCAACGTAGCAAGGGTTTCGTGGCGGCGAGAGGGAAGCCGGACGCTTTCGCGCGTCGCCCTGCGCGCGCCCAGCAGATCCTCTTCGGCCAGCAGTGCCAGGCGTTGCGCAGGCGCGAGGTAGCCCCGCGCAATCGCGGCGGATACCACCGCGACTCCCGGATGGAGATGCTCCCCGAGTTCGCCCAGCACGGGGACGGCCAGACCTTGGTCGGCCAGGGCCTCCCGCACCCGCTCGGCCGATCCATGACCGCCCAGAGCAAGCAGCACGCGGAAGCCGGCAGCGGCCAGTTCACGCACCAGGGCGCCGACGCGCTCGAAGTCGGCGCGAAGCGGCTCGTGCGCCGACACGTCCAGTACTCGCTCTCCCCGCTGCTCGGTTCGAAACGGCGAGACAGTCCACACCGGCAGACCGGACCGATCCAGCACCTCGTCGAAATCCCAGTAGCCCAAGCCTTCCGCGGCAATCGGGGCCACGGCGCCCTCAGCCGCCGAACTCCATGCCGCGCGCGCGGCTTCCTCGGCATGGGCACGCATCTCCCCCGCCCGGTCGCGGGTGCGCTTGGGCTCGGCCACCAGCACGTGCGATCCCCTCGGCAGGTAGTCGAGCAGGCTCGCGCAATCCGGATGCAGCAGGGGAAGCAGGGCTTCGACCCCGTCCGGGTCGGCGCCTCCGGCCACCATCTCCAGCATCTCCGCCGCGGCGGGATTGGACCCGACCAGGCTCCCCGCCCTCTCGCGAACCTCTTCCGTCAGTTGAAGCTCCCGGCAGGGGAAGACCTCCGCGGCGGCCGCCTCCGCAAGTGAGCGCTGGCTCGCGACGGCAAACGTGCGAAGCGACTCGACCTCATCTCCCCAGAACTCGGCTCGCAGCGGGTGCTCCTCGGCAGGAGGAAAGAAGTCCACAAGCCCGCCGCGCACCGCGAACTCCCCCCGGCGCTCGACCATGTCGGTGCGGGCGAAACCGAAGCCGGAGAGCAGATCCACCAAGGTTTCCAGGCCGCGGTCCCAACCCCGACTGATCCTCTTGGGACGCAGGCGATCAAGGCCGGGGGCCATTCGCTGCATCAAGGCCCGGGCCGGCGCCACCACAACAATGGGAGTGCTCGCGCTCGGATGGGCAAGCCGGTGCAGCAAGGCCAGGCGCCGCGCCACCGTCTCGGCGCGCGGGGAGAGCCGCTCGTGGGGAAGGGTCTCCCACGGCGGGAAGACGGCTACTTTCTCCGGGCCGAGGAAGGCTTCGATCTCGCCGGCCAGGTCTTCGGCTTCCCGCCCCGTGGCGGTGACCACGAGCAGGCAAGCGCCCAGGTGCCGAGCCAGCGCAGCGGACAGGGCCGGGAAGGCAACAAGCGGGCACACCAACGCAGCGCCCGAAACCGGCGAGCCCGCGTCAGCCGCCAGGCGAGCGGAATCAACAGCGGAAGAGAAGGCAGGATCCTGCCTCCACTCATCCAGCAAGGCTTCCAGCAGCACGCTCATCCTCTCGCCCACACGCCAACGCCCCCCGGTCAGGAACACCGGGGGGTGGGTGGGGTGATCCGGTTAGGGAGGGGGCGCTTTGGCGTCCTCTCCCGGAAGAGCATTGTAGCTGTTCTGCGCCGTCTCCAAGCCCGCCCGCACCAGGTCACGGACGGCCTGGACGGCCGTCTCCACCATGACGTCGACCGCTTCCTGCTCGGAGCGGGCAAAGACCGAAAGCACGAAGTCGACCGAGTCCTTGCGGCCCGGCGGGCGGCCTATGCCCAGGCGGATGCGGCAAAACTCCCGTGTGCCCAAAGCCGAGGCGATGTCCGCCAGGCCCTTGTGACCGGCCGTGCCTCCGCCCCTTCGAATCTGCAGCCGCCCCAGGGGAAGGTCCATGTCGTCGTGCAGCACGACCAGCCGCTCCGGAGGGACCTTGAAGTAACGGACCAGTTCACAGACCGGCCCCCCGGATTCGTTCATGTAGCAGCGCGGACGGGCTAGAAGGATCCTGGCGCCCTCCTGCCGAAGGTCGGCCAGGTGAGCGCGCAGCTTGGATGTGCGCAACTTCGTGCCCAGCGCCGCCGCCAGCCGTTCAACGGCCACGGCTCCCACGTTGTGGCGGGTCCCCGCATACTCCGCGTCGGGATTGCCAAGTCCCACCACAAGCCAGGGGCACTCATCGCCCATGCCCGGCCTCCGCCGCAGACGCCCTACAGGTTGCTGGGGGCAACCCGTCTCCTATCCGCCCCCACCAGCCTCGGCCGGCTTGGCCTCGGCGGCCGGAGCCGCACCCTCGGCGGCCGCCGCCGCGCTCGCCGCTTCCTCTGCGGCGGTCGGGACGGCAAGCTGCGGCGCGACGACCGAAACCACGATCGTGGTCGGCTCGTCGAGCACCTTCGACCCCTCAGGTATCTGGACGTCGGAGACGCGAAGCGACTGGCCGATCCCGAGGTCGGAAACGTCCACCTCGATTCCCTCAGGTACCTTGGTCGCCTCGACCTCGATGTTCACGTAGTGGTGCTGGAACTCGGCGATGCCGCCCGCCTTCACCCCCGCGGCATCTCCGACCAGGTGGATGGGAATCTGCACGTGCAAACGCTCGCCGCGTGCGACCTTCAGGAAGTCCGCATGCAAGACGTCGCCACGCACGCAGTCACGCTGGATCTCGCGGGGCATGGCCAGGTGCTCCTTGCCTCCGATCTTCACGCGCACCAGCACGTTCGCCCCGGCCGAGGTGTGCAACACCGAAGCCAGCGCCTTCGCCTCCACTGAGAACTGGAGGACCTTGCTGTCGTGGCCGTACATTACCGCCGGGATCTTACCCACCGCGCGCAGCTTGCGGTTGGCTCCCTTGCCGGTCTCGGTCCGTTCGACCGCCTCCAGAATCACTTCCATCTCAGTAGTCCTTTCGCAGGTCCGCCCTCGGCCTTGGCCGGTTCAAGCGGTTCTCGTACATCCGGTTGCCGTCTTTGGCCCCAGCCGGTCCCAACTCAACTGCTCAACTCAGCTACTCGCCGATCCGGAACATCTCCGAGACACTCTCGTCCTCGAACACCGCATTGATCGCCTTGGCGATCAGGCCCGCGATCGAGAGCACGACCATCTTCTCGATCCTCTTCTCCTGCGGAACCGGCAGGGTGTTGGTCACAACCACCTGGCGGATCGGGGAGTTCTTCAGCCGGTCGATGGCCGGATCGGAAAGCACCGGGTGGGTCGCGGCAACGACCACGCCGGCGGCGCCCTGCGCCACCAGGACCTCGGCGGCTTTCACCACCGTTCCGCCGGTGTCGATCATGTCGTCCACGATCACGCAAATTCGATCCTCTACCTCACCGACGACCTCGAGGATCTGCGCCACATTGTGAGCGGTGCGCCGCTTGTGCATGATCGCCAGGGAGCAACCCAGGTAGGCGGCGTACTTCTCGGCTGTGCGCACCCGCCCGGCGTCGGGAGAGACCACGACCAGTTCGCTCTCGCCCGCGAGGTTCTCCTTCATGTAGGAGGCGATCAGGGGAACCGCCGACAGGTGGTCCACCGGGCCGTTGAAGAAACCCTGGATCTGCGGGGTGTGCAGGTCCATCGTGATCAACCGGTTGGCCCCGGCCGTTTGGAACAGGTCGGCCATGAGCTTGGCGGCGATCGGCTCGCGAGCCAGGGTCTTCTTGTCCTGGCGGGCGTAGCCGAAGAAAGGCACGACCACGCTTATGCGCTTGGCGGAGGCGCGCTTCAAAGCGTCGATCATGATGAGTTGTTCCATAATCTGGACGTTGACCGGGTGGCAGTGGCTCTGGATCACGAAAGCGTCCGAACCGCGCACGCTCTCCCGGAAGCGAACGTAGATCTCACCATTGGCGAAGTCCGAGATGTCGACTTCCCCGAGGCAGGTTGCCATCTCGTCGGCGATCTCCTCGCCCAGGAGACGGTTGGCCCTCCCGGAGAAGAGCATCAGGTGCTTCTTGGTGACGATCTCTAGTCCACTCACGGCCTACTCCCCATCCTTCGCCTTGCGAGCGCGCCGGCGCTTCGCGTAGCCCTCGATGTTCTGCTGTTCGGCGCGTTCGATCCCCAGCGCTCCCGGTGGCACGTCCCTGGTAATGGTCGAGCCCGCCCCCGTGATGGCTCCTTTCCCGATCTCCACCGGCGCAACCAGCATGGTATCGCTACCGATGAAGGCGGCGTCACCGATGCGGGTGCGGTGCTTGGAGTAGCCGTCGTAGTTGCAGGTTATCGAACCCGCGCCCACGTTCGCACCGGCGCCGACCTCGGTGTCGCCCATGTAGGAAAGGTGCGGCACCTTGCTGCCGGCGCCCACATGAGTGTTCTTCAACTCGACGAATGAGCCCGCCTTGGACCCCTTCTCCAGTCTCGTCTTCGGCCGCAGATAGGAAAACGGGCCGACGCTCGCGTCCGGACCCACCTGCGCGTCCACCACCACCGAGTAGGTCACGCTCGAGCCGTCTTCCGCCAGTGCCCCAACCATGCGGGTATTGGGACCGATGGTGCAGCCGGACCCGATGCGCGTGCCCTTCTCCAGATAGCAGTTAGGAAGCACGGTGGTGTCCGCTCCGATCTCGACGTCCACGTCCAGGTAGGCCGAGGACGGGTCCACGAACGTCACGCCCTCGTCCATCAGCCGCCCAACGATGCGCGAGCGGATGATCTCGGCGGCCTCCGCGAGCTGCCCGCGAGTGTTGACCCCGCGCGTCTCTCGCTCGTCGGGGGCCAAGACGGTGAACACGTGCTCGCGCCACTCGCGCAGCACCGCCGGGACGTCGGTCAAGTAGTACTCGCCCTGGGCGTTGTCCGGGCGCACCTCGGCGATGGCGGCAAACGCCTTGGCGCGGTCGAAGCAGTAGATGCCTGTGTTGATCTCGTGGACGGCTCGCTCATCGGCCGTGGCGTCGGCCTCCTCGACGATGCGCATCAGTTCGTGGTCGGCGTTGCGGATGATGCGCCCGTAGCCCCTCGGGTCGGGCAGGTTGGCCGTCAGCAGGCTCGCCGCCGCCCCCCGATCCCGCCGGAACTGCGAAAGGCCGCGCAACGTCTCGGCCGTGAGCAGCGGGGTGTCGCCGGGAAGCACCAGAAGATCGGTGATCCCTTCGGGAACCGCCGCCTCGACCTGCGCCAGCGCATGCGCGGTGCCCAATTGCTGCTCCTGAGTGGCGAAGGCCAGTCCCTCGAAATCGAAACCGCGCGCCGCCGCCTCGACCTGCTCACGCCCCCGGCCGGTGACCACGATCATGTTGCGCACACCCAGATCGACCAAGGCCGAGAGCACATGCCAGATCATCGGACGCCCGGCGATGGGGTGCAGCACCTTGGGCAGAGAGGACTTGAACCGCTTGCCCTCCCCTGCCGCCAGCACCACCGCCGCCAGCCGGTCCATGATCGCCTCCAATGCGCCCAGCCAGTACTTTCGTCCATCCCGGTCGCTCGCTCCCGCGACGCGCTCTCTTGCTGGCGCGGGAGGCGTCGATCCCCCACTTCGAGATCCAAAGTCTCGCGTGCTGCCGATTACACCACGCGCCATCGGCCCGACACGCGGGCCGAGGCCATGCTAGCAACATCTGCCGCGCGGAGCAGTCCCCGGACTGAGAACCCGTCCCGAGCCCCGCTTCGCGCCCGGGTTCGCGCCCGGGTTCCAAGCTGGGCCCAGGACGGGACGCAGAAGGAGCTCAGAAGAAATCCACGCCGGCGACCGGGGAATGCACGACCTCCACTCGGAGGAACTCTCCCACCACCGCGGAGGCAAGCTCTCGCGCATGTGGTTCCGAGCGGGCCAGCCCCATCATGGTCGGACCGCTGCCCGACATGCTCGCCGCCACCGCCCCCGCGTCCAGAACGGACCGCTTCGCCTCGGCCAGTTCGGGGCGCAGGTCGAACGCGGGAGCCTCCAGGTCGTTGCGCAACCCGCACGCGACTCCCTCCAGGTCTCCGACAGCGAGTGCTTCCAGCAGGTAGGACGGGTCGGCCAGGCCCGTCGCGCCCGCGCCCATCTCATCGAAGCGCGCGTAGACATCCCTGGTGGAAGAACCCACGCCCGCCACGCCCAGAACCCACCAAAGCGATCCCCCGGACGGTCTTGGCTGCAACCGCTCCCCGCGCCCCTCGGCGAGCGCCGTGTCGCCGTACAGACAGAACGGCACGTCCGAGCCAATGGTCGCGGCGGCCCCCAACAGCCCTTCCGGCCCCAAGCCCAAGCCCAGCAAGCGATCCAGACCGAGCAGGGCACCGGCGGCGTCGGCGCTGCCGCCCCCCAGTCCGGCGGCAACGGGGATCCTCTTTCGTAGCTTGATCGCCGCGCCCTCGCGTCCGCTCCGTCGCGACAGCTCCCACGCCGCGCGGAGCACGAGGTTGCCGTCGTCGACGGGAAGCGCCGCCCCCTCGACTGAGAGGGTGAAACCCGAAGCGGCAGAGACGATCTCCATCTCGTCCCACAGAGACACGCCCTGCATGACGGAGCGGATCCCGTGGTAGCCGTCGCGCCTGGGCGGCCCGACGCTCAGAAAGAGGTTGATCTTGCCCGCCGCGCGCACACGCACGGCATCGTGGACTCCGGAGACTCGGCTAGCCCCCAACCTCGGTCTTCTCCCTCAACCACTCGAACAGGGATTCCTCACATCCCTCGTCCCACAGGGTCACTTCCCCCATGACAACGTCCGCGTAGCTGAACGAGCAACGCCGCATGCGGGCCGGGCCCTCCATGACCTTGAGGATGAACACCCGCGGGTGGACTTCCAGGAGCTCACCTTGCTGGGTCACGAGCACCGGCTTGCGCCCGTGAGGGGCCCGAACCTTGATGCGCGAGCCGACCCGCTCGACAAGCTCTCTGCGGATCCGCCCCACCGGATTGGCGCCGACAATCTCCGACTCCTGCATCACCACGTCCTTTCCAAAGACAAACCGTGCCATTGTAGGCACGCCGCCGGGCCTCATCAACGAGCCGGCCTGGAAGCCTTGGTACACAGGGGTTCTGCCCAGCATGGATCCCGCGACACCGGGCTACAGCCGCACCTGCCGGGCAAGGGCGCAGAATTCCTCCACGCCCAGCATCTCGGCGCGGAGTGCCGGATCCACTCTGGCCGCCCGGAAGTCCTCCTCGCTGATGAGACTCTCCAGAGCCCGTCGTAGACTCTTGCGCCGCTGGGCGAATCCCGCCTCCACCACCCGCTTGAAGCAATCCCAACCGACCTCGCCCACGCAAGGCGCCACCGAGCGCTCGACCGCCACCATGACCGAGTCCACATGCGGCTCCGGGATGAATACCTTGCGTGAGATGGGGAACGCGACGCGGGCCTTGCCCAGCGCCGCCACTTTCACGCTGGGTCCCCCGTAAGTCCGCGATCCGGGCGCGGCTGCCAGCCTCTCCCCGACTTCCTTCTGCACCATGACCAGCAACCGGGAGATCGCGGGCACCTCTTCCAGCACCTTCAGAACCAGGGGAGCCGCCAGGTTGTAGGGGAGGTTGGCGACCATGAGCGCGGGAGGGGCTCCCACCGCTGCGGCCAGATCTACTGTCAGTGCGTCCTCCCAGAGCATCTCCACATTGGACACTCCGGCGAGGACCTCGGAGAGAATCGGCTCCAGGCGCCGGTCCACCTCCACCGCCACCACTCTGCGCGCCACCGAGGCCAGCCCGAGAGTCAGCGATCCGACTCCCGGTCCGATCTCGAGGACTGTCTCCCCGGAACCGATCCCGGCCCAGCGGACGATCTTGCGCACGGTGTTCGGGTCGGCGAGGAAATGCTGGCCCAGACTCTTGCGCGGCCGAATGGCGTGGCGCGCAAGCAGTTCGGCGATGCGAGCAGGACTCAGTAGTTCGGTCACTACCAGTCGAGGCGCACCGGGACTATCCCGGTGGAGGTGGATGCGATGTGGGCAAAGGCCGTGTCGGAGAGGTCGATGACCCGCCCCCCACCCCACGGTCCCCGGTCGCGAATGATCACGTTGACCGTGCGCCCGTTGTTGAGGTTGGTCACGCGAACCACGGTCCCGAAAGGCAGCGTGCGGTGCGCCGCGGTCAGACCCCGAGCACCGTACCAGGTCGCCTTGCCTTCCTGGTGACCCCGGTTGCAGCGGCAGGTCGGCTGTCCGGTACCCCGGAAGGCGACCTGGTCTTGAGGCTCGCTCACCCGCTTCTCCGCGACCAGAGTCCGGCCGACCTCCTTGCCGTCCGCGAAGCGAATCTCGTAGGTGCGCTCCAGCAGGCCCTTGCGCCCCCCCTGCTTCCGCACCAAGCCCATCTCCAGGTTGGGATCCGTCTGCACCCGCACCAGGAAGGGGACCTCCGTGCGTTCGACCTGGGTCTTCACCACAACTCGCACGACCCGGATGTTCATGCCGGCGGTGGGATAGAAATCCAGTCCCGGCAGGACCTCGTCCATCGGATCCGGCACGATCTTCAGCCCGGCCAAGACGTCCTTGACGGTGGCGGCGTTGGTGATGACCCGTTCGGTCTTGCCGTCGTGGGCAACGCTGATGCCGGCCGACTCCCGAACAGTAAGGACTGCATCGGGCCCAACACGCGTCGAGCGCGAGGGGTGCGTGAACGCCTGCCCGTCGCGGTTCAGTCCCAGCTCGGCCAAGGCCCCTTCGACCGTCAAAGCGGTCACCCAGACCTGGCGGGCGGTGCCGTTGAGAAGGATGGCGACGGGCTTGGCGTGGCGCACCACGACTGTCTGGCCGTCCCTCAAGTGTGTTTGATGCGAAGGGCGTACCAAGTCGCGGGCATGATGAATCAGCCCACGCCGCGAAACCAACTCACCGACGGTCGTGGCGGCCGTGCTCACCTGGACACGCGACCCGTCCACATCGAGGGTGACCCTCTTCTCGATGTGGAAATACAGGATCGACACGACGACAAGGCCGGCCACGAGAAGGGCCTGCCGCGGTCGTATGGCCATACACCTCCCGTATCTGGGGGGCAGCCCAACCTGGGGCCGACTCCCATGGGTACGAGCAAGATCCGCGACAGGGTAGCAAGGAGAAACCGCTAGGCGCAAGAGGTTTCCATGCCTATACCCCCGGGGGGTTAGCGCCGTTTTCGGGAGCCGTTGAAGCGCGGCGCCGCCCAACCTGGAAGAAGTACGGGAATGATTTGGAAAAAGCATTGGCGTTCCTCGATAGTTGTGGCTCGGGCACCCACTCGCGCGGGTCCTCGCGATCGGTCCTCGCGATCGGTCTTTATGGTCGGTTTTCACAATCGGTCCTCACAACCAGCACGAAGGGGGTCGCGGCGAAATGGCGAAGGTCGTGGTCGTCGGGGGCGGCATATCCGGCTTGGGCGCCGCATTCTCACTGCAGAAGGCGGGACTGGACGTCTCGGTCCTGGAGTCCGGCAAGGAAGTCGGCGGGCGGATGCGCTCCAAGTTCTGGCACGACGCCTGGATCGACCTGGGCGCCGAGTTCATAACCGACCGGGACACCGACTTCGACACCCTGGCCAGGGACCTGGGCATCTACGACCAGCGGGTCGTCTATCCGGGCGCCACGGTGACCTTCGAGGTGTGGCGCGACGGCAAGGCTCACCCCTTGAACTTCACCTACCTGACCAGCTTCATGAAATACGGGGGCATGAGCTTCGGGGCGAAACTACGCCTGGCCCGCATGCTGCCGGTGTTCGCGCGCCAGATGATGCGCAACCAGGGCCACAAGCACGACCCGGCGCGCGGAGCCTGGTGCGACGGCATCTCGGTCGAGGAGTGGCTGAACAAGGTGTCGCCGGAGTTCCTCGAATACGCGGTGGAGCCAGCCTACGAACTCTACTGCGGCTATGAGCCCCATATGATCGGCCGCGGCTTCTTCGTCTACCTGATGACCTCTTACCCCCAGGCCGGGATCTTCACCTTCAAGGAAGGCCTGGGGCAGCTCACCCGAACACTCGGCTCCCGGCTGAATGTGACCACCGGCGCCAGGGTGACGCGAGTGTCGGTGGGCGCAAAACCGGCCGTGGTCGACTACGAGGTGAACGGCAAGTCCGAACGGCGTGAGGCGGACATGGTCGTCGTCGCCGTGCAGGGCGATCGTGTCCGCAACCTCGTGAGCGGGCTGGACCCGGCCCGGCAGAAGTTCTTCGACCAGGTGACCTACACCCCCCATGAGTTGCCCTTCTACGAGGTTTCCGAAGCCCCCGAGGGAGTGCCGCCCAGCCTGTTCGTCCCGCGCAAGGAGGACGGCGTCGTCGCCGCCCTGGGATACGAGCGCGCCGCCACCAACCCGGAGAAGAAGTTCTTCCGGGTGTGCATGAAGACCGACTACTACCGTAAGCATGCTCACGTGCCGGACGCCGAGCACCTGCAGGGCATCCTCAACGAGGCCGCCCGCTGGTACCCGCACGTCCCCCCGCTCGTCCGAGACTCGTTCGTCAGCCGCTGGAAGGAAGGACTACCGGTATTTCCGGCCGGATACTGCAAGGCCGTCGGCGAGTTCGGGAAGCTTCCGCCGTTGCCGGGTGTCGCCTTCGCCGGCGACTATCTGACCGGCCCCTCCACCGGAGCCGCCTACGCCTCCGGCCTTCGCGCGGCCGACCAGGTCCTGAAACGCCTGGGATAGGCAGGCCCTGAAACGCCTGGGGCGAATGGCGAGCCGCCCACTGGAGGTCCATCGCGCATCGCAGCGGCGCATGGCAAGACCGGCAACGACTCAGCGGCTGGTCAGCAAATCGAACAGCAACCGCTTGAATCCCTCGGCGTCCAAACGCCGGCATAACTCGACGTTGGGCGGGTTACCCGTCACGCCCAGATGATCCACCACCAGGGCCCCCCGGGTCAGCTCACCGGCACACTCCACATCCACGTAGCGTGGCTCCCACTCCGCCAGGTCGGGCTCCAGCGCCGCCGCCATGGCCGAGGGGTCCGCCAGATCCATGTACCCCGCATGATGCTTGGCGGAAGCGAATGCCCAGAGCCGACGGGTCACATCGTAGGCAAACTCGGCCTTCGGGTTGCCCGACGCGCGCAGGCGCTCGCGAAACTCCCGGTCCACCAAGGCATCTCGCCGCGCTATGTCCCATCCGACCACCCGGATGGGCAACCCGGAGCCCACCACCTCACGAGCGGCCTCCGGGTCCACGTACATGTTGAACTCGCCGGCGGGGGTGATGTTGCCCACCCCATCACCGGCTCCCCCCATCACCAGGACGCGCCCCGCTCGCAGGCACGTTTCCTGATCGGCCCGAAGAGCCAGCGCGACGTTCGTGAGCGGACCAAGAGCTATCCATGTCAGCTTGGGTCCGTGCCGGCCAATCAGGTCCAGGGCGGCCTCCACCGCGCCACCCGTCGCCGGTTCACCCACCTCCTCGAACCAGTTGTCGCCCAACCCGTCGGCCCCGTGCACGTCGGTCGCGTAGGTGATCTCCCGCACCAACGGCGACGAGGCCCCCACGAAAACCGGGACATCGAGACGACCGCACACGTCAAGGGTCTTGAGAGCATTGCGCGTGGCCTGGTCAACGCACACATTCCCGGCAACCGTTGTCAGCGCAAGGACCCGGACGCCTGGATAGGCGAGAGCCATCATGATGGCTACCGCGTCGTCGGCCGCGGTATCGGTGTCGATCAGGAAAAGCCGCTCTTCGTCCAACCCGCTCCCCAGACAACTCGACAGACAACCCGACAGACCAACCGGCAAGTGCTCGCCGCAGTCCGGCCCATCCTCCAACCACGACCCTCCGGGTGAGGCGCCGGCGCCTATATTGTGGTGCGGCACGGACGAACGCAACCGGCGGACCCCCTGCGGTTTCTCCTGTGGGTAACCCACGCCAGGGCCAGCAAGGAGACGCCGAGCCCGACCTGAATACCTCGGCCCCCATCCCCCGTCGCGGGAAGCGCCCTTCCCTCCGCGAGGATCCCGGCCACTGGAAGTGATCTTCCACTGCCGAGGAAACCAGCAGGTGTGAACGTGACGGTGCGGGTTTGGAAGTAGCCGGGCACCAGTTCAAGCGCTCGCTCGGGTGTGGAGTACTGCTGCTCCATGTGCGCGGGCCCGAGGTCCACTGTGAAGGTGATACGTCCACTCCTGTCGGCGACCACCGTGCGGCTTGAGGAGCCGTCCGAAACGCCAACGCTTTGGCCCGGCTGGAGGAAGGATTCGGTGGTCACAGTCGTGGTGCCGGATCCCGTCAGCGTCACTCCCTTGAGCGAGGCGTCGCGTATCTCCAGGAACTCGGTGGCGCGCGTCCGGTCCGCCACGAAGGACCAACCCCAGACCGAGAAACTCGGCTCCACCGCGCGGTAGTCGAAGGAGGCGGGCGGTGGAGTCCCGAACGCCTTCATCATCCTCGGCCACCAGTTCACGAGATCACGCTTCCAGTACTTCCAGATGTGTATGCCGCCACGGAACTGAGTGGTGTGAGGGATGCCCTCGTTTGTAAGGGCCTGGTCGAAGTTGCGGGCCATATCCTCGATAGCGGCCTCCCCGGCGACTCCGGTCGGGTTGGGCGCGTCGTCCGGTTCCGGAACCCCGTTCCCATTGGCGATGTACAGGGACAAGCCGCCGAGGTTCGCGGCGAGGTCGGTGGGGTTGTTGCCGTGCCACCAGACCGCGTCATCCACCGGATTCCCCCAGACCGCGTAGGGATCATCGCCGTCAGGACCGTTGGAGTAGCAGATCACTTGCTCGGCTGCCGGGCTCTTGTCCGTGATGTCCACGGCTCCGGAGAAAGACCCGGCCGCGACGAAGAGGTCGGGGTGACGGGCCGCGTAGTGCATGGATCCGAAGCCTCCCATCGACAACCCCGCTATCGCGCGAGCCTCCCGTGTGGCGCGAGTCCGGTAGTGCGAGTCGATGTAGGGAATGAGCTTGCCGATGTGGAAGGACTCCCACGCATAGGCGCCGTTGCGCCAGTCCGAGTACCAGCCTCCCTCACTTCCATCCGGCATGACGACGATGACCCCGTCGGCGGCGGCGACGGTTTTGACGTCACCACTCTCCAGCCAGGTGTTCTCGTTCTCACCGTGGCCGTGCAGGAGATACACAACGGGGTACCTCGCCGATCCCGCCGGGTCGTAGCCGGCGGGCAACAGCACGTTGACGCGCACCCCGTTCAGGGTGAACGCGTCAACCGTCGGTCCAGCGGCGCGCGCCGCACTCGGCAGGAGCGACGCGAGCAAGACGGAAACACCCACCCAGCGCGCGATCCTGGCCCTATCCAACGGGGGTCGCCTCCCTCCGGTTCTCCGGCCGGCACGACTGTCCGGAAGGGTTCGCGTGATTGCCAAGAGTTGGTTCTGGAAGAGAGGATTCGCGAGGACCGGCACGGGTTCCTGCCGCCGTCTGATCTCACCCTTGTGCGGGCGGGTCTACCGACCAAGCGCTGCCGTCTGGGTTCTCGGGAGAACCTGAGACAGCCCACGCCTGGGGTCCTGACCTCGTCATTCGCCACAGCGGTCTTCGACGGTTTCGACCTTGAGCTCGGGGGGCAGGTAGAGACTGGGTAGGCGAGGCACGGTCACGAAGTGGAAGTAGCACCTCATGGCCTGAATGTGCCTACAGCCAGGCGCCGGATGGGGGATCTCTCCCACGCTACGACCAGCCCGTTCGGGCTAGTACGTGGGTCTTTTCGGGCCATCCGCGCGAATCCATAAGAGACCACCAAAACGGTCAAAAGGCGCTATTGCCGCCGCTTGCCGCCCGTGACTCAATGGGTTGGACGAATCTCACCTGCCGGGTGAATGGCAATCTAGTCGTAGGGGTATAGGACCGGAGTCGTTCCGTCGGATTGCGAGCCCTCGACCAAGGCGTTTGATAACTGAATACGGAGGTCCAGGGACGGGTGGGAGACCTGCCCCAGGGGAGCACACATCCCCCCAGCGGAGCGGATGATGACCCGGCTTCTAGCGGTGCCGGGATCGACATCACCCGAGAGGGGGTTTCCCCAATGAAAGCACGGATCATCGCCATTATTACAGCCCTCGCAAGCTTGTTCCTGGTTGCTGGAGCTTACGGCAGCGCTCGCCCGTAGGTTGGCCCGCCTGCCCGTCCCTGAACCCCCGTATTCGAAAGGAAGGGCCGATGCCCCCCATCTTCCCCGTCAAAGCCAAGGCGTACGCGCTGGCCGCCGCGGTAGCGGCGGCGGCGTTCTTGTGGGTCTTGGTCGGCCGTTTTCCTCCGCGCTCTTGGCCGGTCACCGCCGGGTTCGGTGCGCTCGTTCTGCTCTCAGAGACGTTCCCGACGCGCTCCCCTCGTGGGAGTGCCTACTACTCGGTGTCCTTCGTCGTCGTCGTGGCAGCCCTGGTCGCGGAGGGCCCTTCCACGGTGGCCCTTGCGGCGCTGGCAAGTGGGTTCGCCATAGGATTCAGAGCCCCGCACGTCGGCTGGTACGTCGCCTTCGAATCGGCCCAGCTCTCGCTGTCAACTGGTCTGGCCGCGTTGGCGTTCGTGGCCACCGGAGGGAAGGTCGGCATCGTGTCCACGTCGTCCTTCCCCGGGATCCTGGTTCCCATCATCGTGGCCACCGCGGTGGGCTTCCTGGTCAACAGTTTTCTGGTCTCCCTGTTCCTGGCTTCCATCCGAGGCGCGAAGGTCACGCGTGTGTGGCGCTCGAGCTTCGGCTGGACCATCGGCAGCCACTTCGGCTACGCGCCGCTTGGGATCCTGCTTGCCGGCCTCTACCTGGAGATCGGCCTCGCGGCGGTGGCTTTCTTGGTCGTGCCCCTCCTCGTCGTGAGAACGGCCTTCGCCAGCTACATGAAGGTGCGAGAAGCGTTCGACGCCACGGCCCGCGGGATCGTGGCCGCCATAGACGCCAAGGACGAGTACACGCGCGGCCACTCCGAGCGGGTGGCGCGCCTGGCCGAGTTGCTCGGGCTGGAGCTGGGACTGCCGGACGCGAACCTCCAGGTACTTGTGTACGGTGCCCTGCTGCACGACGTGGGGAAGCTTGCTGTCCCCAAGAGCATCTTGACCAAGCCGGCCAGGCTTGAGCCTGAGGAGTACGAGGCCATCAAGGAGCACCCCGCCAAGGCCTCCGAGGTCATAGGGGAGATCGAGTTCCTCAGCGAGGCAGTTTCCGGCGTGTACCACCACCACGAACGGCCGGACGGCACTGGGTACCCATCGGGTCTCACGGGAGAGGAGATTCCCTTCTTCGCGCGGATCATCGCCGTCTGCGATGCATTCGACGCGATGACCTCCTCACGGGCCTATCGCGGAGCCATACCGGTCGAAGATGCCATGACCGAGTTGCGGCGCGGGGTCGGGACCCAGTTCGAGCTCAGGATCGTGGAGGCGTTCGAACGAGCGGTTGCCCGGAACGGCTGGCCGGAAGCTCCTCAGGCCGAGGAAACCGTTGCACCGGTCGCCAGAGTCAGGCAAGCGCCGGTCAAACGTTCGAGACTGGTGACCGGAGCCAGGCAGGAGAGCGGCGATGTGGCCGTCGCCTAGGTCCATGCGGGCAACACCAGGGTACGCCGGCGCGCCTCCACCTGCGGCTTCGGACAGGTCCACTGCGCCCCACCCCCCGCTGACTCGGATGGGGGGCTGGATCATCGTGACGGCGGCGGCTCTCACTGTGGTTCTGCTCGCCTGGGGACCGGGCATTGTCAACCTGCGCAGGGACCTCATCTTCCTGGTCTTCGTGTTCATGGGCGAATTTCTTGGGATATCCCTACCCGGAGGGCGCAGCACGGCGGCGAGCCTGACGTTCTCGTTGGGCTTCCTGCTCCTGCCCGACCGCCCGAGTCTTGGAGAGGTCGCCGCCGTAGCGCTGGTGGCCGGCATGGCAGCCGCACTTGTGAGAAGCCGGACACAGGGTTGGCGCGGTCTTGTCGACCCCGCCCGTCGCGCGCTTCTTCTGCTGGCGGCGGCGGCGGCGGTCCAGGGGGTCCTGGGTGAGATCAAGGTCCTGCCGCTGGGCCCTGACCGCATCTCGGCCCTGACCGTAATCGGAGCCGTGGCGGTGTTCTTGTCAGCCGATGTCTGCTGGCGTGCGGTCGAGGAAGCTCTGCCTCGGTCGATCCCCGTCTTGCCGCGCGTGGCCGACGCGCTGAAGGTCCTGGGCCCGCCCTATGCAGCTCTTGGGGCGATGGGTTCCCTCGTTGCCCTGTCCTACCCCACGCTCGGGATCTGGACGTTGGTGCTGTTCTTGGTCCCGCTGTTTGCGACCCGCTATTCCCTCGAACGCTTCTCCTGGATACGCACGACCTACCTGCAGACCATTCGGACCCTGTCCGGCCTCCCCGAGATGAGCGGATACAGCGAGCCAGGCCACTCTCGGCGGGTGGCCGAGCTGTCCGGAGAGATTGCCCGCGAGCTTGGCCTCTCCTCGGCAGACGACCTGGAATGTGCCGCCCTCATGCACGACCTGGGGCGGCTGTCGTTACAGGAACCGGCGCCTTCGGCCAGTCAAGCCACCCCGGAGCAACGCCGAGCCGTGGCCCTGGTCGGGGCGGAAATCGCCGGCAGGAGCGGGCACCTGCATGACGTCGCCAACTTCGTGCGCCTCTCCGCCGAGCCCTACCGTCAGCACACAGAGGGCGACGACCCCGCAGTCCCGTTGGAGGCCCGGATCATCAAGACGGCGAGCGCCTTCGACGATCTGGTTCGCCCCGGCGGGCCCGGCCTGACCCCCTGGGATGCGCTGGCGCGGCTGCACGGTGACATGGCCTTCGAACATGACCCCCGAGTCGTGCGAGTTCTCACGAGGACCATTGAGAAGCGAGGACGGGGCGTGACGAGCCGGCCCGCGCGGACCTCTGGCTGACCGCGCAGGGCGGGGTGGCCGGGCCGTGCTGGCACCTCACTGGGGGAAGCTCGCGAGCTGGAGCTCGAGGTCCGACTTCAGGGCCACTCCGCTCTGCTTCGCGCTGATGTGTAGGTTCTCCTTGACGGAGAAACCGAGCGAAGGCGAGATCCAGAGGGTGCCGGTGTAGGAGCCGGTCGTGCCGTTCGTAAACTCCGCGTGCACCGCGAGGACGTAGGTCTCGAACTGCCCGGCCGGCACGGCAACGGTTTCCATGCGGACAACCCTGATCTGAGTCGTTTCGGTGCGGCTCTCACTGCGCGCAGTCGTACTCCAGGAGTCCCCCACCCTAAGCGGCAGCCGCATGCGCAGCAACGGCGGGGAGAAGTGATCCTCTGATGTCTCGCGTATCCCCATGCACGTAAGGGACATCCCCATGTAGGTCGTGTACACGCCGTCCGGCCGGTAGGAGAAGATGGTGCGCTCCTGGTGGTTGGGGCTGATGTTCCAGTCCATCACAATGCCGGAAGCGTCGTGCCTGGCCACCATATCGACCCGCTGTACCTCCCAACTGCAGGCGCTGGCGGGCCCGAACTCGACGCTCTCCTCGCCGGTGGCCCGGTAGGAGTAGGAACCCGCTTTCGGCGTGGCAATCGTGCCCGGGACGGACGAAGCGGGGGTAGGCGAGGAGGTGCGGGACGGCGTCGGCCGCGCGGTGACCGAGGGCGCCGTGCCGGCAACTGGCTCGCCCGTTGGCGAACTCGTCTCCGCTCCCGCCGTCTGGTCCCGGCCCGATGCGCCCGCCTCGGCCGGAGCAGGCTTCCCCCAGGCTCCGCCTGCGGAGAACCTGGGCGTGCCGCGCCTCGTCCACCATCCGTACCCCGCGAAGACTCCGACCGCCACCAACACCAGAGCCAGCGTTCCCACGAGAAGCTTCCGCCACATCGCTTTCCCCCCAGTGCTCGCCCCCGTAGGTACGGTACGCACCGAGCATTATCCCGATCCGCTCGCCAGGCCGAAGACCAACCGAGCGGTGGCGCTGGTCACCTCGGCGACCTCATCCACCGCTCGCCCGCTCAATCGGGCGATCTCCTCGGCGACCGCCACCACCCGCTCAGGCTTGTTCTCCTTGCCCCGCAAGGGATGCGGGCTCAGGAACGGTGCGTCGGTTTCGAGGAGCACCCGCTCCAGGGCCACCGCGGCAGCCGCCTCGCGGAGCTTGCCGGCGTTGGAGAAGGTGATGTTGCCCGCAAAGGAGAGGTAGTAGCCGAGATCCACGCAGCGGCGCGCGAGCTCGGCGTCACCCGAGAAGCAGTGCAACACCACTCGATCCGGCGCGCCCTCCTGCGCGAGGATGGCCAGCACGTCGGCGTGCGCATCGCGGCTGTGGATCGCCAACGCCTTGCCGGTCTCCTTGGCCAGGGCGATGTGCGCCCGGAAGGCCGACTGCTGCGCTTCGCGCGGGGCATGCTCGCGGTGGTAGTCCAGGCCGGTCTCCCCGATCGCCACGACCTTCGGCCGCGAGGCCAGATCGCGCAGTCGTTCCAGCGCTCGGGCATCGAATCCGGAAGCCGAGTTCGGATGCACCGCGACCGCCGCGAAGACACCCTCGAACCGGGAGGCCAGTTCCACCGCCACCTCACTGGAGGGCAAATCGGTGCCGACCGTGACCAGCGTCGCCACGCCGGCGGCAGCGGCCGCGGCGACGACCTCGCCGGGTTCGGCCTCGATCATGTCCAGATGGCAGTGCGTATCGACCAGATGCACGCTGGCTCCTGAGTGGAGAACGGCGCGGGCGCTCATCGCCCACGCGTCCACACGCTACTTGGTGACCTCCATGCGCGGGAAGAGCGGCTCTCCCTTGCTCACCCGCTGGCCGGGCACGCAGCGACCCCAGGCCGCCGCCTCCGGCAGACGCTGAGCCTCGAGCGGCTCGGCCATGCCGAGCATCTCCCAGAGCCGGGCCGAGGTCCGAGGCATCCAGGGCGAGACGAGCACCGCGATCGCGCGCAACGCCTCGCTCGCCGAGTACAACACGGTGTGAAGCCGGGCAGTCTCCTGACGCTTGGCAAGCGCCCAGGGGGCCTGGTCCTCGACGTAGCGGTTGGTCGCGCGCACCAACGACCACAGCGCGCCGAGCGCGCGGTCGTAGGCCAGCTCCCCCATCTCCCGGTCGATGCCGGCCACGGCCTCGGCGAGCACGCCGGCCAGCACGTCCTCGGCTTCGCCACCGGCCTCGCCGGCCGGCAGCACGCCGTCGCAGTAGCGCTCGACCATGTTGGTCACCCGGCTTGCCAGGTTGCCGTAGTCGTTTGCCAGGTCGGCGTTGTAGCGGTTGACCATCCCCTCGTAGGAGAAGGACCCATCCTGTCCGAAGGAAAGCTCCCTCAAGAAGTAGTAGCGATAGGCGTCGACCCCGAAGTCCTCGACCAGCGTGCGCGGGTGAATCTGGTTTGCCTTGGACTTGCTCATCTTCTCCCCGCCCACCAGCAGCCACCCGTGCGCCTGGATGCACCCGGGAAGCTCCAGTCCTGCAGCCATGAGCATCGCCGGCCAGGTGACCGAGTGGAAGCGCAGGATGTCCTTGCCGACGAAGTGGTACTCGGCCGGCCAGATGCGCGCGAAGCGCTCCGGGTCCGCGCCGAAACCCACGGCGGTCAGGTAGTTGATCAGGGCCTCGAACCAGACGTAGGTCACATGCTGGGGATCCCACGGCAGAGGGATCCCCCACGTGAAGCTGGTGCGCGAGATCGAGAAATCGTTCAAGCCGCCACGGATGAAGGAGAGCATCTCGTTGCGCCGTTCCTCCGGGCGCACGAAGTCGGGGTGAGTCTCGTAGTGCTCGATCAAGCGCTCGGCATAGGCGGAGAGGCGAAAGAAGTAGTTATCCTGGGACAGCCATTCGACGACCCGACCGTGCACGGGGCACGTGCGGCCCTCGGCGAGAGCGTCCTCGAGGTAGTAGTCCTCGCAGCCCACGCAGTACCAACCCTCGTAGTGGCCGAGATAGATGTCGCCCTGGTCGTGGAGCTTGCGAAGGAAGGTCTGCACGGCCACCGTGTGTCGATCTTCGGTCGTCCGGATGAAATCGTCGTTGGAGACGTCCAGCTCTCGCCAGGCGTCGATGAAAGCCGTGACGGTCTGGTCGGCCCACTGCTGAGGCGAGAAGCCCTTGGACTCGGCGGTATCGGCCACTTTCTGGCCGTGCTCGTCGGTGCCGGTGAGGAAGAAGACCTCCTCCCCCCGCAGGCGCCGGTAGCGCGCCAACACGTCCGCCGCCACGGTGGTGTAGGCCGTGCCGATGTGAGGAACGTCGTTGACGTAGTAGATGGGAGTCGTGATGTAGAACGGTTTGGACATGTGGCGGTTTCCTCCGGCGGCCGGGTTTCGCGGCGACGATTCTGAATTGCCCGCTTCTGGGAGAATGAGTATCATCCGGCCACAAGAGCCGGGCTGGACGGGAGAATGCGCCCCGGACAGCGTGCCCGATGGTATCCAAGGAGATCCGATGCAGTCCACCTTGCCCCGCGCGGTCAGACCAGTTGGCGTGCAGCGTCGCGTAGACGACCTGGGACGGATAGTCCTTCCTTCCGAGATGCGCAAGCACCTGGACCTGAAGGTGGGCGACGCTTTGGACATCGCACTTCAGGACGAGAGCATCGTGCTTCGCAAGGTCGCCGACAGTTGTGTCTTCTGCCGCTCCACAGACGACCTCCACATATTCCGGGACAAGCGCGTCTGCAAGTCCTGCACGGAGGCACTGGGCTCACTCTAGCCGCCCGGGACGAGGGCCCCGCCCCGGGTCTCACGCCTTACTCCGGCCCTCCCCGACCTCGGTCCCGGCCGGGCTTTCCCTCACGCTTGGCCATATCGACAACGGCCGAATACACCTGCCGCTTGGGCAGACCCAACTCCCGCGCAACCGCGGCCATGGCCGACTTGCGGTCCATGCCCTGTGCCTCCAGCCTGCCCACCGCCGCCGCCGCGTCGCCGGGACCGGTGGCCGGGATCTCGGCCGGAGGAGCTCCCTCGACGACCAGGGTGCACTCCCCCAAGATCTCGCGCGCCCCGACCTGCTCGAGCACCTCGGAAACCCTTCCTCGGAGAACCTCCTCGTGGAGCTTGGTCAGCTCGCGCGCCATCGCCACCTGCCTGTCACCCATCACTTCCAGCATGTCGGTCAGACAATCGGCCAACCGGTGCGGGCTTTCGTAGAAGACCAGGGTGCGCTCATCGGCGGCGAGTTCGGTAAGCCGTTTGCGCCGCTGGCCCGCCCGGCGTGGCAAGAAACCCTCGAATGCGAAGCGGGCCGAGGGCAGACCCGATACCACCAGGGCGGCAATCGCAGCCGAGGGCCCGGGCACCACCTCGACCGGGATGCCCCTGTCCACACAAGCTCGCACCAGGCGGTAGCCGGGATCCGAGATCCCCGGCATGCCGGCATCGGCCACGAGCGCCACGCGGCTACCGGCCTCCATCTTGGAGACGAGCTGCGGCAGGCGGGCCATCTCGTTGCCCTCATGGAAGGACACCTGACGGATGTGCAATCCGAAGTGGGAGAGCAACCGCCGGGTCACCCGGGTGTCCTCGCAGGCGATGAGGTCCGCGCGGGCCAGGGCCTGCTGAGCACGCGGGGAGAAATCTCCGAGGTTTCCCAGGGGCGTGCCGACGATCACCAGGCAGGCCTCGCCCGCCTCGGGATTCCCGGCAACCCCGGACACCTTCGAACCGCCCGGGGCGGAATGTCCGCGTTGATATACTGTGCGGCGGTCGGACCTCTTCCCCCGGGAGTTGCCTTGACTTCGAGCCGCACGCGGCGTCTGGAAGCCCTCGCGCCGCTCGCCATCACCGCCCTCGCCGCCGGGCTGCGCTTCTACCATCTGAAGACTCCCAACCAGATCATCTTCGACGAGACATACTACGCGAACGACGCCCACCGGCTCCTGCATCACGGCATCGAGGACGGCTTCGTCGTCCACCCCCCCGTCGGGAAATGGCTCATCGCCGCCGGTGAGAAGCTCTTCGGCTACAACGCTTTCGGCTGGCGGGTGGCGGCCGCTCTGTTCGGCTCGCTGACCATCCTGCTCGTCTACCTCGCGGCTAGGGAGCTGCTGAACACTATTGCCGGAGCGGCGGCCGCATCCTTGCTGCTGTGCCTCGAGAACCTCCACTTCGTGCAGAGCCGCATAGCCATGCTGGACATCTTCCTGTGCTTCTTCATCGTGGCCGCGTTCTGGTTCTTGATGCTGGATCGCCGCTCCCTGGAGAAAACCTCGCTCAGAGCCAAGGGGTGGGCGCCCGTGCCCCCGACGCCGTCCCCGACCGCGAAGCCAAGCCAACCGGAGGAGGAGGATGCGCCGAGCGAGTCCTGGGTAGCCGCGCTGAAGCAGGACCTCTACTCCGAGGATTCTCTCGAGGAGTCCGCCCCGGCGGCGACCTCCTCGGCCGGAACCCTTGCCGCCGAGTGGGCTTCACCAGGAGTCGTGGCGGCAGTTCCTCCGGAGGCCGGCTTTGATGGACCCCCGGGCAGCAATGAGTCTCAAGTCGCCGGTGGGGCCCTGGGCGCCGGCGGGGCCTCCACAGTCGGACCGGTCAGCGATGAGCCGGCGGGTGTGACGCGCCGGAGGCGGGTCTCGGCGGGGGCCGGAATCTGGAAGCGGCGCAGGGTATGGCGCTATCTCGCCGGCCTGGCCATCGGCCTTGGAGTCGCCACCAAGTGGTCCGCGCTGGCGGCCCTGTTCGGCATCGGGGCGCTGTCGCTGGTGTGGGAGGTCACGGCTCGGCGGCGGGCGGGCTTTAAGGGTATCTCGCTGCGCACGCTGATCGACGAGCTTCCCAGCCTGCTCATTGCCTTCCTGGTCATCCCGCTGGCGGTCTACGTCGCCTCCTACACCGTGTGGTTCCTGCGCGAGGGCACGGGATTCCCCGGGGTCTTCGTGGCGTGGTTCCACAACCAGCAGGCCATCTGGCACTACCACGCGACGCTGGACGTGGATCACGCCTACAAGTCCAAGGCCTGGTCGTGGCTGGTGATGCGCCGGCCGGTCTCCTACTACTGGAAAGGCCCCGGCACCGAGGTGCTCGGAATGGGAAACCCGGTCGTGTTCTGGGGGGCCCTGCCGATGTATCCGTACCTGGTCTGGCGAACGATCAAGAAGGACTGGCGCGCCGGCGCGATTCTCACGCTATTCGCCATCCAGTTCCTGCCCTGGGCGGTGGCGACCCGTCCGCTGTTCTTCTTCTACATGCTTCCGATGGTGCCGTTCATGTGCCTCGGGCTTGCCTACGTTCTGGAGCGCATGGCCGTGCGCCCGGCAGGCAAGGGGTTTGCCGCCGGCTATCTGGTTCTTGCCGCCGGCGCCTTCTGGTACTTCTACCCGATAGTCGCCGCCTGGCCGCTTTCGGGCAACGACTGGCAACTTCGCATGCTCTTCAGGAGCTGGATCTAGCGCTTGGAGCACCATGACTTCTGACGCACCAGCCATCGAAGAGCCCCAAGTCGCCGGGATCCAGGCGCTTCCTCGCCTGGAGGTCCACCATTCCCTTGGCAGCTCACCTCGCGGCCTGAGCACCCAGGAAGCCGCCGCCCGGCTGACCAGGTTCGGGCACAACGAGCTTCCTCGCGCCAAGAAGCGCCCGATCATCTTCCGCTTCCTCCAGCAGTTCACCGATCTGTTCGCGGTGGTGCTGGAGATCGCCTCGGCGATCACCTTCCTCGCCTTCCTGGTAAGCCACCCCCACGATGTCGGCAGCCTTCAGCTTTCGATCGCAATCCTGGGAGTCGTCCTCCTCAACGCCGTCATCGGGTTTATCCAGGAATACTCGGCCGAGCGCACAGCCGAAGCCCTCCAGGCCATGGTCCCCCGCGCCTGCCGCGTGATCCGCGAAGGCGAGCGCATGGAGATACCCGCCCGCGATCTGGTACCCGGTGACGTCGTGGCCCTCGAGGCGGGGGACGCAATCTCGGCCGACTCCCGCGTCGTCGAAGCGCACGATCTCTCCGTCAACAACGTCGCTCTCACCGGTGAGAGCGACCCGGTGGGACGAACCGACGATCCCTCCGCTCCGGAGTCCGAGCTGATCGAATCGCGCAACTGCGTGTTCATGGGCACCTCCGTCGTCAACGGAACCGGCAAGGCGGTCGTGTACGCGACCGGTCTGCAGACGGAGTTCGGGCGCATCTTCCGGTTGACCCAGCAGGTGACCGAGGAGAAGAGCCCGCTGCAGCGACAGGTGGCCATGATGGCCAAGCGTGTTGCCGCGGTGGCCGTCTCAATCGGCGTTCTGCTCTTCGCCCTGCGCACCGCGACCCACTCCCCCATCGTGGAGTCGTTCATCTTCGCCCTGGGAGTCATGGTCGCCCTGGTCCCCGAGGGATTGCCGGCCACCCTGTCGGTTTCGCTGGCCATCGGCGTGCGGCGAATGGCCAAGCACAATGCCTTGATCAAGAAGTTGCTGGCCGTTGAGACCCTCGGCTCCACGACGGTCATCTGTACCGACAAGACGGGCACGCTCACCAAGGCCGAGATGACGGTCCAGGCAGCATGGGCTTCCGGCCGCATGCATTCGATCAAGGGAGTCGGCTACGAGCCGGTGGGCGAGGTCGAAGACGCCGCACCGATCGTGGGTCTGTTGCGGGCGGCCGCCCTCTGCGCGGACGCCAAGCTCCTGGCACCGGACGACTCATCCGGTTGGCGCATCCTGGGTGACACCACCGAGGGCGCCATCGTCGTGGCCGCCGCCAAGGCCGGCATCTACGCGGACTCAGAAGCCCTCAAGACCCCGCGCGTGGGCGAGTTCCCCTTCGATTCCGACCGCAAGCTGATGTCCACCATCCACCGCGTGGACGGCAACTTCGAGAGCTGCGTCAAGGGCTCGCCGCGGGAGTTGATGGCCCGTTGCTCACACGCCGACTGGGACGGCCAGATACTCCCCCTGGACGACGAGCTGCGAAGCAATATCTCTCAGGCCAACGACGCCATGGCCGCTCAGGCCTTGCGCGTTCTCGGGGTCGCCCGCAGAGGCGTCTCCTCAGCGCGGCCGGACCAGCACGAGGCCGAGCAGGACCTCACTTTCCTTGGCCTGACCGGGATGCTGGACCCCCCGCGGCCCGAGGTGACCAAGGCCGTCCAGCAGTGCCGCGCAGCCGGAATACGGGTGATCATGGTCACCGGCGACTACGGGCTGACGGCCGAGGCGATCGCCCGCAGGGTTGGGATCGTCGTGGGAGCGCAACCCCGGATCGTCAGCGGCCATGAGCTGGAGGACATGAGTGAGGAAGATCTCAGGGCGACCCTGGCGGTCCACTGGGAGATTGTCTTCGCCCGCGTCAAGCCCGAGCACAAGATGCGCGTGGTAGCCGCTCTGAAGGAAATGGGCGAGATAGTCGCGGTCACCGGCGACGGCGTGAACGACGCTCCCGCGCTCAAACGCGCC
>Ga0265292_1000495_pt1 | contig 55180 bp, 45 predicted proteins | sample Munlanlewell296A_FD_189080 | JGI IMG/M metagenome (GOLD analysis project Ga0265292, IMG submission 189080) | Leachate microbial communities from a municipal landfill in Southern Ontario, Canada - Leachate well 296A | ecosystem: Engineered > Solid waste > Landfill > Unclassified | place: Canada... | reverse complement strand
ATGATTTCATATATGCCTATTTAGGCACAAAAATAAATCAACATTATCCTATTTATCCATCTGATTTAAAATCTTTTAAACAATATTTTGTGAATAACTGTGCCTAAAAAGTGAAAAGTTACGGTTAAATGTACTCTAAATCAAGGGCGCAAGTGCTTGGCACGTGTTATTTGGTTGGTCAGGCCGAACACCTTATAATTTTTGATTTTCCCCCTACCTGGATTGGCAAAATTTGCTATCAGGACTGGTTTTTGAACTGTCTTGCGAAGCAGCTTTAAATAATGAATATTGGCCTGTTAGGGCTTTCATCAAAGATTTATGTAAGGTCTAATGTTATATTTTTTGAATATACTCCTGCTATTTGAATTAGCTCATGTGTAGGTTTAGAATTCGCATTTTTAATTGTGATATGGCTGTTCTTTAATCCAATTGACCCAATTATTTGAATTATCTCATGAGTTGGTTTTTCGGCGGCATCAATAATAAGATTTACCCCAGTTCCAGCAATTTGAATGATTTCGTAAGTAGGTTTCATAAAGATGTTTTTTATTGTTTTAGAAAACCATAAATATACAGTAATCCAATGTGATATGCAAATTTTGAAAGGATATAGTTTCACATTTCTCTAATTTTTTTCGTTTTGGAAAAATTTTTATACTTCAAAATTCCCCGGCTATTTCATTTTATAACCTCAAAACGCACAAAATGGCATCAATAATAAACATTACTCAAAGTACATGAGAGGCCTTAGAAGAGCCCGATAACAAGAATGCGGAATAATATTATGGGTTGCAATAATAAGAATTCTGCGATATAGTAATTTAGGGTTGTAGTTTAATTGTAATTTTAAAACTTAATTTAAAAGTTCCCGCCAAATGATTATTAACAAGCTGATTCTGGGCGATAACCTGGAAATCATGAAAACAATGGATAGTGAATCTGTTGATCTTATATATCTGGACTTTTTTCGAATAATATTGTAGGTCAGTTGAATTTTAAAACTTGGCTGGCGTTTGAATCTGCACCCAAAGGTCCGCACAACCTTGATCCGGAATCAGGATTATTTCCCTTTCGATGATGGGTTGAAGTTTTTCATAAGTCAAATTTTAAATCCCTCCCGTAGCCATCCATGACAATTCAGGGAAATAAGCCGATGCCGTGACCGCAGTCTTTTCAGACTCCACGATGGCAAATAGGTATCTGGTTGGCCTGTTATTTCAGGTTTATGAGGGTTTTTGCAATTTCATCACGAAGCCCGGGTGATACATTTACCTCATCGGCAAATTTCTTCCAGTGATTTACGGTATTGTTAATTTCCTCCACCTGATCTTCGGCCTTTTTATTCTTTATCGACCGGCCAAGGGTCAGGAGGTCTTCCCTGGTTATATCACTCCTTTTGTCATTGATGCTAAGCGCGTGCCGGCTCACCCATTGGTGCCCGAGTTGATAGGCATGGCAGATATCATAAGCCGGAGCCAGTTCCCAAAGGCCATCTTTCCTGAGCCTGAAAGAAAAGTTCTTGGTATGGTCATCGCAATTTCGCGCCAGCACATTGAATACCATTCTCCTGAACATTTGCTCTGCGGTTGGATAAGGCAGTTTTAACTCGCGCATGGTTTGGAAGAGTTGCTCGTAACTGAAACTGGTTACCGCATTGTAGTCGAAGTGTTTAAGGGCACAAAATGTTTGTATATGATGCTTTATGTCGCCGCCCTCACGGTCGAAACGCCTGGTCATAAAATGCGCCCTGCCGTTTTCTTCCAGTAAGCGGGATGGCATCATTTCAATGCCGCAGGCTGTTGCCATGTTATAGTAGGCCATTTCCACCCTTCCGTAGCCATGAGTCGTTCCCAATTGCACATCGCTGACGCCATCCAGCTTTATCAGCATATGTTCAAATCCCTTTGGTGCATTGGTCTGCCCGGATCTGACCTCTCCGGTTTTTTCGTTGTAGGCAATTACAGCTTTTGGCCTTGCCCCACCGGCCGAGGTACCTATCCGCAGGATTTCCATCATGGCCTTTTCTTCGTCCTTCTGCAGGTTGGTGGTGAAAGCCTCTTTTTTGTAAAGCATCTTTTGAGCAATTTCCACCAGGCTTTCCATTTCGATGGAAAATGTCCTTTTCTGCTCTTTTAAAGTGGCCGGTTCAAATTCCAGCGCTCCCATTCCCCGGGTGCCGGTAAAACAAAGCAGTTCAACCGGGTTCAGGCTGTCCGGCGCACGTCCCTGCTGTGCCAGCCACATATTGATAAGCTCATTACCATACTTATCCGGCAGCACATCTGCTAATAAGCCCGGCAGCCCTTTAAAAGTGTCCCATGACGGATCAAGTTTTTTCCGTAAGGCAGGGAATTCAAATTTCGTTTTTTCTGATCTTACCGGCATCTGCAAGGGAGCCAGATCCCAGCCAAGGCTTTTAAATGCCGGATCGTATTCAAAGACAGCCAGGCCTGTAGCTTCATTCCAGGCAACGGCACCGACTAAATTGCCCCATATTTTAACTTCCGCTACGTCCATAGTTACCAATCACTTTGCTGCTTCTTGTCTGATTGTTTCCCCCTGGCTCTTTGCCTTTTTTCTTTTTGCAGTTTCGCCAGCGCCAGAGGACTAATGGTATTTTCAACGGCAAAGGCTTCCATCACGTGCAATTGGTCCAATACCCGCAGGACCTGTATCAGCGTGGCCAGTGTTACGGTTTCACCTCTTTCGAGCAGGCTCAGGGTAGAACGACTGATGCCGGCGGCATTTGCCAGCGTATCCTGGGTTTTGTTTTGCTCCAGCCGATGATGCTTCACAAACGCCCCGATATGTTCCGCCAATGCTTTATCGCTCATCGCAATCCAATTCTTGTATGATAATTCAGTCATAAAGTGGTTTATTGGATGTTAATGCATGATTTACCATGCAAATATAGGCTAATTATTCTGATAAGTCAATTTTTTATATGAATTATCTTGAAAAAAATGATTCCGGCAGAATTTATGAAAGAGGAAAAAATCTACTTGAAATTTTTGTGGAAAGAAGAGGATACTTGTAGATTCCGCACCTCATAATGCTGGGACCGTTGATCAAATCTTGACAGGACCTTCTGAGCTTTTTCCGGAACCACAGCTTTTTCATAATCAGTGCCTGCAAATTCTATGACTGACGAAATGGAATCGAACCACATGATGGTTATGAATTCCACCTCGTTTGCAAGGTTACGTCTAAGGAGCTGGATTCCCTTGTAGCCATTTATTGCCCGATTCTGAATGCCGATAAAGATCTCTTCTTTTAACAGGGTTTCATAAACATCTGCATTCTCGAATGTTGTATAACCGTGCCAGATTCTGCTAATCATTTTACATTATTTTATTTACCATTTATTAAGATACTTTTGCTTACAAGAGTGAGGAAAAAGCTATTTTACACTTTTGCCTACCAATATAGGATTTTATCTGTAAGATAAAAAAATAAACATTGAATTTTCATTAGGTAGATAAGATATTGCTCCCTAAAATTGAACACTCCAAAAAGAAATTATTTACTTAAATGCCTACTTTGTCATCCGGGTTTGATCACATTGCTACTCAATCGTCAGTCGTTTGTCGTTAGTTCCTAAATAAAAATCGAACAAGGGGGACAATTATATATGTATTTGCCAGCATAGGTTTTGCAAAACAGGCAATTGCTCAAGGATATCATGATCAAACATGGATTCATCCAATACGATGCTGAATGGTGGCATTATAATTTCTACAGCTGGAAAAACTTTGAGTGGATGGATATTTCATTTGATGAATTTTAATAATACTTATCTTTGAATAATGCAGATTTAAACGATATGGAAAAAGAAAAAATAATCAAACGAACCGTCCAACGACTGAGATTATTGCCTGATGATAAGCTTAAGGAAGCTGATGATTATATTGAATTTCTCCTGAAAAAATATCAGGAAGAGGTTATACTTCAGAAAGGAATTGAGAAGATGATTGAACACTCGGATTCATTTAAATTCCTGGATAATGAAGAGGACCTGTATTCTGTAAGTGATTTGAAGGAAAAATATAAATGAAAAAAGGAGAAATCATATTATTACCATTCCCGTTTACCGGTTTGAGCGGAGCAAAGACCCGACCTGCATTGGTATTGATGGAAACGGAGTTTGATGTAATTGTTTCTTTTATTACTACGCAAACTAATCTGAAAGAACCTTCTGATATAATTCTTCCTACGGGTAAATTGACAGGACTAAAGAAAGAATCTCTGTTGAGGCTGAATAAAATTGCCACGATAGATAAAGATATTGTATTAGGGAAATTGGGAGAAGTCGATAAAAAAACATTGGATAATGTTAATTTGAATCTAATCAGGCTATTTGACCTTTAATCGATTTATATCAGAAGAGCAGCTTGATATTATTTACCGCTCGGAAGGCCGGAGGAATCCAGCCTTTTTTTATTTACCGCTGAGGCGTTGAGCAGCAGAGTTCCACGCCCCCTTGCCTCCCCGCTTCCCCGCCTCCCCGCTAATCCGAAAATAAACTATTTTTGATGAAGATTAAATCATTCCCCATGCCCACCATCTTCACCCTCGGCGAAACGATATATGACATCATCTTTGAGCAGGGCCAGCCTAAGGCAGCCAGGCCGGGCGGGTCGATGCTGAATACAGCCGTGTCCCTCGGCAGGTGCGGTATGAAGGTGGAGATGATCACAGAACTGGGCCGTGACCAACTGGGACAAATGGTCCTGGATTTCCTGGCTGAAAATGGGGTCTTCACTTCGTTCACCCGGCCGGTTGAGGGTTTTAAAACGCCGGTGTCACTGGCTTTCCTCGATGAACAAGGGAATGCACAGTATTCGTTCTACCAACACTACCCGGAGAACCGGCTTAATATGGCATGGCCGGAAGCGGGCAGGGGAGACGTGGTACTCTTCGGTTCGTTTTACTCCCTGGATCAGGCAATCCGTTCAAAGATCATTTCCTTCGTTAAACAAGCCAGGCAGAACGGAGCAATCATCATTTATGATCCTAATATCCGAAAAAACCACCTGGGGGAGATCAGGAAACTGATGCATCTTGTTGAGGGAAATATCGCCCTGGCGGATATTGTCCGCGGGTCGGATGAGGATTTTGAGAATCTCTTCGGGACAAATAACAACGATGATGTTTTTGCCCGTATCCGGGAAGCAGGATCCAAAGCGGTTATCATTACCCGGAATAAAAAAGGGGTTGATCTTATGACATCTTCCATTAAATTACATGCAGATGTACCGGCAATCCGGCCAAAAAGCACCATCGGTGCAGGGGATGCATTTAATGCAGGGATTATCGTTGGGTTGGTTGGCAGAGGACTGACAAATTCCGACCCGACTCTTATCAGCCTGGATACTTGGAATGAAGTAATTAATTCCGGGATAATTTTTGCATCAGATGTTTGTCAGACCTATGACAATTACATCTCAAATGAAAGAGGAAGAATGGCACACGGATGACACGGATGCGACGGATTTACACGGATTAGATCATCAGTTTTTTTTAAGTAATGAAATGCAATGGGAAAACTTAAGCAAACTAAATTACAAATTTACCTGTCAGGTTTATTTAACCCCATCCTGATAGTATTCAAATCAATTTCACGAAAACATTTTAGCGTACTTATTTTTTTAATTATACCAATTATCTTTCTTTTAAATGCTTCGGTATTTCATTATTACCTGGGCGCATTCTTCCTTAGTAGCGTCGATCCGGAGTATTTTTACTTATACAACGGTATACTAATAGGTGGGGGCAACTTAAGTGTCCAGTTCATTGCGACCCCCGGAATACCCCTGGAATTTTTAATAGCCATTTCTTCCAGGGTTATCAATTTGTTCCAGCCCGGAGATTATGCAAAGGACTTCATTGACGACCCTGAAAAATATATTCATGCAGCAAACCTCTTCATGAATGTTCTGATCGCAATCGTCCTGGTCATTTGCGGCATTTATACAAAGAAGTATTCCGGTTCTCATTTTGCAGGGCTATTATTGCAGTTAAGCCCATTTGGCAACGCATCATTGCTTGGCGTGTCCGGACGCCTGATGCCGGAGGCAATCATGATGATTCCCCTGCTTCTGACCGGTTTAATGATAATAAAAACGATTTATCATGAAGATCGAACTGCTGGCCATTTTACTGATATTGTTCTTTATGGTCTCATAATCGGGTTCGGGATCGCCTGTAAACTTACCTTTATTCCGGTCATATTAATACCCCTGGTTTTATTGCATACATCACTGAGGCAAAAGATTAAGCTGATTTTATACACCATCCTGTTTTTTGCCATTTTTGCATATCCTGTGGTTTTTAATTTTCACAAATTCTGGCAATGGGTATCCGGCCTGTTAATTCATAGCGGGAAGTATGGCGCCGGGGCAAAAGACTTTATAAATTTTTCGACAATACCCGAAAATTTTAAATACTTGTTCAATTATGATAAAATGTTTTTCTTTATTGCGATTTTCTCCTTGTTGCTAAGTGTTGTCTTTTCTTCCAAAGTATTTAAAAATGAAGGATTTACGAATTCAAAGATCATTCGTGCAATATTTGCCGTAAATCTTTCAATCCTTATCAGCATTGCCTTTACGTTAAAGCATTTTGAGCATTATTATTTTATGCCTTTCTATCTATTCAAATATTTAATTGTTTTGTTAAGCATCTTATTGATCATCCAATATCAAAAGATTTCAGGATCAAAAAGATATAAAATCATCACTTTGATTTCCTTCTCAATTTTCATACTTTATGTGACTTATGGACAGGTACTTCAGGTCAGATCTTCAATTACAAGTTACAGCCAGAGGAATGAAATCCTTCAGGAGGAATATAAGAAGATAGTTTCGCTGGTTGAAACGGACAAACCAGTAATCATGACATGTCCGTATTATGGCGCACCTTTTATCGAATTTGCCCACTTTAATGGTTTTATCATGACATACCACCTTAAATTCGGTTTTCAATCATATCTGAAGGAAAAATTTCCTGAAAGCTATCAGTATGTGACATGGTCCGATAAGTTCTATTTCTGGGATGATTTTGTTGATTTTAAAGATATTCTTGATAAAACCAAATCTTCATTCTACATATACATCGGTAAAGATAAAGGGAAGGATCTGGCAGTCATTGAAAACAGAATCTGGCAGGTTTTGGATAGAGATTCTGTCACAAGAAAGGTGCTTTATCATAATACCAAAACAGAAGAACAACTTATTGAAATCATTCTCAACCCGGAAACCTTTGAGTAACTTTGTGGGGAAGAACTAAATTTTTTTTTGAAGTTGTCACGCAAAGTTGCGCAAAGGAGGCGCAAAGTATCGCAAAGAATAGTTATTAAAAAATTCCCGAACTTAAAACTTAAACCTCAACAATCACTTTATACCATGCTTTTCAGATCATTTCCGAAACTTATTATCATTATATTTCTCATCACTGTTACTCAAGTTACTTTCTCTCAGAAATCCTATCCCACTGGCTACTTCCAGCCGCCGGTCGATTTCCGTATGCTTTTATCCGGAACTTTTGGCGAGGTTCGGGCAAACCATTTTCATTCAGGGATTGATATTAAAACCGGGGGAGTGGAAGGCTCGTCGGTCTATGCCATAGCTGACGGGTATGTTTCAAGGATCAAGGTTTCGGCTCTTGGATTCGGGAGAGCGTTATATGTCACCCATTCCAATGGCTATGTTTCGGTATATGCCCACCTGAACCGGTATAACAAGGTTATTGAAGATTATGTAAGAAAAGAGCAATATAGTGAGGAGAGTTTTGAAATTGAACTGTTCCCGTCTTTAGGGGAAATTTTAGTTAAAAAGGGTGAAATCATTGCATATTCCGGTAATTCCGGCTCTTCCGGGGGGCCACACCTGCATTTCGAAATCCGCGATGGCGCCTCACAAAAAATAATTAACCCGCTTCTGTTCGGTTATGTTGTGAAAGATATCTTCCGGCCACGCATCTCGCTCTTAAAAATTTATCCTGAGGATGAAAATGCCCGGGTTAATGGAAATAACCGGAGTTATAGTTATCCTGTGGAAGGGTGGGGAGAAAAGCACCGGTTGAATGTATCCCAGCCCATACATCTTAGCGGGAAAGTCTCTTTTGCCATCCAGGTGAGCGACCAGCAAAATGATACGGATAACAAAAACGGCCCTTATTCGATAGCCCTTTATATCGATAAAGAATTGGCTTATCAGTACAGGATGGAAACCTTTTCATTTGATGAAACCCGTTATGTCAACAGCCTCCTGGATTATGCCGAGTATATGAAAAGTGGTGTGCGCCTGCAGCGGACCAGGATCGATCCGGGGAACAAACTCAGAATTTATAACAAAACCGGGGACCATGGAACTTTCTCCTTCAATGATACACTTCAGCACGGCATTACTTATGAAGTGAAGGATGTGATAGGCAATACCGCGTTACTGACTTTTAAAGTAAAATCAGAGAAACCAGAAATATTAGTTTCAAAGCAATCTTCAACTTCCAATTTTCCAATTTCAAATTTCAATTACAATACATCTAATCATTTTGAAAACACTTCAGTAATATTGGATGCTCCAGCAGGGGTCTTTTATGATTCCTTTCATTTCAAATATGATTCAACCCGCCGGGTTACTGGTACTTTTTCTGCCGTCCAAAGGATACACGACAAATTCACACCGGTCCATGATTATATCACTTTGTCAATCAAGCCCCGTGACCTTCCGGAAAGATTGAGAGATAAAGCTTTGATAGTCAAAATAAATGATGATGGAAAAGGTTTTACATCTGTCGGTGGAAAATGGGAAAGCAACGGTTATGTCAGGGCTAAAATCCGGGAATTTGGCAATTACAGCGTTTCTGTGGATACAATGCCACCTAAGATCAACCCTGTGCAAGCGGAAACATTTAAAAATCTGACCGGGCAAAAAAAAATTAAGTTTATTATCAGTGATGAAATGTCCGGCATATCCACTTACCGTGGTACATTGAACGGAAAATGGGTACTCATGGAGTATGATGCGAAGAATGACCTGTTATTTTACACCATTGACGAGCAATTATTAAAAGGGGAAAATAATATGAAACTCGAGGTCGTTGATATGAAAAACAACCGTAAGATATACCAGGCAATCCTGGTGAGATAAAAATCGATATAATAATAAAATGGATAACCAGTTAAGAGACATACAACTTGAGAAACTGACGGAAAGGGCCAAGGAGCTGAAATGCATGTACAACGTCATTGAAGCTTTGAAGGATGAATCCGCTGAACTGACAACTATTTTTAAGTCTATCCAGGAAGCTATTCCTCCCGGATACCAACACCCGACGGTTTGTGAGGCCCGTATCATCCTGGAAGGTAAACAATATGCATCACTCGATTTTATTGAAACACCCTGGATGCAGCGGGCTGAGATTGTTATCGATAACCACGTATCGGGTGAAATCCAGGTTTGTTACGTGCAGAAAGTAGCTGAAAGTTCCCTGACTTTTCTTCCAGAAGAACAGAAATTGCTCAACGCCATTGCCGATCACTTAAGCCGGTTTATCTTTCACCGGCGGTTAAAGAAAACATTGGAATTATCCCTTTCTTCCGAACATGGTGCAGAACCTAATGGTGATAGTTCATTGTTAAATTATGAATCTGACGAACATTGGAAATGGCGCTACCATGTGTGACAAGCTATGCGGCCATGATTAGCTCTGTGGATAATTCAGCCACACTTTTACGATCAAGGAAACAATAAAATGACCAGGAGTTTCTTCATCTCAGATTTACACGGACATGTTGATCGTTATGAAAAACTGATACGGGAAATCCGCAAACATCAGCCCCAACTGGTATTTTTTGGTGGCGACCTGCTTCCTCATGGAATGCACCGTCATATTGTAGAGGATTTTACTGAGGATTTTCTTTTTCTTCAATTCAGCTCGCTGATGCAGGAAATGGGGGAGGACTATCCCCGCGTTTACCTGATTCTTGGGAATGACGACCCACGGGCAGAGGAAAAAATGTTCGTTGAACTTGGGGAAACAGGCGTCTGGCATTATCTTCATGACCGGAAAGATAACTTTGCCGGCTTCAACTTTTACGGTTATGCAAATGTGCCTCCCACTCCTTTCCGTCTCAAAGACTGGGAGCGTTATGACGTTTCAAGGTATGTCGACCCGGGATGCATTCCCCCGGAGGAGGGCTTCCGGACCATAGAGCCAACGGCAGATCTTGCTTATGCCACAATCCTGGATGAATTAAAGCAATTGACCGGTGACGAACCTATGAAAAAATCCGTTTTCCTGTTTCACTCACCTCCATACAGGACCTTTCTTGACAGGGCAGCTTTGGATGGCCTGATAGTCGACCATGTCCCTATGGATGTCCATGTTGGAAGCATTGCTATCATGCGTTTTATTGAAGAAAGGCAGCCCTGGCTCACGATGCACGGGCATATCCATGAATCTTCACGGATTACCGGGCATTGGCGACAGCTTTTCGGGCAAACCCATTCATTTTCCGCAGCCTGGGATGGCCCGGAGCTGGCCCTGGTGGATTTCGACCTTGAAGATCCTTCAAATGCCCAACGACGGATAATCTGACAGACCTTTTTTCTATCTTTGCCAAATGGAAGAAACTATCCTGATCCTTGATTTCGGTTCTCAATATACCCAGCTGATTGCCCGCAGGGTGCGTGAGCTTAATGTTTACTGTGAAATTCATCCGTATAATAAAATCAACACGATCGGGGAATCGGTCAAAGGGGTTATTCTGTCCGGAAGCCCGGCATCGGTGCGTGATCCTGAAGCGCCTGTTCCAAACCTGGAAAAAATCCGGGGCAGGGTACCGGTATTGGGCGTCTGCTATGGTGCCCAGTTCATGGCCCATTCCGATGGCGGCGAAGTCGCCGCTTCACAAAACAGGGAATATGGCCGCGCAAACCTTTCTTTTATCAATACAAGGAACGAATTGATGAAAGGAATGAGCAGCGGCTGCCAGGTTTGGATGTCGCACGGCGACACCATCCTGCGCCTTCCGCCAAATTTTAAGATTATCTCGAGTACGCAGGATGTTCCCGCAGCCGGTTTCCAGGTTGAAGGGGAAGCAACTTATGGCATTCAGTTTCATCCTGAAGTATATCATTCGACCGAAGGGATGATTTTACTGAAGAATTTCGTCGTCGACATTTGCGGTTGCTCACAGGCATGGACCCCTTCTTTATTTATTGAATCTACGGTCCATGAGTTAAAGGAGAAGTTGGGAAATGATAAGGTTGTGCTGGGATTATCAGGAGGTGTCGATTCATCGGTTGCAGCCGTCCTGCTGGATAAAGCAATCGGGACAAACCTGCACTGTATCTTTGTGGATAATGGTTTGTTGCGGAAAAATGAATTTGAGTCGGTCCTGCATTCCTACAAAGATATGGGATTGAATGTCAGGGGAGTGGATGCGAAAAAGCGTTTTTATTCTGCTTTGAAAGGCATTTCTGACCCTGAACTGAAACGAAAAGCCATAGGCCGCAACTTTATTGAAGTTTTCGATGAAGAAGCCCATCGCATCCAGGATGTGAAGTGGCTGGCCCAGGGAACGATTTACCCTGACCGGATCGAGTCGGCATCGGTAAAAGGACCTTCAGCTACGATCAAATCTCACCATAACGTTGGCGGATTGCCCGATTTCATGAAGTTGAAAGTGGTTGAGCCGTTGCATTCCCTTTTTAAAGATGAAGTCAGGAAGATAGGTGCAGCACTTGGAATGAAAAAAGATTTGCTGAACCGCCACCCGTTTCCTGGTCCCGGCCTTGGTGTCCGCATCCTGGGCGAGGTAACCGAAGAGAGGGTCAGAATACTGCAGGATGTGGATGATATCTTTATCCAGGGATTGAAAAAGAATGATTTGTATAATCAGGTATGGCAGGCGCTGGCAGTTTTGCTTCCGGTAAATTCTGTCGGTGTGATGGGTGATGAGAGGACGTATGAAAATGCTGTTGTCTTGAGGGCAGTGGGTTCTACTGATGGTATGACGGCCGACTGGTCGCAGTTGCCCTATGAATTCCTGGCAAAAATATCCAATGAGATCATCAATAAAGTCAAGGGGGTGAACAGGGTTGTATATGACATCAGTTCAAAACCCCCGGCAACCATAGAATGGGAGTGAAGCCAGTCAATACTTAATCATAACCAGCCAAATGCAAAGGAGACCCTTCATAATCAGTTTATTAATCCAAAGCTTTCTGCTTTGTATAATTATAACAACAAATACACTTTGTGCGCAGGAAGAAACCAGGAAACATGTTGTTCAGGCGCTCGATAATTATTATAGTTTGTCGTTGAAATACGATGTAAGCATTAGTGACCTGAGAAATGAGAACCCGAACATTACCAACCCAAAACCGGGCGATATATTGATCATTCCGGTGCAAGGCTCATTGAAGGAAGAATTGGGTGAAAAAGATTGTGCAAAGTTAAAGAAAAACAGGCATGAAACTTACAGGATAGCCCTGATGATCCCGCTTTCCCTTGAGCAGGTTGCAGATACAGCGTGGATAGAAAGCCTTGAACCATCTAAAATCAACGAAATAAGCTCCTTCCGTTTCATCCAGTTTTATCACGGCTTTATGATGGCGGCGGATTCTCTCAGGCAAGAAGGGCTGGACGTTGAAATCAATGTATATGACGTAGATCAGCAGACTTCCAAGGTATTAAAAGCGATTCAGGACCCGGATTTAAAAAAAATGGACCTGATTTTCGGGCCTTTCTTTAAAAGCACTTTTTCTCATGTGGCTGAATTTGCCCTTGAAAACAAGATACATCTGATTAATCCTTTGTCACCGCGTCCAGATATCCTGCAAGGCAATCCGTATGTTTTTAAGTTGCTGCCTTCGGTTGAATCGCAGCCTGCTTTGCTGGCTGAATTGGTCAGGCAGGATTTTCCGGATCACCGGATCATTTTTTATATAGCCAATAAATTTCAGAATAATGAATTGATAGAACAATTCAGGCAGGCATTAGAAGGGGACAATAAGGCCGGGAAGGAAAAAGTCAGGTTCGTGGATTATGCTACCGACAGCACCCATGGATTCATAGATCATGCTTCGATGGTCAAGCCCAACCTGGTCATCATTTATGCTGAAAATGAAGCTTTGCCTGCAGCCTTGCTCAGTAAGCTCAGTGCGTTCAAAAATGATTATGCCATTACAGTAATCGGACTACCAGAGTGGGAAAAATTCAGCAATATTGAATCAAATTACCTTATAGCACTAAATGCCCATATCTTTATGTCTTCCTATATCGATTATCAGTCTGATAAGGTTAAAGCCTTTATTCTGGCTTACCGGGCAAGGTATATTGATGAGCCTTTGAATTATGCATTTTCAGGGTTCGATGCCGGTTATTTTTTCCTGGGTGCATTATTATATTATGGCAATGATTTTGAAAGATGCCTGAATGAAACCGGGATACCATTAATTCAAAACCAGTTCCATTTTAAACGCAGGGAAAACGGCGGCTATGACAACATTAACTGGAATATATTACAATACTATGAATATTCCTTGCTTCGAAAATAAGCTATTACCGGCTAAACGATTCTTTGAAAATGGAATGCGGTTAATCCCTGTTTTTCTTTTACCATTAATCCTTTTTGTATCATGTCAGAAGGCAGATAAATCTTATTACCGGGATGGCCAGCCTAAATTTATTATCCCTAAAGACAGTCGGGGCAAGATGGATGGGGAAGCGAAGTGGTGGTACGAAAACGGGTCACCGATGCTAACCGCAGAATATAAAAATGGCGAACTAAACGGAAAACTTGCCAGGTTTTATGAAAATGGGAATAAACAGACTGAAGACAGCTACCTGCAAGGCAGATTGAATGGTCTTTCACTGGAAATGGACTTAAATGGAAATGTCTTTTCTGAAAAGACTTATGTGAATGACACGCTGAACGGAATCAGCCGCCAGTTTAACGGAATCGGGCAGGTTACTGAGGAAGGAAATTACAAAAATGGCTATTTTGAGGGAGAATGGAATTACTATGACCGCTTTGGCAATCTGATCGGGAAAGCGGATTTTAATCGGGGAAGCGGGATCAGGAAATCATGGAATGCAAATGGTAAGACCGCTATGACAACGGAATACCATGATAACTTAATTCATGGCAGCGAGACCTGGTATGATGAATTTGGTCAAAAGATCAGGGTCCGCACTTATATTTCCGGTGAAATAGTTTCGGAAAGAATAATACTACCTGGTCAGCAGTGAAATTCTGACGTCAAATAAAAATCTTTTAAAACTTCCTGATTTTTCTTTTTTGTTAAAGAATAAGCACTAGATTTGCACTGTTAATCTTTTAACAATGTTAAATTTTAACAGTAATAATAATTAAATTAATCCATGATGAATTTAGAGAAGATAATGAGTGACCTCGAAAAGAAGCACCCCGGTGAAGCCGAATATTTGCAGGCAGTGCGCGAGGTATTGGAATCAATCGAAGAGGCTGTCAATGAAAATCCGCAATTTGAAGCTGCCGGGATCATCGACCGGATTGTGGAACCCGACCGTATACTGACTTTCAAGGTGCCTTGGGTTGACGATCAGGGTAAAGTGCATGTTAACCTGGGCTACCGTATTCAGTTCAATAACGCCATTGGCCCTTTTAAAGGTGGATTACGATTCCACCCGAGTGTTAACCTGAGCATTCTGAAGTTCCTCGGATTTGAGCAGATCTTCAAGAATGCCCTGACCACTTTACCGATGGGTGGTGGCAAAGGTGGTTCCGATTTCGACCCCAAAGGCAAGTCCGATGCTGAGATCATGCGTTTCTGCCAGGCGTTTATGCTGGAGCTGTGGAAACTTATCGGCCCTGAAACCGATGTGCCGGCCGGCGATATTGGTGTAGGAGCCAAGGAGATCGGATTTCTTTACGGTATGTATAAAAAACTCACCCATGAGCATACCGGTGTTTTGACCGGCAAAGGTTTGAACTGGGGCGGCAGCCTGGTCCGTCCGGAAGCCACCGGTTTCGGTGCAGTGTATTTTGCCCAGGAAATGCTTGCTACCCGTGGCATGTCTTTCGAAGGGAAGACAGTTTGTATTTCCGGTTTCGGGAACGTGGCCTGGGGCGCTGTCAGCAAGGTTAACCAACTCGGCGGCAAGGTTGTCACTATCTCCGGTCCTGATGGTTATATTTATGACCCGGACGGTATCTCAGGTGAAAAGATCGATTACCTGCTCGAGCTTCGCGCTTCAAACCAGGATATTGTGAAACCCTTCTCTTATGAATTCCCCAGCGCTCAGTTCCACCAAGGCAAGCATCCGTGGGAAGTCAAATGCGATGTTGCCCTACCATGCGCTACCCAGAATGAAGTAAATGCAGAAGATGCCCGCAACCTCGCGAAGAATGGATGTGTCTGTGTTGCTGAAGGCGCTAATATGCCTTCCACACCGGAAGCAGTCGAAATATTTCAGGAAAATAAACTTCTTTTCGGACCCGGGAAGGCTGTCAATGCCGGCGGTGTTGCTACTTCCGGCCTCGAAATGTCGCAGAACTCTATGAAACTTGGTTGGCCTAAAAATGAAGTAGATGCCAGGCTGCAACAGATCATGCGTGATATCCATGCTTCCTGCGTAAAATACGGTACAGAGCCGGACGGCTATATCAACTATGTGAAAGGCGCTAATGTGGCCGGCTTCCTTAAAGTTGCCAACGCCATGATCGACCAGGGTATTTTGTAATGCTTTAAAACCGGTATGATTTGATCATATCAAGGCTTTTAAAACAGACGAAACCCTAAAGGCTACCAGAAACGGTGGCCTTTTTTTGATTTAACGATTTAACGATGTAACGATTTAAAAAATTCATAAAGATTTAAATTCATCAGCAGTAAATTCACCAGGTAAGCGAAGTCCTCCACGGGTATGGTGTAAAGCCTGATCGCCAGGTTTTCTTCATCGTTATACCCTACAACTGGAAAGCTTGTCAGAACGCCGTTCACCAGCAGGAAAGGGATGATGCTTAACGCGTATGCGATATAAAAATGAAAAAGATATGTTTTATGGGTTTTTAATAAGAACTGAAGCCCGATCAGCAGGGTCGCGATACCGAAGTTCACTGCAGTGTAAGTCCGGTTGAAATTAAGGACCGTCACTGTAAGGAAAAATATGAACAGGATGATATTCAGCGGTATGATAAATCGCTTCCAGTCTCTTTTGATATAAGCCCTCGAAACTTCATAAATAAAAATACAGCAATACGGGATAATGATAAAGAATAACCATTCTTCAACGGGCAGGCCGGCAATAAAAAAGCTGGTAACATAGTCTTCGTTAAACCACCAGACGTTGTGACGGGTGAAATAAATATCCCAGATGATGAATATGATCGCAGTGATGAAAGTAGCCGGAAATAGAACTTTCCAGTTGCGGTAAAAGGCAACCTTCCGATCGAAACTCAGGGCAATAGGAATTGCAACGGAGCCGGCAAGGAGAAGGGCATAGGTGAACTTCTGCACTTCCATTTGATTCAGATTTTACCCAGTTTCACCCTCAAATAACACTCTGCCAGGAGCACCATCTTCCGGGAATTAGAAATCCGGTATCTCTTTTTTAAAATCTGCGAGGCGTCAGTCCGTTTGATTTTGTCGAACAACTTCTGATAATAAATATATGCCAGGTATACCCCAAGCTTAGCATCTTTATTGAGTTTTCTTATCCCGGTAAGTGCCTGGTCGAAATCAGCCTGGATCTCTTTTTCGATAAGCTTTTTGGATGCATTATTAAATTGGTCGAAATTAACACCGGGAAAATAAAACCGGTCACGCTCTTCGAGATCGGATTTGATATCCCTCAGGAAATTTACTTTTTGAAAAGCTTCTCCCAGCTTCCGAGCAGGATGCACCAGTTCATCATAGTTTTTTTCCTGATGAGTAAAAACCTTCAGGCACATCAATCCTACCACTTCAGCTGATCCGTAAATGTAATTATGGTATTTGTTCTGGCTGAAATTTTTACTGTTCGGGCAAAGATCCATCCTCATGCTCCGGAGAAATGCCTTGATCATGTCATCTTCAATGGAATACATTTTCACTGCCCATTGAAAACTATGCAGAATGGGATTGCTGCTGAAACCTTTATTAATGGCTTCGAATGTTTCTGCCTCGAATTTGGAGATCAGCTCTTTTCTATTCTGATTATGAAAGGTATCGACGATCTCATCGGCGAACCTGACAAATCCATATACGGCATAAATAGGCCTGCGTAAAGGCTTGCCAAGAAGACGAACCCCTAGTGAAAAAGAGGTGCTGTAATTCTTAGTTGTCTTCTCGCTGCAATCCAGCGCATTATCCAAGTACAAGTCCATATTTCTTCTGAATTCTTTCTGTCACCAGCCTGGAACTAATGACGGTCATCGGTAAGCCTGTTCCCGGTGTAGTGGATGCTCCGACATAAAAAACATTTCCAAAAACTTCATCGTAGTTTTTCGGCCTGAAACCGCCGATCTGGTTGAGGTCATGAGCCAGCCCAAGTCCGCTGCCCTTGTAAAGGTTGAAGGTCTTTTCCCATTCTATCGGGTCCATGACGGTCAGCGACATCAGGTTGCCTTTCACATCATAGCCAATGCGGTTCGAAAGATCGGTGAGGATGTTGTTGGCCAGCTCGTCACGGTCCGACCAATCGGGTTTGTAGCGCAGATCGGGAACCGGGCAGAGAATGAAGATGCTTTCACAGCCTTCAGGCGCAGAGGAGGTATTGTACCTTGAATTAACGTTTACATAATAATAAGGCTTTGAAAGGCTTATAGAGTTTTTAAATATTTTACCAGCATACTCTTTGAAATTGCTTCCAAGGAAATAATTGTGATGGTGCAGGGAATTGATTTTTCCTTTAACCCCCACATACATGGTGAAAGGGGCCAGGGTCCACTTCATCCGGTCAAGCTTTTCTTCGGTAAATTTGGATCTTTTGAAGATCTGCGACCGGAAACCTGCCGCATCTGCGTTGATCACAAAGATATCAGCGTCCCATCTTTTCCCTTCTTTATCGACCAGGTGATCAAGTTTCCCTTCTTTCTCAACATAATCAATAATTTCGGTGTTGTAGGTGATCTTAATATTATTCTTTTTAAATTCTTCCAGAAGACCTTCAACGATTTTATACATACCTCCTTTGACATTGAAGTAGCCGTCGTGAACCATTTCAGTGTAAGAGAGAAGGCTGTAAACCGCCGGCGTGTCGAATGGCGTTGCTCCCAGGAAAAATGCCACGAGTGAAAATATCACTTTAACCTCATAGGATTCAAAATGGCGGTCCATTTCTTTCCACATTGACCGGATCATTTTTGGTGCATGGCCCCAGGGTACTTTTGCCATCTGCATCAGGAAATGGGCCATGCTGTTGAAGTTCTGCTTGATGATGATGTTTTCGGTATCGTGAAAAAGCTTTCCGGCACCTGCAAGATAACGTGTCATTTTAGCTTCAAAATAAGGCTCCAGCGCTTCAAATTCTTTAGCCAGCTTTTTCAGGTTTTTATGGATCAGGTAAAATTTGTCACTGTTTTCAAAATTGACAGCATACAGCGGGTCGAGCTCCACAAATTCGAAAGGCATTTTGATACCGGTTGATTTGACGAATTCCTTGAATTCATAACTCATGCTGAAGAAGGTGGGCGCCATGTCCCAGGTGAATCCGTCTTTTTTAAGCTGGTTTAGCCGGCCTCCCGGCTGGTGGTATTTCTCGACCATTTCGACCTGGTAACCGAGTTTGGCAAGGCGCAGCGCGGTAGTCAACCCGCCAAGACCAGTCCCAACGATAAGTACTTTTTTCATTATCAGGTTTGGTTTACGAAATTACAATAATCATCAGCCTTTATAACATATCTTTGTTTAAAATGTTTCCGGATGCCAAAAAAAGTTGCAGTAATAGGAGCCGGTATAGGTGGCATTGCAGTATCTGCACGATTGGCAGCAAAAGGCTACGAGATTGATGTTTTTGAGAAAAATGACCGTCCGGGTGGAAAAATGTCGGAAATCAGGCATGAAGGATTTCGTTTTGATACGGGTCCTTCGCTGTTCACTTTGCCCAATTTGATCGGGGAATTGTTTGAACTCGTGGATGATGATTTCGCAAGTCATTTCAAATATTCAAAGCAGCCTGTAGTTTGCCGTTATTTTTATGAGGACGGCATGATCATAAATGCTTATGGCGAGACGGAAGAGTTTGCAGAAGAGTTGCACCGCAAGGCCGGTGAGGACAGCAAAAATGTGATCCGATACCTCGGGGAGAGCAGCCGGATCTATGATTTCACATACCCGGTATTCATCAACAACTCCCTTCATCGTTTCAGGAACTATTATTCCAAAGATTTTATCAGGGCTTTGTTCCTTCTTCCAAAATTAAAGCCGTTTAAAACCCTTCACGAGATCAATCAGCGAAGTTTCACTCATCCGAATACCGTCCAATTGTTCGATCGCTTTGCCACCTATAACGGATCGGATCCCTTCAAGACTCCTGCTACCATGATGGTGATCCCGCATTTGGAGCATAACCTGGGTGCATATTTCCCGGTAAAAGGAATGTACGAAATAGCCCAATCGCTTAAATCTTTGTATGAAAGGATGGGCGTCAGATTTTATTTTAACTGTGAAGTACAGGAAATCCTGCTTTCAGGGAATAAGGTGGCAGGGTTACGTGTCAACGGTGAAGATTTTTTGGATTATAAGATAATTGTCAGTGACCTGGATATTTATTTTCTTTATAAAAAGCTGTTAAAGAAATTGCCTTTCCCTGAGAAATGGTTTCGGCATGAACGGTCGACTTCTGCCTTGATATTTTACTGGGGCATGGAAACGGAATCACCCGGATTAGACCTGCATAATATCCTTTTTTCAGCTGATTATCAGCAGGAATTCAATTGTCTTTTCAACCTGAGAACCCTTCATTCCGACCCGACCGTTTATATTTTCATCAGCAGCAAGGTAGTGGCTGAAGATGCGCCCGCGGGCTGCGAAAATTGGTTCGTTATGATCAATACACCGGAAAATGTCGGCCAGGATTGGGATCTTATGATTAACGATGTAAGAGGCCAGATTGAAAAGAAGATAAAAAGGATAACAGGAATTGACATAAGTCAACACCGGAAATTTGAATTTATCCTGGATCCTCGTGGAATCGAAGAGAAAACGGCTTCCTACCGGGGTTCGCTTTATGGGAACAGCTCCAATACGATTTGGGCAGCTTTCCAGCGTCATCCTAACTTTTCGAAAATCAGGGGATTGTATTATACAGGCGGGAGCGTTCATCCTGGCGGCGGTATCCCGCTGTGCCTTTCTTCCGCAAAAATCGTGGCCGATATGATTCCTTCAATAAAAAAAATAAACTGATGATAGAAAATGTAAGAAAGTACCCGGTAGCAACTATTTTAATTCTTTGCGTCTACTACCTGGTCGGTCTTATGGGCTTATCTATCAACAAGACACAACCCTTATTCCAGGCACTGGTGCCATTCACCCTGCTGTTCAGCCTTTACTTTCTGTGGCTTTTTCATGAAAAAGCAGATTTGAGGATTTACCTGACAGGATTGGTGATCTATTTAATAGGTTACACGATAGAATCGATCGGCGTGAACTCAGGTGCCATTTTTGGTGATTATGTTTATGGGAAGACCCTCGGGATCAAGCTCTGGAATACACCGCTGATGATCGGGATTAACTGGTTATTACTGATTTACTCCTGCTGGGCATTGACCGGTATTTTCACAGGTAATCGCTGGCTGAGATACCTGTTTGGCTCGGCTTTGATGGTCCTTTACGACATAGCCCTCGAACCGGTTGCCATCAGGCTGGATATGTGGAACTGGTATGGTGAAGCGGTCCCCATGCAGAATTATACCGGATGGTTCCTCACTGCCATGATCCTGCTTATAATCCTTGACAGAAGTGTGGGAAATATTAAGAACAAAATTGCTCCGGCGCTGTTTATCATTCAATTCATGTTTTTCATCATTTTAAATATTATTTTTCATTTTTCCTGAATGGGTATTCTGATTGCCATAAGCATCATTCTGATTTGGGCCGCGCATCTCTTATATTCGCTTGCACTGGTAGAAATAAATTATCTCTCACCTTTTTTCTACCTTCATATTTTACTGCAGACTTACTTTTTTACCGGGCTTTTCATAACCGGACATGATGCCATGCATGGAACTGTTTCACGAAACAGGTTGGTTAACCAGGCCATCGGGTATACTTCTGTTTTTTTATATGCAGGGATGTGGTACAGGACACTGATACGCTACCATGGGTTGCATCACATGTATCCGGGTACTGAAAAGGACCCCGACTATTCATTCAAATCGCAGAACTTTTTTGTCTGGTGGTTCCGTTTTATGGTTCACTATCTTACCTGGATACAACTGGTGATCATGGCGGCCCTGTATAATATTTTGAAGATATGGTTCACAGATTGGTCCATTATTTTTTTCTGGGTGATACCAGCAGTTCTCAGCACCTTTCAACTATTCTATTTTGGAACTTTTGTGCCGCACCGGATGCCCCATACTGCTAAGATGGGCCCTCACAGGGCCCGAACCCTCAGGAAGGTTCACTTGCTTGCCATGTTGTCCTGCTATTTCTTCGGATACCACCGTGAGCACCATGAATCCCCAAGAACACCATGGTGGAAACTTTATCAGCTCAAGTCCTGATTTTGATCTGGTCCTTCAGGTCAAATCGCGTGACGATTTCCCGGAGCTGTTTCATAGGGATGGTTTCCCTCACGAAATAACCATGGGTCACCTTTCCGTTTTTCAGGATTAGCAAGTCGCGGGTAAGTATGATCCGCTGTTCTGATACAGAAAGGTTTATTATTTCAGCATCTTCAAAGTTATTCCTGTAAAGGGTATCGAACCCGAGTAACCTGAGATATTTGGCCAGAGTACCAAGGTGCACATCAAGAATGAATTTTGGTTCACGGAGCGGCCTTGGCCGCAGCAAGTTGATGCTTGTGATGTCGATTGCTTCAAAGACCGGGTAGACAGAAATATAGTCATCGTTATTTGGATGGTAATCGAATTGAACAGGCTTTTGGTTGGCAAGAATCAGATCGACTTCCGTATGCGGAACACCTAATGCTTCGATGATATCTTTGATAGTCCTTTTTCCCGTTAATGTGAAATTAAAAGCTTTCTTCCTTCTGGAATAATGAAGGAAGTCATTCAATTCCTCATAAAACCTTATCGTGATTGAATCAGGCACGGGGTCGGAATTAATGGTGTTCACTGTTCACTGTTTTTAGATACTTTTGATGCAAAACCTGAAAACCAGCCAATGTAGATGAACCAATTTGTAAAAATAACACTAAATTCCGGTCGAGAAGGGTCTCTTCTTCGCCGCCATCCCTGGATTTTTTCCGGAGCAATAAAAAGTGTGGAAGGCAGTCCTGTTGATGGGCAGACAGTTGAGGTTTTTACAATCGACCGACAATGGATGGCAAGGGGCAGTTATTCTTCAAAATCTCAGATAAGGGTCCGGATCCTGAGTTTTAACCTGGATGAGCATGTCGATCAGGATCTTATTAAAAATCGAATTACAGGTGCCATTGCATTAAGGAAGGATATCGCTGACCTTGCTGGAACCAATGCATACAGGTTGATTTTTGCCGAATCTGACGGCCTTCCGGGGGTAATTGTGGACCGTTATGATGATTTCCTGGTCTGCCAGTTTCTGTCGGCGGGGGCCGAGTATTGGAAGGATGAAATAGTTAGCCAGTTAAAAGCGCAATGGCCATGCAGCGGGATTTTTGAGCGGTCGGATTCGGATAGCCGGCTGAAAGAAGGATATCAGGACAGTGTCATGACATTGACAGGCGATGCGCCTCCGCCCCTTATCCCGATTAAAGAAGGCCCACTCCATTTCCTGGTTGACGTTTATAATGGCCATAAAACGGGTTTCTACCTTGACCAGAGGCAAAACAGGGCCCTGTTGATGAAATATGCGGAAAATAAAGAAGTCCTTAACGCATTTTCCTATACAGGCGGATTTGGTATAGCAGCCAGCGTAGGCAAATCATCCCATGTGACTAATGTTGATACTTCTCAGGAAACCCTTGATCTTGCCAGGCAGAATTTCCAATTGAATGAGGCCGATATGGATAACATCGAATTTATCCAGGAAGATGTATTCAACCTTTTACGGACATTTCGCGATAGCAGGCGTCAGTTTGACCTTATCGTCCTTGACCCGCCTAAGTTTGTGGCTTCAGCAAGCCAGTTAAGCGGCGGCACAAGAGGCTATAAAGATATCAACCTGCTTGCTTTCAAACTATTACGTCCCGGTGGCATCCTGATCACCTTTTCCTGCTCCGGTTATGTTAAACCCGATCTTTTCCAGAAAATTGTCGCCGATGCTGCCATTGATGCCGGCCGGGAAGCTTATGTGCTGGAATACCTTTCGCAAGGACCCGACCACCCGGTCGCGCTTAATTTCCCGGAAGGACTGTACCTCAAGGGAATGGTTTGCAGGGTGAATTAGATTTTAAAGTTCTGATTGAATTTTCATTTTTTTAATAAGTCCCTGATCTCCGTCAACAGTTTTTCCTCATTGGTCGGTTCAGGCGGCGGAGGTTGTGGTGCTGGTTCCTGAGCTTTCATCCGCTGGATTTTCGCAATTGCTCTGACCATTATGAAAATCGCAAATGCAATGATCAGGAAATCGATAATATTCTGGATGAACATACCGTAATTCCATGTAACAGCAGGAATGGCGTCCGTACCTTCTTTTAAGGTGGTTTTAAGGTCTTTAAAATCAACACCACCCATTAAAAGTCCAAGAGGTGGCATCAGGATATCGTTGACAAAAGATGCTACGATCTGCCCAAATGCACCGCCAATTACCACCGCCACAGCCAGGTCAATGACATTGCCCCTCATGGCAAATGCTTTAAAATCCTTTATGATGCCCATAGTTTTTGGTTTAAATCCACTTCTTTCGACTGAAATAAATGACCATTCCTGCCATGATGGTAAACATGACAGCCAAAACACAGAAATACCCGTATTTCCAGTAAAGTTCGGGCATATTTTCAAAATTCATACCATAAATCCCTGCAATAAATGTCAGGGGGATAAAAATGGTTGTAATGATCGTCAATAATTTCATGATCTGGTTCATCCTCAGGGTGATATTTGACAGGTAACTTTCTTTGAGTTCTGCACTTAATTCGCGGTAAGTGTCGATGTAATCGATGATTTGAACGATGTGATCATGAACGTCATCATAATACCGCATGACCTCCTCTTCTATCAGTTCAGGTTCATCCCTGTTCAGCTTACTGATCGCTTCGAGCAAAGGAGTGAGAGCTTTACGGATGGTAATAATTTCTTTTTTGATTAACCGGTTCTTTTCTATCAGCTGCTGGCTGGGATTTTCAAAAATCATCTCCTCAAGTTCTTCAAGCTTGTCGCCGATTTCTTCAGCGACAGCATAATACTGGTCGACGATGACATCAATAAGGGAGTAAAGGATAAAATCCAATCCCCGGTGCCTGATTTTACCCACAGAATTATTTAACCTGAACTTGACCGGGTCAAACCATGAATGGTTACTTTCCTGGAAAGATACAAGAAATCCTTTACCAAGGACAAAGCTTGCCTGTTCGATTTGTATTTCCCTGCTCTCTGATAATGAAAAAGCTTTCAAAGTCAGGAATAAAAGCCCGTCCTGAATATCGAATTTAGGCCGGTGCTCGGTATTGAGAATATCTTCAAGTATCAGGGGGTTAATGCCAAGTGTTTGCCCGACAGATTCAATGATTTTAGTGTCGTGCAACCCGCTGATTTCAATCCAGCTGTTAAAGAATTCATTTTTAACATCCAACCCATCCAGGTTGTTTATTTTTTTCTGATAGATCTCGGCAGAATTGAACTCCGTTAAATTGATCTTAACGCTGTCAGTAAGGACTTTTCCAATATGGATAAGCGATCCTGGAGGCAGGCCGGTTTTTCCGGAAACTCGTTTTCCTCTTAATGCCGGATCCCGCCTGTTGGGATGATTATTTTTTTTTCGGGATTTCATGATCCCGAAATTACAACATTTTTAAAGGACCGGCCAATATCAATAATAATCATCATCTTTATCTTCATAGAAAGGCAGGTCATCGAACCGATCTTCAGTAAGATCTTCAGAAAAATCATCGGTAAAATCCTCAAAATTTTCCTCGGGGTTTTCAGGCAACAAATCATGCTTTTCGCTGAATTCATCCAGGTCCACCTTATCAAAGTCATCCACAAATTCGGAATCATTGACGTCGAAGATGATTTCTTCTGTCAGGAAGAGTGTCTGGTCATAATTTTTATTCTTAAATTCTTCGAAAATTTCCAGAAAATCTTCATCATCTTTAACAATGGGCTTGATCCTTTCGATGTACTTATTCAGGCCGCCAATGTCATCATTTTCAAGATAATTCTTGATGTTCTCCAGTTTTTCGAGCTTCTTCTGGTCCATTTTATAATATTATTGGTTTAAAAAGCGGATGCAAATATATTTGTCCTTTATTTACCTGCAACACTTTAAAACAAAATTTTATTTTTCATGTTAAAATATCCGGGCATGAAAGTCATTTGTTGACCATGAACCTGTTTCTTGGTGTATAATGCTTATTTTTGCGCTTTCCTTAAATACCATGAGTTTTCTTTACCCAAATATGCTCTGGGGATTATTAGCGGTTGCCATCCCTGTAATCATCCACCTTTTCAATTTCCGGAAGTTCAGGAAGGTATATTTTACCAATGTCCGCTTCCTGGAAGAGTTGAAGCAGCAAACCCGGAAACAATCAAAACTAAGACACCTGCTGGTCATGATCGCCAGGATGCTGGCCATTACTGCCCTTATTATGGCTTTTGCCCAGCCTTACATCCCTCATGTCAGGAATGCAACCAGGCCGGATGCCATTAGCCAGGTTAATGTATATATTGACAATTCTTTTAGTATGGAGGCCCTGACAACTACCGGACCGCTGCTTGAAGCAGCCAGGACCAAGGCAAAGGAAATCGCTTCAGCCTACAGGTCTTCCGACCTCTTTATGCTTACGACCAATGAATTTGAAGGCCGGCACCAGCGTTGGGTGAGCAAGGAGGAATTTTTGCAGATGATTGATGAGATTCAGGTTACACCTGCCGTAAGGATGATATCTGAAGTGAAAGGCAGGCAGAAAGAAAGCTACATTGACGCGCCTGGCCAGGCTAAAATAAGCTATCTTATATCTGATTTCCAATTATCTATGGCTGATTTTGAGCATATTAAACCCGACAGCATGGTAACTGTCTGGCTTATTCCATTGAAGGCAGTCAGGACTGAAAACCTTTATATCGACAGCTGCTGGTTCATCTCTCCTGTTCACCAGTTGAACCAGGGCGTGAAACTAATTGCCAGGATTGTAAATGATTCTGAAACAAATTATGAAAAAGTCCCGCTGAAGCTATCGGTTCACGGGAAACAAAAAGCCCTGGCCAGTTTTAATATCCAGCCTGGTACTTTTTATGATGTGGAACTGCCATTTACAAATTATGAAGAAGGGATCCAGTCAGGAACGCTGGAAATTTCAGATTACCCTGTTATTTTTGATGATCAGATGTTCCTGACTTATAATGTGGCAGGTTCCATTCCGATACTTTCCATTAACGGCCAGGAAGAGAGCCCTTATCTTAATTCTTTGTTTGGCAGGGATTCTGCCTTTCTTTTTGTGAACAATTCCTTGAAAAACATTGATTATAACCGGCTCCGGGATTATGAACTTGTCATCCTCAATGAATTAAATGAACTTTCTTCAGGACTTGCACAGGAACTGTCGGTCTATCTTGAAAATGGCGGAACACTTTTAATTATACCATCCGCTAAAGCGGATATGGCAAGTTACCGGGATTTTTTATTTTCAGTGGGCTCAAATTATTATACCGGTTTATTGACTGAAGAAACCCGTGTTACTGCACTTGATCTTAATAACCCTGTCTTTGCCGATGTTTTCGAGAAAACCGGAGCGGGTGACCGTAACCTGGATAACACGGACCTGCCGGCGGTGAAAGCTTTCTATGATATCTCCCGGCAAATGCAATCATCACAGATGATGGTCATGTCCATGCTGAATGGAAAAGCTTTTCTGACCTGTGAATCAGCGGGAAAAGGGCAGGTTTTTCTGCTCGCTGTCCCACTGGAGGAGCCATTTGGTAACTTTGCCAGGCATGCTGTCTTTGTCCCCACCTTATACCGTATTGCGCTGCTGAGCGCTGCTACCGATCCGCTTTATTACATTATCAGTCGTGATAATAAGATTGAATTGAGCAATACCTATATCAACGGGGATAATACTTTAAGGATTGCTTCTGTTTCCGGTGATTTCGAATTTATTCCGGGCCAGCAAAATCTGAATAAAAAACTAAACCTCCGGATTTATAACCAGATCCAAAAAGCGGGCCATTATAAACTGCTTAAGAGTAATGAAACACTGAAAGGGTTAAGTTTTAACTATAACCGGAAGGAATCGGCAATGAAATTTGCTGGCCAGTCAGAATTGGAAGAACTTGTCCTGCGCTATTCCGTTGATAATTTCAGGATACTGGCTGATAGGGGAAAACCCTTATCAGATACCATTAAAGATATAAACCAGGGTACCAGACTTTGGAAGTTATTTATTATTTTAGCCCTGGTTTTTTTAGCGATTGAAATTTTTCTTCTAAGAGTCTGGAATGAAACGAGATGAAGGCGGATATCCTATTTTTTTTATGATTGCCCTTTACCACTTAATATACAGGAAATGTAATTAATTTTAACTTGTAACATGAGAATATTACGAGACCAGGCTGCCGGATTGGTGATCGATATGCAGGAAAAGCTTTTTCCATTCATTTCCGGTCATGAAAACCTTGCCCTGAATTCAGGCATACTGATCAAGGGTTTACAGGCCCTTCGAATTCCGATTCTTGTTACCGAGCAGTATACAAAAGGCTTAGGCCCAACGATTCAGCAGATTCAGGAATTGTTCGATACCGGACATCCATTAGAGAAGTTTGCTTTCAGTTGTTGTGACGACCCCTCAGTTATGGATCATTTGGATTCCTTAAATAAAAAATTTATCATCATTACAGGAATAGAAGCGCATGTTTGCGTTTTACAGACTGCCATCGACCTTTTAGCACATGATTTTATTCCCGTTATAGTGGAAGATTGCGTTTCATCGAGACGGCTGAATGATAAGCACATGGCGATAAACCGGATGCGGAGGATGGGTGCTGTCATCACAACTTATGAATCTGTTTTGTTTGAATTGCTCAGGTATTCCGGAACGGAAGAGTTCAAGGCCATTTCAAAGCTGGTTAAATAATAAGCAGGATAAGATCTGATGGAAGATAACTGGGATGAAATCAGGGATGAATCAGAGGAAATCCATCCTCAATCGGGGGATTCCGGCGAGGATATGACTGTGTCACCTGATACGCACCGTATTATCAAAGTTTCCGGTTTATATGAGAACTGGTTCCTTGATTATGCGTCCTATGTTATCCTTGAACGTGCCGTCCCTGAAGTAATTGATGGCCTAAAGCCTGTTCAGCGCAGGATTCTTCACTCCATGAAACAGCTGGATGATGGGCGTTTCAATAAAGTCGCCAACATCATAGGGCATACGATGCAGTACCACCCTCATGGTGATGCTTCGATCGGGGATGCTTTGGTGCAGCTCGGACAAAAAGATCTTCTTATCGAAACGCAGGGAAACTGGGGTAATATCCTTACCGGTGACAGTTCTGCAGCGCCCCGCTACATCGAGGCGCGGTTGTCGAAATTCGCCCTTGAGGTTGTCTTTAACCCAAAAACCACACCCTGGAAATTATCTTACGACGGCCGAAACAAGGAGCCTGTCACGCTTCCGGTAAAATTCCCGCTTTTACTTGCCCAGGGAGTGGAAGGGATCGCCGTCGGCCTTGCTTCCAAGATACTTCCTCACAATTTTCTCGAACTGATCGATGCTTGCGTAGACATTCTATGCGGAAATGACTTTGAGATCTATCCTGATTTTCAAACCGGCGGGCTAATTGATGTTTCTAAATATAATGATGGAGTCAGGGGAGGAAAGGTCAGGATCAGGGCAAGGATCAGGAAACTGGATAACAAAACCCTGGTCATCCATGAGATCCCGTTCGGGGTTACGACTTCTAACCTCATCGATTCAATCGTCCTGGCTAACGATAAGAAAAAGATCAAGATCAGGAAGATCGATGATAACACGGCCGCTGAAGCGGAAATCATGGTTCACCTGGTGCCGGGCACCTCGCCCGACCAGACCCTCGATGCTCTTTATGCTTTCACCCAATGTGAAGTGCCAGTTTCACCAAATGCCTGTGTGATCAAAGATGGCAAACCGCAATTTCTCGATGTGAAAGAGATCCTGCGCATCTCAACGCAGCATGCGCTCGACCTGATCCGCCGGGAACTTGAAATCAGGATGACCGAATCAAAGGACCAATGGCACTATTCAAACCTCGAAAAGATATTCATCGAATTTAAGATCTACCGTAAAATAGAGACCAGTGAGACCTGGGAAGAGGTGATTGATGCTATTGAGAAAGGATTAGCGCCACACAGGAAGAAGCTTCTCCGGGACATCACCCTTGATGATATCATCCGGCTGACCGAAATAAAAATTAAAAGGATTTCCAGGTTTGACTCGCAAAAAGCTGATGAGCAGATCCTTGCTATTGAGAACGAGATCGCAGAAGTTCAGAACCACCTGGAACACCTGGTCGATTATGCCATTCTTTATTTCGAGCAGATCAAAAAGAAGTACGGAAAAGGCAAAGAGAGAAAAACAGAGATCAGGAGCTTCGATACGATCGAAGCCGCTTCGGTGGCCGCCGCCAGCCAACGTTTCTATATCAACCGGGAGGAAGGATTTGCCGGGACTTCACTAAAAAAAGATGAATATATCTGCGATTGTTCCGATATCGATGATATCATCCTGTTCAGGGAAGATGGCTCTTTCCTGGTCAGAAAGGTGGAAAGCAAATTTTTTGCCGGTAAAGATATCGTCTACATCAATGTTTATAAAAAGAATGATGAGCGGACGATATACAATATGATTTACCGCGATGGGAAAAAGGGTGCCTGCTATGTGAAAAGATTTGCTGTAGTTGGCGTTACGCGGGATAAGGAATACGATCTTACCAAGGGGTCCCCGGGATCGAAGGTGATCTATTTTTCTGCCAATCCAAACGGGGAAGCTGAGATGCTCAAGGTTTTCCTGCGTCCAAAACCCAGGATGAAAAAGACCACTTTCGAGTTCGACTTCAGCCGGATTACCATTAAAGGGAGGAGTTCGCTGGGTAACATCCTGACCAAAAACCCGGTCCGCCAGATTGTTAAGAAAGAGCATGGTGTATCAACCCTTGGCGCCCGTGGCATCTGGTTTGATGAATCCGTCAAGCGTCTCAGCGCTGATGAAAGAGGATCTTATCTCGGCGCATTTGAAGGCGATGATAAAATAATGACCATTCATAAGTCGGGTGTCTATAAGCTTTACAACTACGATCTTTCCACCCATTTTGATGAAGATATGTTTTTCATCCTGAAATATGATCCGAAAATTGTCGTTTCCGTGGTCTATTTTGATGGTAATACGAGTAACTATTATCTGAAAAGATTCAATATCGATTTATCCGATAAAGCAGTCAATTTTCTTAATGATCATAAGGATTCCCGGCTTGTGGAGGTTAGTCTCGACTGGCTGCCTCAGCTTGGACTTTCATTCGAGGAGAAAAATGGTAAAAAGCGGGATGACGAAAAAGTGAATGTGGCGGAATTTATCGGTGTGAAGAGTTACCGTGCAAAAGGCAGAAGGCTTTCCGCTCATGCCATTGATAGGATCAAATGGCTGGAACCTTTGCCCTATGAGCAGGAAGAAGAAGTACCGGTTGCTGAAGAACTTCTTGATGAAATGGAATTGCCTGCCGGGGAAGTGGATGAGGATATCCCGGAAACTGATATTTTATCAGAAGAAATCACATCCGAAGAAATTCCATCTTTAGAAATCCCAGGTGATGAAATTCCAAGAGATGAACAACCTGAGCCCGAGGAACCGGACGAACCAGGTAAACAGATCAGGCTGGAATTTGATTAATTAAAAATTAAAAATTATCCACTAACCATTAACCAATAACCAATAATTATTTACCAGTGAAAGACGATAAAATATTGACCGTCAGTCCTTCAGTTCAATGGATCGGTGTCCTGGACCACGACCTCGTAACCTTCGATGTGGTGATGGAAACCAGGCATGGGACTACATATAATTCCTATTTCATCAATGCACAGAAAAAAACTGTCATTGAAACCGTTAAGGAAGGTTTTTGGGATGTTTACCTTGAAAAGTTGAAAAAGGTCACAGACCCATCCGAAATCGAGTACATCATTTTGAACCATACTGAACCTGACCATTCCGGGTGCCTGGTTCATCTGCTTAAAGCCGCGCCTAATGCAAAAGTGGTTGGGACAAACAATGCGATCAGGTATTTGAAGGATATGATTTATACTGACTTTCCGTATATCATTGTGAAAGACGGATATATGCTCGACCTGGGTGACAAGATCCTGCAGTTTATCAGCGCCCCGAACCTCCATTGGCCCGATACCATGTACACGTACCTGCCGGAGGAGAAAGTTCTCTTTACCTGCGATTCTTTCGGGGCACATTATTGCCATGAAGCCATATTCGATGACCTGGTCGGGGATTTTGACGAAGATTTCAAATACTATTTTGATGTCATATTAAAGCCATTCAGTAAATTCATGCTAAAAGCTATTGATAGAATTAAAACGTTGGATATTAAGACTATAGCAACCGGCCATGGTCCTGTCTTACGGACTGATTGGTTTAAATATGTCACTTTATCGGAAAAATATGCCAATGAACATTTAGAACTGCCAATCAGGCACAAAGTATTTATTCCCTTTGTTTCGGCTTATCATAAGACAGGCCTGCTTGCAGAGAAAATAGCAGAGGGGATCAGGATGGCAGGTGATATCGAGGCTGAAGTCTTTGATATGGAGAAATCGACGATTGGCGAACTGGATCAAAAGGTTGCCGAAAGCGCCGCCCTTATTGTGGGCAGCACAACCATAAACCAGAATATCCTTTTACCTGTTTACAAGCTTTTTTCAGTAATCAATCCGTTAAGGGATAAAGGCAAATTAGCCGGTGGTTTTGGGTCGTACGGATGGTCCGGTGAGAGCAGGAATCTAATCAAATCAAACCTGGATAATCTTAAGCTTAAGTATTTTGGGGAAGGCGTTTTTGTGAAATTCACACCGGACCTCGAAGAGCAGCAGCAAGCCGTCGCTTACGGGAAAGCTTTTGGTGAAGCGCTCCTGGCTGAACCATTAGAAAAATAAATATGCGATTACTAATATTGATGCGGTCTTTATACCGGTTTGCGCTGATCCTTTTCCTGTTTACTGGTTGTAGCCTGGAGCAAAAACTTGCAAGGTCTTTTGTTGAAGCTGACAAACCTCGTGAATTTCTCCTTCTCCGCCCATCCATCATCTATAAATACAATCTTAAAGAATTTGAGATACCCGGGCTCGACACCATGGAAGGGTTCCGGAAAGAAAGTATGCTTTTAGAAAACAGCCTTTTTTTGAGAGCTGTAACAGATTCACTTTTAATTGAGCAATTCACCGCCGGTTTTGGAAAAACGCTGGAAAGTTACAACAGCAGGGTTATACCTGGAAATTCCATCGATACCCTGATGGAAAACGGGGGAACCCCCTATATCATTAATATTGCTCAGTTTTCCCTTGAAGAATATATTCATCCATACAGCAGCGAAGAAGAAGTCTATGATGAGATCATCGTGATCGACGGGATCGACCTGAATGCGATCAATTTTAATGTATGGTTAGAATTGGGCCGGATGAATACCGAAAAAAAGAACAAAGTATTGTTTGTGTCAGATTACCTGCTTGATGCAATGGGCGGGACATTAAAGCAAAGTCTATTATCCGGCAAGATGAGCTTTGATTATACGATCGATACGATTACTATGCCGCAGGTATATGAATTTGCCCGCCGGTTCGGAAAAAAATCTGCTGAGTATTTGTTTGATTACCTGATGAATGACTATATCTGGGAAAACATTCCTGAAGATTATCCTTATGATAGATATTATTATCACTATGATCCCCTGCGAAATATAATTTATCCGGTCGGGGATGAAGAAAGGATCATTGAACTGGAAGGGTATTGATCTTTTCAGGGCTGGAAGAGGATCTTTCCTGACGACATATTGCGAATATATTGTTCCATGGCCTGTTGGACTTCTTCCAGTGAAAACACCCCCTGGATGCGGGTAGCCAGTATCCCCCAGATCATCAGATCCTGCAATTCTTCCGATACTTTCTGGAAATGATCTTCTCCAACCTCAGTTTTCCAGTCACCCAGGTTAAAACCACTGATGGTCTTCCCTTTAAAGATGATGTCGAGCGGATTGATCATGCCCACAGGTTTTCCTGACAGCCCGCCGTAAACGATAAGTTCCGATCCCGGGGGCATGGCACCGAGGATCATTCCGGAAGTATCACCAGCTACTGCATCAAAGGCAATAGTCGCGTGATTTTTAAGTGCAAGCTTTTGCAAGCTGGCCTCGCATTGCGGATCGCTCAGGTTAAGCACATACTTTTCCCCGGCTTCGCTGAGTTCTTTTATATGTTCTTCTTTTCTGACCAGGTTAATAACGGGTATTTGTCTCTTTTTAGCGAGGGTTCTTATAAAAATGCCGACCTGGCCGGAAGCGCCGTTCTGGATGATTGCCCCGGCCTTTTTTTCAATGGCCATGTTGAATAAGGCAAAGGCTGTAAAAGGGTTGATGCAAAACGCTGCCGCCTGCTCATCATCGAGTTCATCTCTGACAGGCAGGCAGTTTTTATAATCAGTCAGAAAATATTCTGCCCATGTGCCGTTTTCTGTGCCCTGGGAAAAGCAACTGACCCTTTTACTTTTCATTTGACGGGCAAATGGATCCTCCCCGGTTTCCACAATGGTTCCGGTACATTCAAACCCCATTACTGCCGGAACGGGTTTTTGGATATTGTATCCCCCTCTCATGAAGGCAATATCGGACGGATTGCAGGGAGCAGCCGCTACTTTTATCAATACCTGGCTCCCTTTCGGCTTTGGAATGTCCAAATCGCTCACCTGCAGGCTTTTCATCGCCCGGATGACGTTGGCATTGTATTCGGGTAGAATGATAGCTTTCATTTGTAATTCCAAATTTCAAATTTCAAATTTCAAAATTCCCCACTTCCCCGCTTCCCTGCCTCCATGTTTTAAACTCTTCGCTCTCCGCCCCGTGCATACGCCGACAATCTCTGGCTCGCAAATTCTTGTCTAAGGTACTTGAAATATCCTGTCATCGCAACCATGGCGGCATTATCTGTGCAAAATTCAAATTTGGGAATAAAAACGCGCCAGCCCAGTTCCAGTGCTTTTTGCTGTAAAGTTCGGCGAAGCATTGAGTTGGCCGAAACTCCACCTGCTATGGCAATATCATTGACGTGATATTCAATGGATGATTTGACCAGCTTTTTCATCAGGATATCAACGATCACTTTCTGAATCGATGCAGCCAGATCTGTCTTGTTCTTTTCAATGAATTGAGGGTCCTCCCTCAGCCGGTCCCTGATAAAATACAGAAATGAGGTCTTTAAACCGCTGAAGCTGTAATCCAATCCAGGTATTACCGGTTCGGGGAAAGGAAATGCATTTTCATTGCCTTCCAGGGCCAGTTTATCTATCAATGGCCCGCCGGGGTATGGAAGCCCAAGGATCTTGGCCGCTTTATCGAATGCTTCTCCGGCTGCATCATCGATCGTTTTTCCAACAATGGTGAAGTCAAAATAATCCCTGACCAGCACGATCTGGGAATGGCCTCCCGAAACAGTCAGGCAAAGGAAAGGAAATCCGGGGGCTTCACGGGGGTTTCCCGGCTCTTCTATAAAATGGGCCAGGATGTGCGCTTCCATGTGGTCGACCTCGATAACCGGTATCCCCAGCGATAGAGCGAAGGATTTGGCAAATAAGGTTCCCACAAGCAATGAGCCGAGTAATCCCGGGCCACGGGTGAATGCAATGGCGTGCAATTGATTTTTGTTTACTTTTGCTATATTCAAGGCTTGTTCAACCACCGGGATGATGTTCTGCTGGTGGGCCCTCGATGCTAATTCAGGGACCACCCCGCCAAAAGCCCGGTGAACATCCTGGTTCGCGATCAGGTTGGAAAGTATCTCCCTGTCGCGGATGACAGCGGCTGATGTATCATCACAGGAGGATTCAATGCCAAGGATATAGATGCTCATTAAATATTGTTCTTACGGGCAAAATTATCAAAAAAATACTGAGATCCACAGTTTTAGTCATCGTGATCCTTCTCACGGGAATTCTAACACTGGTTTCCATCCTGCGGACACCTTCGTTTCAGGAACTGGCCGGCCGGCTTGCAGCCAGTTTTTTATCAAAGCAATTCCATACTGAGTTTTACCTTGAAAAACTAAGGATATCCGATTTCTTATTTATAGAAATACATGGACTGCAGGTAAATGATCATCGTCGCCAGGAAATGATCAGGGTTAATGATTTAAGAGTGAAAATTAACCGGTTATCCTTAAAGCAACATGTTATTAAATTCGAACGGGTGAGTCTTGACAGCGCAGGTTTATTCCTCGAAAAATATCCGGGTGACAGCGTGGTTAACTTTGCTTACTTCCTTCGGGGTTTTCAGTCTGATACTTTAGTTACTTCCGACACAGTGGTAACCTGGAGTTTTTTTTGCAATGAGCTTGCTGTCGATGATCTTTCATTCGGATATCGCAGCAATCAACCGGAATCTTTAACCAAAGGGATAGAATATAACAACCTTTTATTTTCCGAAATATTTTTAAACCTTAAAGATATTGCAATAATCGGGGATTCTGTTGCCGCTTCTGTTGACCACATTTCCTGCAAGGAACAATCGGGCATTGAACTTCTTGATCTTTCCGGTGATGCTCGCGTAAGTTCGTCCGGAATAAGGGTTAAAAATGCACTGATAACTATGGGTAAATCCAATCTTGACCTTGACCTGGAATTCTTATACGGAAGCTATAACGGCTTATCCGAATTTCTTGATAGTGTGTACATTAATTCTGTAATCAGAAGCTCAATGGTCACTTTAAGCGATATTGGCTTTTTTGCCCCGGAATTATTTAAAATGGATGATCCCGTTATGATCGCCGGCCTGGTCGAAGGACCGATCAGCGATTTTGCAGCGCGGGATTTAATCATCAGCCATGGTGATTTTACGGAATTCAACGGTGATGTCAGCATGAGAGGATTGCCCGATATCACTTCCACATACATAAAGCTTGATATTAAAAAACTAATAACAACACCTGAAGATATTACCGGATTCAGTCTTCCGCTTGAAAACCCCAATATTGTGCTGCCTCCTCCTGTCAATCAATTGGGCTTAACAACCATTAGCGGCAAATATGAAGGGTATTTTAATGATTTTAAAGCAGATCTGGCAGTGAATTCTGAGGCGGGAAGTTTAAAGATAAATGGCAGTTTATCTTCAAAAGATCCAGGTGGGGAAATGATTCTTGATGGTTATATCCAGGGGACAGATATAGAACTGGGTAAACTCTCAGGCAGTGATGACCTGGGCACGGTTAGCCTGGAACTGGAGATTAGCGGAAATGGTTCGACGTTCGATAATCTCAAAATGACTGTCAATGGCTGGATACAAGATCTGGAATTCAGGAATTACAAGTACGCAAAAATAATCATCGGTGGCGAGATCCTTGCACTTTCCTTCAATGGGCGGCTGATGATCAACGATTCTTCACTTAATCTGGGTTTCAACGGGTTGGTTGATTTCAACGGAGATGTTCCTGAATTCGATTTTAAACTTGATGTTGAAAAAGCCCGGTTTTATCAGCTCAATCTGTCGGACAGGAGCGAAGATATGGACCTGAAAGGACATGTCAGCGGTGACTTTAAAGGAATTGACCCGGAATCATTCTATGGGAAAATTTCAATAGATAACCTTCAGTATATTGAAAATGATGTGAAATACTGGCTTCATCACCTTGACCTTACCAGGACAAGTTATCCCGGCCAGCCTGATAGCATCAGGCTTAGGTCTGATTATATCGATGGGGATGTCGAAGGAGAATTCATTTTGAATGATTTGATCTCCCAGGTAACCAGCCTTGTCCTCGGTACAAAAGATGATCTTGCAAATAAAGAAATTCATGTGGAGAGTCCCCAGCATGTGACCTTTGATTTCAGTATGAAAGATATCAGCCCGATTACAGGGCTATTCCTGCCTTTTCTTGGAATTTCACCCGGCACAGTCATAACAGGCCAATTTGATTCAGGTAAAAAATCGCTGGAAGTCGACGGTTCAACTAATGAAATCTCGGTCAGCGGTATCAAGTTTAAAGGAGTGAGTTTTACGGGCCGAACCAAGGCTGATGAATTTGACTTTAATATTGTAATAAGCCGGATTATTCTTCAGGAAAATGAAGATGGGACCGGTCTTGACCTGGATAATTTCACCGCCCTGCTCGCCTCAAGAAATGATAGCATTAATTATACAATTAAATGGGACAATAAATTACCCGAGTCTCCTATTAAAGGCGCGGTGGACGGATTTGTCAGGTTTGCTTCAATGAAGAGCCTGGAAGCAGGCATTTTCAATGGTGAAGCTAATTTTAACGGTAATCTTTGGCAGGTGAAAGAAGAAAACTTATTCACCCTTGACTCATCCAGTATCGGTATACGAAATCTTAATATTATCAAAGGCGATGAGAATTTCGTCATCGATGGAAAGCTGACTGACCATGCTGCGGATACTTTAAGTCTTTATTTTAAAAATTGGTCCCTGGCAAACTTTAATCCATTTCTTGAAAGCATCTCGCTCGAATTGTCCGGGATAATCAATGGCAGATTCGGTATTTTCAGAAATGAAAGCATTACCAACATTTTTGCAGGAATAAAAATTTCTGATTTCAGTTTTAATGAAGTTTTCTTTGGGGATGCCGAATTCAGGACTCGCTGGCTCGAATCTGACCAGGCATTAGCCATGGATCTGAATATATTTTCCAAAGGCTCAACGGAAAATCCATACAAGATCCTGGGTGTGAATGGTTTTTACTATCCATTTGATAAAGAACGGAATTTTGACTTTGATATCGTATCTCAAAACCTCGATATTTCAGTTCTTGAGCCGCTTTTGAGAAGTTTCAGCTCTCACTTGGCAGGTTTTGCGACCGGGAAGATGACTCTTCATGGTTCAAATGCTAAACCATTGCTGTTGGGCAGGCTGAAGCTCCAACGTGCTGAAATGCAAGTGGACTATCTGAATGTGGTTTACTCCTTCTCAAATGAAGTGGTTTTTGATGAGAACCAAATCAAGTTCAACGAGTTGACAGTATATGATCCCAATTCCAATACCGCTGTGTTGACCGGCGGAATCAAGCACAATTATTTCCGGGACATGAGCCTTGATCTGACCATCAAACCGGACCACTTCATGGCCATGGATCTTAACCGTTACCAGAACGAGGTGTTTTACGGGAGGGCCTTTGCTACCGGCACTGTCAGACTTTCCGGACCATTCACTGACCTCTCCATTGTTGTCGATGTTAAGACGGATAAAGGTTCAAAAGTGTCCATCCCGATTAATTATTCCGTGGATGTTTCACAAAACGATTTTATTGTCTTTACCAGCGAGAATGATACCAGTAAGGTCAGGAATGATCAGAATGTGCAGATTGTCGGAGTTAGCCTTGATATCACAATGGACGTTACACGTGATGCAGATATAGAGATATTCCTGCCCGGAAATATCGGGAATATCCGTGCAAATGGCGCTGGTAAACTGAGGTTGGGGGTTAATCGAAATGGTTACCTTACCCTGAATGGTTCTTATATTATCCAATCAGGGTTATTTGTCTTTTCTTTGGAACAATTGGTGAGCCGGCGTTTTGAAATCCTTGAGGGGAGCAAGATCAGCTGGACCGGTGATATCTATGACGCTGAAGTCAGCATTATTGCCCGTTACAGGCTGAGGACCGCACTCAGCGGCCTTGGCATTGCCATGCTCGACCCGGATGCAGCAAGCCAAAAAGTAATCGTGAACACTGATATCCGGATGACGGGAAATTTGTTTAATCCCGACCTGAGTTTTGGCATCTCATTTCCGAATATGCAGGAGCAAACGAGGCAGGCTGTTTATTCTGTGCTCGATACAAATGATAAAGGATTGATGAACCAGCAAGCTATTTCATTATTGGTTTTAGGGAGTTTCAGCAGTACGGGCTCGGGAGGTTCAAACCCGGTCAACCCCGCAGCTATCGTCTCCAATACGCTCAGCAATATGCTGTCACAGATCAGCAAGGATTTTAATATCGGGATAAATTATATGCCAGGGGACCGGGTGACAAACGAACAGCTTGAAGTGGCCTTGTCAACACAACTTTTAGATGACCGTCTCATTATCGATGGAAATATTGATGTGTCCGGGAGCAATGCCAGTTCTCAGAAAACCAGTTCCATCGTAGGTGATATAAATGTCGAATACAAGCTGACGCAAGACGGAAGGTTTCGTGTCAAAGCCTTCAACCGTTCGAACGATCTTTCGCTTTTTAATGACTATTCTCCTTATACCCAGGGAGTCGGAGTTTTCTACCGTAAGGAATTTAACAATATGGAGGAATTATTTAAACGATCCGGTTCAGCTAAACAGAAAAAAGCCAAAAACTAATTTAATTCATCCTATCTTTGTAAAAAAATTATTGAATGATACGGGCTATTACTTTATTCACCATAATATTTCTGTTTGGTTTTCAAATAAATGCCCAGATTGTTATTACCAGCGATGATATGCCTGTCCCTGGTGATACAGTCAGGAAAAGTAATACTGCTATCCTTGACAGTATCAACTACCAGCAAGGGGGACCTGACCAAACGTGGCTGTTCGATGAATTAACAGTCGTGTCGCAACAGGTCGATACTTTTGTCAATGTCAGTGAAACCCCCGCTATTTACCAGATTTTTTTCAATAACCAGTTCATATATCCGGATTACAAATCGACCGTAGCCTTAAAAATGGCTCAGTTTACAGCTATCCCGACAGTGGAGTTAACTGATTCATACCTGTTCATAAAAGTTACGGATGAAGATATGCGTGAAGTTGGTTATGGCGTAACATTAGAAGGGGTTCCGTTACCGATACAGTTTCAGCAAATCGATACGATTTACCGCTTTCCGCTTGAATATGGCGATGTGGATTCAGCACATTCCTTGCTCTCAATTGATGTTCCAGACCTGGGTTATTTGATGATTTCAAAATTCAGGAAGAATACTGTGGATGGATGGGGCACGCTCACTACGCCTTATGGCGAATTTCAGACTCTGAGGGTGAAAACGGAAATTGTAGAATACGACAGCCTTTACAGTGACTCACTGGGAATGGGAATGCCCCTGATCCGGAATATCATCGAATACAAATGGCTGGCAAATGGCTTCCCGGAGCCTGTCCTGCAAGTGACCGAAGAAGGGTTTATTATCACCGCCTCTTATATTGATTCTATAAGGTCCGGTTTCCTGAATGTCCCGGAAGTGAAAAACCGCATGTATGATTTCTCTGTTTACCCGAACCCAAGCAAAGATTACCTGTCAGTCAGCTATGAGCTTTTTGAAGATGCTGATGTAAAACTATCGGTCTATTCCATTTATGGAACTGAAATGAAACGTTTTGCCCAAACCCGCCAGGAAAGGGGTTTATATAACCGGGTTCTATACCTGAAAGAAAATGGTTTCAGGCCCGGGGTTTACCTGATCCGTCTTACCATTGACAATGTTCCTTACGTCAAAAGAATCTTGCTGAATTAAATCTTTCCCTGTATTTTTATGCCTGATATGGCCGAGCAAAATGGAAAGTTCGTCGTTTATAAATCTTCTGCCGGTTCGGGAAAGACTTTCACCCTCGTCAGGGAATACCTGAAAATTGTCCTGCAAAACCCTGACCAGTTCCGGCAGGTTCTTGCCATCACCTTTACAAACAAGGCTGCCAATGAAATGAAGGAACGGGTGGTCCGCAACCTTATCTTCCTGACTGACCCGGCGAACAACCGGCAGGAAGATGCTATAAAGCATCTCTTGCCACAGCTGGCGAAACAGCTCAACCTCACTGAACCGCAGATCAGCTTGAGGGCTTCCATTGTTTTACGCCTCATCATGCATCATTATGCCGAATTCGCTATCAGTACCATCGATAGCTTTACCCACAGAGTTATCCGGACCTTTGCACACGACCTGAAAATCCCCATGAACTTCGAAGTCGAGCTGGACGCGGAAACAATGCTCTCACAATCTGTTGACCTGCTGATCAGCCAGGTCGGCAGCGACGAGCAGCTTACCCGCGTGATGATTGACTTTGTGGAGAAAAAAGCCGGTGATGAGCTGAGCTGGCAGATCGAAAAGGATCTGAACGAGTTTGGCAGCACACTGCTTTCCGAATCCAGTATTTCCGCTCTCGGGGAGATCAGGGGCTATGACCTCGAAACTTTCATGAAAGTCCGAAACAACCTGATTCAGTGGAAATCGACCTGGGAAAATATTATAAAAAAACTTGCCGTGGAGGCAGTTGCCTTGATTAACCGGGAGCAAATCGGTGCGGATTCATTTACAGGCAAAAGCAAGAGCCTCCTGGCTTACCTGCAAAACCTGGCTCAAGGAAAATTCGACAAAATTAAACCGACCGGCTATGCCCTTAAGTCACTGGAATCCGGTGAATGGGTCAGTTTAAAAGCACCAGCCCGGGATAGAATGGCTTTTAATGGGATTGCAACCGAATTGCTGAAACTTGGAAAGAGTTTGCTCGAAATGACTGAAAATGAATTGCCGCGCTATTCTCTTTGCAGGCTGTTGCTGAACCAATTGTTTTCCACAGCCCTGCTCAGTGAGATCGAGAAAACGCTGAATGCTCTTTGCCAGGAGAATAATAAGCTGCTGATCAGTGAGTTCAACCGGAGGATTGCACAGGTTGTAAAAGAGCAGCCAGCCCCGTTTATCTATGAAAGGCTTGGTGAAAAATACCATCATTACCTGATCGATGAATTCCAGGACACTTCCATCCTGCAATGGCATAATTTGCTGCCGTTGATTGAAAACTCATTGGCTTCCTCACGGATAAACCTGGTGGTAGGCGATGCCAAGCAGGCTATTTACCGCTGGCGTTCAGGCGATGCTGAGCAGTTCGGGCTTCTGCCCCGGTTGTTAAAAGATAAGCCTGACCCGTTGCTCGATAGCAGGGAGCGCGCCCTGATCAATCATTATAAAGAGGAAAACCTCGGCAGGAACCACCGATCCAGCCCGGTTATCGTTGATTTTAATAACCGCCTGTTCGCCTGCATAGCCCCGTTCCTTCCGGAACGGTACGGTGAAGTTTTTAAACACGCCACACAGGAGGCAGCAAAAAAAGATAAACCAGGGATGGTCAGGGTTGAAAGGATAGTTAAAGGTGAAGATGATGAAAGGAATTATGAAGATATCGTCCATGATAAAATACTTACCATAATCCATGAACTGGAAGCCGATAACTTCCTGTTGAAGGATATGGCTATCTTATGCCGCGAAAACAAAAAAGCTGCTAAAATCGCCTCTTTCCTTATCCGCAACGGGATTCCCGTTATATCATCCGAATCACTGTTGCTTACCCAATCGGAACAGGTCAATTTCCTGGTCGCATGGATGAAACATCTGGTCGACCGGACAGATGGGATTCAAATGGCCCACATCCTTCGATATATTATCGATAAAGGATTGATGACCGGGGTCCGGCTGGAAGATTTTTTCAGTAAAGATGACCAACAGCTGAGTGAAGGATTCTCTGAAATCATTACCGGGCATTTTCCTTTTATCGATATTAACCGTCTGAAAAGCCTGGAAATATTTGGCCTGACCCAGTATCTTATCCTGCATTTTAAATTGAATAGACTGAATGACAGTTACATGCGATTCTTTCAGGATATTGTACTGGAGTTTGTCAAAGATCACAGAGGTGGTTTGCCTGAATTCCTGGAATGGTGGGAAGAAAAAAGCCTCAAAGCCTCCGTGGTCATCCCCGAAGGTATCAATGCGGTGAGGATCATGACCATCCATAAAGCCAAGGGTTTACAGTTTCCTGCAGTCATTTTTCCCCATGCCGATGAACAAGTCCGGGCAACCCGAAAGAATCTTTGGGTTCCTCTGGATGAAGACTTCGCCAGGCCTTTGAAAACGGCATACCTCCTGACGCAGAAATCCATGAAAGAAACTATTTATGAAGCATTGTACGATGATGAGATCGACCGTTCGATTGTCGATATGGTTAATGTCCTGTATGTCGCCCTCACGCGGCCTGAAGAGCGGTTGTATGTCCTCACAAAAGATTTTCCGGAGAAGTCGGACGGGGCCATTTCAGTTCCTAAGTTGCTCAGCCAATTTTTCCAATCAGAAGGCACTTGGTCGCCAGGCCGTGATCTTTATCAATATGGCGAGAGGTGGCAGCGGGCTGAACCTGGTGAAAAAGAAACAAGAGAAGATGTTTCTGCTGAAGAGCCCTCTGTCTGTGGTGCCTCTTTAAAGATGCTGCTGCGCCGTCATGCACCCATGGCCTGGGATATGGATGAACCCGGGAAAAACCGTGAATGGGGCAACCTGGTCCACCTGGCCATGTCAATGACCAGCCGTGCAGACCAGGTTGGGATAGTTCTGCAGGAACTGCTGATCAGCGGTTTAATTACTTCTGAACAACAGAATGAGTTATCTGTTTTGATGGCCGGGATCCTGAGAAATCCTGAAATCTCGTGCTTTTTCGACCCTGCTTTTGAAGTCAGGAACGAGCCGGAAATTCTGACGCTTGATGGCCGTTTATATCGGCCTGACCGTATTCTGATGCAACGGGAACGTGTTACCATCATTGATTATAAAACAGGAAAGCACCGGGCTGAGTACCTCGATCAGGTATTAAAGTATGCCGGGCTGCTTAATGAGATGAATTATAAGGTTGATGGCGCTTATTTGCTTTACCTCAACCGTCAGCCTGAAGTGGTGAAAGTGATTTAGTGTAAAAATATTTTTAAATATCTGATACATGAAAAAGATCAAATTATTTTTATTATCACTCATTTTTTTGCCATTTTTGATTCAGGCGCAGGAAGAAGCACGACTGTTAAGATTCCCGGCTGTTCACGGTAACCAGGTTGTTTTTACCTATGCGGGCGACCTGTATACCGTAGCAAGAGCCGGCGGGATGGCTAGAAAACTGACCAACCATGAAGGTTTTGAAATGTTTGCCAGGTTTTCTCCTGATGGTAAGCAAATTGCATTCACTGCCCAGTATGATGGCAATACGGAGGTTTATGTGATGCCTTCGGAAGGCGGCGTGCCGGTGAGGCTTACCTATACCGCCACGTTGGGACGAGATGACATCTCTGACAGGATGGGCCCCAATAATATCGTCATGACCTGGACCCCTGACGGGAAAAGCATTTTTTACCGGTCAAGGAAACAGACGTTTAATGATTTTGTAGGGCAATTATATAAGGTTTCCGTGGATGGCGGCTTATCCGCCGAACTGCCGCTTTCTACCGGTGGTTTTTGCTCCTGGTCTCCCGATGGCTCAAAACTGGCATTCAACAGGGTTTGCAGGGAATTCCGTACCTGGAAATATTACAGGGGTGGCATGGCCGATGATATCCGGATCTATGATTTCACTACCGGAGAGGTTGAAAATATTACCGAAAATGATGTGCAGGATATCTTCCCGATGTGGCATGGGGATAATATCTATTTCCTGTCGGATCGCGACCGCACCATGAACCTTTTCGTTTACAATACCGGAACACGTCAGATCCGTAAACTCACCAACTATACCGATTATGATATCAAATTCCCATCCCTGGGGAATAATGCGATCATATACGAAAACGGCGGCTTTCTGAATGTTTTCGACCTACAGACGGAAAAGACTTCAAAGATGAATATCACCATTGCAGAGGATTTCTATGGCGGCAGGAATGAACTAAAAGACGCTTCGAAATCAATCAGCAATGCTGATCTTTCACCCGACGGGAAAAGGGTGGTGTTTTCTGCAAGAGGGGAGGTCTTTTCGGTTCCCGCTGAAGAGGGGATTACGAGAAATCTTACAGAAAGCTCCGGAGCTCATGATAGGGAAGCCGCCTGGTCGTTCGATGGAAAATATATTGCTTATTTATCAGACAAAAACGGGGAATATGAGATCTATATGCAGGCGCAGGATGGCAGTGCGGAAGCGGTGCAGCTTACCAGCAATGCTGATACTTACAAATTCACCATCCGCTGGTCGCCGGATAATAAAAAAATCCTCTGGAGCGATAAAAAGCTCAGGCTTCTGTATGTTAATATAGAAACCAGAGAGGTTAAACAGGTTGACCAGTCGAAGATCTGGGAATTTGACGATTTTAGCTGGTCGCCCGACAGCCGCTGGATTGCCTATGTCACCCAGTTGCCAAGTAATTTCAGCAAGATTTTGCTTTTTGATACTGAAACCGGGAAGAAATATGGTATTACAGACGACTGGTATTCTTCAAACAGCCCGGTTTTCAGCATGGATGGGAAATACCTGTTCTTTACTTCCGGCAGGGATTTTAACCCGATTTACAGTGAGACCGAATGGAACCATGCTTATCAGAACATGGACAGGATCTATGTAGCCATTCTTGCAGCTGATACCCCGAATCCATTTTCTCCGAAAAATGATGAGGTTGAAATTAAAAAGGATGAGCCGGCGAAACCTGATGCAAAGAAAAAAGACGGATCAGAAGATAAAGATAAACCGGTAGAAAGTAAAATAACCAAAATAGATACGCTTGGCATTGGCGATCGTATCCTGGGCCTGCCGCTGAGGCCGTCCAATTACTTTAATCTCACGGCACTGGACGACAAGGTTTATTATAATGAAATGCTTTCAGGCGGAGATGGCATTACGTTGAAGTTTTTCGACCTGAAAAAGAAAGAGGAAACAGAGCTGGGAATAGGTATGATGTACGCCATTTCTGCAGATGGTAAAAAGATGTTGGTGGTCCAGGGCGATAAATATGCCGTCATCGATTTGCCTTCCGGAAAGATCAACCTTACGAAGTATGTCGATCTCTCCAACATGAAAGCTTATGTTGATAAAGATATGGAATGGAAGCAAATATTTAATGAGGCATGGCGCCAGATGAGGGACTTCTTTTATGTCGAAAATATGCACGGTTTGGATTGGCCCGCGATGAAAGTGAAATACGGGCAGATGCTGCCTTACGTCAATAACCGCAATGACCTGAATTACCTGATAGGGGAGATGATCGCCGAGCTGAATGTCGGCCACGCTTATGTGTCTGGTGGCGACAAACCTGCACCGGAAAGGATTAAAACGGGATTATTAGGGGCTAAAATCAGCAAGGATGTGTCTGGTTATTTTAAGATCGATAAGATCCTGAAAGGCCAGAACTGGAGCAAATCGTTGCGTTCCCCGCTTACAGAGGTGGGCGTTAACATGAAGGAAGGCGATTTCATCCTGGCAGTCGATGGAAAGCCGGCTGATAAAATGCCGGACCTTTATGCCGCCCTCCTGGGAAAGGCTGACAAACCGGTTGAACTGACTGTCAATGGGACAGCTTCGACAGTCGGGAGCCGAAAGGTCATTGTACTGCCAATCGAAGATGAATCTGATCTTTATTATTACAATTGGGTCCAGCACAATATTGAATATGTCAACAGCAAAACCAATGGCGAAGTCGGCTATATCCACGTTCCCGACATGGGGACCGGTGGCTTAAATGAATTCGTAAAGTACTTCTATCCCCAGTTGTCTAAAAAAGCTCTTATCATCGATGACCGCGGCAATGGCGGCGGAAATGTCTCCCCGATGATCATCGAAAGGTTGCGCAGGGAGATCACCCGGTCGAACATGGCCAGGAATGTCGAAATCCCCGGCTATACGCCCCGCCAGATGATGCTGGGCCCGATGGTGATGCTGATCAACCAGTATTCTGCCTCTGATGGCGACTTGTTCCCTTACGCTTTTAAGAAGCATGAATTGGGCACAGTGATCGGTATGAGGACCTGGGGCGGCGTCGTGGGCATCCGCGGATCATTGCCGTTCATCGATGGCATGGACCTGCGCAAGCCCGAATTTGCTTCCTATTCTTCCGAAACCAGCGACTGGATCATCGAAGGCATCGGGGTAGAACCCGATATCATGATCGACAACGATCCCGCCCAGGAATACAAAGGTATAGATGCCCAGCTTGATAAGGCCATTGAGGTCATCCTGGAGCAATTAAAGGATTATAAAGGTGTTCCGCCGATTCCTGTTCCGCCGGATAAGAGTAAGTAGGCAGTTGACAGCAGTAATTATTACTGCCTACTGCCTACTGCCAACTGCCAACTTTTTTCCCGATCTTTGCTCCATGCAAAAGAACGACCTCTCTGAAATCAGGAATGAGTACCTTCGGGATGAACTGGATATTTTCCATGTCCATCCCGATCCGGTTCAACAATTCGGTATATGGATGGAGCAGGCGCTTTCAGCAGAAATTGATGAACCTACGGCCATGACGCTGGCCACTGTTTCCCCTGAAGGAAAACCATCAGCCCGCATGATGCTGTTGAAAGGCTTTGACTCAAACAGCTTTGTTTTTTTTACGAACTACGAAGGCAGGAAAGGACGAGAGATAGCTAAAAACCACCGGGTCGCCCTGGTATTTTACTGGAAGGAACTCGAACGCCAGGTGCGGATTGAAGGTTTCGTCATTAAAACCTCCGGGAAAGAATCAGATGACTATTTTCATTCACGTCCCGCCGAAAGCCAGGTAAGCGCTATTATCTCGCCCCAGAGCACATCAATTCCCGATCGCCGGCATCTCGAAAACCTCAGGAAAGAATACCTTAAAGATCATACCGGTGAGCACAAAAGGCCTGTTCATTGGGGCGGTTACCAAGTTGTTCCGGAAATGATTGAATTTTGGCAGGGCCGTCCGAACCGGCTCCACGACAGAATACGGTACATACGAAAAGGAGCGGAATGGGTTATAGAACGGCTGGCGCCATAAATCAGTTCAAAGTTCAAAGTGTGTTTTCGACCCTGTCAGGTCCTCCTTATGTCGGACGCTGACAGGTCGCGGTGAATGAAAAACCTGATGGCGTCGCCAAACCCGTCAGGTTAAATTGAATAAACAATGACAACTTTGCCCTAATTCTGGTGTTGTGCCCGCACTGGCTACCTATGGTTCGATTAAAAGACGGCGTGGTAGCTTTAGTAATGGCGATTGGAGAGGTTTCAATTCCATTATGGTTCGATTAAAAGCTGAAGTGGTTGTCTGGGAAAATGGTTTATTATCAAGTTTCAATTCCATTATGGTTCGATTAAAAGTATAAATCGGCAGGATATCCGACTTTTTATTTAAAGTTTCAATTCCATTATGGTTCGATTAAAAGACTTTACAAAAAAGAGATCAATGCCTTAGAGGCATGTTTCAATTCCATTATGGTTCGATTAAAAGGACAACAACATACATTTATATCGGAGCTATAATAGCGTTTCAATTCCATTATGGTTCGATTAAAAGCAATGAACCAGACATTTATGAACTTCGAACTTAAGTTTCAATTCCATTATGGTTCGATTAAAAGATCGCGGCCAGGTCAATGCCAAGCAGTGCAAGCAGTTTCAATTCCATTATGGTTCGATTAAAAGAACATTTCGCTGTTGATCATCTTACGGATTGGTTCGTTTCAATTCCATTATGGTTCGATTAAAAGCCTTCAGCAAATGAGGCGTGATATCCCGGGCAGATGTTTCAATTCCATTATGGTTCGATTAAAAGGTAATTTATTTCCGGGAGTTACATCCTGAGTTAAAATGTTTCAATTCCATTATGGTTCGATTAAAAGCACAAGGCCGGGCTTGAAAACACCGTGGGCCCGTGGTTTCAATTCCATTATGGTTCGATTAAAAGCACAAGGCCGGGCTTGAAAACACCGTGGGCCCGTGGTTTCAATTCCATTATGGTTCGATTAAAAGTATAACCTGTATCATCCAATTTCGGCCATGTGATGTTTCAATTCCATTATGGTTCGATTAAAAGCCAATACCTGAAATAACCTATCATTGTTTTTTCTGGTTTCAATTCCATTATGGTTCGATTAAAAGCCAATACCTGAAATAACCTATCATTGTTTTTTCTGGTTTCAATTCCATTATGGTTCGATTAAAAGAAAAGATTTGTATGCTTTACCTGAAGTTCAAGTTAAGTTTCAATTCCATTATGGTTCGATTAAAAGAAAAGATTTGTATGCTTTACCTGAAGTTCAAGTTAAGTTTCAATTCCATTATGGTTCGATTAAAAGACTGCATAAGGATAGTATTGTAACAGTAATAGCAATGTTTCAATTCCATTATGGTTCGATTAAAAGGAAAGACCTTGTAAAAGGCTTTATTGTAGCTATTTTGTTTCAATTCCATTATGGTTCGATTAAAAGATCGCCTGATTTGCCGTAGGGACATTTAACCTCTTCATGTTTCAATTCCATTATGGTTCGATTAAAAGATAAACCGGGGTTTGAACATTCATTGAGATTCCCCGTTTCAATTCCATTATGGTTCGATTAAAAGCGGTGAGTTGCTCAAGCAGGTAGCCATTGATATCGTGTTTCAATTCCATTATGGTTCGATTAAAAGGTTCCTTCCACTGGTTGAAGGTCTTGAATTCTTTGGTTTCAATTCCATTATGGTTCGATTAAAAGATTATCGGCGTAAATGGTCGTTGCCTGGTCATAGTTGTTTCAATTCCATTATGGTTCGATTAAAAGTTTGCCTTTAATTACTATGGCAAATTCGTGGATAGTTTCAATTCCATTATGGTTCGATTAAAAGGGTCCTTTTGGGAAATGTGCGCAACGCCACCAAAGAAGTTTCAATTCCATTATGGTTCGATTAAAAGCTTCGTGGAAGTAGCCAACCAGATCAAGATAGCATGTTTCAATTCCATTATGGTTCGATTAAAAGCTTCATGGCCAACTGCCTGAAGATCTACTTTCAGTAGTTTCAATTCCATTATGGTTCGATTAAAAGACCTATGCTTTAATAAATCAGCTTAAAGTAAAAGAGGTTTCAATTCCATTATGGTTCGATTAAAAGGGAATGGACGGCAAGCTCAGCGAGGTAGGATCCTCCGTTTCAATTCCATTATGGTTCGATTAAAAGTCCATCAGGTATGACATCCGGATCTCGTTGGTCTGTTTCAATTCCATTATGGTTCGATTAAAAGTCTTTGCGACAATAAATTCCAGAAGTCGGGCACTCTTGTTTCAATTCCATTATGGTTCGATTAAAAGGCTTATGAAGAAAGGCTGAAAGACGCCGGTATTTTGTTTCAATTCCATTATGGTTCGATTAAAAGAACGTATAAGAACATGTTTGATGCGCAGGGAATAGTGTTTCAATTCCATTATGGTTCGATTAAAAGCCCGGCGAATACCGGGCTGAGCTTTTACTCCAATGTTTCAATTCCATTATGGTTCGATTAAAAGAACGCTTTGAAATGGACTCCTAAAACCATCTGATCAGTTTCAATTCCATTATGGTTCGATTAAAAGCTCATAATCATCCGGAGCCGCATCCATAATTTTCTGTTTCAATTCCATTATGGTTCGATTAAAAGCCGTTTGTAAAAATAATTAAAAATCCTGAAAAACAGGCTTTATGATCTTCATGAAGCCTGTTTTTCAGGTGAAAATTTTTGTCGATCGCCAATTAGGTATTTTTGTATGGGTTTCGACAACCTGTTGAATCCGTTTAAAATCAGTATGTCAAAGAACCTGATGTTGTTTTTTCCTGGTTTATGCGCAGGGTAAACTCAACAACGACAACTAAATAATCTGCTCCAGACCCGATCTTTCAACGCCAATGATCTCCTTATCAAGCCATTCCTGCTGGCGGGATTTGAAAATGATCAGGCTGTCGATCTCTAGTTTCATGATTCGTTTAGCCTTGGCAATCAGTTCTTTCAACTTTGCAGGCGAAATCTCACCTTCAAAGACTGAATTCTGTATCCAATGCAGGTACTGACGGCACAACTTCAACATCTTGCCTACCCGTTTTTCACCAATATCGTAAACCAGGATTACATACATTACCAGTAACTTTTAAATGGTTTATATTCTTCTATGCCCATCAGGTGCTTGATGAGTTTGTAGCATTCCAGCTTCATCATATGCTGATAGCTCACCTTCCGCTTTAATTTGCGGTGCTCAATGGTTTCATTCATCCGCTCTTCAAAAGCCTGCACGAATTTCTTCCTTGCTTTGTCCTTCAATACAATCCTGTTCAGCGATGATTCAAAATCCTCCTGTTTAATCTCTTTCTTGTTAAGCATCCTGAAAATCAACCGGTCAACCAAAACAGGCTTAAATATTTCCGCCAGGTCGAGCGCCAGGGAATACCTTCTTTCGCCGGGCTCATGCAGGAAACTGATGGTCGGGTTCAGTTGGGTCTGATGAATGGCCCTGAGACATTGTGAATAACACATCATGTTGCCGAATGATATCAGGGCGTTGACTTCATTTTCAGGAGGGCGCTTGCTTCTTTTGCCCATCTCGAAACCATCAATTATGGTATCGAAGGCCTCATAGTATTTCATACGGATATTGCCTTCCAGTCCCATTAATTCATCGATTCTCATAATTTCCGGCACTTTTTCCGCCAGAAGCTCAATCTCCCTGATGATAAATGCCGTGTCCTTTCCTCGATTATCGTAATACCGGAGTGTTTTTACCATGTTGAAGGCAGCGCCTTCCACGAATTTCAAAGCCAATGCCGTTCTTTTCTTGCGGCTATGATAATGAAGCACCTGGTTCACCAGCAATTTGCCGGAAAGCAACTGGTCCTTGGGCATGAAAGAACCGGAGTAATTCTCGTAATAATCAAAAAAGTGGACAGGAATCCCGTTCTTGCCCAGGAAATTATACAGCGCGCTGTTTGCCGTCAGTTCGCCGAAAACATACAAGTCTGACACCCCTTCAACGGGCAGGTAACGTGGTTCCTGCTCAGCCCCCTCTTCATTCACCGGGGTGAATTTCAGGGTATTGTCTTTCCGGCTCAAACGACCCGGATTGAATAGATAATAGGTCTTTTTCATGAGGGTTTCCTTATGGGTTCATCACTTTCACCACTCCAGCAAAAATCAAAATAACTGCAATTTTTACATGCTGTGATCTTTTTCCGGTCCGGGCACTTATCATTAGCCAATATTTTCTTGATTTCCGCTAAGTATTCGTTTATCTCTGTTCTGTCATCTTCGGTCAGGATTACCTGTTCAGTTCGCCGTAACCGTGGATATTCGAGCAGCCCGGTAACATTATTCAGCCCGTGATCCTTTAAAATACTGATGTAATACTTTAATTGCCAGACATGTGCTTGCTCAAAACGGTTTGATTTCTTGATCTCATGAATGATATTATTTTTCGGATCGAAAAAGTCGATTTTTATCCCGTCAATTTCAATTTCCTCAAAGCTTTCATTCCGGCGGGGATATGATTCTTCATGGACCAGCTTTCCTTCCAACACAAGATCGGATTCATGCTCCATAGTGATGCCGCGTGAAAAGAGCCATAGCTTGCGGTGGCATACGAGGAAGTAATTAAATTGAGTGCCGGTAACGGTCTTGTCATTCATCATACGGGAAATGTTTGTTTAATACTTCCATCATGGCGCGCCGGTTCTTATATTGGTGCCTGAAATTTTGCACCAGCTTTTTAACTGTTGTTTCGCCATCTTTAATTTTCCGGACTTTGATCAGGTATCTTGCCACATTTTCATATACCGAACGCCCTGTCTGATCAGCCAGGTCTGTTATGTTTTTCTCATAAATAGCGATCATTTCAGATGGATAAATGTTTTCAAGATGTTTGGAATACCTGTCAATGAAAGAAAGATGCGTGGCGTTTATCTTCATCAGGGTTAGCAGCCTTTCCGGGTAATCTTCTTCAACAAAGATATCTGCCAATGCCTGGGCATGATAATGATCTCCGGTGGCTTCTGGTTTCTTTATTTTGTTGATGATTTCTTCTGCTTTTTCCGGCCATTCGGCAGGTGAACATGATTTTTTCAGCTTCCTGAAATAATCCATATTGAATGATTCTTCAAAAAAGAGCGTTTCTGCCCATTTTCTTATCTCAGCAGTATTATTTTCCTTTTCAGAAATATCAAGCATGATTTCTTTAAATCTCAAACCGGAGTTTTGATATTTCCGGTGAGTTTCGGATTGCCAGATTCCGTTTTCGCAAAGCTGCCGGGCCTGAATGAGGTCGATTTCCATCATGGCTTTATCAATCAGTTTAATTCTGAATTCAGGTATGTCGATATTCTCTGACATTATATCAGCAGCCTGTTCCGCATGGCCGCTGTTTTCCAGATAATGGATCTTCGCTTCCAAAAGCCTGATGATCCCGTATTGGCCATATTCATTGTTTTTTGCTAATTCAATATTCCGGTCAATCAGGTTAAAGAACAGTTTTTCCTGTTCTATAGTGCTGATGGTTTGCGGGATTAAATCAAGGAAATGGGTGTCCCACGCGAATTCCCGGTATTTGTCCTTTGGCATTTCTTCGATGAAGTAATTGAACAATTCATCTTTCAGCAGCGGTGGCGCTTCAGTGGAAATCTGATCGAGAATATCGAATGCATCCTGGATGAATTGGTATCCAAAACCATCAGAATCATCTATCATTTGGAGAATTTCCGGCAATTCTTCAATGATAACCTTTGTGATGGCCAGGCTATCGTACAGGTTATTTGTTGCAAGAAATTGCTTTGATCTTGAAATAAGATCAAACATAGGATCGGAAACCTTGTAGGTGTTTTTATACTCAATAAAGCCATGTCGTCCTGAAGCCTTATTGACAATTGACTTCAGTATATTGCGGTATTTTTCTACGGGATCACCTTCTAAATAGTGAGAATAGGCAATAGTGAAGGCATTACGGAGCTCTTCATTTTCAGCTAACTGTGATTTGACAAAGTTCCTTAACTCTATTTCGGAAAGCCGGTCAATGATGCTTTCCGGGGATGTTTTTGTTTTTTTTGATGATTTACTGTTAGTGTCATGTTTGACTTTTTTATTTTTATCGGATGTCATGCCTCCCTTTATTTCATCCCGGATGGCAAAGAGGGTGGCGGCGACATGCTTGCACATCAAGCCATATTCGTAAGGGCAATCGCACTCCCATGAAATTACATAGTCATTTTCAAATTCGACTGATACATCATATTCTTCAGATCCGATGACTACAGCGCTCCAGGAGCCGGGCATGTCTTCGGCGAGGTCTTCTACTGCGCCGGATGCAAAGTAATCCAGTCCTCGTTCAACGATGACAGGTTCCACGTCAGATTCAAAATTCTTCAGCTTCATTGGTCTTCCATGTTTGTGTATAAAATTTATTTTAATATCGTCCCTGACGGGACTTTTAATTCATCAATATTTCGTTTTCTACCGATATTTTGTCCCTGACGGGACAGGCCGGCAATGTGCTGGAAAATGTGTCACAGCCTTCAAAACCTTGGATTACGGATATATATCCATTCCATAATGTGGATAACAATATCCTGGTCCGGTTATGCAGTTTCTTCGGACGATTCCGCCTCTGCTCTTCAGTCCCGTCAGGGACATAATATTGGTAGATATTCATTTGTTAATTGGTTTCAAGGTTCAAGACCCGTCAGGGGCTTTATATCGGTAGATATTCATTTGTCAATTGGGTTCAAGGTTCAAGCCCCGTCAGGGGCTTTATATCGGTAGATATTCATTTGTCAATTGGGTTCAAGGTTCAAGCCCCGTCAGGGGCTTTATATCGGTAGAAATTCATCATTCACGTAATCATTAAGTGCCGTCAGGCACGGTATAATCAATCTCAACCGGTTTAAAAACAAAACGTTCATCATAATCCACCTCAAATTTTTTCAGCATTTCAAGATATTCCTCCTTAAAGGTTTTTGTTATGTGGTGAACAGATTGATTATTAATGTATTTAATCACGC
>Ga0265292_1000494_pt1 | contig 55372 bp, 43 predicted proteins | sample Munlanlewell296A_FD_189080 | JGI IMG/M metagenome (GOLD analysis project Ga0265292, IMG submission 189080) | Leachate microbial communities from a municipal landfill in Southern Ontario, Canada - Leachate well 296A | ecosystem: Engineered > Solid waste > Landfill > Unclassified | place: Canada... | reverse complement strand
AAGATAATTAAGAAACTAAAAAATAGGGGGGGGGTAAAATTAGGTTTTTAGAAAACCGGGTGGTATATTTATACTGAAAACGGCATCGAAAAAAATAGTTTTTAGAGGTGCCCTTAATCATTCAAAAAAATGAAAAAAATAGTTTTAATGGCACTATTTGGATATTGTATGTTTCTTAGTGGTAACGCACAAATCAGTGTAAATTCTAGTGGTCTTGTTGCAGTGGGCACAACTAGTAGTCTAGCAAGGTTAAACATTCAACCACAATTATCAGAACCAGGTGCTACCAATCTTCTAATTGGAGCCTGGAATACAACTGGACAGGGTTGCATTAGCGTAGGTGTACATAACCAATACTCATGGATACAAACCTGGAATGCTTTGCCATTGTATATTAATCGGCAGGGTAATAATGTCATTTTTTGTAATCAATTTACTTGGGGTGATGTTGGAATTGGTTATAATATAACAACTCCATCAGCAAAACTCCAAGTCAATGGTTCAATAATCGCTTCCGGTACTGTTACGTGGTCTGACATTAGATTGAAGAAAAATCTAAACAAGATATCCTTAGATACTGTTCTCAGGAGCAAAATAAGTAAGATTGAACCCCTAACTTATGAATGGGACATTGACAAGTTAATGGGAACAAATAAGTCAATGGATAGGTTAAGCAAAATAGACAAAGATTTCTACAATAGTTTGCAATATGGCTTTTCCGCTCAAGATATTCAAAAGATATTTCCAGAATTGGTGTTTGAAGATAATACGGGAACTTTATGTATAAATTATCAAGGTTTTATTCCGATATTGTTCAAAATCGTTCAAGATCATGAAGCTAAAATAGAGCTACTTACCAGCGAAATAGAAACATTGAAAAATGATAGTTGCTGTTGTTCTAAACTGAAAAGCCTCTCAATTATTAATGGAGGAAATGAAAATCTAACAGCAGGCAATGTTTTGTATCAGAATTCTCCAAATCCATTTACAGCGAGTACTAATATTAAATATTCTCTTTCAGAAAAAGTTAATATCGCGATGATAAATATTTACAATATGAATGGCACACAACTTAAAAGCATTGAATTGCATCAAAAAGGAGATGGGAGTATTACCATAAATGGTGGTGAATTTACTGCTGGTATGTATCTGTATGCCTTAATTACTGATGGACAGGTAATCGATACGAAAAGAATGTTTTTAACTGATTAAAAGTAGTTATTCCTATTATAACCTACCAAATAGCGATACATTAGAAATACTTATAAACATGAATTATGAAATATACTATTATTACAATTTGCCTACTACTTTTAACAAGTAAGGTTATAGCTCAAAATTGTCAAGCAGGGCAAAATGTGATCTATTCGACCCCATTTAATCAATGTAACAATAATCCATGGGTGCTTGTATTTGAAGACAATTTTAACGGAAGTAATCTAGACCTATCAAAATGGAATTATTCTGATACTAGAATCCGCTATTGTAATAGCGAACAACAATATTATACTCACAGCAATAATAATACACAGGTTAGTAATGGAACATTGAAAATTATAGCAAAAAAGGAGACGCTATATGCAAAAGTCGATGATAATGAGCAGAATTTAAATGCACCATTATATTGTAACGGAAATTATAGGGGTAAAAATGGAAGATATTTTTATTATACCTCTGATAATATTGAGACAAATAGGAAGTTCTCCAATGGAAAATTTGAAGCAAGTGTAAAGATACCAAAAGGAAAAGGTTTATGGCCTGCCTTCTGGACATATGGACAAAACCCCATTTATAATGAAATTGATATCTTTGAGTTTATGAATGAGTATAATGTTTTTCATGTCTATGATGCTACTCAGTTATCAAAAGTTCACAGAATGACATTACATCACGACTACGATGCTGATGGCAGTGTAAGTCATTGTGGGACAGCATACACTGGCACTGATTTTTCTCAAGAGTTCCATACATTTACAATGATCTTGGATAATGATAAAATAGAGTGGTATGTTGATGGTGCTTTGAAACGCCGGGATTGCAGGTATTATACTATGGGGGGTCAGGAAACAGGATGCACAATTGAAGCAGATACTCTATATGTTAAGAAACTGATTTACCCTCAGGACCCTATGAATATTATTTTTGATTTGGCAATTCAGGGTTTTTTAGACGATAATGGGAATGAAGTACCAGATGGTTATGGAAATTTATCTTCACCTGATGCTTCAACAACCTTCCCATGCCAGATGGAAGTCGAGTGGATTCGGTATTATCGAAAAATTCCCAATCCTTGTCAGGATGTGACAATAACAAATGCGTCGCAATTTTCCATAGATAGTCAATTGCTTAATGCAATGGTGGGTAGAAATGTGGCAATTAACTGCCTTTTTACTGTTCCATCTGGGCAACAACTTGATATCGTAGCTGGAAATAGTGTAACTCTTGGGCCAGGGTTTACTGCTGCATTTGGCTCGACCTTTAATGTAAGAATAGAATCTACTGTTTGTAATTAGTAATATTCTGGGAAAATGAAAAGATATTCTCTGGTTATTCTCATGGTTGCATATTCACTAGTTTGTTTAAGCCAAGAAGAAAATAAACATACTATAGGGTTAGATGCAAATTATTTATATAATGCTAGACCAAAAGGTATAGGTATAAAAGACAATTTCAATTATGGGTTTTCCCTGCTTATTACAGAAAGAATTGATAAATTGAGAGTGGGCTTCGGAATAAACTTTTCTACCTTTAATTATACACGTGACCAAAATTCTGCATATAAGGTGGTACACAAAGTAAAATACCTCAATTTTCCACTACTATTTTTCTTCAACAACAATTCGATTAGATTAGTAAAGATTAGCCCTTATGGTGGAATAATAGTCAATAAAGTGATCCGTTATGACCAGGTTATATATAATCCGGATACAGCAACCTCCTATAAAAATGTAGAACAAATACCGATAAATCTGGGATTTACATGTAGAGCAGGAGTAAATGTTTCGAAACCAATCGGCAAACATTTTATGTTAAATGCAGCACCATTTGCAGACCTTAAATTTGTTGCAAATGGTTATCATTCTTCCGGATACGATGAATTGCCAGATAGTTTCTTGACATTCGGCTTCAGGTTAGGTTTTGATTATTTGTTTTAATAGTAATATCAATTGTCTATACCAAATCACTCGCTGTTAAAAAGCACTAATTGAATTTCCGACATTTCTAAAGCCCTCAATTCTTGAGGGCTTTTATACTTTAATCCCTAACTCCGACAAAATTACGTATTATATTCCTCCATCGGGATGCCAAGCTTTCCGATCATCTTACCGGTTTGGCTGGTGATCTCGTTGAAATGCCAGGTGTTGTTGATTTTGAGCTTTTTTAGGTCAGTAGTATCCATCCGACCAACTACACCTCGGTTTTTGGTCGTCTCAGCGCGTGATTAGGATCAGGGTTTGAGATTTTGCGGCAGAAGGTCACCGATCTTATTGGCCGGATAGTCGGGGATAACTTCCAGGACCTTTTTGAGCCACTGATAAGGGTTAACGTTATTCTTTTTGCAGGTGCCGAAAAAGGAATAAAACATAGCAGCCCTTTTAGCACCTTCGTGAGATCCGGCAAAGAGAAAATTTTTCCGGCCCAGGGCATTTGGACGTATAGCGTTCTCCACCCAATTATTATCGATTTCAAGTGAACCGTCATAGAGGTAGTTGAGCAGATTGTCCCAGCGGTTGATGCTGTAATCCAGTGCCAGGCCCATCGGACTCTTTGGTATGGCCGTTTTTCGCATCTCCGCAATCTGCTTGCCCAACTCATTCATTATCGGCAGGGACTTTTCCAGCCGCAGCTCCTTTCTTTGATCGGGTAGCAGTCCGGCTTCTTTCGCCTGACGCTCGATCGCATATAGCTTTTGTATCTGTTTCATCACCAACCCTGCCTTCGCCGCATCATAAGATAATGCCAATTCAAATTTGCGTCGGGCGTGCGCGAGGCAGGCAACATGAGTAATGATGAAGGATATTCAGTCAAGTGATTATAAGTATATTTCGCTTTTGGCAAGCATAAGGACCGCTCCCAACGAGGTTTATTCCATTCAAGGATTTGAGAAATTCCACGATCTCAAATCGGGAATGATAGCAGTCATGGGCTAAAATTTGCGCAAATATTGTTGGTATCACAAATTGTATATACATTTGTGATATTAATCTATAAAATATGAAAACACTTTCATTAAAACTCGAAGATCAGATATTTAACGAAGCAGAGGGAGTGATCTCTAAAGTCAAGAAGTCGAGGAATCGTTATATAAATGAGGCCGTTGATTACTACAATCGATATAATAAAAGGAAAATTCTTGCAACAAAGCTTGCCAAAGAATCTAAATTAGTTCAGGATGAATCGATGTCTGTATTAGCTGAATTTGAAAGAATAAGCCATGAAGATTAAACAATTCGATATTTGGACTGCAGACCTTAATCCTCAAATTGGTACTGAGCCTGGCAAAATCAGACCTGTTCTAATTGTTCAAACTGATTTACTTAATCCTTCGCATCCTTCTACAATTATTTGCCCTATAACGACAAATGTTGTTAAGGAAAGTGACATTTTAAGGGTCCACATAAAGAAAGGCATATCGAATATGCAGAAAGCATCTGATCTGATGATTGATCAAATCAGGGCTATAGACAATAAACGATTTGTCCAGAAAATTGGTGAACTACCAGCTGGTTTAAGGAAAATTGTAAACGAAAATCTCAAAATAGTACTGGACTTAGAATAATCCCACGCCTGCTAACAGCACCTACCCTCAATCTGGGTTTACATGCCTACCGGCAAAGAACATTTAATAACTTTCGAAAGTTCCAACCAGTCGTTTACGTGATCCATCCGGACTGCCCTTTTTTCATTCCGAAGATTCTTATACCTTTGCCCCGTCCTTTTCTAACCGAAAGCTTGGTATTTATATGATAATTAAGGATTTACTTAATGAAAATCTGGCATCGCAACTTGATAGCGAAACTGCCGGTTTAGGGATACAGGATACCCTGAGAACCCTTTCCTCCCGTTTCCGGGGTGAGATCGCCTTTTCCACCAGTTTCGGCCAGGAGGATCAGATCATCACCGACATGATCTTTACGCCTGATCTTCCGATCCTTGTTTTCACTCTGGATACCGGACGCCACTTTGAGGAAACCTACAAGGTTATGAATCAGACCCTGGCGAAATACAATAAAAAGATTAAAGTTTGTTTCCCGGATAAGGATCAGGTTGAAAAGCTGATGACACAAAAAGGACCATTCAGTTTTTATGAATCGGTTGAAAACCGCAGGGAGTGCTGCCATATACGTAAAGTTGAGCCGTTGCAGAAAATCCTGAGCCAGGCCTCCTGCTGGATCACCGGATTGCGCGCCAGCCAGTCGGATGCCCGACATACGCTTAAACGGTTCAGCTATGATGCAGCCAACCAGGTAATTAAATACAATCCTCTGATAGAATGGTCAATAGATCAGGTAAAAGATTACCTCAAACTGAACCATGTTCCCTATAATGTGTTACATGACCGGGGCTTCCTGAGTATTGGCTGCGCCCCCTGCACCCGGGCTGTTGCCGAGGGCGAAGACATCCGCGCAGGCCGCTGGTGGTGGGAAAACAATAAATCCAAAGAATGCGGATTGCATCAGAATGATCAAAAAGAATAAGAAAAATGACAGGGTACCGGATCAACCATCTGAGCGAACTTGAGAACGAATCAATTTATGTGATGCGGGAAGTGGCTGCCCAATTCGAAAACCCAGCTCTCCTTTTTTCTGGCGGCAAGGATTCCATCGTGATGGTTCACCTCGCCCGTAAAGCATTCTGGCCGCAAAAAATACCCTTTACCCTGGCTCATATCGATACCGGCCATAATTTTGAAGAAACCCTCGAATATCGCGATCAATTGGTTGAAAAACTGGGTGCCCGGCTTGTGGTCGGTTCTGTACAAACCAGTATCGATCAGGGTCGTGCCACCGAAGAATCAGGTTTCAACGCCAGTCGCAATGTGCTGCAAACAATCACCCTTCTCGATACCCTCGAAAAATACAAATTCGACGTAGCAATCGGAGGCGGACGCCGCGACGAGGAAAAAGCCCGGGCTAAAGAAAGGTTCTTTTCACATCGTGATGAATTTGGCCAGTGGGATCCCAGGAATCAACGTCCTGAACTCTGGAATATCTTCAACGGGAAAAAGCACTTGGGTGAACATTTTCGTGTTTTCCCCCTCTCAAACTGGACCGAAATGGATGTCTGGCAGTATATATACCAGGAAAATATTGAAATGCCCAGCCTTTACTTTACCCATCGGCGGAAAGCCTTTTATCGCGATGGCGTTTGGCTCGCCTGGGCACCCTTTATGAAACTCAAACCGAACGAAACAGTGGTTGAAGATGATTTTCGCTGCCGAACCATCGGAGATATTACCTGCACCGGACTATCTCTGTCAAAAGCTGATTCCCTGATAGATATTATTCGGGAAATCGCTGCTACCCGCGTTACTGAACGCGGTGGACGATTTGATGACCGCCGCTCCGAAGCCGCTATGGAAGACCGGAAGAGGGAGGGTTACTTCTAAATGCAGAGATTAGAGATATTTTTAATCAGAATTCAGAATTCCGAATTCTGAAGTATAAGATTCAAGTAGACCTGATAACAATCATAACAATCACAACCATCACAACAACAACTTGCAACGTGCAACCTGCAACCGACCGATAACCGACAACTGACAACCGATTTATGTTCGAAACCGATTTTAGCTCCGAAGCCTATCTGAATATGCAGCTCCTGCGGTTCACCACCGCCGGCAGTGTTGATGATGGAAAATCCACTCTTATTGGGAGGCTTTTATATGATAGCAAGTCGATCTTTGAAGATCAGCTCGAAGCTATCGAACGCGACAGTATCCGTCGAGGTAATGAACAGATCAATCTTGCCCTGCTTACCGATGGACTCCGCGCTGAAAGGGAACAAGGAATCACTATAGATGTGGCTTACCGGTATTTCGCTACCCCGCTCCGCAAATTCATTATTGCCGACACTCCCGGGCATATCCAATACACCCGCAACATGGTGACCGGCGCATCTACCGCAAACCTCGCAATTGTACTGATCGATGCCCGGAACGGTGTTTATGAACAAACCATTCGCCATTCTTATATTGCTCATTTACTGCAAATTCCGCATCTGATCATCTGTGTAAACAAAATGGATCTTGTAGACTATTCGGAATCGAGATTCAATCAGATTCGCGAGGATTTCCTGAATATGTCGACTAAATTATCCATTCCCGATATTCGTTTTATGCCGATCAGCGCGCTTAATGGCGATAATGTTGTGCATCCTTCTGACAATATGATCTGGTATATAGGCCCTACCCTTCTTCATCTTCTCGAAACCATCGACATCACTTCCGACCTGAACAGTGTGGATGCACGATTCCCTGTTCAATATGTGATCCGTCCGATATCTGACGAGTTCCATGATTATCGTGGCTATGCCGGCAGAGTAGCCGGCGGATCCTTTTCAGTGGGCGACCCGGTGGTCGTTCTGCCGGCTCTTAAGGAAACAACCATTGAATCCATCGACCTGTTTGAATCCAACATCCCATTGGCTAATGTATCTGAGTCCGTAACATTAAGGCTTACAGATGATATCGACATCGGCCGGGGTGACATGATTGTAAAAAAAGGCAATCTCCCTTCCATATCCCAGGAAATCGACATCATGATTTGCTGGTTTCATGAAAAACCCCTTAACCCGGCCGGAAAATATATCATTCGCCATACTTCTCGTGAGGCCCGGTGCCTGATCCGCGAGGTTGATTTTAAAATGGATATTAATTCCCTTGAGCAAAACCAGTCAGACCTTAGGATCGGAATGAACGACATCGGAAAAATCAGGATCAGGACTACCCTCCCTCTGTTTTTTGATTCCTATGTCAAAAACCGTATAACCGGAAGCCTGGTGCTGATTGATGAGGGCAGTAATCAAACCGTAGCCGCAGGAATGATTATATAATCCGTCTGACTATGGAAAACAACAAGTATTACTTCATTTGCCGGAACTGTGGTAATAAAATCGAAGGATTTGGACAATGGTTTTATGATGGTCAGAAATGTCCGGCTTGCGGCGGGGAATGGGTTGATGCTAAGTACACCAACGATTATCTGAAACTCCCCGACCTGATCAATAACCGGGCAGGCCACCCTGATTCGCTTTTCCACTATTTTGATTACCTGCCTCTGCACGACCGCAACAATATTGTTACCGAAGGTGAAGGAGTCATACCGGTTGACAGATGGAAATTTCTGGAAGAATTTGCCCTGAGGTATTATGGGCTCGACCTGACAGTTCTCGCTTACCGCAACGACAAAAACCCCGGAACCGGAACATTCAAGGACGTCGCTGCGGCAGTAGCGGCCTCAGTATTAAAGGAAAATGGAATCAAAGAGTATTGCGTCGCCAGTACCGGAAACATTGCCTGCGCATTTGCCCATTATCTCGCCCTGGCCGGAATCTCATTATCTGTCTTTATTCCCGACGATGCACTTAAAGCCAATGAGGCCGGTGTCGGATGTTACGGTCAACGGGTATTCAGGGTACGTGGCGACTATTCTTTAGCCAAGAAATTATGTGCTGAGTTCTCAAAAAAGCACAACATCAATATGTCGGGCGGGAACATTGATCCAGCCAGGGTCGAAGCAAAAAAGACCCAGGTTTTTGAATGGTTACGCCAATTGGGATATATCCCTGATGTTTATATCCAGGCATTGGCGGGAGGTACAGGACCAATTGCTATCCACAAGGGGCTTGAAGATATCCGGCACCTGAAACTGTTTGAAAAAGAGCCCCGTTATATGCTGATTCAGACCAGCGGCTGCAACCCCATGACAATGGCCTGGGAGCAAGCCAAACTGGAAGGTTTTACCGAAGGCTGGAAAAACCGCTTTCCGATCCTCGATAACCCGGAAACATGTATTCCAACTCTGGCAAACGGCAATCCTCAAACCTACCCTATTTTAGCACAGCTGGTTCAATCAACCGGAGGAGAATTCCTGACGTTTGATGAAAACTTACATGTTTCCGTAGCACGACTGATCTCTTTTGAATCATCTGTCCGTATCGGTCCGGCCTCCGCAATCGCAGTAGGAGGCTTCTTTGAAGCATTGAAAGCCGGCGCTGTCCGCAACGGAGAAAGGGTTATGATCAACATCGGCGAGGGCATTCAACGGGCACCTGAATTGTTCGAAAAAATGATCTCCACCACCAAACAAGTCAGCTCGGTCGACGAATGCCTTCCATTCAACCGCAACACCTACCGTGACCAATTGTACCACCCATTCCTGCCGTAGGACTTGTCATCCCCGCGAAGGGCCTGCCCCCGCGAAGGCGGGGGCGGGGACCCCTTCACGCTACACTGAGGCACTTAAACTAGTTCTTAATAATTTTCTGCACCCCAATGTACTTCCTTTCACGGAAATACCGGATAAAGTAAATTCCCTTCATCCATGAGCCTGTTTCAATAACAACCACATTTCTCCCGGGCTCTCGCAAATCATTCACCGTTTGACCTAAAGCATTGACAATCTGAATCCGATCGGCCGGCTGGGTCATTTCAAGGGTTAACCGGTCTTCAACAGGATTCGGATAGGCCTTGATACTGTTAAACCATTCCTGATCACCAATAGCTGAAGCAAAACTAACAGTGACCTTGTATTCCATAGTATATCCATCTTCAGCTTCAATGGTATAAACAACCGGATTAGTGAAGTTATTGGGTGTTACACCGTTGTTTTGCTCAACCAACCCAACATAGGCCTTTGCCAAAGGGGATAAGATATAATAGGCAACCAAAGCGGCTAATGGTGTTCCAACCTGAACCCGGATAAATATATCGGTACCCACAATCTGTCCGAAAGCCGGAGGGGTTAGTCCGTTAAAGCTAATACCAAGAATTGAATTCAGATGACTTGCCTGCGTGATTACAACAGTTGCTGCACTCTCGGCAGAAAGATTTCCATTATTATCCACAGCAAATGCCCTGTAATTACCCGGTAATAATTGATGGGTACTAACAGGTACATCAATATTAGCAAAAGTCACAGCGGATTTCTGCCCCTTCAGCGCGCCAACAGCTGCATCCAATTGCTGCTTTGTGCTCCTGGGTATTCCCTCCAGTATTAAATATACAAAGCCGCTATTATCAGAACTTCTGATATTTACAAATTTTGCCAGGGCATTGGAAATAGTTTGACTTTGCATAAATACGCTCGGAGCCAATCCATCATTGATTGTAATTGAATTAATTCCTTTTACCGATTTATTACCCGCTCCATCAATGGCATACGTGTAATAAATCCCCTGCTCCATGGCATAAGTTGAAATCCTGATTTCAGTATTGGATTGAGTAACAATACCAGATCGCCCAAGCCCGGCTGAAACAGATTGATCGAGATCTGTCAAAGAAGTTTGTGGTGCATCACTTCTGATGATATATACTTTTCCGGGAGCTTCGTTACTTTGAAGAACAACAAATTGTTCCGCAGAATTAGTAACCATTTGCGATGGATTTGTAACAATCGGCGGAAATGTATCAGGAATGGCATTTACAATAATGGTATAATCAACTGTGGTTCTATCCTCTGCTACAACACGGTAAATGACCGGGACAGTGAAATCGTTGTAATTAATTCCGCTGATCTGGATTCCTCTACCCTCAATTAATACCGTTGACTTTGGCGAATTAATAAAGGTAGCCCGCAGGGAGCTCACCAATGTACCATACGTTACTTCCAGGGTTATTGACTTTTCTGGTTGATCGATGATGCCAACACTAACCGGATTAAGGTCTTCAAAGGCAAAATAAGTTATTTCCTTCTCAGCGCTTGCCGGGGTGATATTAACTGTAACAACATATTCATTTATTAATCCGCTTTCAGAGGTACACCTGTAAATAATGGGTCGACTAAAATCATTTGGTGTTAAGCCGCTAACCTGAGCAATACTAGCCACACTCACTGAAGCAAATAATGAATTCGAAAAGGTTGCAACCAGATTTGTGACTGAGATTCCAAAGGGAAGCTCCGCTGTGATGGTCCTGGCTGCCTGATCAATAATACCTTCAACCGGGGGAGTCAAACTATTAAAACTGAAAGATAAAATCTGATTCTCAGTCAAAGCCGGACTCTTCAAAACCATAACCTGATAATCCTGGGTAGAATTATCTTCTGCTTTCACGGTATAGGTCCTGACAGAATTGAAATCATTGGCAGTTAATCCCGACACCTGCTGGATAGCCCCAACCCAAACCGTTGATCTGGCAGAAGAGCTGAAGGTTGCCACTAAGTTCACCCGGCTAGTACTGAATGGAACATAAACCACAATTGTTTTAGCCGATTCATCGATAGCACCTTCAACAGGTGTAGGTAAACCGTGAAATCCAAAAGTCAGCATCTTTTTCTCCATATAAGGGCCGACAATAATTCTTACGGTATATACTTTCTCAGAATTATCCTCCGCTATTATGGTGTATTGGACCGGTTGTGTAAAATTATTGGGCGTTACTCCGCTAATTTGAGTGGAACCGCCAACTTTTGCAATGGCCAGCGGTGACAAGGTGAATATAGCTACCAGGTTAGTCACGATAGTTTCACCCGGAACATTAACAATTATTGTTTTCCCTGTTGGGTCAATCACTCCGATAGCCTCCGTTAACAAACCATTAAACCGGAATGTCAAAATATCCTTGAGGCTGCTGGCCGGAGCATGCAATACGATAACCTTGTATAATTCAGTGGAGCCATCTTCTGCCTCGCACAAATAGGATACTGGGTTGGTGAAGTCATTGGCGGTAATTCCGCTAACCTGATAGGTTGATCCAATTAACACTCTTGAAAAGGGGCTGCTGACAAAAGTGGGTATCAGTGTCGTTACGTCCTGCGCAAAGGGCACAATCAATTTAATTGTTTTTGCTACCTGGTCGATAGTTCCCATAATATCAGGCTCGAATTGCACTTTAAAATTAAAACTCAGAATAGAATTTTCGGCAGATGCTGGCGCCTTAACCACTGTGACAACATAGTTTTTAGTTGTTCCGTTTTCTGCAGTAACCGTATAAGTAAGCGCAGTCGTGAAATTATGAGGGGTTACCCCGCTCACCTGTAAAACCGACCCGATTTTGACCGTTGAAAAAGCCGAGTTAGTAAAACTTGCTACCAAATTTGTATAACTGGCCGCAAAAGGGATCGCCACCGTTATAGTCCCTGCACTTTGATCAATCACGCCGATTGCCGGAGCAGTTAATCCGTTAAATCTAAAATCAGTAATTTGTGCTGAACTGCTTGGAGGATTATTTGACACGTTTACCGTATAAATCTGGGTGGAATTGTCCTGTGCCTTTATGACATAGGACTTGGGATCCGTAAAATTATTAACCGTCACTCCCGATACCTGTTCTGTTGACCCAATCCAGACAGTAGCATTCGTCGACTGCGTAAAAGAGGCAATAAGATTGGATCGGCTGGTGCTATATGGGACATTAACCTGAACGGTTTTTGCTTCTTCATTAATAACACCTGTCACAGGTGGAATAAGGCTGTTAAACTCAAAAGTAAACAACCTCTTTTCCCTGTTTGGATCGACAAAAACCGTTATGGTATATAACGCATCAGAATTATCTTCCGCGATAATATGATATACAACCGGCTTGGAAAAATCCTGAGGAGTTTCTCCGCTAACCTGTTTAAGATTCTCAACTTCCGCTTTTGCTAAAGGGGAAATAGTAAAAAATCCTACCAGATAAGAGATATCCGTTCCGAAAGGAACATGAATGTTCACTGTCTTATTTGCCTGATCAATTACCCCAACCGCACTGTAATCCAATAAATTAAATCGAAAATCCAACAATTGTCTACTAGTACTTACCGCGAGGTGAGAAACGGTTACTGTATATAATTCCGTTGAACCATCTTCAGCACGACAATAATAAATTAGGGGATTAGTAAAATCATTGGGAGTTAAACCACTAATCTGAACCGTTGAACCAACCAGAACCGTTGATGAACGGCTGCAGGCAAATGAAGGCACAAGTCCGGTTACGTTCTGAGTAAAAGGAACCATCAGATTAATGGTTTTTGTTACTTGATCGATCGTACCAAGAATATCGGGATCGAATTGACTCTCAAAATTGAAAGTTAAGATGGTGTTACCGATAGCCACCGCGGCCCTGTTTACATTAATGGTATAGTTTTTAGTGGTTCCATTCTCTGCTGTCACGGTGTAGGTAACCGGTGAGGAGAAGTTGTGATGGGTAAATCCGCTGACCTGGAGCTCGGTTCCGACTTTTATCGTAGATCCCGGGGAATTTGAAAAACTTGCCACCAGGTTGCTTAAGTCAGCCGCCCAGGGAATCGTCACAACAATTGTTCCGGTATCTTCAGTTATTGTTCCAATCGCATCTGTTGATAATCCAATAAAACGGAAATCCGTGATTTGTTTTGCAGAACTTATTGGATCTTTAGAAACCGTCACCAAATAAGTTTGTACACTTGCATCCTCTGCATATACAGAATACAATAAACTACCCGAAAAATTATTAGAAGTTACTCCTGACAGCTGTACAGTACTGCCAATTTTAACCGTAGCCAGGTAAGATTTTGTATAGGTAGCAATCAAACTTGTCACATTAGTGCTAAACGGTACATTAACGGTGATCGTGTGGGTTACCTGGTCGATCACTCCTTGAACCGGTGGTGTTAAGCCCTGAAAAGAAAAGGATTCCAACACTTTCCCTGTCCTTGCCTGATCCCGGACAATACTTACAAAATAGTTCCGGGTTGAACCATCCTCAGCAATAACCATATAGGCGACAGAATTTATGAAGTCATTCGCTGTCAAACCACTTGATTGCAACACCCCGCCTACGTAAGCCTTAGCCAGGGGCGATAAAGTAAAGCTTGCAACCAGACCATTTACTGACTGGCTAAACGGCACATGAATGGTTACCGTACTGGCAACCTGGTCAATGAAGCCTATAGCATCAGGGTCGAGGTCATTGAACCGGAATTCTACGATTTGCTTTGCAGAACTTAGAGTTGGTGTATAATCAGTTTGGTCAATAACTCCAAAAGCCCCTGTAACTGATGAAATGGCAGACCCTTCTACATTGGAAGCATAAGTATTGACCTCTGCACTATAATATAAAAAAATGACCGATAGGATCACTGCCAATTCTTTTGCGGGGAAAAAAGCGGATCTCTTCATGGTACAAAAAGCTCCAGGTAATTGTGAGGCTTTTTTATTAATTCTTCAGAATGCCTAATCTTTGATTAGTTTATGTATTCCGATGTACTGTTCATCAAGGTAATACCGGATAAAATAAATACCCTTCATCCAGGTGCTTGTTTGAATTTCAACCGTGGTTTGTCCTGGATTGTGAATATCTTCCATGGTCTGGCCCAACCCATTAATAATCTGAATCCTGTCGGCCGGCCGGGTCATCTCGATGGTCAATTTATCTGACACCGGGTTCGGATAAGATTTAATGCTATTAAACCATGCACTTTCATCAACACCTGTATTGAACGAAACGGTAACTGTGTAATCTAAAGCACTGCCGTCCTCGGCTATTACCCTATAAACTACAGGGTTGGTAAAATCGTTTACCGTTTCATTCGAGACTTGCGGCGTCGAACCTACGAAGGCATTGCTTAATGGCGACAACGTGAAGGCAGCTCTCAGCGCAGTTACGGGGGTTCCTACCCTTAACTTCACTGATATATCTGTTCCAATAATCTGGCCGATAGCCGGCGGTTCCAACTCATTAAAACTGAAAGCCAATATTGATTTCGATCTGCTTGCCTCCGTAATTACTACCACATTTGTGCTGCGGACAGACAGGTTACCAGCTGGCACATCAACGGCGTATGCATGGTAATTGCCAGGCAATAAACCATAGACACTTAAGGGCACATCCACATTAGCGGCTTGCACGAGTCCCCGGACCCCTTGCTTGGCAGTAACTGCTGCATCAAGCTGTATCTTTGACAGCTGTGGGACGCCTTCCATAATGAGATAAACCAGGGAATTCGTTTCTGAACTCTTTACGTTCACAACATTGTTAAGAGAATTCGATTTAGTTTGCGCTGCTACCGAGACAGTGGGAGCAATACGATCTAAAACAGTAATGAGGTTGCTGCCTCGGAGGGATTTATTACCGGCTGCATCAATTGCATATGCATAATAGGAACCCTCCGGAAGATTGGCAGTTGAAAGGGGAATATCAGTGTTTGCTGCTGACACATAGGCCGACCGCCCGTAACCTGCTGTAACTGCAGCTTCCAATTGGACAATTGTGGTCTGGTTAACACTGGTGCTGATAATAAATACTTTTCCTGTTGCCTCATTGCTGCGTACCAATACAAATTGACCTGTCAGATTTGAGACAGTCTGGACAGCATTAGTAACAATCGGGCTTGTTATATCAGGACCTTCAGCAATGGTAACCGTATAAGTTTTCAATGACCCATCTTGAGCCGCAACCTGATATACAACCGGGATTCTAAAATCATTAATTGTTAAACCACTCTGCTGAATCCCACCACCAGACCCGAGAACCCTGACCGTGGACAAAGGAGAAGCGGTATAAAAGGCCCTCAAAGCAGCGCGATTCGTTCCATTTGGTACGGTTGCCGTAATGGTAGCGGGTGCTGTTTGGGTAATTATTCCAACCACATCGGGATTAAGATCCTCAAAAGCGAAATAAGTAATATCCTTTGCGGAACTACCTATGGCTACAATAACGGTGACAGTATAGGCCTGAGACAAACCATCCTCGGCGGTAACAGTATAAACAACACTTGCAGTGAAATTATTTGGCGTCACTCCGCTAGCCTGTGCAACAGCACCAATCTTTGCTGATGCCAGTTCAGATAATGTAAAGGTTGACACGAGATTAGTCACACTGGTCCCGTAGGGTACATTTACTGTTATTGTTTTTAAAGTTTCGCTAATGACTCCAACACAGGCTGGGGTCAAACCATTGAAAGCAAAAGTCAGCATCTGCTTGCCCGTTTTTACGGGGTCGCTGATAACCGACACCGTGTATGTCGAGGTGCTGCCAGCTGGCACTTGTAAAGTATAAATTTTCGAAGTTGTAAAATCATTAATGGAAACTCCGGAAGTTTGTGGTGTAGCACCAATAGAAACGGTAGCGCTGCCACTTACAGTAAAATAGGCTTTCAGTGTACTCTTATTAACGGAAAATGGAACATGAACCGTTACGGTGTGGGCCGTATGATTAATGGTTCCTACTGGTTGTGTGGCTGCATCGTTAAAAGCAAAAGTTACAAACGCAGGAAAAACCCTTACTACAACCGTATAAATCTCACTGGATCCATCCTCAGCAATAATCCTATAAGCTACCGGACTCGTAAAGTTGTTATGGGTAACCCCGCTGGTTTGGGCAACTCCTCCGATAACCGGTCCGATTTTAACGGTCGCAAACTGCGAAACCGTAAAAACGGCCACCAAATCGGCGATATTTGTTCCATAAGGAACCTCAACAAGAACGGACTTGGCAGTCTCATTTACGATACCAATTACTGTTCCGCCCAGGGCTGCTACGCTGAAAGTCAATAGCTTGTTCTCTATACTGGCTGGTGTCTGGGTAACATGAACAGTATAATCCTTAGTGGTAGCATCCTCGGCAGTAACCCGGTAAACAACATCTGTTGTGAAATTATTAAGTGTTGTTCCGCTTACCTGAAGGTTTGTGCCAATTTTTACCGTGGATAAATTTGAATTAGTAAATGTGGCTACCAGGCTTGCTTTATTGGCCGAATACGGAATGGTTACCGCGATGGTACCCGCTCCTTCATTAATAACTCCCACTGCCGGGACCGCCAGGCCATTGAACTGGAAAGTAAGCATCTCTTTTGCAGTGGAGGGTGGAATCCTGGTTACGTAAACAATGTAGTCCTGGGTAGATGTTACATTTTCGGCTTTTACTGTATAAGTTATACCGCTTGTTAGGGCCGGGGTAAAGTCATTGGCTGTAACACCGCTGGTTTGCTGGTCAGCACCGATCCAGACCGTTGAAACAAATGAACTGGTAAAAGTAGCAATCCGGCTTGTAAGAGTATAAATAAACGGAACGGTCATCTCAACGGTGTGAGCCACTTCATCGATCGCACTTTCAATCCCTGGCAACGAAAAAGTCAGTAATTGCTTCTCGGTTCTGGCAATATCCCTCACAAAGCTTACATAATAGTTCCGGGTTCCTCCGTTTTCAGCCTGGATCGTATAGATAAAACCGGGGGCTGTTAGGGCCGCTGTGAAATTATTTGCCGTAACACCGCTGGTTTGCAAAACCGCACCAACATATGCCTGAGCCATTGGTGACAGGGTAAATGTTGCTACCAGGTTCGTAACGTTGGCAGCAGTATAGGAATTCGGTATGAGAACTGTCACGGTAAAAGCGGTTTGGTCAATTACACCGATTGCACGCGGTATAGCATCAAATGAAAAGGTTAACAATTGTTTCCCGACAACCACCGGATTTTTAGTAACCGTAACCGCATAGGTCTTTGAAAACAGTCCGTTATTGCTGGTTACAACATAGTTAACCACACCCGTAAAATTATTGGGTGTAACGCCGCTGGTTTGCACCACTCCGCCTACTCTGACGACGGCACCAGGAGAAACAGTGAATATTGCTACCAGTGTGGCAACATTCGCTGAATTGGCAACCGGTACGGCTATAGTTCCGCCTGTTTGATTGATCACCTCCGCATAATTAGGTAATAAGGTAAAGTTGAAAGCGGTGATTAATGCTTCCGAGGCTGGAGTAATTGTAAAGGTTTCTGGTGCTAATGTTATATTATAACTGGTTCCTGCAGAGAGAGTACCAATGGTTATTGCATAAGGGCTGCCTGCAACGGTTTCGCCGGCTATACGCGAAAGGGCGCCTGCGAAGGCATCGCTGCCAATCAACGAAGGAGAATAGGTGTAGGTAAGAACCGGGTTAGCAGTGCCGAAAAGCTTTCGCTGTCCGGCATTTGGGGTAACGGTAATTGGTTTAGGACTAACTGTTCCTGCATAATCAACATAAGTAATACTGTAGTTGTTTAGTGAAAATCCTCCTGTACCGGTTGCCAAAGAGGGTGTGACTGTGTAGGCCGATCCTACTGCAGTTGCTGCAAGAAGCCCTGCTGCATTAGGACGTAGGGTCACACTCGTTACTGCCTCGGTACCGGCGATACCTGTTGTTGTAAAATTGGTTATACTTGAGCCAGCCGTTAAAGCAGTGCCATAATACTTAATAGGACCTGTGGCAGTTATAATTAAAGGCCTGGGTGTAATATTGGCAGTCAGGCCAACCGGCTGGGTTAACGAATAATTACCGGCGGCTGCTCCGCCAAGGGTGCAAGCCGAGGTAACTGCAATTCCTGCACCCACATTAACGCTTGCAAATGTTCCGGTTCCGGTTAAGGTAACATCATCCGGAGCGATAATCCCGGTGAGCGTACCAGTGATGGTTGCAGCAGCAGTGGCATCATAAAGTTTGCTGGCTGAAGCACCAGTAATGGTAAGCGGCTTAGCCGTAATATTTGCTGTGACCCCGGTTAGCGTAGCAATAGAATAGTTACTGGCAGCAGAACCGCTGAGTGAATAGCCGGTTACAGTGATTGTTTTCCCGGTGCCGGTTGAAGCTGTTACGAAAGTGAATACCGGTGTGCCACCCAAAACAACATTTCCGATATCAGCGGTTAAAACACCGGTTAACACAGCTGTTCCGGTAACGGTGGCAACAGTTGTCTGATCATATACTTTGTCGACGCCAGTCAGGCCGGTAACCGTTAGCACCAGGGGCGTAATATTGGCGATCAAGCCAGTCGGCTGTGTTAATGAGTAGTTGGCAGAGGCTGATCCACTAATGGTATACCCGGTAACAGTAATGGCTTTCCCATCGCCGACCAATGCGTCTGAGAAATTCAGGACCGGAGTGCCAGCCAGGGTGACATTCCCAATATCGCCCGAAACCAAGCCTGATAATGCGGCAGTTCCCGTTGTTGTTGCTGTTGCAGTGCCGTTATAAACTTTATTGACCCCGGTTAATCCGGTTATTGTAAGCGCTTTCACCGTAATGTTGGCTGTCAGTCCAGCCGGCTGTGTTAATGAGTAATTGGCGGAGGCTGATCCGGTAAGTGTGTAGCCGGTAACCGTGATGGTTTTACCATTGCCAACTGAAGCGCTTGAGAAGGTAAGCACCGGTGTGCCATCCAGGACAACATTCAGCTCATCACCAGATACAACGCCTGATAATGCGGCAGTTCCTGTTGTTGTTGCCACTGTAGTGCCATCATATTCTTTATTGGCCCCGGTTAATCCGGTTATGGTAAGCGCCTTGGCTGTAATGTTTGCGGTGAGATAATTTGGTTGCTGTAAATCGTAATTACCTGAAGCAGATCCGCTAATGGTATAATCGGTAACCGTGATTGGTTTAGCTGTACCTACAGAGGCGGTTGCGAAAGTAAACACCGGTGTTCCTCCCAGGGTAACATTTGCCACATCACCACCTTCAACGCCTGATAATGCAGCAGTTCCTGTGGTGGTGGCTGCAATGGTCCGATCATATTCTCTGCTGACACCTGTCAGGCCGATTACAATAATCGGCTTTTTACCGACAACGAAATTAGCCGGTGCACTTATATTTCCATTTCCGGTCGAAGAAACAGTAAAAATCGTGGTACCAGCGGGTGTTGCGATTGTAGTGTTTACGGTAAGAGTAACAGGCGATGTGACCACGCTTGGATCAATAGTCACAGGAAACGAAGTGGTTACCCCCCCGGGTGCTGTCCAGTTAATACTCAGAGTGGAAGTTCCGGCCCCGGTGCCAGTAGTAGTAAAATTTATCGGAAACGTAACACTGCCGGCGGTTCCATAAGTGACGCTAACGCTTTGAGTACCGATCGTTAATGAGGTTATTACTGTTTGAGCCTTCAGTGATCCAAAGGAAACAAAACCTGCTAAAATGACAGCCAGAACCACTGCCATTTTTTTTACGGGAAGAAAAACCGATTTCTTCATGATACAATATTGGTTGGTTAATGCAAAAATAATTCTAAATTGAAGTTCTATATACCAAAAGAGCGATTCGTTTTCAAATATACGGCAATATTTGTAACATCACCCTCCAGAATTTGGATTAGATTCAGGGCTGAATATTTGGAATGAATTTTGATCTTTGAACTGATAAACTATTAAAATCATGAGAAATAGACGTAACCTTTGGATTATTGTGATTGTCGTTATCGTTGGATTGCTTGTAATTTCGGCTTTCCGCGGATATAACGGTATGGTTTCCAGAAGCGAAAAGTTCGATGAGCAATGGTCAAATGTTGAAAATTCCTACCAGCGCCGAGCCGATCTGATCCCGAACCTGGTTAACACGGTTAAAGGATATGCCGATTTTGAAAGCAAAACCCTTACCGCTGTTATTGAAGCCAGATCGAAAGCTACTTCGGTTCAGATCGATCCGAAAAACCTGACCGCTGAAAACATGAAGCAGTTTCAGGAAGCTCAGGCCGGTTTGGGCAGCGCCCTTTCACGCCTAATGGTAGTTGTTGAACAGTATCCGAACCTGAAGGCCAACCAGAACTTCCTCGATTTGCAGGCTCAGCTGGAGGGCACTGAAAACCGGATCGCCACAGAAAGACGGAAATTCAACGAAATGGCCCGTGATTACAACGTCTTCATTAAAATGTTCCCAAAAAACATTTATGCAGGCCTGTTCAATTTCGACAAGAAACCTTACTTTGAAGCTACCGAAGGTGCAGAAAAAGCTCCGGAAGTAAAATTCTAACCGGATGAACGCACGGAAATTCTTTACCGAAAATGATCAGCTGGCTATTAAGAATGCCATTGTTCAGGCTGAAAAAGGCACTTCCGGGGAAATCCGGGTTCATATTGAGGATGCATTCACCGGAGATGTTCTGGATCAGGCATCCTACATTTTCAAAAAGCTGAAGATGCATGAAACGGAACAACGCAATGGGGTCTTGTTTTACCTGGCTGTCAGGAACAGGAAGTTCGCCATTATCGGAGATGCGGGTATCAACGGTAAAGTACCCGTAGGATTCTGGGATCTCATCAAGGAAATTATGACCGAACACTTCCGGAACAATCGATTTACCGAAGGTTTGGTGGAAGGAATAAAACTTGCAGGCGAAAAACTCATTGAGCATTTTCCTTATCTGCAGAATGATATGAATGAATTGTTGGATGAGATCTCTTTTGGAAAATAATAATACCTGAAATGAAAAGAATACTGGCTTTTAGCCTGATACTTGCCCTTATTGCCCCTGATCTACGTTCGCAGGATTTCCCGGAACCTATGCAACCGCCAAGGCTGGTTAATGACTTTGCAACCATGTTTGACCAGTCTTTTGCAGGAAATCTGGAGCGCAAATTGCTCGCTTTTAATAATCAAACCACTACGCAGATTTATGTGGTTACCGTTCCTGCCCTCAATGGTTATGAACCGAATGATTACACCACCCGCCTGGCGGAAAAATGGAGAGTCGGAGTTAAAGGTAAGGACAACGGGGTGATGATTCTGATAAAACCGAAAACCGCTGAGGAAAAAGGACAGGTATATATTGCGGTTGGGTATGGCCTCGAAAGTGTCCTGACTGATGCACAAGCCAACCAAATAGTTGACATTGAGATCATTCCACAATTCAGAGAGGGCAACTATGCCGGTGGAATCGACGCAGCCGTTAATATTATCATGAAGATTACTTCCGGAGAGTTTACCTCGGATCAATACCTGCAAAAGGGTAAACCAAAAAAAGGAAGCTCCCTGGTGGGTCTGATTATCATGATTATCCTCTTCTCGATATTTTTTGGGGGAAGATCGCGCATGAACCGTCACCAGGGAATTGGTAGCGGCGGCGGCCTGCCTTTGCTGCTGCTGCTTGGAATGATGGGCGGTCGTGGTAACGGTGGCTCTTTCGGCGGATTCTCCTCGGGCGGAGGATTCGGAGGCGGATTCGGTGGTGGTGGCGGCGGCAGTTTCGGCGGCGGAGGTGCCGGGGGCAGCTGGTAATTTATCTTCCCAGTTCCCTCAGCGCTGCCTGAGCCTGCCGGTTAATTCCATCGCGATAACCGTATTTGTTCAGATCCAGACATACGTTATAATACTTTCGGGCCAGGTCAAACTGACCCGTTTTTTTATATAGATTTCCCAATTGCAGCGCTGCATTGGGAACAATATAACTCCTGATCCCGCCGGCCCGTTCTATTACTCTAAGAAAACTGGTGATAGCCGGTGATAGCCTGCCCATTCGCTGCTCGCATCTGGCCTTCCTGTACAGCAATTCACCTTCCTCCTGATCGTGAAATTTACCCGAGAGGATCAATCTTTCACATTTTTCCAGACATTGATCATAATAACCGCCATCAAACAGAAGCCTGACCTTCAATAAATCCGGGTCCGGTATATTGTCATTTGAAACCTCTCTTAAGGCCTGTTTGTCATAAGGCGTAAAAGGCTCCGGAAGGATTTTTATCCGAAGAAAATACTCATTCGCCTTATCCTGTTGTCCATGAAGCAGATAAAACCAACCCGCCATTAATAGGGCGGTATGCCGGTAATTGTCCCCGCCGGGGTTTTCAAGAAATTTTTCCAGATAACCGGCAGCCGTTGGATCATTCTGATAGAGTTTACTCCGACCCAATTGATAAGTCCAATAGGGAAAAGCGGGCTGCACATTTCCGGTTGCCCGGGAATCCAGTAATTTCACAGCCGATTCACAATCACCGGCTTTGAGAGCCGCCAAAGCACTCTGATATCTGATCAACGGATTATCCAGCATCGGTTTGCCCTCGGCCCTGACAAAATTCCAGGCCGCGGCCGGATCCTGGCTGAATTCTTTCAAAGAGGTAATCATCAGCAAATATCCCTCCATCCGTTCAATTGTGCCTGGTAAAGCAGCACTATAATAGCGTTCCAGGCCATTATACCCGCTCAAACCGGATGACCTGACACCTAGTAACCGGAGATATTTCCCGTACTGATCTGGAATCTGCTGAAACAGGACTCCAAGGATTCCCGACAACTTATTGCGATCGGGGGAATTGAAATCACTTCCCGATTTTGCCACAACCTTATAGGAAGCAACGAGCTCAACTGCAGATGCTTTGTAATCCGAAAATTGTGCAGCCAGAACTGCCCGGTACAGATGAATTTCAGCGATGGCTGCAGGCACGGAATTATTGGATGCCCGTGACTTTTCTAATATCTGAAGCCATTTGCCGGATTGGCGGAAATAAAGATCAGTATTGATTTTCGACTGGTAAAGAAAACTGTGGAGAAAGTCCCTGTACCCAATAATCCTGATGAATTCCGGATCATTTGCAGGGTAACGCTGCATCAGCAACCTGTTACCCCCCAGGGTATCCAGATTAAAATAAAATTTACGTATTTCCGGATCGAACGAAACCGGTTGCCCGGCAAGCGTGTTTCCTGATAAAAACAGAGCTGCCAGCACTATCAGGAAACAATTCCTCATCCCGATTATAAAGGTTATTCCAAAGGTGGCACTACGCCTGCAATCTCATCATCAACCAGGATTCTTCCGCAATATTCACAAACAATGATTTTTCTGCGTGACCGGATATCCAACTGCCTCTGCGGGGGAATGCGGTTAAAACATCCGCCGCAGGCATCGCGCTGAACCGTTACCACGCCAAGACCGTTGCGGGCATTTTTCCGGATCCTGCGATAGGCTGAAAGCAAACGCTCATCGATCCTGGTTCCTATCAATTGTGAACGCATGTAAAGATTCTCTTCTTCAATTTGAGTTTCAGAGATGATCTCGCCGAGCTCTCTCTTTTTAGCTTCCAGGTCGCGCTTCCTTTCCTCAAAAATGGCCCTGGAATCGGCGGTTACAGTTTGTTTGTCCTGCAAACGAACGGAAAACTCCTTAATCCTTTTTTCGCAAAGCTGAATTTCAAGCGACTGGAATTCGATTTCTTTAGACAAGGAATCGAATTCACGGTTGTTCCTGACGTTGTTCTGCTGTGTTTCGTATTTCTTGATCAGGCTCTGCGCATCCGATATTTCAATCTTCTTCTTGACAACGGCATTTTCCAGTTCCTTTATCTCATCTTCAAAATTCTTGATCCGGGTTTCTAAGCCAACCAGCTCATCCTCAAGATCCTGTACTTCCAGAGGAAGCTCTCCGCGCAAAGTCTGTATCTTATCAATCTCTGATTCAACCTGCTGCAATTCAAAAACATCCTTCAGTTTGTCTTCTACATTCGGACCCTGCTCCTTGGTTCCTGTTTTTTGTGCTGTCATAGCTATAACAAATAGTTTATCGGATTGGTATTTACCTTAGTTAAATAAACCGCAAATTTAGAGAAATTTTCGATAAGAGAATCGGCCAATACGTTAATCGCAAATTGCTCACTTTCAAAATGTCCAATATCTGCCAAAAGAAGATTGCCCGGAACATCAAACCACGAATGGTATTTTATGTCGGCTGTCAGGTAAATATCGGCACCTGAAAAGATTGCGTGCTTCAGAAACTGAATTCCGCTGCCTCCGCATAAGGCGACCTTCCGCACCTGCTTATTACGCAACCTGGAATGGCGGATTACGGGTAATCGGAACACCTCTTTAACTCTTTTCAGAAATTCCGGTTCGGAGCAATCCTGTTCCAATTCCCCGATTATCCCCAATCCCTGGGCCGGGTTTTTGTTTATCAGGGGGAAAAGGTCATAGGCCACTTCCTCATATGGATGGCTGTCGAGCATGGCTTTAACAACCTGCTTTAACCGGTGCTTCGGCAGAATAGTCTCAAACCTCGTTTCGGGTTCATAGTGAACAGTTCCAATACTTCCGGTAAACGGATGTGCGCCTTCACCAGCCTTGAAAGTTCCATTACCGCTCACCAGAAACGAACAATTATCATATTTTCCGATCGATCCGGCCCCGGCAGCAAAAATAGCCTGACTGACGGCTTCAAGGTGAGACGCCGGAATAAAACAGACCAATTTAACAAGATCATCCTCCCGGGGAACCAGTATGCGTTGGTTAATCAGGCCCAGTTTATCTGCCATTCTGCCGCTGACCCCGTCGATGACGGAATCGAGATTGGTATGACAGGCGTACAGGATGATATCATTGCGGATGGCACGAATTAAAATTTCCTCCTGAAGTGAATTTCCCGAAAACTGCTTCATCCCGCTGAAAAACGGAGGATGGTGCGATAAAATAAAATTGCACCCCAGTTTCGCAGCCTCATCAAGTATTTCAGGGATTACATCTAAACAAATCAGGATACCGGTAACCTCCTGATCCCTTCGTCCGGTCAGCAATCCCGAATTATCATAGGGTTCCTGAAGCCCCAGAGGAGCTTTGAATTCGATAACGGAAACGATATCTTTTACGAGGACCATACCGGGAATTAAAGTTCGTCGCGCATACCGGTTAGTAAATCTCTGATTTGCTGCAGCTTTTTCACAATCACGTGATTGCTTTCTGTATCGTTGCGATTATCCTTAAGCTTTTGCTGTGCTCCGGTCAGGGTCATTCCTTTCTCCTTAACCAGATGATAAACAAGGTGTATCTGTTCGATATCCTTGAGCATATAATGCCTCTTGCCCCCGGGTGTCTTTTTTGGGTTGATAATTTCAAATTGGCTCTCCCAGTAGCGTATCAGCGAAGGATTAACCTCAAACATCTCTGCTACTTCACCAATTGAATAATAGACTTTTTCTATTTTTGGTTCTTTGTATGGCAATTCTGCTGGAATTAGTCAAGTGACTGTCCGCCAAGTTTCGACATTTCAATCAATTGCTGATACTCAAGCGGGGTAATGTCCGTAAACAGGTAGTTGATCGGATCTACAGGAATCCCATTCCGATGAATCTCAAAATGGAGGTGCGGAGCAATTGTCAAACCTGTATTACCGCTTTCGGCAATTATCTGGCCCCTCTTCACCTGGTCACCAACCCGGACAAGGGATTTGTTAAGATGGGCATAAAAGGTTTCATACGAATAGCCGTGATTGATAGTAATGGTTATTCCATATCCGGAGAAACCCTTAACCGGGTTCACTTCAACAACAGTACCGTCACCTGCAGCCCTCACTTTTGTTCCCACCGGAGCTGTGAAATCGACCCCGTTATGCGGACGATAAACTTTAAGGATCGGATGCAGCCGGTGAGCAGAAAAGAAGGAACCAACCCGGGTATAATGCTCCAACGGTATGATACTCGGAATGGCAGTAAGCATTTTCTGCTTGTCTTTACCCAGATTGAAAAGCAAATCATAGGATTTCGACTGTACATAAAGCTTGTTCATGATGTCGTCAAGCTTCCTGGCCGTCTCTTTCACGATCGTAGCGTTCTTGTAACCTTCAAGGTCGGCATACCGGTTTACCCCCCCAAATCCTGCATTTCTGATCGATGAAGGAACCGGATCGGCTTCAAAAATCACCCGGTAAATATTATCGTCACGGTTTTGCAATTCGGTTAATACACTCTGCACCTGGTCCATCTTTTTATTTGTCAGCTCAAATTGTGTTTTTAAAAACGCCAATTCACGCTTCAAAATTCTTTCTTTCGGGAGATCAGTAAAAATAGATATAAGCAGCAGCAATCCGCCGCCAACAACTAAACTGGACATCAAATAAGCTATTACCCTGAACAATTTCTGGCCGATAGTTAATCGGATCCGGTCAAAAGAAAGAGATTCCGGGTTAAAATGATATTTGAACTTTGCCATACTTTACCACTGAATTCTCTTGTACCATACTCTGCAAGTGTCGCAAAATTATCGAAATTATCTAACTTTGCCAAACTTTTAAGAAACTAGTAATATAAGATAACCCGGATGAATTCCAAAATTATACGGCAAAAATTCAAAGATTTTTTCGAAACAAAAGGCCATCTTATTGTTCCATCGGCACCTATGGTAGTGAAGGATGACCCCACCCTGATGTTCACAAATGCAGGGATGAATCAGTTCAAAGATTATTTCCTGGGTAACCAAACTCCTAAGGCGGTCAGAATTGCCAATTCTCAGAAATGCCTGCGGGTTTCGGGCAAACACAATGACCTTGAGGAGGTTGGGCATGACACCTATCATCACACCATGTTCGAGATGCTCGGGAACTGGTCGTTCGGAGATTATTTCAAACCCGAAGCTATCGACTGGGCCTGGGAATTCCTTACCGGTTGGATGGGAATCTCTCCGGAAAGATTATTCGTAACCATCTTTGAAGGAGACGCACGCGAAGGGATTGAACGGGATAACGAGGCATACGACCTCTGGTTGAAACATACCGGAAAATCGAAAATTCTGGAAGGTTCCAAAAAGAATAATTTCTGGGAAATGGGCGATACAGGCCCTTGCGGTCCCTGCTCGGAGATACACGTAGACTTACGGTCGGATGCTGAACGCGCCGTCATTGACGGGAAAGACCTGGTCAACAAAAGTCACCCACAGGTTATTGAAATATGGAACCTGGTTTTCATACAGTATAACCGGAAGTCTGACGGATCACTCATTCAATTGCCTCAGAAACATGTAGATACAGGAATGGGTTTTGAACGCCTTACCATGGCTTTACAAGGAAAGCAATCCAATTACGACACTGATATTTTCCAGCCGGTAATCCAGAAACTCTCGGAAATCACCGGAATCAAATATGGAGCAGAAAGTCGTTCAGATATTGCCATGCGCGTTATCGCTGACCATATCCGTGCCATTGCTTTCTCTATTGCCGATGGCCAGCTCCCTTCAAATACCGCGGCCGGTTATGTCATCCGGCGAATACTTCGCCGCGCAGTGCGCTATGGATTTAACTTTCTGAATCTTAAAGAACCATTTATGGCCGGGCTGGTTCCGGTTCTGGTTAAAAACATGGGTGATGCTTTTCCTGAATTGATTAGTCAGAAACAATTGATATCCAGAGTAATCGCCGAGGAGGAAAGCTCCTTCCTGCGCACGCTCGAAACCGGTATCACTCTCCTGGAAAACCTGGTTAATGCACAGAAATCAAAAGATTTGCCGTTTAGCGGAAAAGCTGCGTTTGAGCTATATGACACCTATGGTTTTCCCCTCGACCTTACCGAGCTGATTCTGAGCGAGAAGGGAATGAAGGTTAATATCCCCGAATTCCATCAGGAGATGGAAAAACAGAAATCAAGGTCAAGGCAAGCTTCAGGTCAGGAAACTGCTGACTGGATCATTCTTCGCGAACAGGACGAGCAGGAATTTGTGGGATATGATCAATTATCCCTGGATGTTAAGATAACCCGGTACCGGCAGGTTAAAACTCCGAAAAAAACATTTTACCAGCTGGTATTTGATAAAACCCCTTTTTACGCCGAAAGTGGCGGCCAGATTGGCGATACGGGAACACTTAAGTCGGAAAAAGAGGTGGTGCAGATTGTTGATACGCGTAAAGAAAATAACCTCACCGTTCATATTACCGAACATTTGCCAAAAGATCCCCAGGCAACCTTTCTGGCTGCCGTTGAGGAAAATACCAGGCTCAATACCATGTGCAACCATTCGGCAGCTCATCTGTTGCAATTTGCCCTGCGCAAAGTACTGGGTATGCACGTTGAGCAGAAAGGGTCGTTCGTTGATCCTGGCTACCTGAGGTTCGACTTTTCTCATTATCAGAAAATGACCGAATCAGAGGTTGACCAGGTTGAAATGCTGGTTAACAAACTGATCCGCCAGAATATATCTCTTCAGGAATTGCGTGCCGTTCCCATTGCCGAAGCACGTGAAATGGGAGCTATGGCCCTGTTTGGTGAAAAATACGGAGATCATGTAAGGGTCATCCGTTTCGGCGAATCAGTCGAATTATGCGGAGGAACCCATGTACATGCTACCGGCCAGATCGGTTTCTTCAGGATAATCTCAGAAAGCAGTATCGCTTCAGGAATCCGGAGGATAGAAGCACAAGCGGGCCAAAAAGCTGAAGAGGAAGTGCGGGAACAGCAAAAAACCATCCGCGAACTCAATCTGCAGTTAAAATCGAATCACGGATTGGTTGATTCTGTAAACCAATTGCTTGATGAGAACCAGCAACTACGGAAAAAAATCGAACTGTTTGAGAAAGATCAGCTGAAACACATCAAGGATGATCTTCGCAAGCGCATACAACCCTTAAACGGCGTCAACCTCATCTGCGAACGGGTAGATCTGCCAGATGCCGCCCGGATAAAAGATCTGGCTTATCAGATCAAGGGGGAAACTGAAAACCTTTATCTCGTTATCGGATCGATCATACAAGGTAAGCCGGTACTTACGGTGATGATTTCCGAAAGTCTGATTGCCGGCCTCGGGTTACACGCAGGAAATATCATTCGCGACAGCGCACGTGAGATTCAGGGTAAAGGCGGGGGCCAGCCCTTCTTTGCCACCGCCGGTGGTAAAGACGCTACGGGGCTTGACCGGGCAATGGCAAAGGCCCGTGAGGCACTTATGCAAAAGATAATGTAGAGACGCATCTCATGCGTCTCAATGTACACCGGCGATGCGAGTTAAGAGACGCATGACATGCGTCTCTACGTCGGCATCGTTACGGAACCAGAAACGGCAGGGATCCGGGCAGGCAAGTGTAAACAATCGGCGCGTGCCCTTCGATTTCGCCATCGGCTTCCACAATAATAAGATTTCCCTCCGGTTCAACCCACAATTGGTTGGTTCGGTGATAAAACACCTCGGGATGGTCAATTTTCTCAGCCTTGCGGAGCTTTGCATAGTTCCGTAAATAATCCATGATACTGAGATTGGCAAATATTACCACTTCAAACATTCCATCATCAAGTTTTGCTTCAGGGGCAATTCCAAGGCCGCTTCCAAAGTACCGGCCATTGGCCACTACGAGGCTCAGAACAGTGCCCTCCCATTTAAATCCTTCCCAGGAAACCGTAATTTTCTTATGTCTATAGATCAGGAAGGTAGTCAAGATAGACAAAAAGAAGGTAAGCTTCCCGCCCAGGATTTGCTTTCTCCAATGAACTCCGTTAACTCGCGCTACTACATCCCCACCGATGCCCAGGTCGGCAATATTATCGAAATACCGGATGTTCATGGAACCATCCGGACGCCGGAATTGCATGGATCCTGCATCAAGCATTCTTGGCTGATTCTGCTTTATCAGATCCCACAGCTGATCAATATTCCTGTAAATCCCAATCCCGCGCGCAAAATCGTTGCCTGTTCCAAAAGGTAATACCCCGAGGTTGGTTTTGAATTTTCCGGTTCCGCCAGCCTTGAGATATCCGTTCACCATCTCGTTTAAAGTACCGTCTCCACCCACTGCGATCAGAAAATCACACCCTTCATTCAATGCCAGTTCGGTGAGCTGTTCGGCATGCCGCGGATGTCCGGTTTCATAGAACCGCACCTCATAATCCGCAGAAAATCTTACAGTCAGGGATTCTTTGACAGACTTTTTACCCCGAATTTTCCCATGAAGAATAAATCCTATTTTCTCCATCAGCCGACCGGCCCGCCTTCAGGTTTCACGAACCGGTCACAATTTAATAACAATTTTGAAGAATTTAGTGAGGGCACTTTTCAATTTGGTAAACTGTGTTATTTTTACATCTTTACATAAGTAACTATTTCGATGGAATTCATTGCAAAGGATAACCGATATGACAGCATGCCTTACCGTCGCTGCGGTAATAGCGGGATAAACCTTCCGCTTTTATCTGTCGGATTATGGCATAATTTCGGAGGAGTCGACGATTTTGAAACCGGCAGGGAAATTGTCCGGCTTGCTTTTGACCAGGGAATAACCCATTTCGATCTGGCAAATAATTATGGTCCCCCGCCCGGTTCTGCCGAAAGTAATTTTGGCAAAATTCTCAAAAAGGATCTGAAACCTTATCGTGACGAACTGATTATCAGCACTAAAGCTGGATACTTAATGTGGCCGGGGCCCTATGGCGACCACGGCTCCAGAAAATACCTGCTGGCCTCCCTGGATCAGAGCCTCGACAGAATGCACCTGGATTATGTGGACATTTATTACTCCCATCGCTACGATCCTTTAACACCGATGGAAGAAACCATGGGTGCCCTTGCACAGGCTGTCAGATCAGGTAAGGCACTCTATGCCGGCATTTCCAACTACCCGCCCGATGAAACCATGGAAGCTGCCCGGATTCTTACCGAAATGGGAACACCATGTCTCATTCACCAGGTGAAATATTCATTGTTCAGGCGTGAGGCTGAAGAGCAACTGGCAACAGTACTCAGAAAGAAAATGATCGGTTGTATCGCCTTTTCCCCGCTGGCACAAGGACTCTTAACCGACCGCTATCTGAATGGTATACCAGCAGATTCGAGAGCCGGAAAGCCTCATGGTTTTCTGAAGGTTGACCAGATCACTCCTGAAATACAGGAGATTGTCCGAAAACTGGACCAAACCGCTCGCAGCCTCGGTATGTCACTGGCCGAACTTGCCCTGAACTGGGTGAAGAGCCATGAGTTTATCACTTCTGTTCTCATTGGCGTCAGCACTAAACAACAACTCGAAACTAACCTCCGTATCCTGGATCTCCCCAACTTTTCACCGGATCAGATTCAGACCATAAATTCCTGCTTATCAGAATCAACCTAATCTTGAAATATAATGGAAATACGCAGAACTTTCGATGTACTGGATCATGCCATAAAGACATATCCACGTACCGATGCACTGGCCTCAAAAGTTGATGGACAGTGGGTCACCTGGTCTACCGACGAGTATGTCAGGATTGCCAACCAGATCAGCTATGGTTTGCTGTCTATGGGTCTGAAAAAGGGAGATAAAATTGTCAGCGCCTCCAACAACAGGCCGGAATGGAACTTTCTCGATATGGGGATGATGCAGATCGGAGTGGTGCATGTTCCGATCTACCCCACGCTTAGTGAAGAAGAAACGGCTTATATCTTTCAACATTCAGATGCCAGGTTGGCGCTCGCCTCAGATTCTGCCCTGTTCAGAAAATTTGAACAAAACAGGACTCCGAATATCGAAAAGATTTTTACCTTCAATGAAGTCGAAGGTGCCAGCAACTGGAAAGAAATCGCTGAACTCGGCGAGAAGAACGAGAAAGACTGGGCCGACAAGCTACCCGGGATTAAAGCATCCATCCAGCCGGACGATCTGTTTACAATTATCTATACTTCAGGAACCACAGGGATTCCTAAGGGAGTCATGCTGTCTCATGACAATATGATGTCCAATCTCAGGGATGCGCTTCACATACTCGACCTTGACCATACCGAAAGAGCTCTAAGCTTTCTGCCTCTTTGCCATGTATTGGAGCGTATTGTCCATTATGGGTACCAGCTTCAGGGATATGGCCTGTACTATGCTGAGAATCTGGGAACCATTGGTCAGGATCTCAAGGAAATCAAAGCAAGCACTTTCGTAACGGTTCCCAGGATACTCGAAGTGATGTACGACAAGATTATCGCCAAAGGGAAAGCCCTAAAAGGAATAAAGAGACAGGTTTTCTTCTGGGCTGTCAACATTGGGTTAAAATATGAGCATGGAGGGGTGAATGGACGGTGGTATGCATTTCAACATAAAATCGTCGACAAACTGGTATTCTCCAAATGGAGGGAAGGTTTGGGTGGACATGTGAAAATGGTGTTCTCGGGAGGTGCTGCCTTGCAGCCCAGGCTGGCAAGGGTATTCACGGCTGCAGGTATTCTCATTCAGGAAGGCTACGGACTCACGGAAACCTCCCCTGTTATAACCATTAATGAAAAGCTCCATCCAGATAACATGTTTGGTACGGTAGGGCTCGTCCTGCAAAGCCTGGAGGTTAAAATTGCCTCTGATGGAGAAATTCTTATGAAAGGACCTTCGCTAATGATGGGATATTATAAAAACGAAGATTTAACCCGTGATGTGATCGATGCTGACGGATGGTTTCATACCGGAGATATCGGAGAGATGGTTAATGGCCGGTTTCTAAAAATCACCGACCGGAAAAAAGAGATCTTTAAAAACTCCGGCGGTAAGTATATTGCTCCACAATCAATTGAAAATAAGGTCAAGGAGTCATTCTTTATTGACAATACGATGATTATTGGTGAAAACCAAAAGTTTACATCTGCCATTATCTCACCGAACTTCCGATTCCTGCACGATTACTGCGCCAAGAAAAGTATCCACTATCGTGATAACCAGGAATTGATTTCAAAACCGCAGATTATTGCCCGCTACCAGCAGGAGATCAATGCACTCAATAAGAAACTGGCTCCGCATGAACAGGTTAAAAGGTTCCGGCTGGTTGTCGACGAATGGACTTCCGCAACGGGTGAATTATCGCCGACATTGAAATTGAAGAGGAAGTTTCTGCACGATAAATACGAGGCTCTTATCAAGGAAGTCTATTACATGCCTAAGAACGACGACGAATAAACCAAAGAAACAGGAAGGTCAGCAACCCATTGATCAGGAGCAGCTCAAAGCTAAAGACATAGTTTATCCATTGCTGTGAAAAGTGCTGGATAAGAAAAGTGAGAACCGGTGCCAAAACCACCACCACCGGCACTAACCGGTCGCGTATGCTGTATCGGGTAAACATCCCGAATACAAAGAGGCCAAGCAATGGTCCATAAGTATACCCGGCTATGGTAAAGATGGTGTCGATAATGCTTCTGTTGTTGAGTGCCCTGAATAAAAGAATAACCAGCAGGAAAATCAGCGATAATACGAGGTGTACCCGATATCTCACCTTGCGTGTGACTTCCTCGGGAGCATTCTCCTTGTTTAGAATATCGATTGTAATTGAGGTAGTTAGAGCGGTCATTGCTGAATCTGCGCTTGAAAAAGCCGCTGCAACCAGGCCTACAATAAAAATCACGCTGACCAGAGGTGAAAGGTAGCCGCCGGTCGCAATCATCGGGAACAGACTATCGGAGACTGCAGGAATTTCAATATGCCTTGTGCGTGCGAAAAGTATTAACAGGGCTCCAAGCGTAAGGAAAAGCAAGTTGATCGGCACCAGCGTAAGGCTGAACCAGGTCATGTTTTTCTGTGAATCCCTTAATGTCCTGCAGCTCAGGTTCTTCTGCATCATATCCTGATCGAGACCGGTCATGGTTATAGTGATAAACATCCCTCCAATGAAATATTTAATGAAATGTTTCCGGTCACCGGCAAAGTCATCCCAGAAAAACATCTTCCCGAGCCCGGTTTCGCGAATCTGCCCGATCATGTCCGACCATCCCAGGTTGAGATCCTTCATCACCAGGATAACAGTCAGAATCAAGGCTGCAATAAACAGCAACGCCTGTACGGAATCGGTCCAGATAATGGTTCTGATTCCTCCCTTGAATGTATAAAGCCAGATCAGGCCAATGGTAATCAGAACATTAAAAACAAATGGGATATGCAGGGCATCGAAAAGAGTCAGTTGGAGTACCGCAGAAACAAGAAACAATCGTGCGGCTGATCCAATTGTCCTGGATAACAGGAAATAGAATGCGCCGGATTTGTATGACCAATAGCCAAAACGCTGGTTCAGATAACCATATATGGAGGTGAGCCTCATTTTATAGTAAAGAGGAAGTAGAAACCAGATAATAACCTGATATCCTATCAGATATCCGAGAACCATCTGCATATAAGCATATTGACTGGAGATTACCCATCCTGGCACTGAAATAAAGGTTACTCCTGATATCGAGGCACCTATCATTCCAATGGCAACAATATACCAGGGAGATTTTCTGTTGCCGATGAAAAAGCCTTCATTATCGGCCCCTTTACTGGTTAGCCGTGAGATTAAAAGGAGGAGGCCGAAATAGCTTAAAAGAATGATTGCAATCCAGACTGGGTTCATTGTTTTCAGGTCGATGCGGCAAATAAAGTTAAAAAATTGCTAATCGATGGTAACGATGTTACTTTTGAGCAATAAACGAGGATAATGGACTCTTCAAAATACACATCCAAACTGCTCGAAAAAGCAGTCAATGAATTTTCAAAATTACCGGGGATTGGCCGAAAAACGGCCCTGCGTCTGGTGCTTCATCTGTTAAGGCAGGATGTGTCAGAATCGGAATCACTAGCCGGTAGTCTGTTACAGTTAAGGAAAGAGATTCACCACTGCAATATCTGTCATAACATTTCCGACCAGGAAATCTGCCAGGTGTGTTCAAATCCGGGCAGAGACCGGTCGCTGATCTGTGTGGTAGAGAATATCCGTGATGTGATGGCTATCGAATCAACCCAGCAATACAACGGTGTATACCATGTTCTGGGGGGAATCTTATCGCCAATGGATGGTATCGGTCCGGCAAACCTTACCGTTGGTTCTTTAGCCGAACGGGTTGCATCCGGGGAAGCCAGGGAGGTCATTCTTGCCCTCAGCGCTACCATGGAAGGGGATGCAACCAATTTTTTCATTTACCGGAAACTTGCCGATTATACTGTGAGAATTACTACACTGGCCCGTGGAGTCGCTGTTGGCGACGAACTGGAGTTCACCGATGAGATTACCCTCGGCCGTTCCCTTCTCAACCGTACCCTTTTTGAAGAATCACTCCGCAAACCATAACCTACCATGAAGCCTATCCGGATCTCGGTTATCATTGTCAGTTACAACGTTAAGTTCTTTCTTGAGCAATGCCTTAAGTCGGTCTACCGTGCCGGCAAGGATATACCGATGGAGGTATTTGTGGTGGACAACAATTCGGCAGATGGTTCTTGTGTGATGGTCAGAAATCAGTTTCCGGATGTCAAACTGATCGAAAATACCGAAAACACCGGGTTCTCCAAGGCAAACAACCAGGCCATGAGTACTGCCGCCGGTGAGTTTCAGCTGATACTGAACCCCGATACGGTTGTTGAAGAATCAACCTTTCTGAAAATCCTGGACTTTATGGATAATCATCCTGAGGCCGGGGCCCTGGGGGTTAGAATGATCGACGGCAAAGGCACTTTCCTGCCCGAATCCAAGCGGGCACTCCCTACCCCGTGGGTCTCCTTTTACAAGGTTTTCGGTTTGGCTGCCCTGTTTCCCCGATCGCGCAAATTCGGGCAGTACCACCTTGGCTATCTGCCCCAGGATGAAGTAAACCCTGTGGATATTCTTCCGGGAGCCTTTATGCTCATCAGGAAATCCGTTCTCGACCAGACAGGTTATTTCGATGAATCGTTTTTTATGTATGGCGAGGATATCGACCTTTCATACCGTATACGTCAGGCCGGATACCTGAATTATTATTTCCCTGAAACCACCATTATCCACTACAAGGGAGAAAGCACCAAAAAGGCAAGCATTAATTATGTCCTGATGTTCTATCAGGCCATGATCATCTTCGCCACAAAACACTTTTCGAAAAGCAATGCCAGATGGTTCTCTTTCTTTATCCGCTTGTCAGTATACTTCCGCGCAGCCATTTCCATGGTACGCCGGGTGGTTAACCGCATTTTTCTTCCATTGGCGGATGCGGTGATATCTTTTCTGGGTTTTCTGCTAATCAATCCCACATGGGAATCCATCAAATTTCCAGACGGGGGCCATCACCCTCCCGAATTTCTGATCCTGTTTGTCCCGGCATATATATTAATCTGGTTATTAGCTATTTATTTTTCAGGCGGTTATGATCTGCCAGTCAAATTGGTTAAAATCTTCAGGGGGATAGTTTACGGAACCGCGGTCATTCTGGTGGTTTATTCACTCCTTCCTGAGGAATACCGTTTCTCGAGGGCCTTGATCTTATTGGGTTCAGTTTGGACCCTGATCGAAATTTTTCTGATCCGGCTGATCCTTCATTTCTCACAAGTGACTGGTTACCGGCTTGATATCGGCAACCGCAAAAAACTGGTCATTGTAGGCAAACCGAAAGAGGCTGAAAGGGTTAGTCAATTAATTGCCCAAATGAGTCAACCGGTTGAGGTGTTCGGCTTTGTCACACCCGACCCATCCATTGCAGAATCCGGAAAGTATCTCGGTTCGGTTTTACAGCTGAGCGACATCATCCGTATCAACCATATCGATGAGGTGATTTTCTGTGCAAAAGATTTAAGCACCAATGAAATAATCAAACACATGCTTGCATTGAGCTCCCTGGAAACCGAATATAAGATTGCCCCTGAGGCTGCCGAATCTATAATCGGCAGCAATTCCACAAATACCGCAGGCGATCTCTATGTTATTCCCATCAATTCCGTCGGAGAACCTCATAACCGACGGCTGAAAAGAGTTTTCGATGTCATGCTTTCCCTTGTTCTGCTGGGTTTCTCACCGGTTACAGTTTGGTTTTTCCTGCCGCGCCCATGGCGTATGCTCTGGAGTTGCCTGCAGGTATTAGCCGGGGCCCGCAGCTGGGTGGGTTATGCTCAGGCCGGTATCCACCCGGGCTATCATCTGCCCCCGATACGAAAAGGCATTCTCAAACCCGAGAATGGCATTCATACCGCCAATTACAACGCCCAAACCTGGCTCGACCTCAATCTTCATTACGCGCGGGATTACCGTCTGCTTAAAGATATACGGATTCTGGCTAAAGGTTACAGGTCTATCGTGCAATATACCAGGCATATCCTCCTGATAGCATTGCTTCTGTCGACCCTGGTCCCGCACACGGAAAGTCAGGATTTCAAGGATCAGATCAACATGATCAGGCCTAAGCCCGACAATTGCCAGGTTTACGGGGTACTCTCGCTGCAGAACAAAGAACTGTTGCCGGATACACGGATCAGCCTGATTGATCCGAAAAGTCATGAGATCTCTGAAAGCATCATGACCGACCGGAATGCCTGGTACCTTTTCTCGGTTAAGAAAGGATTTCCTTATGGCCTGATTATAGAAAAAGATGGCTATTTCCCTTATTATGCCGAATATACTATTCCGTTCGATCATCCGGAAAACAGGATGGAGCGAAATATTGCCCTGCCTGATGATCTTAAAAACGATTTCTCACTGTATTACCCGGCAGCTGATACCGTTTTGGGTGAAAAAAGCCAGGGTTTGCTGGTTCAATTAACCGCTTTACTAAAGAAACATCCCGGACTTTCAGCCTGGTTTGATCCGCAAGGTGATTCACTCGATTTTGCCAGAATCAACCTGCTCACCTCTGCTTTCATGAGAAATGGCGTGGAAATAGCCCAGCTCAGAACAGGCAGCCGGCCAGATCCCGCCGAAACTTTCATACGGATAGAAATCAATACAGGTCCCGAAAATGCCGCCCTGCTGCAGCCATCTTCAGGTGCTCAGCCGCCGGATGAATTATGGACCATCCAGTTCTCGGCTTCCAAAACTTCGCTCAGTAAAAAATCTTTTAAAGGCCTTGATCCCGTTCATGAATTCAAAGGAAAAGATGGCTTTTACAGATACACATACGGTACGTTCAAAACGCGGGAGGAAGCAAACCGCAAGCTTCTGTTAGTCAAGAAGAAAGGCTTTAACAAAGCATTTACCAAAACGGTCGGTTCAATCAAAAAACTGTAAAACGCATGGAACCTCTGCAAGGAACACGGATACGCCTCAGGGCAATTGAACCCGTAGATGAGGAAATCTTATTCAAGTGGGAAAACGATCAGAAATTCTGGCAGGTAAGCAATACTCTTACCCCATTTTCACGACATATACTCCGGCAATATCTTGATCATGCCCATCTCGATATATTCCAGGCCAGACAACTTCGACTGGTTATTGAGGCTAAAGATTCGGATAAGCCGGTCGGACTGATCGACCTGTTCGATTTTGACCCCCACCATCAGCGGGCCGGTATCGGTATCCTGATAGGCGAATCCGTTGAATGGGGTAAAGGATATGCCAAAGATGCGCTCAAAATCCTGCTTAAATATGTATTCACGGTTCTCCTCCTCAATCAGGTGTACTGTTCAATCGATGAATCCAATACAGCTAGTCTGAACCTTTTTAAAAATGCAGGTTTCCGCATCACCGGAATCAAAGAAAAATGGAATCGGAGCCTCACAGGCTGGTCCAATGAATGGTTCCTTCAAATCACTTCCGACGATTGGTCGGCCATCGACCGAAACGAAGGTATGTCTTTGAGAAATGAATAAGTGGCTGTCCGAGGATCAATCTGAATACAAAAATGGCTCAACCCATTGGTAACAAGCAGAATATTTACTCCCAGAACCATGTTGTACCGGGCAATCTGATCAAAGGTTTTTTGGTTGAGCACAATTTCCGGAGCCTTGCATTCCACCAGAATTATGGGTTGGCCCAGCCGGTTATAAACAACGATATCACACCTCCTGGTTAACGTATTATGAGTGATATTTTGTTCAAAAAGCATCAGGCTTTCCGGATAGCCCAGTGCTTCGCATAAATACCGTGCAAAGTTCTGGCGAACCCACTCTTCAGGAGTAAGCAAGTACCAATCCCGGCGAAAAACATCAAAAATCCACTCGCGCTCTCCCCGGGATTTTATATTGAAGGAATAAGTTGGTAAATTTAACGGCTGCATGTCTGTGCACATTCGGCGTAAAGATACTGATGACTGGCAAATTCACTTCATGAAAACCAAACAGGAAATTGTTGAAAACTGGCTTCCAAGATATACCGGGCGAAAGCTGGAAGATTTCACTCAATATATCGTACTGACCAATTTTAACCAGTACGTTGAATCTTTCGCACAGATGAACAACGTGGACATGATCCGCGATGTTAATATGCCCAATGCCAGTGCCGGTGGAATAACCATAATCAATTTCGGGATGGGTTCGGCCAATGCGGCCACCATTATGGACCTTTTAAGTGCCATTCATCCTGAAGCTTGTCTGTTTCTCGGTAAGTGCGGCGGGTTGAAAAAGAAAAATAATGTGGGTGATCTCATCCTCCCGATTGCCGCAATCCGCAGCGAAGGTACCTCAAATGATTATCTGCCGCCTGAGGTTCCCGCCCTCCCGGCCTTTATGCTCCAGCGCGCCGTGTCGACGGCTATCAGGGATTACGGGCGCGATTATTATACCGGTACGGTTTATACAACCAACAAAAGGGTTTGGGAATATGACGACCGGTTTAAAAAATTTCTGGTCAAAACCCGCTCAATGGCCATCGACATGGAAACCGCAACCATCTTTATCGTTGGTTTTGATAATGAGATACCTTCAGGGGCACTTCTGCTCGTTTCAGATCAGCCGATGATTTCAACCGGAATCAAAACAGCCGAAAGCGACAGGGAAGTCTCTTTGAAATATGTATCCGACCACCTGAATATCGGTTTACAGGCAATGCATGAGATCATCGGCCAGGGCCGGTCAGTCAAACATCTTAAATTTTAAAAACCTCTTCATTTATGACTTTTGAACAAATTATCTCCGATATTCAGAACCGTAAATTCTATCCGATTTACCTGCTGATGGGTGAGGAGCCTTATTTTATCGATCAAATCTCGGATCTGATACAAAATACGGTACTTGATGAAGGACAGAAGGCATTCAACCTCAGTATCATCTATGGCAAAGACCTGGAGGGGGCCCAGATCGACAATGCCGCCCGCCGGTTTCCAATGGGGGCTGAGTTTAACGTAATCATCGTTAAAGAAGCCCAAATGGTCCAGAAAATCGATGACCTTCAATATTTCGCTGCCAATCCGCTCAAATCAACTATCCTAGTGCTGTGTTACAAGTATGAGGTACTGGACAAGCGAAAAAAGCTCTATAAATCGATCGATCAAAATGGTGTTGTATTAGCAACCAAGAAAATATATGAAGACCAGGTGCCCAGGTGGATCGAGTCATACCTGAAACGCAAAGGCTACCACATCGAGCCGGGCGCTGCAATGATCCTCACGGAGTATCTAGGGAACGACCTGTCGAGAATTGCCGGTGAGATTGATAAGTTGCTGATCACACTTCCCCGGGGTCAGATGAAAATCACCCCTGAGCATATCGAGGAGAACAGCGGTATAAGCAAGGACTTTAACAGTTTTGAGCTGGTTAAAGCATTATCGCGTAAGAACATACAGAAAGCCAACCGGGTCATCAACTACCTGGGGGAAAACCAGAAAAACAATCACATCTCCATTACCATATCCACCCTCTTCTATTTTTTTGCCAAGTTGCTCGCCTATCATTTCATAGATGATAAAAGCACGCGGAATGTAAGCACGTCTCTTGGCATCAATTCCTATTTCGTACCGGATTACCAACAGGGAAGCCTGCATTATCCCAGGAAAAAAGTCATTCAGATCATTTCACTCCTGCGCGAATATGATCTGAAATCCAAAGGGTTCGGAAATATCTCTGCTGATGAGGGTGAACTATTAAAAGAATTAATATTCAAGATATTACATTAATCCCAGCTATGACCATTATCATCATATTGATCACTTCGGTTTTTTCTATCATTGCTTTCAGTCACCATAGCCTGATCTATAAATACCAATTCAATCCCTATCAGATTCTTAAACGCCGGCAGTATCCCAGACTGATTCTCCACGCCTTTCTTCATGCCAACTGGACGCACCTGATTGTCAATATGCTGGTGCTTTATAGTTTCGGAACCGTCCTGGAACGCTATTTTCAACAATTTTTTGGCACCAATTGGATTCCCTATTACCTGGTTCTCTATTTCGGTGCCATCCTGGTATCACCATTATATGCACTGGTTAAGCACCGCAACGATTACTTATACAATGCAGTTGGCGCGTCAGGGGCAGTTTCCGCAGTTGTTTTTGCAGCTATTTTTTTTGATCCCTGGAACAAAATCTATTTTTTCGCGATGATACCCATGCCAGGGATTGTTTTTGCTGTATTGTACCTCATATATAGCTGGCTGATGAGCAGTCGCAGCAAAGACAATATCGCACATGATACCCACTTCTTCGGGGCCATTTTCGGCTTTCTTTTACCCATCCTGCTCAATCCTGATTTATTCTCCTTTTTCATACGGCAACTCACAGGTAGTTAACAGTTTGAAAAACAGATACATCCTATATAACCAGTCGGTAATTCCGCGGGAATCCGTGAATTTAAGCCCGGAAGAATGGTTTGAGGTTTCAGGGCAATGCATCCGGCAAAGCCTTTTTGCTTCCGGAAATCGTATCCCCTTTCTAAAGCCCTGGCTTGAATTACTTGGACAGCGGTTTGGTTCCGTTGGCTGGCATCTTCCTGATGAATTCCGGCTACCCGAATTCAAAATACTGCTTGAAAAATTACTGAACAGAAATCGTCTGTTCAAAGGCAGCTGGATCCACCTGCTGATCATCCCGGTTTTTCCGTCGACCGAATTGGATTGCAGCCCTGCTTTCAGATGCATCGGATTGACTGAGGAGATTGAATTTGACTATTTCCCGCTGAATCAGAAAGGATTATCAATTGGGGTATCGGAAAAATACCATAATACCGCCGATCCATTCTATAGCTCGATGGTCCGCAGTCCGCTGCGCAACCTCCTCATCCGGCAGGAAGCGGTAACTAATGGATGGGACGAAATTATCCTGACCGACCAGAGAGGGTTCCTGTCAGAAGCATCTGAAAGCAATATCTTTTTAAGATTAAGAGATCAGATCATTACCTCTTCGTCATCCAACAATTGTTTCCCCCGGATTATTACCGGGATCATAAAAGAGCTTATCCCGCATACCGGGTTTACCCTTACCGTTAGCGACAGATTAAAACCGCAGGATCTGGTGAAAGCCGATGAGGTATTTCTTACCGACGACTTCAATGGAATACGATGGGTACTGGGTTACGAGAAGAAAAGATTTTACCGGAAAATCTCCAATATCCTGCATGAAGAGCTCACCGGCCTGATCAGGACAACCGATCAGTTCCAGGCCGGGTCTTCAGGGTAACGGGTCCACATCTGGTACCGTTCGTCCTCATTTTTCAGGATATTCTTCCACAATTGGATATCGGAACCATGCATAACATCCAATCGGTCGATGTTGGTGACCAGCCAGGAATTTTCTTCGATTTCCCTTGCCAGTTGACCGGGATGCCAGCTGGAATAACCAACGAAGAACCGGATTTGATATTCCTTTATCCAGCCCTCGTTTATCCCGGCCTTGATCGCTTCAAGGTTACCTCCCCAGTAAACCTGTTCCATGACCTCCTCACAATCGGGGATCACGTGGCCAAGCGTATGAATATAATGAATGGTATCAGTACGGACCGGACCGCCAATGGATACCAGGGAATTGATAGCCGGGAAGTCCCTGAGGATTTCATCTATCGGGAATTCAATGGGATTATTCAAAACAAAACCCAGTGTTCCTTCGTTATTATGTTCGGTGAGCAGTACAACGGAACGCTTGAAATAGGAATCCTGCAAAAAAGGTTCGGCAACCAGAACTCGTCCCTTTTGCGGCAAGATGCTATTGTGTTGAATCTTAAAAAAATCCAGATTCTCTTTCATGTAAAATTGAACCGTGTTACTCGATCAAATTAACGAAATTTATTACATTCGTCCAATATTATGCTTTTAACAGTCTTTTTGATTACAATAGTCCTTGTGGCACTGGCATTTGCCGGGCTCGGGGTTAACATCCTGTTCCGGAAGAACGGGAAATTCCCGCAAACCGAAGTGGGCAGTAATAAGAACATGAAAAACCTTGGGATCACCTGTACCAAGCAGGATGAAATGAAAATCTTCCGTCAGGAAAAGAGATCCGGCAAATCCGGTACTCCGGCCACTCAACCGCCTTTGCGCGATTGCGGCTTTGGCTGCTCCTGTGTGCCTGACGAATTCTGAATCATAGACTGAACTCCGGGAGATTGCCAGGTTTTAAGCGAACCATCAGCGTCGCTGTATATAAAATATACTTGTATCCCTGGTATCTGAGTGTATAGCTGTTTGGCCTTCTCGAGTCCGATCACCATGAAAACAGTGGCATAGGCATCCGCGTAAATGCATTGATCAGTAAAAACTGTTGCCGATAAAAGGTTGCTTCGTGCCGGATAACCGGTTTTCGGATCTATGGTATGTGAATATTTCACCCCATTCTCCTCATAAAATTTTCGGTAATTTCCTGATGTGGCTACGGAAATGTGCTCCAGATGAAAAACCTGCTGGATCTCGCGTTCCAACGTATTTTCCAAAGGCTTGTCAACTCCCACGCGCCAGGCATTTCCTTCCCTGTTCTTGCCCAGACACCTTAATTCGCCCCCGATTTCTACAAGGTAATTTCTAACTCCCACTGAATCAAAATATTCCGATATAACATCAGCCACATAGCCTGGTGTTATAGCATTGGGGTCTATCATAATTCTCGGATCATCTTTAATCAGACGGTCACCATCGATGCGGATTTTATGATAACCCGTGAACTTCAATATACTGTCGATCATGGCCGGAGTTACCTTCTCCCGCGCAGTAAAACCAAAACCCCAGGCATTTACGAGGGGCGCCACGGTCATGTCAAATGCTCCGCCCGACTGATCCGACACCTCCCTGCCCACTTCAAGAACCCGCTTGAGATCTGCATCCAGCCGGGCAGTAGTATCATTATGGTTAATTCTGGATAATGTCGAATTCGGATCATAGGTCGACATCGAAATGTTTATTCTTCCCAGGATCCGGTTTATATCTTTTTCGAGCGTTACCGACGGTTTGTATTCATAGGTAATATGATAGGTGGATCCATACACCGGACCCTCCTGAAAATGGTAGGTCCATTTGGTGGAACAGGCCGGCAACAGAGCCATCACAAGAGCTAAGATTAAGATTTTTTTGTGCATGGCGCAAAGTTTTTTTATACAGTCATTTGTTTGGGGCCATCTGATCCATACTGAGGGACTAAACTCTACCCTCCGAAGTCGTCAAATGCGATCATGTCGTCTGGTACACCCAGGTTATACAATAATTTCAAAACGGCATCATTCATCATCGGTGGTCCGCATAAATAGTATTCGATCTCCTCAGGCTCTTCCAGCTTACTCAAATATTGATCAAATAGCACCTGATGGATGAAACCGGTTAAACCGGTCCAATTATCCTCAGGTTTAGGCTCTGAGAGGGCAAGATTAAACGTGAAGTTCGGGAATTCCTTTTCAATCTGACGGAACTCGTCTTCATAAAAGACTTCGCGTTTCGACCGTGCACCATACCAGTAGCTGACTTTCCGGTCGGTTTTTTCGGTTTTGAAGAGGTGGAAAATATGTGACCGAAGTGGTGCCATACCGGCACCCCCGCCGATAAAAATCATTTCGCGCCGGGTATTTTTAATATGGAATTCTCCGTAAGGACCTGACATCATCACCTTGTCGCCGGGTTTAAGCGAGAAAATATACGATGAACAAATACCGGGATTAACGCGTGCAAAGCCGCAACGGGCTGAGTCCCAGGGTGGAGTTGCGATACGGATGTTGAGCATGATAACGTTGCCTTCTGCCGGGTAATTGGCCATACTATAGGCACGGTATGTAGACTCAGGGTTATTCATCTGCAAGTCCCACATTTTGAATTTATCCCATTCATCCCGATACTCCTGTTCAATAAGAAAATCCTTGAAATTCACTGAGATTTTCGGAACATCAATCTGAATATATCCGCCTGATTGGAACACCAGGTTTTCGCCTGCCGGAAGTTTAACCTTAAACTCCCTGATAAAGCTGGCCACATTTCGGTTAGAAACGACCTCGCATTCCCATTTCTTGATACCCAGAACAGCCTCAGGAATCTTGATTTTCATATCATTACGAACCTTTACCTGGCAACCGAGCCTCCAGAAATGCTGCTGTTCCCTTCTCGAAAAGAATCCGACCTCGGTAGGCAATATCTCGCCTCCTCCTTCCAGAACCTGGCACTTGCACATGCCGCATGTCCCCCCGCCCCCGCAGGCAGATGGCAGGAACACGCCGTTGGAAGAAAGTGTGGACAGAATATTAGCCCCGGGTTCGATCTCCAAAACCTTTTCCCCACTGTTGATATCGAGATGAACCAATCCCTCCGGGGTTAGCTTTTTCTTGGCATACAGTAAAACTGCAACCATCAAAAGCATAATGACCAGAAAAACCGCAATGCTGATGGATACCAGAAAGCCTGTACCCGAGAGTGCTAAAAGCAATATCATGATAATCAGTTTATCAGTTTATAATTTGAAGCCCATAAAACCCATGAAAGCCATGGCCATCAGACCGACCAGGATAAAGGTGATCCCAAGTCCCCTCAAAGGAGCAGGGATATTGGAGTACTTGATCTTCTCCCGTATAGCAGCCAGACTGACAATTGCGATTGCCCAGCCAAGCCCGGAGCCAAAGGAGAAGGTAACGGTTTCCCAAACGGTGCCGAATTCCCTCTGCTGCATAAAAAGCGCACCTCCGAGAATAGCACAGTTAACAGCTATCAGTGGCAGGAAGATACCGAGAGCATTATACAGTGAAGGAGAGAAACGCTCAATGATCATTTCCACCAATTGAACAATTGCAGCAATTACGGCAATGAATATGATAAAACTGAGGAAGGTGAGATCAACTTCTGCAAGTTTGGGACTAAGCCAGGTAAGGGAACCCTCCTTCAACAAGTACTTCTCAAGGAGATAGTTCACCGGAATGGTAATCACCATCACAAAGATAACGGCAACACCCAATCCGACAGAAGTTTTAACAGTCTTTGATACAGCAAGATATGAACACATGCCTAAAAAATAGGCAAAGATCATATTATTGACAAAGACCGTATTGACAAGCAGGTTTATGTGAGTTTCCATATCTCCCGATATTATTTCGATTCAATTAGTTCCTTGTTCCGACTCCTTTGTATCCAGATGATAACCCCAACCAGGATCAATGCCATCGGGGGCATAATCATCACCCCGTTATTGACATACCCTGCTGTGTACATACCCAGCTTTTCCATGAGGGGATATCCCCAGACCGTTCCTGATCCCAGCAATTCGCGGACGAAGGCAACGCCGATCAATATCCAGCCATATCCCAAACCGTTTCCGATCCCGTCGATAAATGATTCCCAGGGTTTATTGGCCATGGCAAATGCCTCGAGGCGGCCCATCAGGATACAATTGGTGATTATCAAACCAACGAATACCGACAATTGCTTACTGACATCGTACACAAAAGCCCGGAGAAGCTGGTCAACCATAATTACCAGGGCTGCGACAACCACAAGCTGAACTATAATCCGGATTCTCCCCGGGATACCTTTTCGTAAAGCCGAGATAATGAGGTTTGAAAATGCGGTAACAATAACCACGGACAAGGCCATTACAAACGCAGGCTTCATCTTGACTGTTACGGCAAGTGCTGAACAAATCCCGAGTACCTGAACGGTGATCGGGTTCTCCAGATTCAGAGGATTGGTAAGGAGCTTTAAGTTCTTTGAAGAAAACAATTGGCTCATATACTTATTTTTTATTCTTTATTAAAAATGGAATATAGTTCTTCATACTGTCGAAGATTGTGGCTTCAAGGCCTTTGCTCGTAATGGTACCTCCGGAGATCGCATCTACTGTGTGTTCCGGAATTCTGGGTTCATTTTTTTTGAGAACTTTGACAGAAATATAAGTTCCTTTTTCGTCAAAAATCTTTGTATTTACAAACTGCTTCTGAAATAAGCGCGTATTAATCTCCGCACCCAATCCGGGGGTTTCCCCCTGGTGATCAAAGAAAACACCCGTTATGGTATTCATGTCGTCGCTGACTGCTACATATCCCCAGATCGGTCCCCATAAACCTTTTCCCAAAACCTGGAAAATGTAATTTTGCGAACCGTCATCCTTGGTGCAGAGAAAAACAGGATACACTCTGGATGCCGAATCCTTTTTCATTTCCACCGATGCTTCCACATTAAAGGCATCCAGATCAGCAACCGTGTCACCTGCCGGGTTCACGACAAAGGTTTTTGAAATGTATTTATCATACTCGGATTCCACATATGTATTCTTGGAATCGGCCGATCCGGCATCCCATCCTTTATCCACTGAATGCAGGATCTCCATTTTCTTGGCGATCTCGAGATTTTTCAGCTGGAAAGGCTTCAGAACGGTGGCAGCCAGTGCAAGTAAAGCTGCAACCACGACAACCATGACCGTGGAATAAATGAATATATAAGTGTTACTTTTATTCATAACTGGTAGTTTTTAACAAGGTTCAAACTTTTACCGGTATTCGTTTCAATCGACGATTAATGTTCGACTGAACCACAAAATGATCGATCAAAGGGGCGAAAACGTTCATCAGTAAAATGGCCAGCATAACACCTTCGGGGTATGCCGGGTTCACTACACGTATCAGAATGGACATCAATCCGATAAAGAAACCGTAAATCCACTTGCCTTTTTCCGTTTGAGCTCCTGTAACCGGATCGGTAGCCATAAAAACAGCGCCAAAGGCAAAACCTCCCATTACCAGGTGATAATAAAAAGGTACCTGCATATATGAATTAGCTCCCCAAAGGTTGAGGATTCCTCCCATGAACAATCCGCCTAATACTACAGAAAACATTATTTTCCAGGACCCTATGCCGGTTGCCACCAGAATAACCGCACCGATCAGTATGGCCAGTGCAGATGTTTCACCGATTGATCCCGGGATCGTTCCCAGGAACATATCAATAAATTTCGGCAATTTATCGGTATGCCCTGCAGCTAGTTCTCCCAGTGGTGTTGCACCGCTGAAACCATCAATCACACCCTGCCCTTTGGTCAATCCGGCAATCCAGATCTTGTCGCCGGTCATAAAGGCAGGATAGGCAAAGAAAAGAAACACGCGTGACAGCAGTGCCGGGTTAAAAACATTCATCCCGGTGCCGCCAAAGACTTCCTTGCCAAATACTACAGCGAATGCTGTTGCCAGAGCTACCATCCATAAAGGAACATCAACCGGCATAATCAGCGGAATAAGCATACCGCTGACCAGAAATCCTTCATTTACCTCATGCCCTTTTACCTGGGCAAAAATAAATTCTATGCCGAGGCCTGTGACATAAGATACCACTATGATTGGAAGAACCTTGAGAAAACCAAATCCAAATCCTTGCCATGAAAAGAACGCAACGTGTTCGCCAATAGAAAGGAAATGCTGGAATCCGGTATTCAGCATTCCAAAAATCAATGCCGGAAAGAGGGCCAGAATAACAACCGTCATCGTTCTTTTCAGATCGATACTATCGCGGATATGCGCCCCGTTTTGGGTTACCCTGTCAGGAACAAAAAGGAAAGATTCAAATGCATTAAAGGTTGAATGCAATTTAGCCAGCTTACCTCCCTTCTGAAATTGAGGCTTCATCCGGTCGACCAATTGCCTGAGTTTTTTTGCTTTCATTGTACTCTTCTATTCTTATTTCAGGGACGTTTATTGACTCATTTCTTTGCGAATCAGATCCAGCCCGCTGCGCAGGATTTCCTGCACATCCGTTTTTGAGGTGCAGACAAATTCGCACAAAGCCATATCTTCTTCGATCACTTCGTATATGCCCAGCTGCTCCATTTTATCTATATCATTGGTTAGAACAGCTTTAAGCAGATGCACAGGATAGATGTCCATCGGAAATACTTTCTCGTACTGACCGGTCATAACAAAAGCCCGGTGACCGCCTTTCAGGTTTGTATCGATATCCCAGGATTTCTTAGGCAGCAATGAACTTAGGAAAGATCTCGACATGCTGAATTTATTAATACCCGGCATGGCCCAACCGAAAAGGTCGAAGTACTTACCTTCAGGAATAACCGTCACAACAGAATCATAATAACCCAGATATCCGTTTTCGCCGATGTTTGTCCCGGTAAGAACATTGCCGCTGATGACCCTCGGCGGAAGCTCCTGTTCCTGCAATTGTCCGGCTAAAACCGGTGCAATCGCCATTCCCCTTATGCCCTTAATATATCGCGGCTCTTTAACATAACTCCCGGCAAGGGCAAAAGTCCAGGTACTGTCAAGTTGTCCAAGAAGGAAGGTTCTTCCGATGAGAGCCACCAATTGCGGGGTGACCGTCCAAACTACCTCTCCTTTATTTACCGGGGCAACGTGATGAATCTGAATTCCGGTATTTCCTGCCGGATGCGGTCCGGAGAAGAGGTGGTATTCAACACCCTCCAGATTGGCAAATACCTTAGATGGCTCCTTTCGGGAGTCCAATCCGATATGGACCTTTCCTAAAGTGAGTTTTCCCAGAGCTTTGATCCCGGTTGAAAAAGCTTTTGCTTCATCCTTCAGAATAAACTCATAGTCAGCACCTAATGGAGCCGAATCAAACGCTGAAATAAAAATATCCCTTGGCGTATGAGTCGGATCCGCCACCACTCCATAAGGGCGTTGAATGATGGATGGCCACAAACCGGATTTAAAAAGTTGCTGACGAATCGCTTCCATATCCATTGTTGCGGGATCTCCCTTCTGTAGAGGTTCAAACCCCGATTGCGATCCGGAGCGCACCACAATATCCAGGAGCTTTCTTCGCTCACCGCGAAGTATTTCTTCGACTGTACCGCTTACCGGTGATACAAACACAATCTCGGGATGGGTCTTATCACAGAACAATGGAGTTCCGGCCAAAACCTCCTGACCTTGTTTTACCAGGATTCTCGGGTCAATACCCTTGAAATCTGTTGGCTTAACTGCAAAAAGGTCTGACCGTCCTGGCTGGGAAACCGTCTTACCGGCGGCTCCCTTTAACCGGATGTCTAACCCACGCTTGATTTTGATTACCTTTGACATGTCAATGGCATATTTTTTGAAAGTATCGGGCAAAAATATCTTTTTTGTGTTTCCATTATAACAATGTGAAAATATTTATTTATCTAGGTATTTCAATTCTTGCAATTTTCAATTGTGAAATCCTTAACGCAGGGCCGTCAAGTGTAACAATTGCGGGGGAAAATGGTTCCCAATTGCCTGAAAAAATCGTTTATGAGGATCAAACTTACCTTGATAATATAAAATCTGTTGAAATGTACCGTTCAGGCTGGAGGCTTTCACCACCGATGCGTAACCTCCGGGATACCTCATCCCTGATTCTCGAGTTTGACGATCTTTCAGATGAAACAACTCATTATACCTATACCCTTATACACTGCACGGCTGGCTGGGAACCGTCGGACCTGGTAAATACCGAGTACCTGTCGGGCTTACCGGAAAATGAAATCCGTGATTACCGGTATTCAAGGAACGCCCTCCAAAATTATAAACATTACAGGCTTTCCCTCCCCAATACTGACGTCCAGCCCAAACTTCCCGGCAATTACATTTTATATGTATATAACAACTATGACCAGGAGCAGCCGGTTCTTACACGCCGGTTTTTCATCGTTGATCCCATAGTTCAGATCATAACCGATGTACACCGTACCGACAATGTCAAGTACCTGTCCACCGCCCAGGAAGTGGATTTTACCATAAATTATCAACAATTGCAGCCGGATGATCCAAGGCGGAATTTTAAGGTTACTGTTTGTCAGAACCTTAACTGGATAACTGCCGTTAGCGACCTGTTGCCGAAGTATATACAGCCTGGAGAACTGATCTACAATTTTGAAGAAGAGAACCTGTTTCAGGGGGGTAGTGAGTTTCGGCATTTCGACACTAAAAGCTTGAAATACAATTCTGACCGGGTTCGGGAAATTCGTTTTGAACGGCCTTTGAAGCATGTTTACCTGCTCCCCGACCGGCCAAAAGCATTCAATACCTATGAATTTCAGGAAGATATTAACGGGAAATACCTGGTAAAATGGGATGATGCATTCGATTCAGATACTGAAGCTGATTACGTTAAGGTCCATTTCATGCTTGATACCAATGATTCCATTGCTGATACTGATGTGTTTCTTTTCGGAGGACTTACCGCATGGAGACTCGGGACCGATAACAAATGCACCTACAACCCCGTAAATCAATCTTATGAAATTGACCTGCTGTTAAAACAAGGGTATTATAATTATGCCTACGCTACCCGGCACCGTCCGGATCAAAAGGCCGATTTAACGGAGATTGACGGCAATCATTTTGAAACTGAAAATGACTATTACATATTTGTCTATTACCGTGACATCAGGGAGAGATTTGACCGCCTGGTTGGCCTGCAAATTGCCAATTCGGTTAAGCTTCCCGAAAACTGATTCTTCAGATGCGGAATTTTTACTATATTTGTAAAAGCAGGATGAGATTTATGCTCAACAGATTACTTCCTTTGTCTTTCATAGTGTTCTTTGCCATTTGTGTTGATGGTTATTCACAGGGCGAGATCGATAAACAGCCCAAGGTGTTTTACAGGAACGAACGCTCCTGGTCCGGCAGCTTGAATTCCAATGGCTGGGGTGTTAATTACCGTTTTAGCAAGCGGCTTAATGCTTTCAGCAGCATAATTTTTGATGCCGACCTGGCCAGTATCCGCCATCCTAAGGAAATCAAAAGCCAGAGTCCTTACATAGGCGGTTGGGGCCGATCGTACGTGTTCGGGAAAACCAATGAAGCGTTTACCCTCCGGGGCGGAACCGGCTATCAGAAAGAGCTGTTCAGCAAATTCGACCAGGGCGGGATATCAATCCGTTTCTTTTCAGGCGGCGGATTATCCCTGGCACTTTTGAAACCGGTATATTACCGGAAAGTAACAGGTTTCAACCCGTTGACCTTGGAATTGGTTTTGAAGGAATCTCTGTTTGACCCGGATTACATGCAGAGCGTATACGACATATACGATCGGGAGTCATTCTTTACCGGGATGAAGGAATCCACTGTCGTTCCTGGCTTTTATACCCGTGCGGGCCTCAGTTTTGAATATAGTACCGAGGACCGGTTAGTGCATGCCCTGGAAGGGGGAATTCAGATTGAAGGGTTTCTGAAAAAACTACCAATTTTGGCAACTGAAGACAATCATCAACTGTTCCTGACCCTGTTCGCGAGCTATCGGTTCGGTAAGGTAATCGATGCCCGTTTTCAAAAATAGTCCCCATTTTTTGAAATATTCATTTTTTTTGTATTTTTAGAGCCTATAGTCGTAGGGAGACCTGCGCTTTTATTGAAATTATAAGATTATGAAAAACAAACATTTACTCTTTGCTCTTGCTCTTGTTTTATCCGTTGGATTCACCGCCTTTGGCCAGGTAGCCAGAGAAGGGAAGGTCCTACTTGCTGGTGACGGTAACCAAACCGTCAAAGATCTTGACCCGATGAACGCAGCAAACTGGCTCAATGCCCGTCGTGTTAACCAGTACTCCGGTAATATTAATATTGCTGATATCGTCAGGGCTCAGGAACAAGTTAAAGCCCTCTCCCGTAAAGGCGGGAACTCCCTGAATATGTCGTGGAGCGAAGTCGGCCCCAATAACATAGGCGGCCGTACGCGTGCTTTCCTGATTGACAAGGACAACGCTGATGTTTGTTTTGCAGGCAGCGTCAGTGGTGGGTTATGGAAAACCACCACAGGTGGTACTTCATGGGAAAAAACAAAGACTGCCTCAGGGGAACTTTTCGAAAATCTGGCTGTGTCCTCCATTTGCCAGGCTTCGAACGGGGATATCTATTTCGGCACTGGTGAAGGACCAGCTACCACAACTGGGAATACTCAGGATGCACATATCGGTATTCTTGGACAAGGGATCTGGAAATCAACAGACCATGGTGTTACTTTCAGCAGGTTGGAATCTACCTGGTCAAGTGCTGAATCAAAAGAAGCATTTGTTCTGGTTTATGCCCTATCAACCGATCCGACAAATGCCTCAAAACTATATGCTGCAACGACTAAAGGCCTCCGCGTTTCAACTGACGGCGGACAGTCATGGTCGAACCCAATGCCTGATATCACTGCAATAGCTTTTGATGTAAAAGTTGCCTCCGACGGTACTGTTGCTACTTCCGTTGGTAATGTCGCTTACCGTTCAGCCAACGGTGATGCTGGTTCGTTTACGAAGGTTTCAGCAGTTGATGGCCTGAAAAATAAACTCATCCAGGATAAGGATGTTTCCCGTATGATGTTCGCTTTCGCACCCGGTGATCCGAATTATGTTTATTGTGTTGCAGTAGGTACAACCAAGTCGGGTACAACAATTACCGGGTATCCGATGAGCAACATTTACCAATCGAAAGACAAAGGCTTAACATGGTCTGTTATCGGTCCTGGCGGATCAAATTACTTTCAGCCACTCGGAACCGAAGGCAACTATGCATGCGCAATTGATGTTGACCCATCAGATCCGGGCTTTATCATGATCGGTGGAAAAGACATGTACACCTGGTCGTACAAAACCGGATGGGAACGCGTTACCCTCGATGAACCGATGGAATTAGCGAACCGTGGATTTTATGTTCACCGTGATCAGCATACCATTGCTTTCAGTAAAACCGATCCCAATACCTTATTTGTCGGAACCAGCGGCGGTGTTACCATAACAAACAACAAAGGAAGAACCTGGAGAACACTGAACCGTAATTATAATGTCACACAATTCCTGACCATTGCATTCTCTCCTAAAGGCGAAATCCTAGGTGGTTCAATGGATAATGGTATCCTTTATATGGATTTCCAGGGCAATGACCCGAAATATGCCAGCTGGTGGGGCGGGGCTTTATTCTCCTTTTTCCTGAGCTTCCGTCACGGTGGCGATTGTGAGATTTCAACCCTCGATCCAAGCTACAAGTTCTATACAACCCCAGGCGGTGTTATTCATCGCCGTATGATTATTGAAGGCCAAACCAGCTATCAGGAGTATTATGGCGCAGGTACCGGTGGTGCTTGGATTTCCCCGATGACGATGTGGGAAAGTTTTAATGATGTCAAATCATGGGATACCATTCGATTTATTGCCGATCGTGATTATGCTGCAGGCGAAACAGTTGTTGCTCAGAGCCTCATCAAAAAACATCCATTACGCAAAGTTCTGACCCAACCTCTGGCTACCGGTGATACCCTGAAAATTCAGGATACCTACCAGGCTATCATTGCATTTGGCAAAAACGGCACGGCAGCTATCCAGACTAACCGTCATCCCCTGAGCGGTCTCGACGTGTACAAAGGCCAGATGTATGCCGTGATCATAAAGAAACGACTGCAAGGTACTGCACCTAATGTTGACCAGGTAATTTCTCTGGCCTTTTCGCATGACGGCAACCACCTGTTTGGCGCTCTTTGGGATGCATCAGAAAAGAAATACAAGATTTACAGGATATCCAACATGGAAAATGCACGCGACAGAAAGCGTACGGATACTGGCACCGGCTTTGATCCGAACACAGGTAAGCCCACCTACGTTGAAACAACCGCAACCATCGGTTCCTTTACACAGGTTGTAACGAGCATTGCAGTTGATCCGACTGATCCTAACAACGTTTTGGTTTCCACCGGTAACTATGGCAACCCGAATTTCATCTACCGTTGTACTAATGCTATTAAGGCTCGCGATTCCACTGAAAACTTTACC
>Ga0265292_1000493_pt1 | contig 55542 bp, 40 predicted proteins | sample Munlanlewell296A_FD_189080 | JGI IMG/M metagenome (GOLD analysis project Ga0265292, IMG submission 189080) | Leachate microbial communities from a municipal landfill in Southern Ontario, Canada - Leachate well 296A | ecosystem: Engineered > Solid waste > Landfill > Unclassified | place: Canada... | reverse complement strand
TTCTTCTCAAAAGCAGTGACAAGCTTCTCCATCACCTGTTCGATCTGTTTATCGGTTAAAGTTTTGTTTTCGTCCTGGAGGATGAAACTGACAGCAAGAGATTTTTTATCAGATCCAAGTTTTTCACTCGTATAGACATCAAATATATTGACCTCCTTAAGTAGTTTGCGTTCAACAAGATAGGCAAGTGATCGAATGTGCTCGTAACGGATGGAATTGTCCACAACCAAGGCAAGGTCCCTTCGAACAAGCGGGTATTTGGCGAGTTCCTGAAATTTCACGTTCAACTGAACTTTACGGAGGATAACATCCCAGTTTAATTCAGCATACCAAACAGCCTGTCCGATTTCAAACGGAGCCAGCACATCAGGATGAACCTGTCCCATCTTAATGCAAACTGATTTGCCGTATTTACAGGTGATACCTAATGCAAACCGTTCGTCGGCTTTTTCTTCAATCTCAAGCTCATCCGGATTGATGCCCAGTCTTTGAAGGATTCGGAAAGCCACAGATTTGAGGTCGAAGAAAGTGGTGTCGGGACTTTTACCGGACCAATGCTCCGGATTTTTTTTGCCGGTCAGGAACAATGACAGGAACCGGGTTTCATGATAACTCTCTGCCAATAAGCGATTATTCCCGGGTTTTAATTCATAGGTATTGCCAAATTCATAAAACTTCAGATCGAAATTTTTGAATTTCATATTGGTGGCGAGAGCTTCCAACCCACCGAATAACAGTGTTCTGCGCAATGAATTGAGATCGTTGCTGAGGGGGTTTAATAGTTTAACCCCGGATGCTGAAGGATAAGTATCCAGTTTTTCGTAATAGGATGAGCGGGTTAGGGAATTGGCCATCATCTCATTGAAGCCTTGCGCAGTAAGTTGCTCGGAAATAAGGTTTTCAAGCTTTTCCGGATCCGGATTCGGGGCATAGGAGAGGGTAGAAGTAACCTGTTCGGTTAGGCCTACATTATTATATCCGTAAATTCTCAGAATATCTTCAATAACATCAGCTTCGCGGCGAACATCTACGCGATAGGTGGCAATGGCCAGCTGCAGTGAGGTTTCGGTTTCCTGAATGATCTCGATATCCAGCGATTTCAGAATTTTCTTCACTTCATCGCGGTCAATTTTGATCCCGATCAGCCGGTCGAAATTCGCCCATTTCAGTACCACAGGATAGGGATAAACCGGATTGGGATAAACATCGACAACATCCGAAGCGATTTGACCTCCGGCGATCTCGCAGATCAGGGCTGCTGCTCTTTTCAGGGCATAAACCGTTGCATTGGGATCGGTACCTCTTTCAAACCGGAAGGATGAATCGGTATAGATCAGGTGCCGTTTACTGGTTTTCCGGACCCATACAGGGTTGAAACACGCAGATTCAAGGAAAATCTTTGTGGTTGAATTGGTTACGCCGGCATGAAGTCCACCGGAAACTCCGGCAATGCACATTCCTTCCTGCTCATTGCAAATCATCAGGTCACCGGAATTGAGCTTTCTTTCCTGCTCATCCAGAGTGACAAAAGCGGTACCCTCTGGTAATGTCTTGACGATAACTTTATTGCCGGTAATAAATTCCGCATCGAAGGCATGCAGGGGCTGACCGGTTTCTAGGAGAACGAAGTTGGTGATATCCACCACATTATTGATCGGATTCATCCCAAGGCCCTGAATCCTGTTTTTAAGCCATTGGGGTGATTCAGTAATTTTTACATGAGTGAGAGATATTCCTGAATAGCGGATGCATGCTTCGGGGTTGGTGATTTCAACTGAAATATCGAGAGTGTCGGTTTTCTCTGGCAGTTCGGCCAACGGTTTACGGAGAGTGACATTTCTCTCGGACCCCAATACAGCCATGAGTTCGCGGGCAACACCAAAATGGGATGCGCTGTCGATGCGATTAGGGGTGAGTCCGATTTCGAAAATATGATCCGATTCAATTTCAAAAAGATCGGCAACTGCCGTGCCTGCCGGAATTGATGAATCCAGAACGATGATGCCCGAATGATTTTTACCCAGACCGATTTCATCCTCTGCGCAAATCATGCCTTCGGATTCCTCTCCCCTGATCTTAGCTTTACGGATGGTTACCGGCTCTGTTGAACCGTAAAGAGTACACCCGACAGGAGCCACGATCACCTTTTGCCCGGCTGCAACATTAGGGGCACCGCAAACAATCGGCAGCGGAGCAGATACTCCGATATCTACCAATGTCAGGCTGAGTTTATCTGCCTGAGGATGAACAGTGCAGGTGAGCACTTCACCAACTACAAGGCCACGCAGGCTTCCCGGGACAGACTCAAATGGTTCCGAAGCTTCTACTTCCAGGCCGATGCTGGTCAGGATATCAGCAGTTTCTTCTTTGGTTATATCCAGATTGATATAGGAACGCAGCCAATTGTACGATATCTTCATAACAGAAATGATTTGGAAGCGTAAAAATAGGAAAAATCCGGATTGGGAATCCGGATTTTCACTAACCTAAAACCTAACCTAAACAACCCCCTTTGATGGTTCGGATTTTAAAAATTGTATTTTTGACCCGCTTATTTTATAAAAGCAGCATGACATATTTTTTTAATGGGTTAATTTTCACGTTTATATGCTTGATTCCGATTGGTGGCTGCCGGGCTCAGAATTCAGCATCAATCACATCGGGCGAGCTCAGAAAACATGTGGAATACCTGGCTTCCCAGGAACTGGCAGGCCGATATCCCGGAACGCCGGGAGATCTCGCGGCCGCGACTTATATCCGGAATTGTTTCAAGGAATATGGATTGACCCAGTTACCTGAAAATGGGTTTCAGCAATTCCAGGTAACCACCGGTATAAAAAAAGGTGCAGCAAACATATTTTCTATTAACGGACAATCTGCGGTTGCTGATAAAGATTTTACACCGATTTCAATCAGCGATAATGGAAAAGTGAATGCACCAATTGTTTTCCTCGGATATGGATTCAGGATAAAATCGGATACACTGAACTGGGATGATTATGCCGGAAATGATGTCAGGGGAAAAATCGGATTAATCCTGCTGGGTGCACCTGAGCCGCCAAAAGGTTCGGCAACAGATCCGTTCGAAGATTACGGTTCTATCCGGTCGAAACTGCTTAATGCCAGGGACGCCGGAGTTGCTGCGGTAATTTTCGTGGCCGGTCCGGCTTATGATGATAAAGATGAGCTTGAATTTGGAACCGTTAAGGAAAGCTCAGCGGGTTTGCCGGTCATCCGGGCCAAACGGGCTTTCATGAACCAGGCTTTATCAGGTATGAATATGAAGGTGGAAGTGGTTGAAATGCAACTTAATCAGTCGCATCAATCGCTTTCAAAAGATCTCGGCCTGACGGCATCGGTTCAGACTGATATAATAACCCAGACAGCCACCACACAAAATGTTGTTGGCTGGATTCAGGCCCGCGACACGGGAGCCCGTCAGGAATGGATAGTTGTCGGAGCCCACTTTGATCATCTGGGAATGGGCGGTATGGGAAGTAATTCCAGAGTTCAGGATACCATTGGAGTCCATCCCGGTGCAGATGATAATGCATCCGGAGTAGCTTCGGTTATTGAAATGGCCGGCTACCTTTCTTCCATAAAAGATAAACTGAACCGTTCTGTGCTTTTCGTTGCTTTTACCGGTGAAGAGATGGGGCTTTTAGGATCGAAATATTTTGTAGCGCACAGTCCGGTCCCGCTAAAACGGATATCAGCAATGGTTAATATGGACATGGTGGGGCGCCCGAATGAGGAAAAACGTCTTTCCATCAGCGGCTCAGGAACAGCTTTGGAGATGGATAGCCTGCTTGGACTGATAAAACCAGAAAAACTGGCCTGGGCGAAATCACCTGAAGGCTTTGGCCCGTCAGATCATGCCTCTTTTTATACGGTAGGCATCCCGGTTCTCTATTTCAGCACCGGTGCCCATCTCGACTATCATACTCCGGGTGATACCCCGGGTAAACTGGACTACAGTAATATGACCGACATCGCCGATCAGGTTTCGGAAATTATCCTTTCCATTGCTGATGCACCAAAGGTCCTGACATTTAAAGAGGCGGGTCCGAAAGTGTCCGATTCAGGCCGAAGGAAGCTCAAGGTTACCCTTGGAATTATGCCGGATGTTTCAGGTACGGAAAACAATGGTTTGCGTGTTGAGTTCGCAACACCTGGCAAGCCGGCACAATTGGCCGGAATCACTAAAGGCGACCGGATTGTCGGGATCAACGGTTTACCGGTTACCAACGTTTATGATTATATGACCCGTCTGCAGTCATTGAAATCCGGTCAAACCGTTTCAGTTGAATTGTTGCGGGGTGACAAGAAAATAATAGTTTTGGTCCAACTTTAATAGTGAAAAGCATGAAAAAGAAATTGTTATGGATTCTGGCCGTAGTAATTACCCTAAGCGCAGCCATATACCAGCGTAAATCCGGCCCAACCTATCCCCGGGCTGAAAAGGTGACCCTGGGCGACAGCACTTATACTCTTCAATTGATCCGCACCAGCGGTGCCCGGGATGCCAGGGTAAAACTGCCGGTAAAGGATACCGCCGTGCATGCTGCTGTATATTATAAAAAGCTGGGTATTGCAGAAGACTGGACGCGGGTTGATTTTAAATGGACTGATATTAAGTACCATTCAGCCTTTATGACAAAGATTATGAGGAAGAAAGATGAAACAGCTTTGGCTGCTCATCTGCCTCAGCAACCACCAGCCGGCAAATTGGAGTACTATATCGAACTGGTTAAAAACGGGCAAACCGTGGATGTTGCGAAAAATAAACCGGTGGTGATCCGGTTTAAAGGGGATGTGCCGGCCGGAGTTCTGATCCCCCATGTCATTCTTATGTTTCTGGCCATGTTTTTTTCAACCATCGCCGGCTTGTTTGCTATTTTTAAAATCGAACGGTTCCGCCGTTATACTATATGGACCTTTGTCATCCTTTTTATCGGCGGATTTATCTTTGGACCCTGGGTTCAATGGTATGCTTTTGGTGACTGGTGGACCGGTATTCCTTTCGGCTGGGATCTGACCGATAATAAAACCTTGTTTGCTTTTATATTTTGGGTAGCCGCACTATTCGGTATCAAAGGTAAGGGCCGTCCGTGGCTGATCATTCTCGCTGCGGTAATGACCGTAGTCATTTTCAGTATCCCTCATAGCCTCTTCGGATCGACCCTGGATTATACCACGGGATCGGTAACGCAGGGTTGATAAAAGCAAGTCGAAGCAGTTCGGGAATACTGTAAAAATGTCAGGAGTATTTTGGTGGCATGGCCTTTGAAACGGGGAGGCAGGCTAAAACTATTTTACTATATGGAAACTTCAAAGCAGCAAGGCACTATTAATGTAACCTCGGAAAACATCTTTCCGATCATCAAGAAATTTCTCTATTCCGATCATGAAATATTTCTTCGTGAATTGATATCCAATGCAATAGATGCAACTCAAAAGTTGAAAACCCTCGCTTCGGTAGGGGAATTTACCGGCGAGTTGGGGGATTTAACCATCCGGGTTATACTGAATAAGAAGAAAAAGACACTAACAGTTTCTGACCGGGGGGTTGGCATGACTGCCAAGGAGATCGATAAATTCATTAACCAGATTGCTTTCTCTAGCGCTGAGGAGTTTATGAAGAAATATAAGAAAGATGCCAATGCTATTATTGGTCATTTTGGTTTGGGTTTCTATTCCACTTTCATGGTTTCTGATCAGGTTGAAATCATAACAAAGTCCTATAAGCGGGGCAAAGCAGTCAATTGGTCATGCAAAGGTAATCCCGAGTATACTTTGGAGGAAATTGACCGCGAAGATCGCGGAACCGATGTAATACTCCATCTCGATAAGGATTCATCCGAGTTCCTGGAAGAAGACCGTATCCAGTCCCTTCTGAATAAATACAGCCGCTTCCTGCCGATCCCCATCGCCTTTGGAAAGGAAAAGGAATGGAAGAATAACAAGTATGAAGAGACCGATAAGGATAAAATCATCAATAACACTGAGCCGGCCTGGACAAAAAAGCCGGCCGACCTGACCGATGATGATTATTCAAAATTTTACAGGGAACTCTATCCGATGTCGGAGGACCCCATCTTTCATATCCATCTGAATGTTGATTATCCGTTTCATCTGACCGGTATCCTTTATTTTCCGAAAATCCGAAGCAATTATGAAGTTCAGAAGAACAAAATACAACTCTATTCCAACCAGGTTTATGTTACCGATTCCGTGGAAGGAATTGTTCCCGATTTCCTGACCCTTTTGCATGGCGTTTTGGATAGCCCGGATATTCCCTTGAATATCAGCCGTTCATTTCTGCAATCCGATCAAAATGTTAAAAAGATTTCAGCCCATATAACCAAGAAAGTTGCTGACCGTTTGAAAGATATCTTCACCAATGACAGGGAGAAATTTGAACAAAAGTGGGACGATCTGAAATTGTTTATCAATTATGGAATGCTGACCGAGGAGAAGTTCTGGGATAAGGCAAAGGAATTTGCTTTATTGAAGAATACAGAGAGCAAGTACTTCACCTATGATGAATACAAGGAAATTATCAAGGGTAATCAGACAGATAAAAACGGAACTCTGGTTTACCTGTATGCAAATGATAAGGAAGAACAATTCAGCTTCATCCGTGCAGCAAAGGAAAAAGGATATGATGTTCTGTTGATGGACGGCCAGTTTGATACTCACTTTGTGAACCATCTGGAAGAAAAGCTCGAGAAAACACATTTTGTCCGTGTTGATTCGGATGTTGTTGATAAACTGATTGATAAGTCGGATAAGAAAGAATCTAAACTCGATAAAACTTTAGAATCCTGGTTAAATCCCGTTTTTAAGAGCCAGGCACCGGGAGAAGGATATTTTATAACTTTCGAAGCGCTTGATGAAACTGCCCACCCGGTTATAATTACTCAATCGGAATGGAGCCGCAGGATGAAGGAGATGTCGAAATTATCTGGCGGAATGAATTTTTATAAAGATCTTCCGGACAGTTTTAACCTGGTAATCAATAGTAATCATCCGGTTGTACTTAAGATTGGTGAACAGCTAAAACAAGAGCATGGAGCAGAAGCCGGCAAGTTTGACGAAGAGGTTGCCAAAATAAATGCCGACCAGGAGAGTCTGGAGAAGTTGGTTAAAGGCAAGAAAGAAGATGAGATCGGACAAGAAGAAAAGGATAAACGAACAGAATTGGCGAAACAGATCGAAGAGGCTGAAAAGCAGCGCAATGACATTCTGGCTGGTTACGGGAAGGAAAATCCTATGGTTAAACAGTTGATTGACCTTGCCTTGTTAGCCACCAACCGTCTTACGGGCGAGGCTCTCGATGCATTTGTTCAAAGAAGTATCGGATTGCTCGGGAATCATAATTAATTAATAAAATGAGAAAACGATTTGCATTTACTGCAGTGGCGGTCCTTCTGATTGCATGTTCGGTTGCTCAGGCACAGGTTTTATCCTACGGTGCAAAATTGGGCATGGGGTTTCCTGGATTCATTAATGAGGAGATTGCCAGTCAGCGAATTACATTAACCACGGGACTGGTGGGCAGCCTAAAGATCATCGATGGTATTCAACTCATGACTGAGCTCGGTTATCAGCGTAAGGGAAACAAATTTACCAACCAGGCTTGGGATGCAAAAGGAACAGTGATTGCTGATTCCACCTACCTGGTAAAAACCAATCTTGATTATGTTAATATTCCTCTATATCTAAGGTTTAACCTTGGGCGTTCCAGTAAATTCTATGTTCAGGTTGGAGGCTATTACGGGTATCTGGTACACGCTAATTTCACCGGGCTGCGGTTAGGCGAAATGGTAAAAAAGGTACCGATCAGAGATGGCCTATACCTTCACGATTTCGGAATTATTGCAGGTGGAGGTATAGAAACCCCTATTCGTCAGGGACTTGGTGTGGTCTTGGATATAAAATATCAATATGGGCTGAAAGATCTCAAAAAAAATCCCCTCATTATCGGGGATTCCAATCCTTTAAAAAACAAGGGATTGTGTATGAGCATGGGGTTTTATGTTGATATAGATTAGTGGCAGTAAGCAGTAAGCAGTTAGGATAAAATTCAAAACTCAGAATTCTAATCTCTTTCTTCTCGTTTCTTAACGTCCTTAACGCCCTCACGTCCTCACGTCCTTAACGTCCTTAACGATCTAATAGTAGCCGGGCTTCATTTCGCAGAAATTCCAGGGCTGCCTGCGTAGGCGAACTATCGGCGTCCATCTGAATTTCGATAATTTTCTTGCTCAGGTCGAGTGCCGGTCCATCCGGATTAACTTGCATAGCAGCTCTGTTGACTATGTTCAGAGTTCCTTCTTTGGCATTTCTGACCACATTCCAGGCATCACCCGAAATATAGATCTGCTGCGAGAGATTATGCTCATACTCGGCCCGTATAGCTGCCAGTAAATGCTGGTGGAAATCCCTCGCTGTGAACTCCTCGCTTTGTTCTCTTACAACCAGCGAATCGACGGTGATCCGTTCCAGAAACAGTGACAGTCTTTCATAAGCCTGCAATCTCATGGGCAAAGTCTTTTTCCGGTCCTGGAGAAGAAGGTCGCGTTCACGATCGCGGACAAACGACTTGAAGTAGTTCCTGACCATCACGGTTACTGTTAAGAAAACAACAATGGACGGAATGGTGTATTTCAGGATTTCGAGAATATCTTTCATGGCTTTATGATTAAGATGAATTTCAATTGTTGCAGTTTTACAGCCTCAAAGGTAAAAATTGTAACTTTAGCCTTTTCATTTTTTAAAGCCACTTATAATGAATGTTGATCAGATTTCGAAACGATTGCAGGTATTGGCAGTATCGGAAACTCTGGCCATGGCCCAAAAAAGCAGGGAGCTCAGGAGTCAGGGAATTGATATGATCGATTTAAGTTTGGGTGAGCCGGATTTCAATACCCCGGAGCATATTAAACAAGCTGGTATTGAGGCTATTCGACAAAATTTTACACACTATCCGCCTGTGCCGGGATATCTTGATCTGCGCCAGGCTATAGTAACCAAGATGCAGCGCGACAGTGGTCTGGATTTTACCCCTGATCAGGTCGTTGTATCCAATGGCGCCAAGCAATCTATCGGCAATGTGCTGCTGAGCACTGTTGACCCTGGTGATGAGGTAATTATGCCGGCTCCATACTGGGTTTCTTATCCGGAGATCATAAAAATGGCCGAAGGGAAGGCTGTTGTGGTTAATGCCGGAATTAAACAGAATTTCAAAATCACTGCCGGTCAGCTGGAGGCAGCGATAACCCCGAGAACCAGGGCTTTTTTGTTCAGTTCGCCTTCAAACCCAACAGGTGAAATTTATTCGCGCAGTGAACTTTCCGAACTGGCCGCGGTATTTGAAAAGCACCCGCAAATCCTGATCATCTCAGACGAGATTTATGAATACATTAATTACGATGGCAAGCATGAATCGATTGCCCAGTTTGAACCGATCCGGGATAGGGTGGCAATAATCAATGGTGTTTCAAAAGGTTATGCAATGACCGGCTGGAGGATTGGATACATGGTTGGTCCACTGTGGCTGGCGAAAGCCTGCCAAAAACTTCAGGGACAATATACTTCCGGGGCGAGCACGATTGCGCAGAAAGCTTCTATTGCCGGATTGCTTGGTGATCAGTCGGTTATCAAAACCATGGTGGCTGAATTTAAGAGCAGGCGCGACCTGGTGGTTAAACGTCTTTCGGCCATACCCGGAGTCCGGACCAACAATCCCCCCGGTGCATTTTATGTGCTGCCTGATGTAACTGCTTTTATTGGGAAATCAGATGGCCAGACAGTTATAGCTAACGAAACCGACCTGGTGATGTACTTGCTGAATGAAGCCCATGTAGCACTGGTTTCAGGTTCGGCATTCGGTGCTCCGGGATGCATCCGGATTTCTTATTCCACTTCACAGGAGACTATTAATAAAGCCATTGACCGCATTGCCGGGGCTTTATCCAGGCTAAAATAGTTATATGCCACGGAAGAAACTTTTATTGCAAAGTGGCCTCATTGGAGGGGCTTTAGTCCTTTTGTTGCTGGTTACCGGCGGAAGTGTTTTGTATACCTGGATTTACAGTCCAAGCCTCACCAAACCGGAAAAGGATTCTGTCTATTTTTTTATCAGAACCGGATCGCAGTATCCTCAGGTTTATATGGATTTCAAGAAGTCAGGCTGGTTAAAATATGATCGGGGTTTCGATTGGGTTGCCAAGAGAAAAGAGTACCCGGCAAGCATAAAACCGGGTCGCTATCTGCTGCTTAAAGGGATGTCCAATTCGCAAATAGTGGATATCCTCCGATCTGGCAGGCAGGCTGAGGTGAACCTGGTATTCAATACCACCCGGTATTTCGATCGGCTGGCCGGGGTTATTTCAAAACAAATCGAAGCCGATTCAGCAGCATTAATCAAAGCTTTCCGCGATTCTGCGGTTATTTCTTCCTTCGGATATACACCGGACCAATGGCGGGTGATGTTTATTCCCAATACATACCGTTTTCTCTGGAACACCAATGCAGAGCAATTCCTCGAAAGGATGAACCAGGAGTTTAAAGCGTTCTGGAATCCGGCACGGGAGAGCCGCCTGAAAGAAATAGGTTTGGATAAATTCCAGCTGATGTCATTGGCAGCGATAGTTCAGGAAGAAACATTTAAGCTTGAAGATATGCCCATCGTTGCAGGCGTATATATTAACCGTCTTAAAAAAGGCATCCGATTGCAGGCCGATCCAACGGTTATTTATGCTTTAGGTGATTACTCTATAAAACGGGTCCTTCATAACCACCTAACCATTGATTCCCCGTATAATACTTATAAATATGCAGGTTTGCCCCCGGGGCCTATCAGGATACCTTCCGTTCAGGCTATCGATGCGTGCCTGAACTATCAAAAACATGATTATCTGTATTTCTGCGCCAAAGAGGATTTCAGCGGCTATTCAGTATTTGCCCGGTCGTACAGCGAACATCTGGCAAATGCGAGAAAATATCAGCGGGCCCTTCATAAAAATTAAACTACCCGGACTTCCATTTCGAGTTTTATCCCAAATGACTTTTTAACTGATTCTACTATTCTGTACGCCAGGCTCAGTACCTCATTGGCGGTCGCACCGCCGTAATTGACTAAAACCAGGGCTTGTTTCGGATACACTCCGACCTGTCCTTCACGGAAACCTTTCCATCCGCACTGCTCGATCAGCCACCCGGCAGGTATTTTTACGGTTCCGGGATCATGGTAGAAAGTTGGCATTTCCGGATAATTTTCCTGCAGGAGCCCGGCCTGGCATGCACTGATTACCGGGTTTTTAAAGAAGCTGCCGGCATTACCGATCTCGGCCGGATCGGGCAACTTTGAACGGCGAATCCGGATAACGGCTTCCCTCACCTCCTTGATATCAGGTTGGTAACCTGTTGGAAATTCCTGCTTCAAAGGTTTATAGGTGAGATTGACCCGCGGATCTTTATCTAACAGAAAAATCACCTCCCATACCAGCCATGACCGGTGAGCGGGATCTTTAAACAGGCTGTCGCGATATCCGAAACGACACTCATCACGGGAGAGCGTAAACTGACGGGATGTTGAAAGATCAATAACCCGGACGGACTCCACCCAAATTGCGACTTCAGTGCCGTAAGCACCAATATTCTGGATCGGGGCCGCACCAACTGAACCCGGGATAAGAGAAAGGTTTTCAAGGCCGCCATAGCCGTGACTGACTGTCCACTCCACAAATTCATCCCAATCCAGGCCGGCACCGCATTTTATCAGGACAGAATCCCGTGATACTTCGAGTATGGTAATATCGGTGTTGACTGCATGAATAACCGTTCCAACGTTCGGAACGCTTAACAGGATATTACTGCCGGTGCCAAGCAGAAGCAGGTTGCTTTGATCTATGTTATTGGTATTCAATGCATCTAAAAGCTCTTTTTGATCATCTGTTTCAATAAACAAATGGGCGATGGAGTCCAATCCTAATGAGTTGGATTGTTTCAAAGGATAATTCTGAAGGATCTTTATCATGGTGTAAAGATAAGTTCGTTATAATAAAACCGCTATTTTTCGTTTTATTGTTAGTTTGAATTTCTGGTAAGTATTCTGCAGCAAATGACAGGATACAAAAAACCACGGAGACACAGAGAACATAGAGAGACACAGAGATGATTATTAAAAGATATATAAATGAAATTTCGAACAAGATATTTGGTCGTGCTATTGAGTTAAATATAATTTTGAGAAATTGTCAAAAGGCTAATCTCCGTGAAACTCCGTGTCTCCGTGCCTCTGTGGTGAGTGGTTACAATTCCTATAATCCGACCTTTCATGAATAATCGCGTCATCCTTGCGGTAACCAATGACCTCTCAGGTGATCAGCGTATTCATAAAGTTGCGATGAGCCTGATCAAATTCGGATACCAACCTGTGCTGGTTGGCCGCCGGTTGCCTAATTCCATGCCGGTTTCACAGCCTTATGGATGCCGGAGATTCAGGTTGCTTTTTAACAAAGGTCCATTTTTTTATATCGCCTACAATATCAGGCTATTAAGATATCTTATTTTTGTTAAAGCCGATATCTTTCTGGCCAATGACCTGGATACGCTTCCTGCAGTGTTCCTGGCAGGCCTGATCCGCGGAAAAAAAATCGTTTACGATTCCCATGAATACTTTACAGAGGTGCCCGAGTTGGTCAACCGGGCGCGGGTTAAAAGAATCTGGGAATTCATCGAGGCATTGATTTTCCCGCGGTTAACATCTGTATATACCGTAAATAGTTCTATTGCAAATATTTATGAATTGAAATACGGTACCGCTGTGAGGGTGATCCGCAATGTACCATCCGCTAACCGGCCAGAACCGGTTTCCGGAAGTCTTCCTGCCGGGTTTGGAGACCGTCCGATAATTATTTACCAGGGAGCGGTAAATGTTGGCAGGGGATTGGAGGAAATGATACATGCGCTGCCACAGATGCCGGATTATCATTTGCTCATTGTCGGTGATGGTGATATCAAGGTTCAACTTGAGGATTTAGCGAGGCGCCTTGATCTGTGCAGCAGGGTCTTTTTCACGGGCAAAGTGCCGTTCGACCAGCTTTCGTGGTTTACCAGGCAGGCTGCTTTGGGAATGAGCCTGGAGCAGGATATAGGCCTGAATTATCATTATGCCCTTCCCAACAAACTTTTTGATTACCTGCAGGCAGGAATTCCGGTTATCGCTTCAGATCTGCCGGAGATCAGGCAAATAGTTGAAAAAATAGGATTTGGATTGATAATCAATAGGTTTGATCCGGAATATCTTAGCCAAACGATAATCTCAATCCTTAACAATCCGGAGTTGCTCCAAACATGGCGTGCAAGGGCATTAGCTGCCGCCCCCGATTATACCTGGGAGGCCGAAGAAAAAGAGCTTCTGAATTTTTTTCCGTTGGGTTAGATAACCTGAAATGGACAACCGATGCGGGCAGACTCAGCCTGCCCCTACCAATCATTCAAACGGGCAGGCGCAACCTGCCCCTACATAATATTTGATAGGGCAGGCGCAAGGCCTGCCCCTACATAATGCCGATGCAGGGATAAGAAAATGGGGCTAAAGCCCCAAAATTATCTGTTAATCAATGTTATCCACTGATAAGGGGCACCCTGGCTTATCTCCCTCACGTCCTCACGTCCTTATATTCTCATCACTTTCTCAAAGTCGAAATAATTTTGCGAGGGTTCTACCGGATCCAATCGGCCGCTTTCGCATCTGACGGTCCTGAAGGGGAATTTACGGATCATATTGTAATCGTGGGTTGCCATCAGAATAGCCCGGCCGCTGTGGCTGATACTGATGAGGAGGCGCATCAGCTCTTCGCTGGTATCGGGATCGAGGTTGCCGGTTGGTTCATCAGCCAGCAGAATTTCCGGATCATTCAACAGAGCCCGTGCAATAACCACACGCTGCTGTTCCCCGCCCGACAGCTGGTGAGGGTGCTTATCATCTTTATAATGCAGGTCGACATGGTCGAGAACCTCCGAAACCCTTCTTTTTATGGATTGCCGGTCTTTCCATCCGGTAGCTCCGAGAACAAAGGCCAGGTTTTGATAAACACTGCGGTCGTCGAGCAACTGGAAATCCTGAAAAACCATACCGATTTTCCGGCGAAGTTTCGGTATATCCCTTTGTTTTATGTTTTTAAGATCAAACCCGGCGATATATCCCTGGCCGTCGCGCAAAGGTAATTCTGCATAGAGAGTTTTCAGCAGGCTGGTTTTACCTGTGCCGACTTTACCGATGAGGTAAACGAATTCTCCGGAATTAACCTTGAGTGAGACATTATCCAGAACGAGATTCATTTGTTGAAAAACCGAAGCATGATGGAGGTCGATAACGGATTCCATGTTTGTGGAGATTATATCTTTGCTAAAGTAAAAATAAAACCGGGGAATTATAGTTATTCTTTCTAGACGAAACACCACAAGCTATGAATCGCTATCGACTAGTCCTTGTTCCGATTTTTCTGCTGATCCTGCTCAATGGTTCGGTACATGCTCAGCAATCAGCCATTTACCGAGATCAGGATGCCGACCTGAAAGAAGGGTTGGAATTATTTCATAAAGCCCAGTTTGGAGCAGCACAACTCAGGTTCACCGAATACCTCCGGCGGACGGAGGGTCAGGAAGCCACCTCCCGTGCAGATGCAGCCTTTTACCAGGCGATGTGTGCCATTCAGCTGGATCATGATAACGGAGAATCTTTGGTGGAGAATTTTCTGGAAAAGTATCCCGAGAGCTCAAAAGCAAACCTTGCCCGCTTTGAAATGGGCAAAGTATTGTTCGTAAATAAGAAATTTAAGCGGGCCTCAGGCTGGTTGCAGCAAGTAAAAATTCAAAAACTTGGAACAGAATATCATACTGAATATCAATTCTATTCAGCGTATTGTTTTTTTGTTGATAAGGCCTATAAAAAAGCACAGCCTCTGTTTGAACAGGTTATGAATACGGACGGTGATTTCAGGGAGGCCGCCACCTACTATTATTATTACACCGTTTATCAGGACAAAAACTATGACAAAGCACTGAAGGGTTTTCTTGGCCTCCAAACCAGCAAAGAGTTTGGCAACTCATCCCGCTTTTATGTTGCCCAGATTTATTATGCTCAAGAAAAATTTGACGAGGTAATTGCACTTGCATCGCAGCTGATCCGGAATGCAAAACCCGATCAACAGAATGAAATGGCCAGAATAATAGGTGATTCCTATTTCAGGCTTAACCGGTTTACTGAAGCGATTCCATATCTGGAGCAATATCGCAAGGGCACTAAAACCATGTCCCGGGATGAACATTACGCGTTGGGATATGCCTATTACATGAATCATCAAAATCCGGAAGCCGTTAAGGAACTTGAACTGATCAGCGATGCAAATGATCTGTTGACGCAATCTTCAAACCACCTGCTTGGTGGAATACTGGTGAACCTGAATGACAAACTGAAAGCAAGGTCAGCATTTCGAAAGGCAGCTTCCTTAACTCTTGATAAAACCCTTCAGGAGGAGGCATTGCTCAATTATGCCAAATTAAATTTTGATTTATCTATCTCCGGAGAAACCCTTCGTGCATTTGAAGAATTTCTGAGCACTTTTCCGGATTCCAAATATCAGGATGAGGTATATGATTATATGGTTAAGGTATTTATGAATACCCGCAATTACCAAGAGGCACTGGTTGCGTTGGATAAAATAAAAAATAAGAATCCCGAAGTAAAGAAAGCTTATCAGCGGATAGCCTATTACCGTGCGCTCGAACTTTTTAATAATCTTAAATATCGGGAAGCCATCGATTTGTTTGACCGGTCACTGGAGTACGGAAATTATGATGATCATATCCGCGCTCTTTGCTTTTACTGGCAAGGGGAGGCATGGTATAATATCAAAGCCTATGACAAAGCAGCTGAAAGTTACGATCGGTTTTTGAATTGTCCCGGAGCTAACAGGATGCCTGAATATCAGTTGGCCCAATATGGTATGGGATACTCCTATTTTAACCAGAAAAATTATACCGAATCAGCTAATTGGTTCCGCCGTTTTACGGGAAGCGCTAAAAAGCAGGATAAACTGATGGCCGATGCCTATAACCGGATCGGTGATTGTTACTTCATGGGCCGGACTTACTGGCAGGCTATTGAATATTACGACAAAGCAGTTGGCCTGCGCACTGAGGACGCCGGATATGCTATCTTCCAAAAAGGATTCTCACTCGGGTTAGTGCAAAAATCCGCACAGAAAATCGAAGTGTTGAACAAGCTGCTTAAAGACTACCCGAAATCTCCTTATACAGATGATGCCCTGTATGAGATCGGGCGTTCATACATCGATCTCAATCAGCCATTGGACGCCACACAGACCTTTAAGGACCTGATTAACAAATATCCGAACAGCTCCTATGTGAGAAAATCCTATGTACAGCTGGGGTTAATCTATTTCAATTCCAACCGGAATGAAGAAGCCATGGCCATGTATAAGAAAGTGGTATCCACCTGGCCCGATACACAGGAATCGGTAGATGCACTCAATGGGTTAAAGAATATATATGTTGATAACAATCAGGTAGATGAATATCTGACATACGTACAATCTACCGGAAGAACTACCGATATATCATTGTCGCAGCAAGATAGCCTTATCTACCAGGCAGCTGAGAATTTATATATGCAGGGAAACTGCGAAAAGGCCATGAAGAATCTTGAGCAGTATATCGCACGTTTTCCGCAGGGACAATTTGTTCTGAATGCCCATTATTATATCGGAGATTGCACCTATCGTGCAAACGAGCTCGACAAGGCCCTTAGTTCCTATTCCTTTATTTTGGCCAGGGGAAGGAATGAGTTTTCTGAAGTGGCCCTGGCCCGAACCGGTGAAATCAGTTACCAGCAGTCCAACTTCGATCGGGCCCTGGTGTTGTATCAGCAATTGCTGCAGCAGGCAGAGGTTCCTGCAAATATTCTGGATGCCCGGATTGGAATTATGCGATGTTCCTTTAAGCAAAAAGATTACGCAACGGTAATCCAATCGGCAAAGAATGTACTTTCAACCGATAAGGTGCCGGAAGAGATTGTCCGCGAGGCATCTTACAAGCTGGGAAAGGCATATCTGGAAACCGGTGATCAGGAAAAAGCGCTGGATGTCCTTTCGGTGGTTGCCAGGGATGTTAAGAATGTAGAAGGAGCGGAATCGAAATATCTCATTGCCGATATTATGTTCAAGAAGGGACAGGTAGATCAGGCCGAGAAAGAGATATTGGAATTTCTGGACCAGAATACCACCCATCAGTATTGGCTGGCCAAGGGCTATATCCTTTGGTCGGAGATCTATCTTAAACGCGGTGATCTGTTCCAGGCTAAAGCTACCCTGCAGATTCTGAAGGAGAATTACACCCGGCAGGATGATGGTATTATGACGATTGTAGATGAGAAACTCAAATGGATTGACACCCAAAACCAAGAAAAATAGTAACCATGACACGAATGAATATTGGATTATATGGGTATTGTAAATATTGTTTTACCCTCCTTTTGCTGGTTTCTCAATTGCCAGGTTTGAAAGCCCAGGAGGGTATGAATAAGGAAGTTAATGTGGTCAGGCCCTATAGCCCAACCATTGGCGATGCCTTTAAAACGCGGTTTATTCCAAGGTTGGATGATTCGGTTCAGGTACCAACCCATTTTGATTATTTCATCCAGGCCGCCAGAATTAATCCTTTGTTGCGGCTAAAAGACCTGGATGCTAATGATTACCGGCCTTTACCACCCGATGACCTGAAACCTTCGCAAATCACTCTGGGTTTTGGAAACTATTGGACTCCGATGGGAAAACTATCCCTGAATACTCTCCGGAATCAAAAAATGAGTCTGGGTGTGGATGCCAGCCACCAGTCCTCGCAAGGATTTGTGAAGATGGCCGATGAGCGGAAAATCTATGCCGGCTATGGTGATAGCAAGGTTCGGCTTTACGGGCAGAGGTTTCTTCCAAAGTCGACATTTGCTTCGGATGTCTATTTCTCGGAAGATCATCATTACCTCTATGGCTACAGTACTGATTCACTGAAGAACGGAACGCCGGTAACCCCGATGAATTTTAGGCTAACCCAGAAGGATTCAGTTCCTTTTCAGCGGTTTATCATCCTGGGAACCAAGATGGGATTGCGCTCGAATCAAAAAAGTAATAATGGATGGCAATACAGGGTTGATGGCGGTTATGATTTTCTCCTGGATGACCGGCAAGAGATGGAGCATGAAGGCAAACTGGATGTCTCGTTATCCAAAGAATTTGAAAAAATCTCTTTGGGCGGAGAAATCGGTGGTGATTATGTATACCGGACCCATCAGCCCAACACTCTGAGTTATGCCATTGCCCACCTCGATCCCTGGATCGGGTTTAACTGGAAATTCGTCAAACTGTTAGCAGGACCAAAAGTAGCGATGGACCGGAATGCGGAGAAGTTTCTGTTTTATCCCCGGATGAACGTTGAAATCAATATTACCAATTTGCTGGTTCCTTATTTCGGATTAAACGGGTATTATGAAAACCACACCTATCGGTCGATAACCCGGGAGAATCCATATATAGTTGACAATCCCGAGATCAAGCCTACCAACCACCGGTTTATTGCTTACGGAGGGTTGAGGGGGCGTATCGCTCCTGCAGTGGCCTTTAACCTGTCCGTTTCTTGGGAAGACGCCCGGAACTTGTTCTTTTATGTGCCGGATGAAACCTCTCCTTTAAAAAATAAGTTCCTTGCTGTTTATGATAATGGGAGTATTCTGAAGTCAGGCGGTGAAATTTCCCTGCGGCAAAGCGATAACCTGTCTTTTATCCTGAAAGGGAACTATTACCAGTATAAACTGGATTCTTTACCTGCACCATGGCATAAACCCGGATGGGATCTGAACTTTACTACCAGGTATGCCTGGAAGAAAAAACTGGTGATTAAAGCCGATTTGTTCCTATTTGGAAAATACAGCGTTCCTGAACCGGATCCATTAATCGGTAAGGTTAAGGAGCTGAATGGGCTTGTTGATGTGAACCTGACAGCCGATTATCGTATTACCTCATGGATGGCGGCCTTTGCGCAGGTCAACAACCTTATTTCAGACAAGTATTTTATCTGGCAGAATTATCCTATGCAAAGGATAAATATTATTGCTGGATTGTCCTGGATTTTTTGAGATAAAATTCCACCTTTTTGCTATCTTTGTCTGATTTTTCCAGAGCAATAGTTTTTGTATATAAATATCACAATATGAGCGATTTACCTATCAAGTCAAACGGTAATGATTATTCAGCGGACAGTATTCAGGTTTTAGAAGGTTTAGAGGCAGTGCGGAAGCGTCCTGCAATGTATATAGGGGATATATACGAGCGCGGATTGCACCATTTGGTTTATGAGGTGGTAGATAATTCCATCGATGAAGCACTGGCGGGGTATTGCAAGAACATCAACCTGATCATTCATCCGGATAACAGCATTACGGTTATCGATGATGGGAGGGGTATTCCGGTTGACCTTCACGAAAAGGAAAATAAGTCGGCACTGGAAGTGGTCATGACGGTTTTGCATGCCGGCGGTAAATTCAATAAGGAGAGTTATAAGGTTTCGGGAGGGCTCCATGGAGTAGGCGTATCCTGTGTTAATGCACTTTCGATGCTCTTAACAGCAGAAATTCACAGAGATGGGAAAATATATCAGCAGACATATAAAAAAGGAATACCGCAGGTACCGGTAACGGTGATTGGTACCTCTGAAAAGAATGGAACAACTATTCATTTCCTTCCGGATCCGGAGATTTTTAAAACAACTGAATATAAGGCGGAAATACTGGCTGAGCGTTTGCGCGAATTATCCTTTCTGAATAAGAGGATCCGCCTGACCATGACGGATGAGCGTATTATCCAGGATGATGGAAGTTTTCTTCATGAGGAGTTTTACTCCACAGAAGGTCTGAAGGAATTTGTTGCCTACGTGGATGAAGGCCGTGAAAAACTGATCGATAAGGTTATCTGTATTGAAACAGAGAAAGGTGATATCCCGGTTGAGATTGCCATGCAATACAACACCACCTTTAATGAACATGTCCACTCCTATGTCAATAATATCAACACTATAGAAGGCGGTACCCATCTTCTGGGATTCCGCAGAGGTTTAACCAGGACACTCAAGCGTTATGCCGATGATTCGGGGATGCTGAGCAAATTGAAGTTTGATATCAATGGAGATGATTTCAGGGAAGGCCTCACCGCCATTCTTTCGGTAAAAGTCCAGGAACCCCAGTTCGAGGGGCAAACTAAAACCAAGCTGGGCAACAGCGAGGTGAGTCTGGCTGTTGATCAGGCAATCAGTGAGATGCTGAAAAATTACCTGGAAGAAAATCCGAAAGAGGCCCGTGCAATTGTCAATAAGGTAATTCTTGCTGCTACGGCCCGTCATGCTGCAAGAAAAGCCCGCGAACTGGTTCAGCGTAAAAATGTATTAATCGGATCGGGATTGCCGGGAAAACTGGCCGACTGTTCCAATAATGATCCATCAACCTGCGAACTTTATCTCGTTGAGGGAGATTCTGCAGGTGGTACGGCCAAACAAGGCCGCGACCGCCAGTTTCAGGCCATATTGCCTTTGAGGGGTAAGATTCTCAATGTGGAGAAGGCTATGCAGCATAGAATCTATGAAAACGAAGAGATCAAGAATATTTTTACTGCTCTGGGCATCAGCATAGGTACTGATGAAGACAGCAAGGAAGTCAACCTTCAGGGCCTCAGGTATCACAAAATAATCATCATGACGGATGCCGATGTCGATGGAAGTCATATTACCACGCTGATCCTGACCTTCTTCTTCAGATATCTTCACTCATTGATCGAACAAGGACATGTATACATCGCCACACCGCCGCTTTTCCTGGTGAAAAAAGGGAAAACGGAGCGTTACTGCTGGACGGATGCCGAACGTGAAGCATTGACCCTTGAGTTGGGTGGCGGCAAAGAGGGGGGAGTTCATGTCCAACGCTACAAAGGTTTGGGAGAGATGAACGCCGAACAGCTCTGGTCGACCACCATGAATCCGGAATTCCGCACCTTGCGTCAGGTGACCATCGATAATGCCGCTTCGGCCGACCGTACCTTCTCGATGCTTATGGGGGATGAAGTTGCTCCGCGCCGGGAGTTCATAGAGAAGAATGCCAAGTATGCGAAGATTGATGCTTAACTACTCACCACAGAGGCACAGAGGCACAGAGAACACGGAGTTTCACGGAGATTTTGACTAATCATCTCTGTGTTTCTCTATGTTCTCCGTGTCTCCGTGGTTTTTTTATCTGGTAACACAATTGTCCCTTCATAAACCTTCATTGCCGGTCCCTCAAGCCACACATCAGTAAACCTGTTTTTGCCATGGCGGTTGAAAGATACTTTCAATCTGCCACCCAGGGCTACACAATCATATTCTGAGAACCCGGAATTAAAGGTCCATTCGGCAGCAACTGCTGCAGCAACATTTCCGGTTCCACAAGCGAGGGTTTCGCCTTCTACGCCGCGCTCATAGGTGCGGACATATAAAGTCTGACCGACAACTTTTACAAAATTGACATTGGTGCCGGCGGGTGAAAATTGATCAAGGTTCCGAAGGGTTCTGCCGGCTGTTTCTACATTAACTGACTCAAGATCATTGACGAAAACCACCAAATGAGGAACTCCGGTATTTAGAAAGGTGGCGTTTCCGATAGCTAAAGGCTCCAGGATCGGGATTTTAACCAGTTCAATACCCTTAATTTCCGTCATCCTCAGCCTGATCCAATCCTCCCGGGCTACCTCGGCATCATGGGGACCATCTGTGGTGAGAAATGTGGTTTTTTTGCTGAATATCCCCGATTGTGAGGCCATCGCAGCAATGCACCGCCCACCGTTTCCGCACATTTCGGCAGGATAGCCATCGGAATTATAGAAGATCATTTCAAAATCAAAATCTTTTGATGGACCGATCAGCATGAGTCCATCGGCTCCTATGCCAAAATGACGGTCGCATAACCTGCTGATCAGATCGGCATTAAGTGCAACAAACTGGTTGTCCCGATTATCTATTATGATAAAATCATTACCTGCTCCCTGCCATTTCTGGAAACGTATAGTGCTCATATTGTTAACATCTGTTAAGGAAATCAGCCAATACAATTAAGTTTTGTTAAACTTCTGCCTCCCTGTGCAACTCTTCGCCATATTTGAACGTTTTAAACCTCGAAAGGCATGCTTTTTGAAAACTTGGTAAAGTGAATAAAATTTAGTCGACAATACAAAATTGTTCAAATTATGAACTCGAAAAGAATCTTTGGAACACTGCTGATAGCAATAGTTGGCAGTTTGATCGGAATAGCGATCTATTCCCGGTTTGATCATTCAAAAACGGTCATTGTGCAAAAGGGAGAGCAAACCCCTGTTCAGTATACAGGCTTGCCTGCCTCCACTTTTGCTGCCCCTGACTTCAGGCTGGCGGCTAAGAAATCAGTACATGCAGTCGTTCACGTGAAAACAGTGAGCCAGGTTAAGCAATACGGATATGATAATATTCAGGATTGGTTCTTCGGCAATCCACGGTCAATGAACCGCGAGATGACCGGTTTCGGTTCAGGTGTCATAATTGATGCTGAGGGACATATCGTTACCAATAATCATGTAATCGAAGGATCCAACAGCATCGAAGTTACCCTGAATGATGGCCGGGTATTAAAAGCATCGATCGTGGGACGCGATCCTCAGACCGATGTAGCTGTCATCAAGATAAAAGCCGATAATCTCCAATTCCTCACTTTCGGCAATTCGAATGAGCTCGAGGTAGGTGACTGGGTTTTGGCGGTAGGAAATCCATTTAATCTTTCATCTACTGTAACAGCGGGGATTGTCAGTGCTAAGGGCCGTTATGTCGGCATAATCGGGAACGGCTCGAATAATCCGTTTGAAAGACAAAATTCCAACCAGGTTCGAACCGGGATTGAATCCTTTATTCAGACTGATGCTGCTGTAAATCTGGGTAACAGCGGGGGTGCCTTGGTTAACCTCCAGGGTGAACTGATTGGTATAAATACTGCCATTGCTTCTCAAACCGGATACTATTCAGGCTACTCTTTTGCCATTCCAGTTACCATTGCGCGCAAGGTGGTCAGCGATATTATTGAGTTTGGTGAAGTTCAGCGGGTGGTAATCGGTATCCAGGGCGGATCGGTTACACCGGAATTAGTTGACCGGGAGAATCTTAAGGTTAATAAAGGAGTTTATGTAACTGATCTTACCCAGGATGGCGGGGCCCTTAAGGCCGGTTTGAAATCAGGGGATGTTATCATTGGGTTGGATGGTGCAAAAGTAAACTCTATGGGCGACCTGCAGGAGCAGATTACTCCGCACCGTCCGGGAGATAGAGTAGTGGTAACGGTTAACCGTAAAGGTGATGAGAAAGAATTTAATGTTACCCTGAAAACTCAATCGGGCGATACCAAAACGGTTGGTTCTTCGGAATTCTGGGCTTACCTGGGAGCGGACCTGGAAAAAGTGAGCGATAAGGATCTTGAAAAGTTAAACATCGATGGGGGAGTTCGCGTAACCAAAATCCACGATGGCAAATTTAAAGATGCCGGTATTCCCGAAGGGTTCGTGATCACCAATATTAACCGTGCTGAGGTTCAGGATGTACAGGATGTAAGATCTTATATCGAACGGATCACGGGTGGTGTTTTTATCGAAGGGATCGGCCCTGACGGCAAGAATGATTACTATTTTAGAAAATAGAACAGCAAAAATCCAGACAGGGGCTGCCGGAATTTTGCCTGCAGCTCTTGTTTTTATGGGTACAATTGCAGGTTTGAAACCTTTTTGGATATTAGACGTTAAAGGGCTAACTTTGCGCACATTTTTTTTCCAGAAAATCATTCTATGAGGCAGTTAAAAATCACTAAGTCCATTACCAATCGTGAGAGTGCATCGCTTGATAAATATCTGCAGGAAATTGGTAAGGAAGAGCTCATTACGGTTGAAGAAGAAGTTGAATTGGCACAACGGATCAAGAAGGGTGACCAGAAAGCGTTAGAAAAACTCACCAAAGCCAACCTCCGGTTTGTTGTATCAGTGGCCAAGCAATATCAGAATCAGGGATTAAGTTTACCTGATCTTATCAACGAAGGGAATCTTGGATTAATTAAAGCTGCTGAAAAGTTCGATGAAACCCGCGGATTTAAATTCATCTCCTATGCTGTATGGTGGATTCGCCAATCCATCCTTCAGGCTCTTGCAGAGCAATCACGTATCGTTCGGCTTCCGCTTAACCAGGTTGGATCACTCAATAAAATCAACAAAGCTTACTCCCGTTTCGAACAGGAAAATGAAAGAAAGCCGTCGGCCGAAGAACTTTCGGTGGTACTGGATCTTCCGGCTGAGAAGATTTCTGATACACTCAGGGTTTCAGGCCGGCATATTTCGGTTGATGCTCCATTTGTCGAAGGTGAGGCTAATTCCCTGCTTGATGTCCTGATCAACGATGATTCGCCGAATGCCGACCATGCTCTTATTAATGAATCACTCAGCCGGGAAATCGATCGTGCCCTGGCAACCCTTACGGAACGTGAACAGGATATAATAAAGCTTTTCTTTGGAATAGGTTGTTCAGAAATGACACTGGAGGAAATCGGGGAAAAATTCGGACTTACCCGTGAGCGCGTCCGTCAGATCAAAGAAAAAGCTATCCGCCGGTTAAGGCATACTTCGCGGAGTAAGTTGCTGAAGACTTATTTAGGATAAGAAACTTCCTTCTCTTACGCTCCCTTGATCTTCCGTTCTATCGCGTACATCTCGTCGCGTAACCGTGCGGCTTCGATAAAGTCGAGATCTGCTGCAGCCTTTTTCATCATTGCTTTGGTTTGGCTCAGGAGGGATTCCAGTGCGGATTTATCCATATACCTGATTACGGGATCAGCAGCGATATCCGGTTTTTCTCTTTCAAAGTAAGCTTTTTTGCCTGGTTTGCCCTTCAGTTCGGCAATGCCCGACCGCTGAGCCTTGATTATCTGCTGCGGGGTAATGTCGTTAATCTCGTTGTATTTCAGCTGCTTTTCCCGGCGGCGGTTTGTCTCATCAATGGCCCGCTTCATGCTTCGCGTAATCCGGTCGGCATACATAATTACCAACCCGTTCAGATTTCGTGCCGCACGTCCTGCAGTCTGGGTCAGACTAACCTCCGAACGCAGAAAACCTTCCTTGTCGGCATCGAGTATGGCTACCAACGATACCTCCGGCAGGTCCAATCCTTCGCGCAATAAATTAACACCTATCAACACATCAAATTGACCGCTTCGCAACCCGGCTATGATTTCCACACGCTCAAGCGTTTCTACATCGCTATGGATATACTGGCAATTGATGTTGATCTTACTCAGGTATTTGGTCAGTTCTTCAGCCATTCTCTTCGTAAGGGTGGTGACTAAAACCCTTTCATTCAGTTTAATACGTAAACGGATTTCGCCAAGCAGGTTGTCAATCTGGTTTCCTGATGGCCTCACCTCAATAATTGGATCCGGCAGCCCGGTTGGGCGGATAACCTGTTCCACCACAATTCCTTCTGATTGCTCCAATTCATAGGGTGCAGGTGTAGCCGACATAAAGATCGTCTGCATGGTAAGTGTTTCCCATTCATCGAATTTCAGAGGACGATTATCCATTGCTGCCGGCAACCGAAACCCGTATTCCACCAGATTTTTCTTCCGGGAACGGTCACCGCCATACATTGCACGGATTTGAGGAATGGTTACGTGGCTCTCATCGACAACCATCAGAAAATCATTAGGAAAATAGTCGAGCAGGCAAAATGGACGTGTACCCGGAGCACGGCCATCAAAATACCGCGAGTAATTTTCAATACCTGAGCAGTGTCCCAATTCGCGGATCATCTCCAGATCAAAAGTAGTTCTCTCCTCCAATCGTTTGGCTTCCAGATGTTTGCCGATTTCATGAAAATAGGCCGTCTGAAGGACCATATCATCCTGGATCTGGTGAATGGCAGTTTTAATCCTCTCTTTAGTTGTCACAAAGATGGTCGCCGGGTAGATGGTCAGAGCATCAGGTTTATCTTTGGAGTATCCTGATATCGGGTCAATAATCTCTAAACTTTCAATTTCATCACCCCAGAAAACCACCCGGTAGGCTACATCGCCGTAAGCTATGTGGATGTCGACGGTATCTCCCCGGACCCTGAAATTCCCATGACTGAACTCAACCTCATTCCGGCTGTATAAACTATCCACCAGCATTCTCAGGAATTTGTTTCGTGAAAGGGTCTGGCCTTTTTGAATCGTGATGGTATTCTTGTGAAAATCATCCGGATTTCCGATTCCATAGATGCAACTGACTGAAGCTACAACAATTACATCTCTTCTGCCTGATAACAGGGAAGAGGTGGCACTCAGCCGGAGCTTTTCGATTTCATCGTTTATAGCCAGATCTTTCTCAATGTAGGTGTCGCTGATCGGCAGGTAAGCTTCCGGCTGATAATAATCATAATAGGAGATGAAAAATTCAACGGCATTCTCCGGGAAGAAAGCCTTAAACTCGCTATAAAGCTGCGCAGCCAATGTTTTATTATGGCTCAATACCAGGGTAGGGCGTTGAATCTGCTGAATTACATTGGCAATCGTGAAGGTTTTTCCTGAACCGGTAACGCCAAGCAAGGTTTGATACGGGATTGAACTATTGACACCTTCAACCAGCTGACGGATTGCTTCAGGCTGATCACCGGTGGGAACAAATTCGGAGGTTAGGGAGAAATCCATTGGATCGGTTAATGGTTAATGGTTAATGGTTACATGCATAATATTAGCCGGCGGGCGTTCGTGAGCCAGTTCGTTGGCCATCGTTAAACGGGTATTTTTATCGAAACGCGGCATAGGGCGAAGATAAAAATAAAGCTACAGCATGGAACATTGTCCCTGTCAGTTCTCAGGGATTGAGCATTATGTGTAAAAAACTTTAATCCAATAATTTAACTTTGATATGGTTATTAATTAAAAAAGCATGATCTTTGTTTATCAATTTTTAATAACTCTTTTTCCCTTTACTATGAACATTTTTGTTGCAAAGTTAAGCTCTGACACACAAGGTGAAGACCTTCAAGGGCTTTTCGAAACTTACGGCCGCGTTGATTCGGCTAAAGTGATCATTGATCGCGATACCAACCAGTCAAAAGGATTTGGTTTCGTGGAGATGCCTGACGATCGTGAAGCTCAAGCTGCTATAGATGAGCTGAATGAGACTGATTTCAAAGGTAGCCGGATCGTTGTTAAGAAGGCTCGTCCGCGCACAGAAGGACCCGCCGAGGGACCGAGGAGACCGAATCCCCGATTCAACCGATAAGGCATTAACGAAAAGGCGGGCAACCGCCTTTTTTTTATTTCCGGCCGGGCATTGATTGCCGGAGTCAGAAGAGGCCGGTGACGAAGTAGCCTAACCTGGCAACGATCCAGGCAAGAAGGGTCATGTAGCCTATCATCAATGCCGACCATTTCCATTTGCCCGATTCCCGGCGGATTGCGGCAAGTACCGCGATACACGGAACATAGATCAGGACAAACAGCATAAATGCCAGTCCGGCCCGAAGGGAAAATACATTTTGACCTTTCAACCGGCCTTCGGTATGTTTCGATTTCATCATTCGGTCCTGCATGGATGAGTTAGGATCACCGTCCTGATATAAAACGCCAATCGTGCTTACAACCACCTCTTTAGCGGCGATTCCGGATAGAACGGCAACCGACATTTTCCAGTCGAAGCCAAGCGGAGCCAGCACAGGTTGAACAGTACGGCCAATATGTCCGATCGCGGAACCTTCCAACTGCAGGGTTTTATTTTCCGAGGTTCTCGGAAAATAGCCCAAAGCCCATATGATCATGGATGCTATCAGTATGACTCCGCCCATCTTCATTAAGTATAGGCGGCTTCTGAACCACATGTGCTTTAGGATGGCATTCGTTCGGGGACTCCGGTAAGGCGGTAATTCCATTACAAATGGTGCCTCCTGATGACGAAACAGTGTGTTCCTGAAAATCAAAGTCATCAATATGGATAATAAGATCCCGACCAGGTACAGCCCGAAAATCACATTGGCGGCCTGTCCCGGGAAAATCACCCCGGCAATCAGAATGTATACCGGTAAGCGGGCACTGCATGACATCAATGGAATAATCAGCATCGTCATGAGCCGGTCGCCCCGGTTTTCAATGGTCCGGGTTGCCATAATTGCCGGAACATTGCATCCGAAACCCATGATGAGCGGAATAAAGGATTTCCCATGCAAGCCGATCAGATGCATCAGTTTATCCATAATAAACGCTACCCTGGCCATATAGCCGGTATCTTCCATAAATGAAATGAAAAAGAAGAGAATCAGAATGTTAGGAAGAAATATGACTACTCCTCCAACACCGCCAATTATGCCGTCGATCAGAAAATCTTTCAAAATTCCTGTCGGAAGAACCAGGTGAAGCCATCCCGACAAAGCCTGAACACCAGCTTCAATTCCCTGAACCGGATATTTTCCGAGGTTAAAGGTCGATTGAAACATGATCCACAGAAACAGCAGGAAAATGGGAAAACCTAACCACTTATGCGTTAGGATACTATCAATTCTGGATGTAGGGGTTCTCTGGTCTTCCGGGATCACTTTCTTTTTCAGGGTTTCACGCAAAGCACCTGAAATAAACCCATATCTTGAATCAATAAGAAGGCTTTCAACATCCTGCTTGTAAAAGCTTTCAATGCGGGCGATTTCCTTATCTGCCAATTGTGTGAGTTCCTTTGTTGCCGTTATCCCGTTTACCGATTTCAGGATCTCCGGATTGCGCTCCAACAACTTTATCGCCAGGAACCGGCTCGAAAAGCGGTCGGAAAAATCAGGTGAATCCCATATTTTATTCTGGATTTTTTTTATGCTGATCTCTATCTCAGGATCATACGGAATGTGAATATGGCGTGTAATTCTATCCCTTCCTTCCATAACCTCAATTACTTTCCGGAACAATTGATCAATACCGGTTCCTTTGATACCGACAGTTGGAACCACGGGGATTCCCAGCATTTTACCGAGGAGTTCATGATTTAGTATATCGCCTCTTTGCTCAAGTTCGTCATACATGTTGAGCGCGATCACAACCGGAATATCCATATCGATCAATTGCGTGGTCAGATAAAGGTTGCGCTCGATGTTTGAAGCATCAACGACATTTATGGCCACATCCGGATGTTCGAGTAAAAGTTGATCACGGACAAATAGTTCATCAGGACTGTAAGTACTGAGGGAATAGGTGCCCGGAAGGTCTGTCAGCTGGAAGTTTTGATTATCAAACTGGATTTCAGCTATTTTGGAGTCCACTGTCACTCCGGCGTAATTCCCGGTATGCTCCCGTGAGTTACTGGCCAGGTTGAAAATCGATGTTTTGCCGCAATTGGGGTTGCCCACCAAGGCAACTTCGATCAGGCGTGGGAGGGGCGTTTCCTGTAATGACCCGGAAGCACCTGTCATCCCCGCGAAAGCGGGGACCCCTTCGCTAACCACGTCACTCAAAGCGGGGACCCCTACGCTCAATGCACTGTGGTCCTTAACACTCGCGCCTGCCTCAGTGTAGCGTGAAGGGGCCCCGGCCTTCGCCGGGGTGACAAGTGCTCCTGCCGGCAAGATCTCAATCAGTTCGGCTTCGGAGCGCCGTAAGGAAACATTATAGCCAAGTATCAGATATTCAATGGGATCTTGAAGGGGAGCAGATTTAATCACCGTGACTTCCTTGCCATGAATGAAACCCATATCCATGATCCGCCTGCGGAACACACCACGGCCTTTCACCTTGGTGATCATGCCTTTCTGACCTGTTTGAAGTTCCGCTAATGTCATAACCAATTGCAAAGATACCTTTTTTACTATTTAGAATGATTCTAAGGTATGATAAAATCCGAAGCATTATCTTCGTGACTCAAAAAAGGAAATGAGACTAAGTACAGCGTCAAGGGGTCCCCGCCTTCGCGGGGATGACAAGGGTGGACTCAGTGCAGCGTCACGGGGTCCCCGCCTTCGCGGGGATGACAATTGCATTGTGCTGATTTCAGTACTTGTTATTCTGGTTCTTGCAGGGTGTCAGGGGAGGCAGCAGCCGGCGGTGGATATTTCGAAAGCTTTCCGAAATCCGGATACCTCTTTGCTGTCGGTTACCTATGCAAAAGGTTTCCGGTTTGAAAGGAATGAGGCAGGAACCATCCTGATAATATCTGATCCCATTAATGCAGGGAAAGGAATAGCCCGTTACCGGATTGTTCAATCCAGATACGGAGTTAAACCAAAGGAGGGTTATACTGATATCGTTGTCCCGGTTAAGAGTCTGGCTGCATCTTCCACCACTCATGCCGGATTCCTGTCGGCCATCGGTGCAGCTGATCAACTTATCGGCTGCAACAATCCGGAAAGATTATACGACACCTTGTTGTTCAACCGGTTTCTGAAAGGTGATCTGGTGCGCATGGGGCGCGATCTGGAGTATAACCTGGAATACCTTATTGCCAGTAAACCCGATCTGGTTTTGCAAACGGGCATCGACGGGCAGTTTTACCCCGATACAAGGTTGACCGGGATGGGCATTCCGGTGATGTTTGTGCTGGAATGGATGGAATCGACCCCTCTTGGGCGAGCGGAATGGATCAAGGTTTTCGGACTGATAACGGGTAAGATCAGGGAAGCTGATTCACTTTTTGATCTGATCGAAAAGAATTATCTGGCCTGCGCTAAACTGGGCCGTGAAGCTCCGGAAAAGATCAAAGTACTGACCGGTAATGTGTTTAAAGGTACCTGGTACATGCCGGGAGGGAGAAATTATATGACCCGGTTTTTTGAGGATGCCGGAATGGAATATCTCTGGAAGGATACCGACCAGTCGGCCAGTCTGGCGCTGAGCTTCGAATCAGTTGTGTATCAGTTGGCTGATGCACCGGTTTGGATTAACGTCAATGTGGATTCTCTTTCTCAATTAATTGGGGCAGAGGAACGATATTCCGTTTTCAGGGCAGTGAAGGAACACCGGGTGTTCAGCGTATTTAACCGCGTTAATTCCCATGGCGGAAATGATTTCTGGGAGAGTGCTGTTGTTAGGCCTGATAGGGTTCTGGCCGATTTGTTGGCGATTGCGCATCCGGAATTAATCCCTGATCATATCTGGAATTATTATAAACCATTGATATTTAATCAATAAGATGACGTCAAAGCGATCAGGATGGATTTTTCCTGTACTGGCTGGAATATTGATTCTTGCCTTTCTCGGGGATTTGCTGTTCGGCAGTGTTCGTCTTTCGTTTAAAGATTTTTCTGATGTTCTGCTTGGCAAATCTGACAACCAGAATATGGACTATATTATCTGGAGCCTCCGGTTGCCCAAAGCCATTACCGCTATCCTTGCCGGTTCGGGATTAGCGCTATGCGGACTGCTTATGCAAACTCTTTTCAGGAATCCATTGGCCGGACCCTTCGTCCTTGGGATCAGCTCCGGTGCCAGTCTGGGTGTGGCTTTACTGGTGATGGCCTCATCCTGGTTCGGCGGAAATGCTCTGGTTCAGGCGCTGCCTTATGGTCACTGGGGAATGGTAATTGCAGCCATGGCCGGGGCCCTGGCCGTCATGCTCTTTGTGATCCTCGTGTCCGTCAGGGTGGCCGATTCGGTATCCATCCTGATCATCGGTATGATGTTTGGAAGCGCTACCGGCGCCATCGTCAGCCTGCTGCAATATTTTAGTGATCCCGATACGGTAAAGAGTTTTCTGGTTTGGACGTTTGGGGACATCAGCGCGGTAACAGCTCCGCATCTGAAACTCCTTACACCATTGGTTATTGCCGGGATTTTCGCCGGATTAATCCTCCGGAAACCGCTCAATGCCTTACTTCTGGGTGAGAACCATGCAAGGGTAATCGGTGTTAATGTAAAACGGTCAAGAATCGTTATTATATTGATAACAAGTTTATTAACCGGTGCCATAACCGCTTTTACCGGACCGATTGCCTTTGTAGGAGTTGCGGTTCCGCATCTGGCCAGGGCAATCCTCAGAACATCTGATCACCGTCGGTTGACTCCGGCGACTCTGATGTGCGGGGCGATCATTATGCTTATTTGTGATATTCTGGCCCAACTTCCGGCCTCCAACCAGGTGCTGCCGATCAATACAGTCACCGCAATTTTTGGGGCACCGGTAGTTATTTGGGTCGTTCTTAGAAACCGTCGAGGACGAACTCCTGTTGAATCATGAACCGACCTGAACCAGATATCATTGTATTGGAATCGCATGATCTGGCGATCGGATACCCGTATGCGGGAAGTTCGCCTTTGATTCTGGCCCGGGATCTCCATCTGACCATGGAACGCGGCCAGGTTATTGGTCTGCTGGGGCCTAACGGATCCGGAAAATCAACCCTTTTGCGCACACTGGCCGGATTACAGCCAACGATATCGGGATTGGTAAAAGTGATGGGGCAAACGATCAGGAGCAACCAGGTCCGGCAAACAGCCCGCATGCTTAGTGTGGTTCTTACTGATCGGATCGATGTGAGAAACCTTACTGTATTTCAACTGGTTTCGATGGGCAGGTATCCGTATACCGACTGGCTGGGCCGCGCCGGCAGCAATGATCATGACCGGATCAGGACCGCGCTTGAACAGGTGAGACTGCAGAGCTATTCCAACCGGTTTTTCAATGAGCTGAGCGACGGAGAGCAGCAAAGAACTTTGCTGGCCAAAGCGCTGGTACAGGATACTCCCCTGATCATTTTGGATGAACCAACAGCCCACCTCGATCTGCCCAACCGGATTTCAATCATGCGGTTATTGCGCACCCTTGCCGATGAAACCGGAAAAAGCATCCTGTTCTCCACACACGACCTGGATCTGGCTATCCATACTGCCGATCACCTGTGGCTGTTACAGAAGGGCGGGGTGCTGCTGAAAGGAACGCCGGCAGAACTGATGGCCGGCGAAGCTTTTGAAAATACTTTCAGAACAGGAACGGATGAAGCGGATCAGAATATTGTATCAGACTATTTCCGTAGTTTGAAGAAACGGTCGCTAGAGGAATGATTTATTTCTACTTTTACAACCTAGGAACAAAAGAATATGAAAGATTCGTGGGTGAAAAAAGGATTCGTTGATGAACCTGTCGACAGCCATATCAATCTGATCGATGGAATCAGGGAATTACTCAAAGAAAAGAATGCGGTTATCCTGGCACATTATTATCAGGAGGCAGATATACAGGATATTGCTGATTTCGTGGGTGATAGTTTAGATCTATCCCGAAAGGCAGCAGAAACCAGTGCAGATATGATTGTTTTTGCCGGGGTTCATTTTATGGCGGAAACAGCCAAAATTCTTGCCCCACAAAAAAAAGTGCTGATACCCGATCAGATGGCCGGATGTTCATTGGCTGATTCCTGTCCGCCCGATGAATTTGCTGTTTTCCGCAACGAACATCCTGATCACATGGTAGTGACCTATGTGAATACCAGTGCTGCCATCAAGGCTTTATCCGATGTTTGCTGCACCTCAACCAATGCGATGCAGATTATTCAGCATATCCCGGAAAATCAAAAAATCATTTTTGCCCCAGACAGGAATCTTGGAAACTATCTGAACAGTTTGACCGGCAGAGAAATGCTGCTTTGGGATGGTGCCTGTCATGTGCACGAGGAATTTTCTCTTGAGAAGATATTGCTGCTGAAGAATGAATACCCTGATGCAAAGATCATTGCCCATCCGGAATGTCAGAAACCGATCCGGATTGTTGCAGATTTTATCGGTTCGACATCGGCCTTGCTGAATTTCTCGAAAAGCGATACCGGGGATACCTATATTGTTGCCACTGAATCCGGAATCCTGCACCAGATGAAAAAGGCCAACCCGGATAAGCTTTTTATCCCCGCACCCCCGAAGGACAGCACCTGTGCATGCAATGACTGCAAATTCATGAAACTTCATAATCTTAAGAAAATCTATCTCACCTTGAAATATGAATGGCCGGAAGTAACTGTTCCTGAAGATATTCGCCGGCTTGCCGAGATTCCTATCCGGCGTATGCTGGAGTGGTCGTGATTTCCGATTTTTTACCGATAAATAATAAAATCATGAGAATTCGACTCTTTCTTTTCGGTTTTCTTATCCCTCTTTTCTCTCTCACCTCTTTGCTTCCAGCCCAGAATAGCTCAAAGAATAAACCGCATTTCCCCGGTTATCCCGATCGCTCTGCGAACCTCGATGTTTTTCCGGGATTTAAAAACCCACCGGCCGGTTATGGCGAAGTGAGCTTTTACTGGTGGTTGGGCGATACACTCACCAAAGAGCGGATCACCTGTCAGCTTGATCAACTGGCCGGGAGAAGCATTACCGGTTTGCAGGTGAATTATGCTCACAGCGATGAGGGCGGGAATATTTGGGGGCTAACCTATCCGGGCCAGCCGCGGCTATTTTCCAAAGATTGGTGGGACCTGTTCGCCTGGTTTTTACAGGAAGCCAAAAAACGGAATATGTCAGTCAGCCTGAGTGATTATACGCTTGGAATTGCTGGTCAGGGCTGGTTTGTAGATGAAATGCTGACAGAAAACCCTGATCTGTACGGATCCAAACTGATATCCCGTGAATACGACCTCAGGCCCAACCTCGATACTGTGATTGAAATGCCTGATAATCTGCTTAACGCGATGGCTTATCGTATTGAAAAGGGAATGGTTAAACCGGATAGTTCAAGAGAGGTTCTGCCTTTGATTGCAGGTGACAAACTGCACTGGAAACCCACTAACGGCAACTGGAAATTGGTTCTGGTTTTTCCGCAAACGGTGAAAACATCGTTTGATCCGATGAATCCGATCAGTGGTAAAAAGGTGGTTGAGAAGTTCTTCCAGCCCTTCGAGAATCATTGTCCGGGCGAGGCCGGCAAGGGCCTGAATTTCTTTTTCTCTGATGAACTAAATTTCGGGATCAGTGGATTTTTATGGAACAGCAGTTTTGCATCGGAATTTAAGAAGAGGAAAGGATACGATATCGTACCTGAGCTAACCGGATTATTTATCGATATCGGTGTGCGGACGCCAAAGATCCGGATGGATTACAATGATGTTCTTGTTGCGCTTAGCGAAGAAAGTTTTTTCATTCCGATCTATAATTGGCATACCGACAGGGGCATGCTTTATGGTTGCGATCATGGTGGCAGGGGTCTTGATGTGACCGAATTCGGTGATTATTTCCGCGCCCAGCGATGGATGTCGGGCCCCGGGTGCGACCAGCCGGTTCTCGACCGGAATATCAATAAAAATAAGGTTGCCAGCTCAATATCGCATCTATATGAACGTCCACGCACATGGCTCGAAGGCTATCACAGCAGTGGCTGGGGCACGAATAGCGCTCAGGTTGCCGATGCAACCTTTGCAAATTTCGCAATGGGCCAGAATCTCCTGAGCCTGCACGGACTCTACTATTCCACGCACGGTGGCTGGTGGGAGTGGGCTCCGCCGGATAATCATTTCCGACAGCCTTACTGGGTGAATATGGGCGATTTCCTGAAATGCTCCGAACGATTGAGTTACCTGCTGAGTCAGGGATACCATCGGTGCGATGTGGCCATCCTTTACCCGGTTGCCCCTATGGAGTGCCGAAAGACACGGCCTGTTACTTCCGTTGCCCCGGTAAGGTGGAACTCTGGGATCCATGGAACGGTTCATCAAAAGAGCTGCCTGTTCTTTATTCAGATGAAACCGGTACCCGGTTAAAGATGCCGAAATCACTGCAGCAAAAGGGGAGACCCTATTGGTTGGGGATTGGGAATTTGAACTGAAACCTACCCTGGATAATCAGTGGGGCGATTACCGCCAACCAGCCTACGCCGGATTTGTCGCTACCGATGCCAATGTGATCCGGTACAAAAGAGAAACTTCCCCGGATCCTGCCTGGCAGGTTGCAGGTTTGGATGATAGCCAGTGGGATCAGGTGCAGGTTTCGTACGGACCACAATTCTGGAGATTAGTACCTTTGCCTGGAAAAACAGATTCCTTTTTACTGGAATCAAGACTTTCAGCCCTGAAATCGGTCGATCCTTCTGTTCCGGTTGAAGTATCAGGCAAACTTTATTATTGGACGCCGTATGAATTCTCCTGGCGGTGGGGTCTCAAGGGAAATCCAGGTAGGCAGGGCTATCACGGGTTGAAGGAATGGATGCATGATGATATTTTTCAGTTTGGAGAGGCTGTACGGGAGTGGCCGGGCGCACCCAGTCCCCGGATCGTGGCTGAAAAGGAGGGCTCCACCTATTATTTGTGGTCAACGGTTGTTTCCGATCAGGATCAGTTGGCAAAACTGGTGAAAGGCGGAACTTCCATCGACTGTTTCGGCATCCTCTTCTGTTGCCATCCGGGTGCCCATGGAGCCTGGTTTTTATGGTGGTGCCGCTTGTCCCGAACCAATCCGGCTGAATTGCGGAAAAGGGGTGATTCGTTTGGGGGATTTATATGATAATGAAAGTCTTATGACCTATTCCGGGGGAATGTGGTACCGGAAAACAATTGTATTGACTCCATCTCAGGCCGGATCCTCAAAGGTTATCCTGGATCTCGGTCAGCTGGTCGCCTCGGCCGAAGTTTTTATCAATGGCAAGTCGGCCGGAAAACGCCTGTCTCCACCCTGGCAATTTGATTTCACTGGTATGGTAAAATCCGGCGAAAATCGGCTTGAAGTACTGATATATAATACTTTGGGTAACTACTATCTGACTACGCCGAGCCGATACGTTGGATCAACGAAATCGGGGCTGATTGGCCCGGTAAAGCTTCTTATAGATTGAGTGCAAAGGGGCCCCCGCTTAAATTGGAGCTATGCGTAGGGGTCCCCGGTGGGACCAATTCATCGCAAGCTTTCCGGAGATCAGCTGATGCGGTCATCTCAAGGACCGGCAGAAAATGCTCTAACTGCTGGATGGTTCTTGGCCCTATGATTGGGGCGGTAATTCCTGGTTGGTCTTTGACCCACAAAAGGGCCATTTGTGCCGGCGATAATCCGAGTCGTTCAGCCAGCAATACAAACTGTTGTCCAACTTTTATTGCTTTCGATGTAACCCGTTCGGCATAAATACCTCCACGAAGCATGGCTCTGGAATCATCAGGTAATTGATTTATATTCAGATATCTGCCGGTAAGCATTCCCATTGCAAGAGGCGACCATGTGATCAATCCCAGTCCCTGTGCCTGACACATCGGAATGAGTTCATTTTCGATCCTCCGGTCGAGCAGATTGTAGGGCGGCTGTTCAGACGCAAACCGTGCGTATCCTTTTAGTTCACTGATCATCAGTCCCTCCATGACCTTCCATGCGGCGTCGGATTGGCAAAATTGTCAGTACCTAATACCAGCGGTGATACTTTTACGCCGGTACGGCCGAGTGTTCTGTATTCCATGGTTCAAAGATATCGATTTAATAAAATCCTGCAGGAGGATTCCTACCTTTGTCCGCTCAACAATCAAGCACGAATTAATGTCATCAATCTTAATTCAGGTCATCGGTTTTCTCGGGTTACTTTTCTTTATACTCTCCTTCCAGCAAAAAAACCGAAATAGGATTCTGCAACTTATGGTTTTCGGACAGGTGATTTTCCTGTTCCATTTTGTTCTCCTCGGTGCCTGGACGGCCGCAGGAATGAACGTGGCGGGGATAGCCCGTACCCTGGTTTTTCGATTCAGGGAAAAGAAGAAATGGGCCAACTGGCGATTCTGGCCGGTGATTTTTATAATCCTGTTTGTGACTGCCGGACTTTTTGCCAGGGAATCATGGATCGGAATTTTGCCGGTAGTCGCCATGAGCATTGAAACAACCGGGTTATGGATGAAAAACCTGAAGATACTTAGGATTATCAACCTGTTTCCGCATCCGTTCTGGTTTACTTATAATCTAATTAAAGGATCGTGGGCAGGCGTTGTTTGTGAGATTTTCGTTCTGTCCTCCATCATTGTTGCGATTATCCGGTACGATGTGAAAAGCGTAAAGGCAAAACCGATTTGAACAAGTAAAAGGCGACCATTCTGGCAGTTAAAAGGTTCAAAAACGAAGATTGATTTTGCTTTGTCAATTAAGTAACGTTTCTTTGACCAGGGTAATACTAATATTTTGCACCGTGATTGGAATAAAAAAGCTCATCATTGACATCTTCGTGGAGGGATTTTTCAGAAGATGGTACCGTTTCGTCAACAATGTAGATAAGAAGGCCGAAATTGTTTTTATGAATTACGGATTTGCTGAGGATTCACACAACATGACCCTCGATCCGTCTGATGAGATAAACAGATACCCGATCCAGCTTTACCATCAGTTGGTAAGGGCTCATGACCTGGAAAATAAGGATATCCTGGAAATCGGATGCGGCCGGGGTGGAGGATTGGCTTTTCTGACAAAGCTTCTTAAGCCTTCATCGGCTGTGGGTATCGACAAAGACCCATCCGCGGTTGAATTCTGCAATAAATTCTGGGGCAAACCCGGATTGTCATTCATCCAGGGCGATGCTCAGGCTGTATCATTGCCTGATAATTCTTTCGACGTGATTATCAATGTCGAATCCAGTCACCGCTATGAAGATCTGAACCTGTTTCTTGGGGAAGTCAGGCGTTTACTGCGGCCAAATGGAATTTTCTTATTGACCGATTTCCGCGGGAAGGATAAGATGCCGGAGCTTCTCGGACATTTCGATGGATCAGGGCTTGAAATTATTAGTAATGACAATGTTACACCGCAGGTTGTTAAGGCACTCGAATTAGATGATAATCGCCGCCGCGATCTCGTTAAAAATTTGGTTCCCCGTTTCATGCATGGAATTGCTCTTGATTTTGCCGGAGCCAAAGGATCCCCAACCTATCGCAAGTTTGCTTCAGGTAAATGGGTCTATTTCAATTATTTCTTCAGAAAGACTCCCGCACTCAATGTGGTCAGAAAGGACCCGTACGTATGGGAAAACCGCGATAGTTGCAAGCTGCCTTAGGTCTATAGCTTATGAGCAAAGGAAATGTATTTTTGGACGTTTTGACTGGTCTGGCTATTGGTGTAATTCTGGGGGTTTTATTTGCCCCGGCAAAAGGTTCCGAAACGCGCCAGAAAATCTCAGACAAGGGGAACGAATTTGCAGACACTTTGAAAAAGAAATTCGATGAATTTATTGACGGCCTGATCGAAAAGCAAGCAACCGTTAACGAAGAGACAACCGATAATCCTGAAGTATAAATAGCCAAAGAAAAGAGATGGAAGAAATTGGAAAGCAAATCGAGACATTACTTGAAAGGGCGGTTGAATATGGAAAGACTACCATCGAACTGACAAAACTTAACGCAATTGGGAAGATTTCAGACGTTGCGGGATCGCTCATATCAAAAATAGTTGGCGGTGCGGCTCTATTTTTATTCATTCTTTTTGCCAGCCTGGGGTTGGCTTTCTGGCTCGGGGAGATTTTGGGCAAAATCTATTTTGGGTTCTTTGCAGTAGCTGCTATTTATGGACTTCTGGGAACACTGATACATCTTTTTTTGAGTAAATGGATTAAGAAGCAGATTAGTAATTATATCATCAAAAGTGCTCTTTATTGATTTCATATGCAGAAAATTACCTCAGTCAGCGAGCTTAAAATGGCTATCCGGCAATTGGAATCGGATCAAAAAAAGCAAGCCGAATTGCTAAAAACCCAGTTTAATCTGACTGCGGCAAGTTTAAATCCACTGAACCTGCTAATGAAAGCTCTGAAAGAAATATTATCATCACCGGTTGTTCTTTTTATTGGTATCGAAAAGATTAAATCGTATGGTCATCGTCTGATTGACAAGATTTGTGCCCGGTTGAGCATCCGGTGATGAGAACTACTTGATCCCCATTGGAATATGCCCGGGACATGTTTATGTTCAGTTTCTATACCCGGGGAATGAACCTGATCGACATTGCATACCTCAGGAGAACCGATATCCGCAACGGACGGATCGAATATACGCGGAAGAAAACCAGTCAGCAGTTTTCCATCAAATTGACCGATGCGGCCACTGCCATTCTTAAAGGGCATCCCAACCGCGATTATCTCCGAAGGTCTTGGCCATGAAACAGAACAGACCACACAGGTGTATCTGGATAGTTTTGAGAATGATGTGCTGGACAGGGCAAATGAGATGATAACGGGGTAGGGGAAGCTTGAGGAACTTGCACCTTTCGGAAGGGGAAAAATGTTCCAGGTCTGGTGCCAGGATCTGATTGACATCAGTAATCTGAATATTATGCCGTTCGACTGTTACCGGCCTGGTGACTTTTAGCAAAAGCTGACGGTGATACCCCCACCTTCTCTTTAAACAGGCGGCTGAAATAGTGGATGGACTCAAAACCCAGGTCATAGCTGATCTCCTTAATGCTTTTGCCTGAATTGGTCAGCATGTCCCGGGCGAGGATGATTTTCAGCTGCATCTGATACTGTAGAGGTGAGACACCTGTATATTTTTTAAACATTCTCCTGAAATAGGAATAACTGATGTTGTGTTTGGTGGTAAACTGTATCATGTCCAGGTTTTTTATTACTTCCCGTCGCATGGTGAAGCATGCCCCTTCAATTATGGCTTTTATCGGCTTGCCGGAAAAGCCTTTTTGCTTCTCAAATGCCACAATATTTCCCAGTAATTTGACAACCCATCCGGATGCAATTTGTTGAAATCCAGGTTGCTCATTTCTGACAAGATCCATTATTCTCAGGTAGGTATCCAGAATGTCTTCCTTGTTGCCAATGGGGATGACTGGCTGTGCAACGGTAAACTGAGGACGCGACATCAGTTTTTGGGCCATTGAACCGTTGAACCCGATATACATTTCAGTCCAGCCGGTTGCTTTCAGTGGCATGTATCGGTGCCATTCCCCAGGGAAAGTAATCATAAGTGATCCGGGTCCGATCCGGAATTGTCCATAATTGTTCTCATATATGCCGGATCCGTCAATGATGTAATTGATTTGATATTCCATGAGCCGTCGTCCCTCTTCCCAGGTATAATAATAGCCGGCCGGATGACTTTCTGAAGGATAGTTGCTGCCTGCCGGAACGCGAAACGTGCCGGCCGTCTTCAGAAACAATCCCCAATCCTGATCCTCCTCACTGGTGGCAAGGTATTTAAAGAAGTCCTCCATTGAGTGTCAAAAAGTGTAAATTATGATCCAATATATGCATTGATATAGTTTATTTAAAACAATATGTTTGAACCTTTGCTGTGAATTATCTTATGTCAAAAATATCAAATAAACCAGAGTTACAAAATAAATTATTCAGATCATGAACGCATTGCTTGGGGTAATTTTTCATTCGATCGGAGGATTTGCTTCCGGAAGTTTCTATATGCCGTTCAACAAGGTGAAAGGCTGGGCCTGGGAAAGTTACTGGATCATAGGAGGTTTGTTCTCCTGGCTGATTGTGCCCCCGCTGGCAGCCTTTTTGACTGTCCCGGGCTTTGCGGAAATCATAGCAGCCACTTCCGGAAGGATTATTTCAATCACTATTCTGATGGGTTTACTGTGGGGAATCGGAGGATTAACTTATGGATTGGGAGTAAGATACCTTGGAATGTCCCTGGGAAACTCGGTAATCCTGGGTTTATGTTCGGCTTTCGGAGCCCTGGTACCGTCGATCTATTACACGATCAATCCAACACCGGGAAAAATATCGTTTACCGATATGTTGGGTCATACCGGCGGGCAGCTGGTTCTTATCGGAGTGGCTGTGTGCCTTACCGGTATTGCTATATCCGGGAAAGCCGGGATGATGAAGGAAAGGGAAATCGCAGGAAATGGAACCAGGATTGCTGATCAGGAGTTCAGTATAGTTAAAGGCCTTATAATTGCCATCATCTCAGGAGTCCTGAGCTCTTTCTTCAATTTTGGCATTGAGGCAGGTAAACCAATGGCTGAAGCGGCCGTTGCAGCGGGATTTAATCCCTTGTTTCAGAATAATGTAACATTTGTAGTGTTACTCTGGGGCGGCCTCACAACTAACCTGATCTGGACAACCATCCTTAACCTGAAAAACCGTACTTACGGAAACTTTATTGATAAAGCAACACCCCTGTTTAATAACTATCTCTTTTCCGCTCTTGCTGGTACGCTCTGGTTTACGCAGTTCTTCTTTTATGGAATGGGCGAAAGCAAACTCGGAAATGGAGCAAGCTCATGGATTTTGCACATGTCAACGATTATTCTGACGGCCAACATGTGGGGTTTGTACCGAAAAGAATGGAAAGGGGTGTCATACCGAACCATCAGGACTTTTGTCATAGGCATTGTTATCATCCTCCTGTCGGTTTTTATCGTAGGGATTGGAAACACATTATAATATGAATAAAAAGGAATTAACAGAAAAGGCTTACGCGATAGCCAGGGAGCTATACGCAAACCTGGGGGTAGATACAGACAAGGCCCTGGCTAGAATGGATGAAGTGATCATTTCTTTGCATTGCTGGCAGGCCGATGATGTCGGAGGATTTGAGGTTCCCGGTTCCGCACTTTCCGGCGGAGGAATCCAGGCCACCGGTAATTATCCGGGTAAAGCTTCTAGTATCAGTGAGATGCGCAAGGATCTCGAAAAAGTTTTATCCTTATTGCCAGGGAAGTATTGCCTAAACCTGCATGCCATTTATGGTGATTTTGGGGGCAAGTTTGTCGACCGGGACCAGATTGAACCGGCGCATTTTCAATCCTGGATCGACTGGTGCAGGCAGCAAGGCATCGGGATGGATTTTAATCCCACCTTCTTTTCACACCCCAAAGCGCAGTCCGGTTTTACCCTGTCGTCGAAAGATGAAAACGTCCGGCAATTCTGGGTGGAACATCTTAAACGGTGCCGCAAAATTGCGGCAGAGATTGGAAAACAGCTAGGAACACCGTGTATACATAATATCTGGATCCCTGACGGATCAAAGGACTCACCGATCGATCGCAATAAGTACCGGACCATACTGAGAAAATCGCTGGATGAGGCAATAGCGGTTGAATATCCCAAAGAATACATGAAGGATTCTCTGGAGAGTAAATTATTCGGGATCGGAGCGGAATCCATGACCGTTGGCTCGCATGAGTTTTACCTCGGATATGCAATCCAGCACAACAAGCTTATTTGCCTCGATAACGGACATTTCCATCCGACTGAACAGGTAGGGGATAAAATATCTTCCTGTCTGCTGTATGTGGATGAATTGCTACTGCACATGACCCGCCCGGTACGGTGGGATTCGGATCACGTGGTGACACTCAATGAGGATGTTCAACTGATTGTATCTGAAATCATCCGGAATGATTTTCTGAACAGGGTGAACATCGGACTCGATTTCTTCGATGCGTCAATTAATCGTCTTGGTGCATACATAATCGGCTCACGGGCTGTCAAGAAGGCATTTGTACAGGCATTCCTTGAACCAACCATCAGGTTGGCAGAGATGGAAGAAAAAGGACAACTTTTCGAAAGGCTTGCCCTCATGGAAGAGCTGAAAACAAAACCTTTCGGCGCAGTTTGGGATTATTATTGCATGAAATGCGGGGTCCCGGTTGCCGAGGATTATATTGCCGAAGTTCAGGACTATGAGAGGAGCGTTTTAAGTAAAAGGTAACCAATAATATGAAAAGGGCAGGTTTTTATTTGATATTCTTTCTTCAGGTTGCTGCTTCGTTGTCTGATTTGTTCGGACATACAGAACCCATAATCCGAAAACCGGTTGCTGCAAACAGAATAGTCTGGATGTCAGATACTACCGGCATCTTTATTAAAAACCCGGAATACCTGCTGATTTCCGGCAACGGACAAGCAGATTTGTCAAGATCACGACTTAGCTTTTTAGTAAATACCCCTGAACATAAATCTTCAATCATTCTCGATTATGGTATGGAAATGCAGGGAGCCATACAAATCATCACAGGATATACCGACAGCAAAAAACCAGTTAAAATCAGGGTCCGGATGGGTGAATCGGTATCTGAAACGATGGCAGAGATCGACAGCGGCAGCACGGCAACCAATGACCATGCCATGCGGGATTTTGAATTAACCTTACCCTGGTTGGGAAAGATCGAAATAGGGAACTCCGGATTCCGGTTTGTAAGGATCGATCTCCTGGAAGAAAACAGCACAGCGTGCTTAAAAGAAATTAACGCTGTATCGATCTATCGTGACATCGCCTACCTGGGCAGTTTTAAATGCAACGATCAACTGTTAAACAGGATATGGCAGACCGGTGCGTATACCGTTCACCTGAATATGCAGCAGTATCTGTGGGATGGAATCAAACGTGATCGTTTGGTATGGGTTGGTGATATGCATCCGGAAGTTAGGACCATCCTTTCAGTTTTCGGTTATAGTGAAGTTATTCCTAAGAGTCTTGATCTGGTCCGGGATATTACCCCTGTAACTGAATGGATGAATGGAATTAGTTCATATTCAATGTGGTGGGTTCTTATTCATCGCGATTATTATAAGTATTCAGGCGATCTTAGCTATTTGAAGGAGCAAAAACCTTATTTATCTGAATTGCTAAGGAAATTTTGCTCCATGGTGGATGATAACGGTGCCGAGAAACTGGATGGAAACAGGTTTCTTGACTGGCCGAGCAGCCCCGATAAACTTGCAGTGAACGCTGGTTATCAGGGTCTTTTATTGATGACTCTCAAAGCTGGTGCAGAGTTAAGTGCTATTTTGGAAGACCGGGAAACTGAGGAGCTGTGCATGCGCAAAGTCAGGCCCATGTCAACCATAAAGTTTAATAATGTGAAATCGAAACAGGCTGCTGCACTGCTCAGTCTGGCTGATCTGATGCCGCCGGAAGAGGCTGATGAAATTATTTCCTTTGATGGTGCGAAGAATGTATCAACTTTTTATGGTTTTTATATGTTGCAGGCGAAAGCCAAAGCGGGGAGCTATACCGAAGCCCTGAATCTGATCCGTGAATATTGGGGCGGGATGCTGCAGCTGGGGGCAACCACCTTTTGGGAAGATTTCAATATCGACTGGTTAAAGAATGCTTCGCGGATCGATGAAATGCCCAATGATCAACAGATTGATGTTCACCGTACTTATGGAGATTTTTGTTACAAGGGACACCGACATAGTTTTTGTCATGGCTGGGCATCCGGCCCAACCTCCTGGCTGTCCGAAGTAGTTCTTGGAGTTCAGATTCTTGAACCCGGTTGCCGGAAGATCAGGATTGAGCCTCATCTTGGAGATCTGGAATGGGTGGAAGGCACTTACCCGACTCCGCTGGGAGTTGTTAAAATCAGGCATGAAAAACAGCCCAACGGGAAGATCAAAACCAGCGTTACGGCCCCGGACGGGATCGAAATTATTCAATAAACAGTAAGGTTGATTTTTTCACTTGCATGAAGCAGATAAGAAGTTAAAAATACTACTATGAAACAAAAATCAGGATTTCAATTCAAACTAGTAACTGGACTCTTAGCCCTTGCCGGTTTATTCGGTTGTTCGGATACCGAAAAACTGTCGGTTGCGGAGTTCAACAATATTAAATCCGGATTCATTACACCTTCAGATACGAATAAGGTTTGGTGCTACTGGTACTGGCTGAATGATGATATTTCAAAAGAAGGTGTCACCAAAGACCTGGAAGCAATGAAAGAAGCAGGGATCGGAGGTGCATTTATCGGCAATATTAATCCGGATGAGGTCGATGGCCGTGTTCCCCTTTTCTCCGATCAGTGGTGGGAAATTATGGTTCATGCTGTAAATGAAGGCAAACGGCTCGGAGTAAATATTGGGGTATTTAATTGCCCCGGATGGAGCCAATCCGGCGGCCCATGGGTAAACCCCGAAATGGCTATGCGTTATCTCACCTATTCGGAAACAAAGGTAACCGGCGGAGCAAAAATAGCTGTTAACCTGCCCAAGCCAAGGGAAATTTTCCAGGACGTATATGTACTTGCCATTCCACATGATGACAATCAGTACAAAACTATAAACCAGCCCGGAGGAAAATTATTCGAAGCCAATACACAAAAAACCTTTACCCTGGACTTTGAAGCTCCGGGAAGCATAAAAGCTAATACACTCCTTTTGTACCCGGCAAAAACCCAGCTAAAGGCTGATTGTGAATTATTTGCCTTGCAGGGCGGTGAGTACAAATCAATAAAAACATTCGTATACGACCGGAGTAATAATTCACCATCGGTGGGTCCCGATATTTACGGAGCGCTTGCTGTTTCATTACCGGATGTGGAGTCCGGGAAATTCAGGCTAACCTGCAAAAATCTTACAAGCAACGAGCCAAAGGCCGGCTTTGCGGAGATAATTATTACGGAGGAGGTGCTGCTTGAGAAATACGTTGAAAAACAATTGGGGAAAATGCATCCGACCCCTTTCCCCGCCTGGGGAACTTATTTGTGGGATAAACAGGTCAATGGCAGTGCCACCGATAAAGGAATTCCGGAAAATGGGATTATTGATGTCAGCCAATTCATGGATAAAAGCGGGAACCTGGAGTGGAATGCTCCGGAGGGAAAGTGGTCTGTTTTGCGTTTCGGAATGACTCCCACAGGTACCAAAAATTCACCATCGGCCCCGCAGGGAAAAGGATATGAAATTGACAAAGCCAACAGTAAATTAATTGAATACCACTTCAAAAATTTTGTCGGCGAATTTTTGAAACGAATACCTGAAGAAAGCCGTTCTGCGCTGAAATATGTTATAGCCGACAGTTATGAAATGGGTTCCCAGAACTGGACCGACGGATATGCTGATAAGTTCAGGCTGAAATACGGGTATGACCCGAAAAAGTATTTTCCGGTTTTATCGGGAAGGATTGTCGGCAGTGTTGAGGAATCTGAGCGGTTCTTATGGGACCTTCGCCGGGCTGTTGCTGATGATATTGCCTATGAATATGTTGGGGGCCTCCGAAAAATCAGCAATGAGAACAACCTGAAAACATGGCTCGAGAATTACGGCCATTGGGGATTTCCTTCCGAATTTCTGATGTACGGCGGGCAATCCAACCTGGTCAGCGGTGAATTCTGGAACGAAGGAGAATTAGGGAACATTGAATGCAAGGCATCCTCATCGGCAGCCCATATCTATGGTAAACCCATAACCTCAGCCGAGGCGTTCACGGCAGCAAACAATTCTTACCTCCGGTATCCGGCCCTCTTGAAGCGCCGGGGTGACTGGTCATTTACCGAAGGGATCAATCATTTTGTGGTCCATGTTTATATCCATCAGCCTGATGATCAGAGGGTACCCGGAGTAAATGCCTGGTTCAGCACCGAATTCAACCGCCACAATACCTGGTTTAAACAAAGCAAGGTGTGGTTCGATTACCTGAGGCGCTGCCAGCATCTCCTTCAGCAGGGAAAATATGCTGCCGATGTGTGCTATTTTATCGGAGAAGATGCCCCCAAAATGACCGGAGCCAGGAACCCGGAATTACCATCAGGCTATTCTTATGATTATATTAATGCAGAAGTTATCCTCGAAAGATTAACCGTTAAGGATGGCCGGTTTGTTTTGCCCGACGGGATGTCATACCGGATAATGGTATTGCCTCCCCTTAAAACAATCCGTCCTGAGCTTCTCGAAAAATTGAGCAGCCTGGTTAAGGAGGGCGGAATAATTCTAGGTCCCAAACCTGAAAAATCACCGAGTTTGAAAGGTTACCCGGCTTGTGATGAACAGGTTAAACTCTTAGCCGATGAACTTTGGGGTACTGATGATGCAACCAGCAAAAACAGGCAAGTTGGTAAGGGGTTTGTTCTGAGCAATATGGATCTTAAGCAAGCCCTTGAATTCATTAAGGTTCCTGTGGATTTTGATCCCGAAGGGAAATATCCGGTTCTTTGGACCCACCGTACCAAGCCCGGTATGGACATATATTTTATTACCAATCAGGGAAATGAACAGATAAATTTTAAACCATCCTTCAGAATTACCGTTAAAAAGCCCCAGTTATGGGATGCAGTCTCGGGTACAATGAGGCTGTTGAATGAGTTCACCGTTGAAGGCGAGCGTACTTATGTTCCTTTGTCAATGGAACCGGGACAGAGTTGGTTTGTTGTTTTTTCGGATCAGCAGAAAGGGATTACTGATGAAGGATTCAGTACCAATTTCCCGGGTAAAAAGGTTTTAAAGAATCTGAGCGGTCCATGGAAAGTGGATTTCAGGAATAAAAAAATTGGCCCGGATCAGCCTGTTTATTTTGAATCCCTGGTTGATCTTTCAAAATCAGATTCTGAAAAAATCAGGTATTATTCCGGCACCATAACCTATACCACTGAATTGGACCTGGATCAGGTTCCTGAGGCAAAGAGAGTTTATCTCGATCTGGGTGATGTTAAGGTTATTGCCCATGTAAAGATTAACGGATCGGATGCCGGTGGTATATGGATGTTTCCATGGATGGTGGAAATTAAAAGCTATCTGAAGCCCGGAAAGAATACCGTTGAAATAGAAGTGGCTAATCTTTGGCGAAACCGGATGATTATGGATAGCCGGCTGCCCATTAAAGATCGCTATACCTGGACTGTTGTGACTGATTTAAAGTCGGATGAAGCACCTCCCTCCTCCGGGTTAATAGGACCGGTTACGATTAAAACCGATGATTCGAAATAGAAATTAACAGGAGTAATCCTAAATGAATAAGAGGTTGAATATCATTTTTTGAAATGTAGGCCTTAAAAACAAGTTGGCATGATGCAGATGAAGCCACGGTCATTTTTAATTCTCCTTTGCGCATGGCTGGTTATCCCATCCTGCAAAACCAATCATGATCAGCTAGTTACCCCGGAAAACCTGACCTGTCAAGATTGGAAAGCCCGGTGGATTACCTCGAATGGTGCAGATGATTCATCTATGCCATTATTCCGGAAAGAGTTTGCGATAGGAAAGCATCTGGAGAAGGCGAGAATTTATATTTCCGGTTTGGGGTATAACGAACTATATCTCAACGGACAAAAAGTTGGAGATCAGGTACTTGATCCTGCCCAGACTAATTATGACACCTATGCGCTGTACTCGACCTATGATGTGACGGATCAGCTCAAAGAAGGAGTGAACAAGATCGGGGTCATGCTGGGAGACGGCTGGTACAATCAGGACAAAGCTTTTGGAATTGACCTGAGCTATGGAAACCCGGTCCTGATTTGCCAGGTGGAGTTGGAGTATGAGGTTAGGAGGTTAGGGGTTAGGAGGTTAGGGGTTAGGAGGTTAGGGGTTAGGAGGTTAGGGGTTAGGAGGTTAGAGGTTAGGAGGTTAGGGGTTAGGAGGTTAGGGGTTAGGAGGTTAGGGGTTAGGAGGTTAGAGGTTATTGGTTCGGATACCACCTGGGAATCGGCAGAGGGACCTGTTATTTCAGCTAATGTTTATGCAGGGGAGACTTACGACGCCCGGAAAGAGATTCAAAACTGGAGCGTGGCCGGGAGCAGCGATGGAAAGTGGCATCAGGCGGTGGCAGCAAAGTCTCATCCCCCTGCATTGAAAGCGCAAATGCTTCCCCCCATTAAAAGGATGAAAGAATTGGAAGTCAAGAAATTCTATCCTCATGGAGATGGGAATTACATTTTTGATTTTGGACAAAACTTTGCGGGATGGGTGCGGATCAGGGTAAATGAGCCAGAAGGGACTGCCATCCGGATGCGGATGAGCGAGGAGCTTTATCCTGACGGGTCGCTGGATTTCACCTCCACCGGAGTGGGGGCAACCAGGTTTGAACAAACAGATACCTATTTCTGCAAGGGTGTCGGGATCGAAATCTGGGAGCCCCGATTTACTTATCATGGGTTCAGGTATGTGGAAGTATCCGGGTTATCGACCGGGCCTGATCAGGAAATGCTGAAAGGTGTTGTTGTATACTCTTCGGTTGACCAGGCAGGCACTTTCCGGTGTTCTGACCCACAGATCAACCGTTTGCATGAATTAGCGTTATGGACCCTTACCAGCAATATTCAGGGCTTTCCAAGCGATTGCCCTCATCGCGAAAAATGCGGCTGGCTGGGCGATGCCCATGCTGTAGCACCCATGTCCATGTATAATTTTGACATGGAGGCCTTCTGGGTCAAATACCTGTATGATATCCGTTCATCCGCTGCCAGGGAGGGAATCACCTTGCATCATAAGGCCAAAAACAGTGTTTTTTACGAGGCTTATAAAAAGCCGGGAATCCCATACATGATTGCACCCGGAAAACGGGAATGTGGCGCTGCATCCCCCGATTGGGGAACTGCCCTGGTTCAGATTCCATGGTATTTATATCTGTATTATGGCAATTCAGGCATTCTGAAAGAGTTCTATCCCGATATGAAAGTCTGGGTAGATTATATCGATAGTCTTTCTGTACAACATATTGTCAATCAAGGCTTAGGGGATTGGTGCCCTCCGGGTGGAATCGACAGTATCGATTGCCCGTATGAGTTGAGCTCCACAGCTTTTCATTTTCTCGATCTGCATCTGATGGAGCAGATTGCTTCCAAATTGGGTTATTCTGGTGATGAAGTTCTTTTCAAAGAAAGACAATTAAAGGTAAAACAGGCCTTTACCAGCAAGTTTTATGATCCGGAGAAAAAGACGTTTGGCAGCCAGACAGCCAACGCGCTCTCCCTTGATTTTGGGTTGGTTCCGGAAGGAGATGAATCTGCAATCTCAAACGCCATTGCCAAAGATGTAAAGGAGAACTATGCCGGTTTTCATCATACCGGGATTTTTGGACTCCCCAGGATATTCGATGCACTTGCCAGGTATGGCAACGACGATGCCGCTTTTAATATTCTTGCCGGGAAGGGAAAGAAGAGCTTCGAAAACATGTGGAAAGTATATGATGCCACCACCTTGTGGGAGGAATTGCCTGTAGATGATGTTCCGGATGCCGGAATTATGCGGAGTAAGTTTGGCTCCCATAATCATCCGATGCAGGGGGGCTTCGATGCCTGGCTTTACAAAGGAATTGCAGGGATAAGCCCGGTTCCGGAAAAATCGGGTTTTCGCAGCATTCGTTTTGAGCCTTTGCTTGCTAACCAGCTCAAATGGGCCGAAGCGACCTTCCGGTCGAAATATGGACTGATCAAGAGCTCCTGGAAATGGCAAGATGACCAGTTCTCGTGGGAAATAATTATCCCACCGGATTGCGAAGGACAAGTGTTTTTGCCCTTGCATGAATATTCCTTTTTAACCGTCAACGGAAACAAGGCAGATGTCAAAGGGGGAAAAATGCTCCTTTTAGGATCGGGCGGCTACAAAATTGAGATTAAAAAATAGTGTGACTAATAAATTTTTATTTATGAAGACTTTAAAAATCATTCTGTTACTACTGGCTATAGGGATTTTGTCACCTGCATTTGCAACAACAATTATCCTCACCAGTGATAAGCAATTGAACGATCTGCTGGATCCTGATAAGAAGGTTGACCTTTCCACGGGCAGGGACAAAAGATTCGCCAGCCTGAGGGAGATCTGTGAGTCGGCTCAAAAAAGGGGTGATAAAACACTGACCATAGCCTTTGATGAATTCTTCAGACAATACCGGGAACAGGCCGGTACAGAGCGCCGGTTAACGCCCGACATGGATGAATATATCGATAAAATCAAAGTCATTGGCGATTTTGCTTCACGATATGGTATGGGCATCGGCCTGAGTTTGCTGAGCCCGCTGGAATTAGGTCCGGCTTATAAGAAAAACACCGGAGAAAGCGGCCGGTGGCTCAATTATAAGGTAGGCTACCGGGATCCTTCATCCGGTAAGTTCAGCCTTCAGATGTGGCAGCAGCTGTCGTGGACCAACAACAAAGGGAAATTCACGGTTAAGCTGAAGAATGTCAGGGCATTTGCCTTTCGCGAAACTCCGGTCGGGAACAGTCCTTTTAAATCGGTAGCACAAGAGGATATAATTGAAATCCAGGGAGTTAAATATGATGCTCTGGATACGATAAAAGTAGTACCAACAGGGGAATTGTGGGTTGGCACCTCTTCTTCGGAAGCCAGGGATATGTTTTTTGAATCAAGGAACCTGCGGGTCTATTATGACGGAGATGCACAGTTGCAGGATTATAACCGTGTAATGGTCCTCCTGGAATACGATACCCCCGAGATGGATTACTTCAGCCCGCAGGCCATGCCGTTCCTGAAAAATCTGCTAAAGAAGTACCACGACAAAGGTATTGATCTTGTTTCCCTGTACTCCGATGAAATGCATATCCAGCAGGATTGGTACTATTTTGTCCACCATGAAAACGGACAATTCAATATCAGGTACCTGACAAAGAATTTTTCGGATGCCTATCAGAAAAAATTCGGACAGGCATTTGAGGATAAGCACCTGCTCTATTTTGCCTACGGCGCTCCTTTTTATGAAACCGGCGCTAAAGCTGTCCGGAATGTGCAGTATGTGATGGGATCTCAACCAGAGGAGATCCATCAGACATTCCTCCTGCGCGACCGCTATTACAAAATGCTTAATCACGGTGTGGCTGATCTGTTTAAAGAGGCAAAGGATTATGCCGAAACACTTTTCGGCAGGAACCTGGAAGCTACCGGGCATTCCTCCTGGGCCGAAAGTCCGACCATTGATCTTTGGGATACCGAAAAACTGCGGGAAAATGCCGCCAAATATGAGTTTACCTCAAATTATGTATGGGGAAATACCGTGCAGCAGGCCGCCGCGGCCTGTTACGACTACTTTAAATGGGGCGAGTACCTTGAACCCACCGGGAACGATTTTGCCGAATGCGGGTGGATGGATCGCAATTACTATGGCGCTGCATTGGCAGCCTCTATCGGGGTGATCAATAAATATCCAAATGCCTATGCGGCAGCCTGGGGAATGCCGGATAAATCGAGAAGGTGGAAAGAGACTACAAACAGCGCGTTTGGTGCAAGGGACGGCTCAACCGTCAATCAGATAACGGGTGGTGTTCACCGCGATATCGAAGTGCTGATTCTCTATCCGATGAACCTGGTAGCAGTTGAAGAGCGGTTCGGAAGCTGGATGACTCAGTATGCTTATGCTAACTATCTCACGGCTGAAAAGCTGCTGGAAATGGGTGAAATCACCGATGACGGATACATTAAGGTTGGTGAAAAGAAATATCATACACTGGTTGCTTTGTTTGAACCTCTTCCCGTCGAAGGTTTGTTAAAAATGATGAGCCGGTTTGCCGAAAAAGGGGGGAATGTGATATGGTGCGGGCCACCGCCGCTTTTAAACGGCAACGGGAAAAACTGTACTGCCGAATGGCAGCAGCTATTCGAGGTGAACTATGCTTTTGACCAATATATAGGGGAAATTGCTGCAGGAAGGAAAATTACCTTTCAGAACAGTTTTGCCCGGATCCCCGAACAGACCATTCTGACTGATTTTCTGGTCGATAGGATTTATCCGGTCACCCCGGGTAAAAACTGTGAAATCCTGGCGGAATCTGGAGAAAAAATAATAGGTACCAGATTGAAAAAAGGCAATGGTTCAGCCTACTATTTTGGATTCAGGCCCCGCGACGACCAATCGGCCAGTCTGGGATACGAAACCAGGACGCTATTTGAGATTCTGAATACCTCCGGGGCGTATACCAGCAGCGGCAAATTTCCGCAGCATAATGATAATCCAACCTGCATTTCACGGACCACAGATTATCTGGCCACCAGTTTCCCTAATAGCAGTACTGTGATTGTCAGGCATTACCGTACCCATGCCGAGAACTGGGACGGCGGATTCTCCCGTAGCAAAGAGGCTGACGAAAAAGCTCTTGCGGTTAATCCGATGCCTTCGGATACCATGACCCTGAACGAGCTGAAAGTCAATGGCCATAATCTGACCTACAACGGCAGATTGATACTTGCCTTCCGGACAAACGATACGAATCAATTGATCGCTTTTGAAGGTCATGGTTGCAAAGAGGTGGTCATAGATGGTATCCGCCATGAGTTTGCCCAAAAACCTTTTGAAACCATCGCTTTTGCACCCGAAAGTGATCAGTCCGGCCATTATATGGCAATCCTTTCAGGTGAAGGCAATATCCAACTACCCATTCCGCTGGGGTCCGGTAAGAAGCTGAAAATAAGCACTGCACAAAAGAAGAACGTGCCGTATCGAATTGCCAATGGGCAGGTTGAGATTGAGGTGACCCCGGAGATTTTGGGAAAGACGATCAGAATCGTGAGGATGTGAGGGAGTTAAGGACGTGAGGACGTTAAGAACGTAAAGAACGAAAAGAAGGATAAGAATGAAAAGAACGTGGTTTGTTGGCCTGGTGCTAGCGGTGATTATTTGCGGATGTGATGACAATTCATCGCTGAGGAAAGATTTTGTCAATCCGCCTTTGGGTTTCAGGATGAATCAGAATATTCATAACGTACCGATGGATTCGGATGGACAGGATTCACTGATCGAATCTTATTACCGGAACGGCTACGGTGGATTTGCTTCCAATGTCGACTTTCATCATTACCTCACGGATGAAGGGATGAAATCATTCGTTCGGTTTAGCAATCAGGTACGAAAAAGAGGGATGTCATTATGGTTGTATGATGAACGAGGCTATCCGTCGGGTAATGCGGGAGATCTGGTGATCAAATCAAATCCGGCCTGGGAATCCATGGGTCTCTATGAAAAGGACACATTGGTGGAAGCTGGAAAGCTGCGATTTTCCCCTTCTCCCGGTGAGCTTGTTTTTGCCTCAGCTTTTCCCCTCTGGCGGAATATTACGGATTGGAAATCGAAAATTGATTTAAGTACCCATGTTCAGAACGGTGTTTTAAGCTGGAATGTGCCGGCGGGCAAGTGGAAGATACTGACGGTGACCAAATACCGGTTGTACGAAAACTTCCAGGCCTGTGCGAAAGATGCAGGCAAACTAGGTGCAAATTATCCATCTCTGATGCTCCCGGAAGTAACGCAGAAGTTTATAGAGTTAACCCATGAGGCTTACCGTAAGTACATGGGGGATGATATGGGAGCTTATTTCGTTTCGACATTTACCGATGAACCGTCCCTGATGGCAGTACCATTTGGATTATTTCCCTGGAGCGTTATCCCCTGGATCGGATTGCTGTCTGATGAGATCCAAAAACGTTACGGTTACAGGCCTGAAGAAAAACTTGAGTTTCTGTTTATGGATGAGGGCCCAAAAGGTCAGGAGATCCGATATCATTACTTCAACACCATGGCTGACCTGATTGCCAATAACTACTTCAAACCCATCAAAGAGTGGTGCCGTGAGCATAATTTCAAATCGGGCGGCCATCTTTTGCTCGAGGAAACATTAATGGCCCATGTCCCTCTTTATGGGGATGCATTTCGTTGTTTTCGGGAAATGGATGCTCCGGGAATCGATGTGCTGAGCTGTTTTCCGGCTCTTACACCTATACATTCCCCGAAACTTGCATCCGGTGCAGCTGAACTCACCGGTGCTACCAGGGTGATGTGCGAGCCTTGTCCGGTTGCCGA
>Ga0265292_1000491_pt1 | contig 55816 bp, 61 predicted proteins | sample Munlanlewell296A_FD_189080 | JGI IMG/M metagenome (GOLD analysis project Ga0265292, IMG submission 189080) | Leachate microbial communities from a municipal landfill in Southern Ontario, Canada - Leachate well 296A | ecosystem: Engineered > Solid waste > Landfill > Unclassified | place: Canada... | reverse complement strand
TAAAAATTGAAGGTAAAGATACTGTTGGCATATCTGTTGATGATGCAGTCAGCGTTATTCGAGGAGAAATTGGTACGCCGGTCACTATCACAGTGATTCGTGGCAAGGACGCTCCATTTGATGTAACGCTCGTTCGAGCCACTATCAATCTCCCAACCATTAAGACAACATCGCGACCTGATGGTGTGTTTGTAATCCGTCTCTTTACATTTAATGCAAATGCTCCCGAGAAGTTCCGTCAGGCTATTCGTGAGTTTGCTGATTCAGGTTCCAATAAAATGATTATTGACCTTCGTGGTAACCCCGGTGGCTACTTGGAGGTGGCCGTTGACATTGCTAGTTGGTTTTTGCCAGTAGGGAAGGTGATAGTTACCGAAGATTTTGGTTCTAAGCAGGCTCCTGATGTTAGCCGAAGTCGTGGGTATGATGTTTTTTCTGACAAGGTAAAATTTGCGATTCTAATTGACGAAGGTTCCGCCTCTGCATCAGAAATTCTAGCGGGGGCACTCCGCGATCATGGCAAGGCAACTCTTATTGGTGGAAAGTCATTCGGTAAAGGGTCGGTACAGCAACTTTTTAATGTAACCGCAGATACTTCATTAAAAATAACTATTGCTCGCTGGCTAACCCCTAATGGAGTCTCTATTTCTCATGAGGGTATAGTTCCTGATATTGAAGTGGCAGTTACCGAGGAAGACATAGACGCAAAGCGTGACCCTCAACTAGAGAGGGCTGCGGAGTTTTTGATTACAGGAAAGTAAGCAGAAGGGTTTAGCGTTTAGAGACTAGGGTTTAGTGGAAGAAATCCCCCTAAACGCTAAACGCTAGCCACTGACCCCTCTGGTGTTTTATACTGCTCACATGAAAGTCATAATGCTCGCCGATGTTAAGAAGGTAGGTCAACGAGGAACTCTGATTACTGTGGCTGATGGGTACGCTCAGAATGTCTTGATTCCAAAGAAGTTGGCTTTGCCTGCTACAGCTGAGAATGTTCGTAGTTTTGAAAAACGAAATCAGAGCGCAAAAGATAAAGTGGCTATGGATGCCACCTTAGCTAAAAAAACACTTGCTGAGATTGATGGAAAGGTCATTGAAATTCAGGCCAAAGCAAATGAAAAGGGGACACTCTTCGAGTCTATTCATGTAAAACAAGTTGCCCAAGCCATTTTGAAGCAATTTAAAATGTCAGTGCCTGAAGATTCAATTTTGATTGTAGATGGTCCAATAAAAAAGCTCGGCTCTCACCGAGTTGAAGTAAAAATTCAAAGCGCTTTTGCAGAACTTACTGTTTCTCTAACGGTCGTTAATTAAAAAACTCCGCAGATCTGCGGAGTTTTTGTTTATTGCATGCGAAAAGGTATTTACTTTACATCGACGACATTGCGCTTGATGGTAGAGCCATCAAAACGAAGTTTTCGAGCAAGGCGGAAAGAGACAGTGCCTTCCTCAACGGCATAGAGTGTGTGGTCTTTACCTACCTCAACATTCTTTCCTGGCATGAATTTTGTACCGCGCTGACGGATGATGATTGATCCTTTCTTTGCCTTCTGACCCTCATAGAGCTTAACGCCCAAGTATTGCGGATTGGAATCGGTAAGATTTTTTGCTGAGCCGGCTGCTTTTTTTGTTGCCATGTTAGAAGTTCTTAGCGAGTATCGAGCTTAGAAATTCTTACACCCTGTTAAATCCAGCTTGGACTTAGGTGTATAGAAAACCGCTCATTGCGTACTCTATACTATAGAATATAACTGTTTTCAGGGAAAATTTCAAGTTGGCTGGCTTTGAGCCAGATTTAACAGGGTATAACTGGAATCTACTCAATATGTTTCGTGATTTCACTAATAAAATCAAGGCTCTGTGGGGAAGGGTACGGGAAAACACACTAATTGTCATCGTTATTGTGTTAGTTGCCTTGTTGGCCTTTGGGCTTGGCAGATTGTCTGTTTTCTATGGAGAAAAGGGTCAATTTAAGGTGCTCTATCCAAATGCTCAAAGTGCTTCAGCTCTGACTGGATTTTTAGGTGTTGGTGGCATGAGAGAAGAAATTACCTTACCGCCACCACCTCAGGCTGCGGGCTATTTTGTAGCATCGAAAACAGGCAGTACCTATTTTTTCCCATGGTGCCCGCTTGCGGTAAAGATTTCCTCAACGGACAGAATTTATTTCAACAGTAGGACTTCTGCTGAGGATGCTGGCTACCACGCTGGCCGTTGCAATGGACTCTGAGTTAGCTGGTAGCTTTTGGGTGTTAGCTTTCAGCTTTGAAAACAAATAACCACATGAAAGATGAAAAAAGAACTGTATAGTATAATTTAACGACCGTTAGATTAAACTATACAGGTGAAAACACAAAAAAATTCCCAATATATTAATGTTATGTAAGATTTTATTTGAAATCGCAACTTTCAAAAGTTTATAGACTTACGCTTTCATCTTTTTAATTTACATTTAAACCTAAACGCTATACCCTAAACACTAGCCCCTAATTGTATGATTGCTCTAGATATCGAATGTTCAGGCACAGAGCCTCATAAGAATTCGATACTCTCAATTGGGGGAGTCGATGTTGCTACTCCTGTTAATCGTTTTTATGGCGAGTGTAGGGTGTGGGACGGAGCTCATATTAATGAAGAAGCACTTGGGGTTAATGGTTTTTCACACGAACAAGCCATTGATCTTTCAAAGAAAAGCGAAATAGAGCTGGTGCAAGATTTTATTTCATGGACACTTGCTGTCCATGATCGAACTTTTGTAGGACAAAACCCATCTTTTGATAGAGATTTCTTGATTGCCGCTTGCGAGAGGGGAGGTATTAATTTTCCTTTTGCGCATCGCACCTTGGATACACACACTCTTACCTACATGCATATGGTGGAGCGAGGCATTACTCCTCCGTTTGATGAAGAAAAACATCACACCAAGCTCACTCTCGACGCTGCACTTAAATATGTCGGCATCCCAGAAGAGCCAAAACCCCATAACGCTCTCACTGGCGCCCTTTCACACGCTGAAGTTGCTTCACGGCTCCTCTACGGCAAGTCTCTTCTTCCAGAGTTTTCTCCTTTTTCAATTCCTTGGCTGGTTTCCTAATTTTCTATGATCCCTTCGGATCCGATGAGGCATCGCCTATCCCCTAAACACTATTCACTAACCCCTAGCTCAGGATGTTACACTCTAACCATGTCTGATCCACAACGAAAATATAGAATAGTGAATCCGCCAGACGAGCACCGCATGGAAGGTGATCTTCGCATCTGTGATCCTGAAAAAACTGACCATACTAAAGACATGGAGTCGTGGCGCATATTCAAGATAATGGGCGAGTTGATTGATGGGTTTTCGATGCTTCGAAAGTACCGTCTTGCAGCCACCTTCTTTGGTTCAGCTCGCTCTAATATGGATCCAAATATATATGAGGATGCAACTTTGCTTGCAGGTAAGTTGGCCCAATCTGGCTTTGTAGTCATCACTGGAGGAGGAAACGGTGTAATGGAAGCTGCAAGCAAGGGGGCATTTGAAGCTGGCGGACAATCTGTGGGGATAAATATTAAACTTCCTATGGAGCAGAAGCCAAATCCATATCTTACGGAAACTGCCACATTTAACTACTTCTTCACCCGAAAAGTCGTCCTTTCATTCGCATCCGAAGTGTATATTTACTTCCCGGGAGGTTTTGGAACTATGGATGAGCTATTTGAGATTTTGACCCTAGTTCAGACTAATAAAATTAAAAGAATTCCTATCATTCTCTACAATAGGGAATATTGGACACCACTTATCGCTTTCTTTAAAGACCATCTTCTTCTTAAATATAAGACTATAAATAAGGAAGATTTAGACCTTTTTGTGGTGGCTGACACTCCTGAAGAGGCTCATCAGGCAATTTTGACTCTAGTTAAATGCTAAGAAGGAGGTGAGGTGATGCCACATCGGATACGAAGGGATCGTTTAGTGTTTAGAGAGGAAGGACTTTCGAACATCAAAAAGAGGTAAAAACCTTGTTTTCCACTTTCCATTTATATGGCTTTATAGAGCCGTACAAAGATGATTTTGCGTTCCGCAAGCCTTGACACCAAAAGTCCCCAGTGCTAGCGTAATGAGGTAGTCGGCTTTCGGGCCGGCTTTTTTAGTACCCCACTCTCGATTGTTATGAGGGGGAACTCAAAGCAGGTTTATATCATCACTAACGGCCCTTATGGGCCAAAATAATTAAATCGTATGTTCTTACCAATTATGCTATTGCTAGCGAGCGTTGCCATGTCTACGCCCACAGCACTTTCTACGACCACAAACCCACAAGGTCCAAAGGTGGAAACCTTAGGGCAGTATGTGAAGCAGTACTACGCTGATACGCCTATTTTGGCCGATATAGCATGGTGTGAGTCCAGAATTCGTCATGTCGATAAAGAGGGCGATATATTGCGAGGTGTCGTCAACCCTAAGGATATAGGTGTGATGCAAATTAATACCAAGTATCACGAAGAGCAAGCAGAGGCTATGAATCTCGATCTGCACACCCTTGACGGTAACCTTGCCTACGCTAAGCGTTTATATGAGAAAGAGGGTACAAAGCCTTGGGCATCTTCTAAAGCTTGTTGGGGACCTCTCTCAAAGAAATCGACAGAAGGAGCTACACTGGCTCAAAAATAAAGTTTTTCAATACAGAATTGACTACTCAATACCCGCCCTTAGGCGGGTATTGACATATAGATATATATAAGGTACAATATAAAGAATTATGAATGAAGTACATACAGAAAAAACTCCATTGGAGCGTACTGTCGAGCGTTTGGCACCCTCGGTAGTTAGTGTGAAAATCTTTAAAGAAGTTAAGGGATTACTGGATCCAAAGAATCCTGAGCGAACACAAGAGTCTCACTGGGTTCCATCAGCTGAAGGAAGTGGCTTTTTTGTGTCAAAGGACGGAATTATTGTGACAAATAGACATGTCGTCTCAGATGGTAGTCAAGATGAGGCTTTGGTAGTTCAACTTGATTCAAAGAAAAAGTTAACGGCAGAGGTTTTTTATATCGATCCTGTCCGTGACTTCGCACTCTTGAAAGTAGCTGGATCTGAACATCCACCACTTGTTATTGGGGATTCCGATAAGGTAAAGAGGGGCGCGACAATTACAATTGCTGGCAATCCTCTTGGAATAGGCGGAAGTTTTTCTCAAGGGACCGTTACCTCGGTGCCTGATAATCATGAGCAAATTTCTTTCAAAACAGATGCTGATATTCGTTCAGGAAGTTCAGGTGGAGTTATGTTTAATGCAAAAGATGAGGTCATAGGGATTAATACTTTTGCCCACTTGGACTCTACTGGTTCTATTGGAGGGGCTATCCCAATTAATGAAGTTAAAGTAATTATTCAACACCCGCGTGTTTTTCAGGGAATACAAGCACTCTTCCAAGAGATACGCATACAGCGTGAAGCAGAAGAACCAATATCGCTTGAGAAAGCATTCAGTTTCGCCTTGCAAGGTTTGGAAATAATTTTCAAACAAGAACTTTCGTCTCAGGGACGGGAAGTATCAATGAGGGAAATTATGAGCGATTCAGCGGTGCAGTACTATTTCCGAGAGCTCTTGAGGCCTGCTCGTTCGTCTAAATATCAAGAGGCACTAGAGAAGAAGTTTGGGGTTTCGTTTTCTTCTCAGTCGACCAAGAAGGGAGAGGCTGTAGAATAGGAGGGTACAAAAAACCTCCCCATGCGGGGAGGTTTTTTGTAAAGGAATTTAGTAGCTCTTTTTTGCGAGCATGCTATCCAGACTGTATTTGCCTGCACCGTTGGCCGCGAGCACAAGCATGCCTCCTATAATTGAGACATTCTTCCAGAGCATTATCATGTTCACTGGATTGGTGAAGTCAGTGTGGAAGTAATAGGTAACTGGAATGAGAAAAAGTGTAATAGCGAGAGCGACCCACTTTGTTTTGAATCCTATGACAAGCATGATTCCACCGAGAAGCTCCACAATAATTGCTATAGCAATTGCAAGTTCTGGGAAGGGGACTCCAACAGAGCTTGCGTAGGCAACCATACCAGCAAAGCCAGAAATTTTAGTAAAACCAAAGATTACAAAGATGCCTGCAAGAGCGAGGCGACCAACAAGTGCTAAAGCGGATGCGTATTTATCCATACTCAAAAAACTAAAATAATAAGGTGCTTCTATTGTAACAGGTGGGCTTCAAGTGCGCCGAACACCCTCTTGTGCTACTTCTTTTGCTCAGGATTGTCTCCGTTAGGGCCTGAAGTCCAAGGGCTGAGTACTGGCTCATTGGAAAGACGATCATCAAACTTGATGTTATTTTTCTCCTCTATTTCTTCAACTTGTTTAGTGATTGCTTTTGCGATCATTTTTGCAGCAGGCAAGGGAAGTAGAAAACATGAAGTTGCCTGACCTGATTGTACCGCAAGATGCAGAAGTCCATTTATAACTCGAACATTAACGGTATCGACGAAAAGCTTTGAAGGAACAGAGTTGAAATCAAATTCTTGTGGCATAGCTGTAATTGTTACGAATAAGATGCAGTATAGCAAAATAGCGCTCGAGCTATTGAAATGAAAATTAACTATTACTATCCTTCAAGAAGGCGAGTATGACGATGGCAAAGAATGCCAAGTTCAGCCAGTGACTTATATCATTTTCTATCATTCTTAATGCTCTCATAAGTAAAGAATTCAGTAAAGCTTTTTGGACTCTAAAATCTGTGCATTATTGACATACAGTAGACAAATGGTACTGTTTCGAACATGGTTGCAGGAAGCATAAATAATCCGGAATCTCTTAGACGCGACGCACGACGTTTTATTAAAACTCGAGCCGACCGTAGTAAACATCCACGCGGGCCAGATGGGCGAAGAATGGGGAATTTGACAGAGAGGAAATATAAAAATTGGAAAGGTGCAGAAACAAAAGAACAAGAGTAGTTATTATTGTTAAGAGACTATGGGTCGCGAAAAAGGATGGTGTTGGATGTGCGATGAGTGTGGAGTCATTAATGAACCCGGGAGCACTAAGAATTTGAAGTATGCCGACAGAAGGAAATATTGAACCTTTTAATTCATCATTTGATATGGTGCGCCGTTGCCAAAGTGAAGGTACTCACTGTAAGGGGTCCTCTAGATCCTGTGCACGTTGCAATGGAACCTGCCAGGCAGAGTGATGCTTAATTTCAAGGGGCGTAGAATAGTTACACTATGTCAAACCAATACGAGAAAACACAGAAAAGATTTCGACGTCTCAGTGGTGATAGAAGCCGTAGAAGTCGAGTTGTTACTAATGGCCAAAAGCATATTGGCCCTAATGCTCGACTTGAAAATGCTCGTGAACGAGATGAAAGGAGACTCGCTCGAGAAGGCGACGAAGATTAGGTTCGTTTTTAACTGAGCTCTGCTAGAGGGAATAGGATTAGCAGTACTTCGCACAATATATCTTTTACGAAGTTACTATATAGCTAAATACTGAACTCTCAGCCTGCGCCTTCGGATAGCCTTTTTTATACACTGTCCTTTCATTCTGCGTTAATCGTGACATATTCTTTGCTTCCTCTCGAGTCTGGAGTATTAAGATTATATTGTCAGGGAAATTTAAAATCTCTCGCTCCCCTCTTTTTCACAGTACTTACTTGCAAAAAGCAAATATTATGTTGTTATATAAATATGTTACCAAACCTAAATCGTATAAAAGAAGTGCGCACTGGTGCTACTCCGTTACTGGATGCTCTTCGTGAGGAGTTGGAAGGCTTGTCATCAAAGAAGACTATTATAGTAAGGAGGGCTTCTGCTAGGACAAAAATAGGAAAAATACGGAATGCGCACATTGCTAGATGCGGGGCTATATTTTTTCAGAGGAATTTTTTCGATTGTCTGGAGGCTAATCCGACAGCTGGAAAAAAACTTATACAGAAAATATTTAACATAAAATAAAAACCCTCCAATTTGGAGGGTTTTTTCTGTTGTTTGCTCAAGCTATCTAGTGCCAAGTCTTGTAGAGTCCAGCAAGAGTAATGAAGGAAAGTCCAAGACCGCCAGCCATAAGACCACCAGCTAATGTAAAGGGAGCCAAAAGAGCACCTCCTGCGACTAAGCTGGCTCCGCCAGCAAACATCCAAGGCGCCCACGTCACACCCTTAAGATTGCCCTCCCTAATTCTTTTTATAGATTCCGAGGCACCGGTCCAACGACCGGGTACATTCTTTCCTGCTTCGTACTTTGGAGTCATTTAACTAATGTACACCGTTTAATAGTTTTTGTCAATCCCCTTGTATGAACGTTAAATAAAATAGTCATATTTAAAAAACCCTCCAAATTTGGAGGGTTTTTAAAGTTACTACTTTCTGGTTGAGTCTTATGCCATTGGGTTACCATTACCCATGCACATCGCACAGGCCTTCTTGTGAGTTATCACAAGCCAGAGCGCTGAGAGCCCTACGAGGACATATACAGCCCATTCCACCATTGGCCATGTGCCAAGGAGCATACCAACGACATTCCAGTCGCTACCCATAAAACCACCTAAGCCCACGAGACCCCAATTAAGACCGCCCACTACAAGAAGTAGGAAGGCAAGCATATGCAAATACTTCATATAAATATATTAATTATCTAAAGCTATTAATAATGACTTTACCAATACATTGAACACCTAAAACACCTCTCGCAAGAGTTTTTAGACTCTCAGTGTGGATTGTTTCTTCAATTAGCCACTAGGGTTTAGGGTGTGGGAGTATAGGGTTTTCGTCTGAACGGGCATTTCCCTATCCACTAAACCCTACCTAAAGGTATTTCATCGGATTCAAGTACGCCTCTGTAGGGGCTACTGGCATATAGGCTCCGGCACACTTTGTTATTGATTTCACATCACCAAGCTTGATGATTTTAACGGCGCTTGCCACATATACACTGAAATGTAGATGTGGTCCGGTGGCGTATCCTGTCTTACCGCTGTACCCAAGGAGACTCCCTGTACCCACCGTAGAACCCTTAGAGACGCTAATGACTGATAGATGGGCATAAATAGTGCCTAGTCCATTGTTGTGGCGTACATATACCCATTTACCGTATGAGTAACAGCCGGGGAAAAGGTCGGTATTGCCAGTGTCTACAACGACACCTCCCAAGGCTGAAACAATAGGCGTTCCTTCAGGTGCTCCAAAATCTACACCGTTGTGGCCTTTGCCATTGTATGCACCACTTTGAGCGAATGCAGTATTGCCAAAGTATTGCGTAAGGCAATATATATTTTTGAATGTATTAGCGCGATCTCTACAGCGAAGCATAAAAGCGGAGTCAAGTGGAAATGATAAAATTCCACTACCCGCTTTTGGAATACTCGTTGGATCAAGTGTGTATTTCAAACTCGCTTCGTAATCATTAAGTTGTTTTTCAAATTGAGCTTTTGCGGCCTGTTTATCTGCAAGTAGTTTTTGGAACGCAGATTCCTTATTTTTTGTCTGTGCAAGTAGTGTGGCCTGCTCGTTCCGGTTTTGATCGAGAAGTATTTTTTGATCAGACAATTGCTTTTTCAGAGAAAGAAGTTTTGCTTTCTCTTTTTCTGTAGCGCTATAGTCCACCGTAAGAGATTCTTTTGTATTTTGAAGATCAATAACTTCATTTCTGAGAACACTACTGAGTTGTTCTACACGATCTACTTCTTGCCAGGCCTCAATCATCCCGTCTGCACTCAGGAGTTGTTCAACTATCGTGGTCTCACCTATCTGATAGAGAGCTTGGAAAGATTGCTCCATTGTTTTCTTTGAGGTTTCTATACGTTTTGCTTTATCATCAATAGCCCCACCGAGGCGTTTGAGCTGTAGTGTTGCCGAAGCAATTTTATTTTCTGTAACTGAAATAGTTGCTCCTATTTTTTTTCTAGAAACATCAATTCTGTTTACTTCGCCTTGCAGTGTTGTTTTTTCTCCAGCTATTTGATAGAGCGTGCTTTCGTACTGCGCAATTTCTTTTTCCAATGCTGCGATTTTGGCATTCTGTTCAGTTATTTTTTCTTGGATGTCTGAGGTGGTATCACCAAAAACTATCGTAGGTGAAGTTTGAGAAAATCCTAGAATCCCAAAAAACAAAAAAAGTCCGATAAAAACCGATATAAAAGAAACAGAACTCTTAAATGGAGGTATCCATTTCATTGTTATCCGAGGGCACGAATAGCGTCTTCAATACGAGTTATTGTTTCTTTCTTACCTATGACACCCGCAATGGTAAATGGGTCAGGGGATTTACCTCTACCTGAAAGCGTAAACCTAAACGGCCACAGCACAAGTCCCCTGCCCTTTTCTTCAGCGTATGGCCAAACAACCTCTTTAATTTTTTGATCATGCCATTCAGAATCGTTCAAGGTATTAAGGAGTGACATAACCTGCTTCAAGCGTGTCGCAGTTCTTTGCTTATCCATGTCATCTTTTGGTAATAGTCCTGAGACTGGGTATGTGGGTGCCTCTGCATAAAAGGAAAATTCCCCCGCTTCATCCATGTCTTTCAATTCAGAGAAGGTTTGTATGCGTTCACGCATAAGAGGGACAAGACTCTCAAGAAGATTCTTTTTATTAAGTGCGGTATACGTTTCCTTTGAAAGAAACAGAGAGGCGTGCTTCAAAAATTCATCAGAAGATAATCTTAGGATGTGTTCCCTATTAAACCATTTGAGCTTCATCTCATTGAAGGCTCCTCCGCTCTTTTGGATTTGATCCACGCTGAACCGCTGTATTAATTCGTCTTTTGAAAATATTTCCTCATCGGTTCCTGGGTTCCATCCAATGAGTGCGAGGTAATTCACCATAGCACTCGGAAGATAGCCTTCAGTTTTGTATTCAAGGACATCTTTTGCGCCATCTCGTTTTCCTAATTTTTTAGTGCGATCGTCGCGAAGTATGGCAGGGAGTGTTACAAAGACAGGCGCTGGAACACCAAGAGCATCGTACAAACTAAGAAATCGTGGCGTTGAAGAAATAAATTCGTCCGCACGAAAAATATGAGTAACACCCATGAGGTGATCGTCAACAATATGTGCAAAGTTATACGTTGGATATCCATCGCCCTTCATGAGAATGAAGTCATCAAGAGCTTCTTCGCCTGCTTCAAGTTCACCTCGGACAGCGTCATTCCACTTGTATCTTTTTATTTCCGGTACCTTAAAGCGAAGTGGTGCCTTCCCGTCCCATACAGAAAATGTTTCAGGGCGATGATCTCGAAATAAAAACGGTCGTTTTTCAGCTTTAGCCGTTTCTCTAAATGCCGTTATTTCATCATGAGTGTACGGATCGGGATACGCATGGCCCGCGTCCATGAGCTTCTGTGCAAATGCTCTATATGAGTCCATTCTCTCTGATTGAATGCAAGAACCGAAAGGTCCTGGTTTGTCGGGGCCATATTCCCAATCAATACCAAGCCACGAAAGAGAGTCTTGAATATGTTGAATAGAGCCTTCTATTGCCCGAGCTTGATCGGTATCCTCGATACGGAGTATTAACGTGCCTTCATTTTTCTTGGCAAAAAGATAGGCAAATAGTGCCGTACGGACACCGCCGATATGCATAAAGCCTGTGGGACTGGGAGCGAAACGGGTAATTACTTTCATAGAGCTTAGTGTATAGGTTACAGTCTAACGAGTCGAGGGGAAAGAGGCTGCTAACTCTTTCCCGAGCGAGTGCTGACAGAAAATCATTCTATGGTTTACAGTCTAACGAGTCGAGGGGAAAGAGGCTGCTAACTCTTTCTCGAGCGAGTGACGGCTGAAAAGTCTCTTTACTGGTTTTAGGTACCAGTTTTTTTGGTTTGTAACTGTGTAGTATAATTTAACGACCGTTAAATTATACTATACAGTGCTCTCTTGCTTTATTTGATTTAAGAAATTTAAAACGCTGAAACCTGTACTCTGGCACCTAGTTAGCTTTCATGCTCTAGAGCAGTATCCAGAATTATTTGCGCAATTGTTTTTGCTGCATCTGGTTTTGCAAATTTTCCCGCTGCCTCTGCCATGTCGTTGCGTGCTTTTGGATTAGTAAAAAGGCGTTCTATTTCTGCAAGTAGCAGATGGGGGGTAAGGTTTTGTTGCTCCATAACAATTGCGGCGCCTGAGCGGGCGTATGCGAAAGCATTTGAGCGCTGATCCCGACTTACCTCTTCAGGTATAGGGATAAGAATTGAAGCTTTCTTCCACGAAGCAACCTCCGCAATAGAACCTGATCCTGCGCGAGTGATTACAAGATCAGTTGCTCCCGCAGCCATCTTGAGTGCAAGGGTTGAAAGATATCCGTACGGTTTATAGCGGTATCGTTTTTCATTTTTTCCTAAAATGACATGGGCTGTTTCAGCAACAGATTTGATGTGTACCTGTCCTGCCTGATGTATAACTTGAAAATGATCAATAAGTTCTGGCAATGCCTCGAGGATAGTGTTGTTAAGCTTCTCTGCCCCAAGTGAACCCCCAAGAAAAAGAAGTACAGGGACATTGCGTTCAAGTTCCAAAAATTCTTGCGCTCCTTCACGGGCAGGATTTTTAAGCTCAGTGCGTACAGGATTGCCAACGAGAGCTACTTTTGGTCGAAACTTTTCTGGAAAATAATCGTATGCTTCTTCGTATGAAATACCGATCTGTTTTGCAAAAGGTAGAGCAAGGATGGTGGCGCGCCCTGGTATTGCATCGGAATCATGTGCAATTACGGGGATGCGAAGCCACTTTGCTGCAAGAAGAGTTGGCACGCTTCCGTATCCTCCTTTTGAAAAAACAACATCAGGAAATATTTGGTAGAGAGCAAGAGTTGTTTGGAGTATCCCCCACCCTGTTTTAAAGAAATCAAAAAAATTTAGAATTGAAAAATAACGACGCATTTTCCCTGCCGGTGTTTGTACGAAAGTAATGCTGTTTTCGTACAGTGCTCGTTCATCAAACGCCGTGGGTCCAAAAAAGTATAGTTGAGGATCGAGAAGTTTTTTCTCTTTTACGATTTCATGAATTGCTTCAGCAACAGCAATAACTGGGTAAAAATGACCTCCAGTTCCGCCTCCAGTAAAAACAATTTTCATATCTCTTGTAAAGTATAAGTCTAACAGGGGTTAGGGGCTAGCGTTTAGTGTTTAGAGAGTTCGGAGAAGTTTTTGCTAAACACTAGCTTCTAGTTCTTTATTGAGCGAGAAATGGACAATAAGATTCCTGCAGCTCCGAGGGACACCAAGAGTGCAGTGCCTCCATGACTTACAAACACAAGCGGGAGTCCTGAAAGTGGTAGGAGAGCAAGCATTGCGCCGATGTTTAAAAATGATTGGGCCGTAATAAGCACCACAATACCTACGGCAACTAATCCCCCAAACATATCTGGCGTCCTAGCGGCAACCCAGAGGCCTCGAAGGGCAAAGGTAATATACACAAGTATAAGCGCCAATCCCCCAACAAAACCAAATTCCTCAGCAAAGACTGAAAATATTGAGTCTGAAATAGGTTCTGGTAATTTTCCAAATTTTTGGATACTTTGTCCAAAACCACGACCGAATGTCTCACCAGCGCCAACAGCAAGAAGGGATTGCTGTACTTGATAACTAGATCCTCGAGGATCCGAGGTCGGATGTAGGAATGTGGTAAGTCGATCCGCTAGGTAAGGACGGAAAGAAACTAGAATAACCAAAAGACAAATCCCTGCGCCAGCCAGAATTGCCAAATGTTTAATACGAGCGCCTGCAGCCATAAACATGGCGCCACCTGCAACTGCAATAATAACAAAGGTGTCTGTGTCAGGTTGAGCAAGAAGCGCAGCTCCAGTTATTGCAGTAATAATTCCGAATGGTATGAGGCCTTGACCAATAGTATTTATCTTTGATTTTGTATTTGAAAACCAAGTGGCAAGGTACAAAATATAGGCAATTTTTAAAAACTCTGAAGGTTGTAGCGTAATTGGACCAATATGTATCCAACGCGTAGCGCCGTTCAGTGTAAGACCAAGGTGTGGGATAAACACAAGAAGCGTGAGCACGATGGATGCGCCAAAAATATGCAAAGAAAAACGTTTCCATACGCGATACGGAACTGCTAAACAAAAGAAAAACGCAATAAGTCCCCCGCCGAGCCCAAAGATTAGCTGACTGCGCGCCACACTTGAAAATTTGGCACCATCGTATGCGAGTAATCCTAAAGAGGCTGAAAGGAAAATAAATAAACCACTGACTACGAGAGTCACAACTGTCATTAGAAGTATCCGGTCTGGATGTTGGCGTGCCGATTTTCTCATAGGGTGTTAGCCGAGGAGTGCAAGAGAAACACCGAGAATTGCAAAAATAATAGAAAGAATCCAGTAGCGCATGGTGACTTTAGACCCTGGCCAGCCTATTGCTTCAAAGTGATGGTGGAGTGGAGCGATTTTAAAAACTTTTTTCTTAAAAACTTTTTTTGAGAACACCTGAATAATATTTGAAAGCACCGTTACGACAAGTAAGAACGCAATAATTGGTAGTGCAGGAAGTCCCCTACCTTCACCAAGGGTATCGGTCATAAATGCAATGGCAGCAACGGTGAGTGTTAAACCCATTGTGCCGGTTTCTGTCATCCAAAATCGCGCAGGAGGTACATTGAACCAGAGAAAAGCGAGGAGTGCTCCAACAATCGTTGCACAAAATGCTGCTAGGTCTATTTGGTTTTGGTGAAATGCAATAAAGGCGTATGCGGTGAAGATAGATGCAAACACAGCCCCAGACAAGCCATCAATTCCATCAATAACCCCTGATGCGTAGAGAAATAAAGAAACCAGCATGAAGAATGGTATGACAAGCCATCCTATATAGAGAGGATCGCCAAACGGCATACTAATAGAAGTTATGTCGAGTTTTGCATAGAACCACCAGCCAATACAAAAGGAAAGTACGGCAACGAATAAAAGTCGAATTTTCAGTGGAATACCTTTTTCACCCCTGCGGTCAACAACATCAAGGATGTCGTTGATGAGACCTACTAATGAGCCGAGAATTAGGGTTGTGAAAGGTATCCATGTTTGAGACCGTGAAAGAAAGAGAAGTTTTGTGGTTGATGAGTTTGGAAAAATATATTGAAGAGCCCAAAGTAGAGCGATAGTAAGAATAACTGATGCCCACACAAGAATACCTCCCATGCGTGGCGTTTTTGTTTCAGTTTCTCCGTGGAGTCTCTCGAATTCCACAGCCACCTGTCCGTCGAGAGTTCTCTTGCCGGGTTGTTTTTTCCATACGCGGTACTTATAAAGGTAGTGCGTAAGAAGTGGAGCAATGGCAATGCCTACCCAGAAAGCAACTATAGAGGGAACAAAAACTTTAAGGAGGTCAATAATCATAGTATTTGTGTCGAGGGATTCATTTTACTATACAGAGCCTAAATAGGGTTCTTTTTATTGATTTGTATTGCAGATAAGAGAGCGTCGCATGCTTGTTTTCAGTGCGTTTGTTAAGGCAACCATATCAGCATCTCGCCCTTCTCTTGTTGAACCCAAGATAACTGCAACCACTCCATGGCCTGGTAGTGGTTCAAAAGTTACCGCTAAGTTTCCTCCAGCGATGTCTGTAAAGCCTGTTTTAGAACCAATAGCACCAGGAAGAAGGGATATGACAGAGCTAGTATTTGCTCCTCGATGTTTTGTATTATCGAGCGATAAAAAAGTATCCCTAACTACCGTCGTGCCTTCAACAAGGCGTGGCTTTGTTTCAACAATATGCGCAAATAATTTCCCAATGTCACGAGCAGACCCGAAGGCTCCAGCGGAATTTTCTGAGATATCAAGACCTGTGTCATCGGCAAAAAATGTTTGAGACATTCCGAGAGATACCGCCTTTTGGTTCATGTATTGTATAAACATTTCAGATGACCCGTGTTTCTTTTTTTCTGTAGCAAGTGCAAGCGCATGAGCCCCATCGTTTGAAGACGTTACAAGCGTAAAATCTATCAGGTTTTTTACTCGCCACCTTTCTCCCAACGTAAATCCCGAGTCCCCTTCTGGTGTAAGAGCATCTTTTGATATTGTGACAGTATCATCATCTTCTAGTACATCAGACGCAACGAGTGCGGTCATAAGTTTTGTGAGTGAAGCCAGAGGTAGTTGAATATCGGCATTTTTTTCATACAAAACTTCCCCTGTGTCTAGATCTTGTGCATATGCCGCTTTCCCCGTCAAAGAGAGTTGCGGAGAGAGGTTTGCGCAAAACACTGACGCAGAAACTGTTGCGCGTGAATTCTCCTTAAAAACAAGTGGCCATGCCGAAAAAATAATTGTTCCGCTCAAAAACACTGTACTCAATAGCAATAAATTTAGGCGCGTGTTTGGATTCATAGTGCCGGAGTGCTTTCTTCTGATGAGGTCTCTTCGCGTCCGGCAAACACCTCATCAATAGCTGATCGTGTTTCAGTGTACCCAGGAATATCAGCGAGTGTGGCAACACCTAAGTACGCAGGTAACTCTGCGGTAGCTCGATACAAAAAACTTCGTTTGTCGCTAGTATTTTCAACTCGCTCTATTAATCCTCGAATAAGGAGTGAGCGAAGTATTGAGGAGCAATTAACGCCTCGGACATATTCAATATCTGACCTTGAAATAGGTCCTCGGAAAATCACTATACTAATAGTCTCTAAACCTGCCTTACCAAGTGGGCCTTCCAGTTCTTCTCGGCGCATCTTTTCAATGAGTTCATGTGTTTCTGGTGCAGTTGCAAGAGCCACCGTCTCACCTTCGCGTACCACGCGCACTCCTCGCCCTTCCAAGGACATAGCAAGGCTCGTAATACCAATTTCTGTTTCTTCTTTTGAAAACCCTATGTGTGAGGAGAGTTCTTTAACTGTAATTGCACCACCGCGGAAAAAAAGCGCAGCCTCTATCTCTACTTCAATTGGAGGTTTTTGTGTCATATTAAAACTTTGGGGTTTTGGCGTTACCGTTGTATGCAATAGCTATCTCGCCAAATGTTTGCTCTTGCTCTACTAACACTAATCCTCGTTTAAAAAGTTCCAGCATAGCAAGAAAGCTTACTACCACCTCTCTCTTATTTACAGCGCTCGTTCCTGCGAAATCTCGGAAAGTCATTTGTATTGCGCGTTCAATTCGTCCTGATAATCGGTCTATCATTTCCTCAAGAGAGATGACTGATTTTACCGCAACTTCGTCTCGTTCAATTTCTTTTGGTGCACTTGCTAAAACACGCTCTTGTGCTTCTTGTATGCTTTGAAGCGACAAATCGTTTGATGGTGTAAAAAGAGGTTCGATATTTCGAGAGCCAGTACCAAAAAACATCCTAGAATGTAGAGTGCTTATTTCTTTAGCGGTATCTCGAAATATTTTGTACAGTGCCAAACGAAATTCTAAATCTTTAACATTCCCCTCTTCTTCTTTGGTGAGAGAGAGCACGGGGAGGAGTGAACGAGATTTTAGGAGAAGTAGTGTTGCTGCAACAAGGATGAAATGAGCAGCTTGCCCTATCGGGAATGCGACTTGGCGCTGAATATATCCTAAAAAATCATCAGCAACACTTGAAAGCGAAATATCTGAAATCAAAAGCTTTCGCTCCTCAATGAGATTCAAGAGTAGCTCCAAGGGGCCTTCAAATTGGGGTGTTTTTATACTGAAAGAAGTTTCCACGAGAATAACTATATCATGAGAGAAATTTGATCTTTCTGCTTAGCACGCTTGTCTTTAGCCAGAATTCCACATCCTTTATTGACAAATATTATGATTTGGGAGTAAAGTTGAATTATGTCGCAATACTGCACATCACCAGGTCTTCTCGTCGTCAACATCCTTCTTAAAAGAGGGGTCTTCGGGATGGCATAAAGCGACAAACTAACAAAGCCAAACCAAAAGACCCCTCTCCAGAAGAGGGGTCTTTTTTTGGAGGTCGAAATTATTAGAAATTAAAATTTTAGAAAATATGTTTAACAAAATAAGAGAAAGATTAGGTGGTCAGGTTGAGCAAGGAGAATGTTCTCTATGTGGTGAGTATGGTGGACATCTAAAAAACTGTCCAAAATATAGAAAATAATTATTTAGTCAAACAAAAAATTAAACTTTGAAAATATGTCAAGAGAAAGAATCAGAAATATGTTTAGAAAAGGAGGGTGGGTTTGTCCAGCTACAAGTCCAGAGCCAAATCCTGCTTGCCCAAAAAAGACTGACTGTAAACATAGAAGGTAGCTCCCCTTTTGGGTATTTTAGGGAAGTTTAAAAGGGTTATATACTACCCCTATGAAAATAGACTTTGCTGATCCTAAGGGTGCTGTATCTGTTGACCTTGTTGCTGGTGACACTACCAGAGTTGTTGAAGGTGCACGTGGGGTTGCCGTATTAAAAATAGGCATTGGAAAAGCTGATGAGGTAACTCGTCGGAAGCTTGTAACCATCTCACGGAAAGTTGTACGAGTCGCTAATGAACATCGATTCAATACCCTCTCAGTTTCTTTTTCAGATTTTCAATTTTCAGAGATTAAGGATGTTTCTGATTATGAGCTTGGGCGCATACTTGCCGAGAATTTTGAAATGGCAAATTACGAGTTTCGGAAGTACAAAACTCCACCTAAGGAAGGTTTTTCAACAGTAAAAACAACTTTTGTACAGGGAGCAAACGCAGATGCCAAGAAAGGCTTCAAAGAGGGGCAAATTATTGCTTCAGAAATTAACTACTGTCGTGATCTTGCAAACACCCCTGGGGGTGACATGACCCCTTCCATTTTGGCGTCAGATGCTAAACGTCAACTTAAAGACACTTCTGCGACGGTTACTATTCTTTCTCTTGCTGATATCAAGAAGCTTAAAATGGGTCTTATTTTGGGGGTTACCAAGGGCTCAGCAGAAGAGCCAAAGTTTATTATTGCTGAATATTGGGGTGCAGGAAAAACAAGCAAAGAAAAACCGATTGTTCTTGTTGGTAAAGGCATTACTTTTGATACGGGTGGAATTAATTTGAAGCCATCTGACGCTTTAATGGGCATGAATCACGACATGGCCGGTGGCGCATCAGTTATCGCCACAGTTGCTATTGTCGCGAAGCTAAAGCTTAAAAAGAATGTGATTGCCCTTGTTCCGGCTGTTGAGAATGCTGTTTCGGGTTCAGCCTACCGCCCTGGGGACATACTACGTGCGATGAATGGTAAGACTGTTGAAATATTTAATACTGACGCTGAAGGACGTTTAATTCTAGGTGATGCCCTTACCTATGCGGAGCGATACGATCCACGACTTGTTATTGATGTTGCTACACTCACAGGCGCAGCTCTTGTTGCGCTCGGTAAACGCGCATCGGCTATTATGACAAGAACGCCATCGTTAGAAAATCTACTCCGTGATCTTGGAGAAAAATCAGGAGAATATGTGTGGCCACTCCCCCTTTGGAAAGAATACGAAGCAGAAGTGAAAGGTATTCATGCTGACCTTGCGAATGCCACGGTTGGAAGACCAGGAGGAGGGACAATTAACGGCGGAATATTCTTAGCGCAATTTGCTGAAAAATTTCCTCAATGGGCACATATCGACATTGCCCCTCGTATGGAATCTATTCCTGACGATATGCTTGCAAAGGGCGCAACAGGAACTCCTGTTCGCCTACTAGTCCGACTTATAGAGACCTTCTAATGGTCGCTCGTTCAGCTCTGAGAGGTATCTGTCTGATTTAAAGATGAGTCGATGCGATTCATGTCGCGAGGGAACATCGTCGCTTCTCGAATATTTTCAAGTCCCAAAATTTGCATAGTCATACGCTCTGCACCAAATGCAAAACCTCCTTCGGGTGGTACCCCGTAGCGAAACGCTTCAAGAAACATGCTGATTTTTTCTGGATCCATCCCCCACTCATGTACGTGTTGCATAAGCTGTTTGTAGTCATTGATGCGACGCCCGCCCGAAAGCCACTCTCGCCCACGGCAGAGTAGGTCTACTCCTTCATTGAACTCAGGGTTTTCAGGGTTAGGATATACATAAAAAGGTTTTTGTTTTGTTGGGTAGCCATAGACATACACAAAATCTGAACCAGTTTCTTTTTTGACAATATCGCAAAGGATTCGCTCGTCTTCGGCATTCAAATCTTTGTCGCCGCGTACATCTCGTCCATTGGATGCGAAAATTTTATCCTGTGCCTCAGTTAAGGTCATGGTTGGTGTGTGTTCAAGTAACACCGGTAGTTCTGCCTTGAGGTGTTCAAGTTCTGCACTGCACCGGAGAGCTAATTGTTGCAAAATAAAACGCACTGTGTTTTCAGACATATCGCGTATATCCTCCCACGACGTAATGAATGCCCATTCAGCATCGAGTGAGACGACTTCTGTTAGGTGGCGAGTAGTAGCAGATGGTTCTGCTCGAAATATTTTATTGACTGAAAAGACACGCTCAAATGCAGACATGACAATCTGTTTGTAAAGCTGTGGCGATTGGGAAAGATACGCTTTTTTACCGAAGTACTGAACTTCAAAGACCTCTGCCCCACCCTCAGCGGTTGCAGGAGTAATTGATGGCGCCTGAAACTCAAGGAAGTCCTGAGATTTCATGTATTCACGGAACGAGTCAATGATGACTGCCTGAATCTTAAAAATTGCCTGATTGCGCGAGTGACGGAGTGTGAGTGCTCGGTGGTCAAGTTCAGTAGTGAGGTCAAGGTTATAGCCTGATTCAGACATATCAAACGGCAGTGAATCTGCCTCAGCGAGGACTGTTATTTCAAGTACTTCGAGTTCAATGGTGCCATTTTGTACTTTCTCATTTACATTTTTTGGTGGCCGTGCATTTACTTTTGCAATTACTTCTACTACGTATTCATGACGTAGTGTCTTTGCTGTTTCAAGCGCACTACTTAGGGGTAATACCACCCCCTGAACTTTGCCAGAGCGGTCGCGGAAGTCGAAGAAAATCATTTTGCCTTGATCGCGACGAACATCAACCCAACCTTGGATAGTTACTTCCTTTTCAATATGTTCTGGCAAGTTTTTTATTAATATTCTTTCCATGTTGTTTTGATGTTTACTAAACCCTAAACCCTAAACCCTATACCCTAAACCCTTTCTCATAAAGTAACACCCACCTTTTTACGTACATCTACCATTTTTGCACTGGCGATAGTACGAGCTTTCTCGCCTCCCTCTTTGATAACTTTTTTTACTTCTTCATCTGATAATGACTCTCGCTTTTCTCGCATTGGAGCAATCATAGACTCGATATCAGCAATTAAATCTTCCTTGAGAGCTTTATAGTTCTTTTTATTAGTTTCATACAAAGGAGCGAGTTCTGCTTCACTTTTAAAGAGGGCGTGTATTGCATAGACGTTTTCTGGGCGATCTCCTCCAGAATCCGTGACGATACTCATAACCGCTTTAGTTATTTCTTCTTTTGAACAGAACAGCGGTATGACGTTCCCATAGCTTTTTGACATTTTTGCACCATCAATACCAGGCACTACTCCTACACCTTTGAGAATTTGCTCTTTGGGCTCTTTGAATGTTTCTCCAAATGCGATATTGAATTTATTGGCGGCCTCACGCGTATATTCGATGTGCTGACGCTGATCTTCACCTACTGGCACAATTTCAGTGTCATACAAAAGGATGTCAGCGGCCATAAGCATTGGGTAGGTGAAAAGTCCGGCGTTCGCTTCAAGGCCCTTTGCCACCTTATCCTTATACGCATGTCCCTGCATAAGAAATGGGACAGTTACGAGGCAGTCAAATATCCATGCAAGCTCAGTGTGCTCCGGTACATCGGATTGTTTAAAAATAGTTGCTTTAGAAGGATCGATTCCAATTGCGAGGTAGTCTTTTGCAACATCGAGTATGTTTCTATTTAGTTCAGTTGGATTTTTGAGGGATGTGAGCGCATGATAATCGACAATCATGAGCGAACTATCATACTGCTCATATATTTCAAGAAACGGCTTGAGTGCCCCAAAATAGTTTCCAATATGAAGGGCTCCGGATGGCTGAAGGCCTGTTAAAAGTCTTTTCTTCTTTTCGGGCATGCTGTCAATAATAGCAGAAAATGATGTGTTTTTCAGAATCTCCCCCTTCAAAACAAAAGACCCTTTCAGGGTCTTTTGTTGGCAAAAAATATGTAGGTTTATTTTGAGGCCTTCTTACCTTTGACTGATTTCTTAGCTGGCTTAGCTTTTTTAGTGCTTGCTTTGTGTACTTTTTGTATATGACTCCACGAGCTTTTCAACTCACGGGCGACTTTATTTACTTCGTCCGCCGTTGTGTCTTTCAGTGAAGCGTAGCGCTTCACTACTTCATCAACGATACGCAAGTACACTGCACGATCGATAGCTGCCATTTTTTCTACAGCGTCCATAACTTCAGCACGAGCCTTCAGCATCCAGCTTTTTGCCATTTTACGATGTTTTGCTGAGTGCTTAGCGCCATATAGCCAATATGCTCCTACTGCTGCAGCAGCTGCCGCTGTTACGCCTGCAGCAATGCCTACCTTCATCCCTAGATTATTTTTTTGTTCCATTGCTGTTTATTATTTTAATATGTTTGCATTATATCACATCGGCTTTTTGTGTTTTCTTTTTCTTTGGGCGAGGAATCCAACTTGCAATAAAGGCAAGAATCATATCGGCAATTGAGCCTACTTTGGTGCCTTTGCGTTTCAAGTCGGTTCGCAGTGTTTCAAAATCAATTTCGAGCTTACCTGCTGCATTTTTTGCTTTTGTGGATATCTCGCGCACATCTCGGAGTATTTGGATTACATACCATGAGGCAACAAGAAATGCCCCCGTACCCAAAACCACTGCAATTGCAGTAATGAAAAAGAATATGTCTGCATGAATGAGAGTGTTCATGTACGCAGTATATCCTGCCTGAAACTAACCAAGCAACGGGAGTTCCGTGATGAAGGTGGAGCCTTTACCTGCACCTTCCGACTCCGCCCAAATTTTTCCGTTATGTGCCTCGACATGAGCTTTGGTGACGAAGAGTCCAACACCTGTTGAAGCGGGGTTAACACGCTTAGAGTCTTCCCCCGGTCTAAAGAGTTGGAAGAGATTTTTGAGAGTCTCTGTTGTCATGCCAACCCCCGTATCTTTGAGGGTGATGCGAGCAACTGCACCTATGCGTTTTACACTAAGATTCATCTCCCCTGTTGGGGTGTACTTGATAGTGTTGTCCAAAAGATTATTTAAGACCTCATTCATTTTTGAGACATCAATCTTTGCTTTGACGCCATCAAGCGCTGGGTCGTAGGTGGCACTTAGTTTAAGACCTTTCTTCTCTGCATTTGGCGTAAATGCCATCACGGCGTTTTTTATAAGTGGCACAAGCTCAATATCAACAAAATCGTATTTCATTCTTCCCTGCTCAATACGCGATACATCTAGGTAGGTTTCTACCGACTTTGCCATATCCGTTGCTCTATCAAATACTTGCTGGAGGCCTTCCTGCCCAGCGGGGGCTAATTTTCCATATGAGCCATCAAGCAGGAGCGAAATAAAGTTTCGAATAATGGTGAGTGGAGCACGGAGGTCGTGCGAAGCCATTGAGAGGAATTGTGATTTGAGCCTATCGAGTTCTTTGAGTTTGTCGTTTGCCATCCTTAAATCAGCTGCGAGTATTTCAATATGCTCTCGTTGCTCGACTTCTTTTGTTACGCCTCGAATCAGCAGTATTCCAAAAGACAGAACAAGGAGAAATTCGCTTACGCGGAAAATTAATAAATGTGTTTCCTTTGAAAAAATTATTTCACCAAAAATTACCACGGCTAAAAATGCCGTCAAAATCGCAACCGCTGCAGCTTTGGCATTTAGAAATTTATACCGTAGTAATGCCAACGATGCTCCAAATATAAAAGGAAATATAAATAGAGCTCCAAACTTAAGAAACGAAGGATTATCAAAGAATGCTGGGAGTACAAAGTTAAAGGTAACAAGGAGCGCGAACGTAATAACAATGCCTGCGAGTATGATGTACATTGGCGTACGCTCCTGTACCTTGGTTTGTGTAAATTTTGAAATGAAACGTGCTAAGCCTCCCACAAGACAGAGGAACACAAATATCCCAAAAATGACTATTCCTGGGCCATTTATGATCGTTGAGATAGATCCATCCGAGGTAAGAGTGCCTATACGTGCAAATACAAACGGAGATAAATTTAAAATTGAAATACCGAAGGCGCACAGAAATAACCAGATTTGAGTCGTTTTTTTAAATGGTATTTTATGTTCTGGAAAGGTAGAGAGGAATAAAAAGAGACTAAATACAAACCACGCAGCGCTCGCGATTACTCCTCGAATAATCCAAAAAGCGGTATCAGCAACCTGTGTTTGATAAAACAGATAGTTGAGCACGCTCCATGCTATTGAAGTGAAGCAGAAAAATAAAAAGATTGTATTTGAGCTACTTTTTGTATTAGAAAAATACACAACTGCACCTAATACAGCCATGAAGGCAATGACAACGCCGACAGTCAAAAGTTCTAGATTAACAAATGCCGATAAAGAAAAAACCATCACCTTACACTATAACAGGGGGCAGGCGTCGAGAGCGGGCACTGGCAGGTTTGCTGTGTCCAAACCGCATAAGAAATGCTAGGTGTGAGTCTGTGGGGGCATCAAATGCATTAAATACTTTTTGATATGAATCAAGAATTTGTTTTTCAAAGTTTTTTGGAATAGGTCTTAAGTCATTAACTTCAGCGCGATGTGTTAAAAACATTAAACCAGTTACGGGTTGCACGGCGATACCCAATGCCGTTGCTTCGAGCCATACCCGTTGCATTAGTTCACCAACTTGGACATATGCTTCAGGAGTTCTTTTGTTAATAAACATGCCGCCATATATTGCAGAGTCGCGATATACACTAGCCATTTGAGCCGCTATTTTTTTAGATAACCCAATAGATCTGTTGAGTGTGTCTGTTACTTTCCAATGTTTAAGAATGCGCATTGCAAATTGTGCAGGAGGCGGCAACTCTAACGACTTAATGTATAGACCTTCTATACCGGACTCGTTATCTTTTTTGTCCCATAAAATGTCTTTAAAAAACAAGTGATGAAGTTCGGGAACCTGCAAAGCTATATCTTCCATGGTAGCAAGTGCCTTCCCCACCTCTTTTTTATCGACAGCGTCTTTTGAAAATACAAACGACACGCTTGGCGAAATACCGTGTGCACTTAACAGTAGTGTTTTCTTATCAGATCCTGAAAGGGGTTTTTTTGAATAGTGTTTTCGGTTGCAACCACGCTTCGATATTGTTTCATAAAGCGTGTTTACAGCCTCTTTTGTTTCAAAAAATGTAATTTCTGCAACGCAGTCCTTTTCGCCCGGAAAGTATTTTACTGAGACAGAAAGAGTTTGCGCTGCTGCAGCGATACGTATGTTTTGTATTAGAGCGCCGTGAGCAACATATGACCCTGTTTGTTGATAGTTTAAGATGGGATTATCTTTTCCTGGTATATTCCAGATTTGAATGATGTTTTGAGAAGAAATAGAAAATTTCCACGGTTGCGAATTATCTCCTGATGGAGCGAGGACAGCGTAAGTAAGTATTTTCTCGAGCGCTTCTTTTTCTATCATATGTGTGTAGAATGGAAAATCTTCTCCAAACTTACGTCTATTTTTCCTGAATCAATTGGAATTCCAAGTATAATTTGTTTAATTACAAAGGCGACCACTACTCCCGAGAGGGTCGCAGCGTCACCTAACTGCGGCCACGAGTAGAGGGTTTTACCAACTTCACCAAGAGATGACATCATGCGAGGAACCACCATCTCTGCACCGGCAATTTTTGTCGCCAGTCTCGGTAGCTCTGTTGGCGGGAATGTTTTAAACTCCTCAAGGGTAATATCACCTATCAAGCCGTTAAAAAGATATGTTTCCTGGTTTAAATCAAAACGCTCAATATCAACAATAACGCCATCACCATTGTCGGTCGCCATCACAACTGGTATACCTCTTTTGCGAGCCTCTTCCCGAAGGAATATTTTTGTTTCTAGATGATCGGTCTCTTCTACTAGTACATCAATATCTTTTAGAAATTTATCGATATTTTCTGGAGTAACTCCTTCTGCGTATTCTTCGACTTCTCCATAAGGATCCATTTGATAAATGTACTCTCTTGCAACCGAAGTTTTCTTTTGTCCTACTTTAGTAAAATCGTATCGCACGCGGTTCATGTTTGAAGCTGAGAGTGTGTCAGGATCAGCAATCTTTATATACCTGCTCATACCCATCATATTGAGTGTGAGCGCGCAGTGACTCCCAACACTCATTCCTGCAACGGCTATTCGTGCATCTCGTAGTTTCTTCTGCTCATCATTTGTGATTAAATTTCTATTTCGTGTTGTGCGAATTTCCTGATGTTCGGAATCAGACAGGTAGTGCACCAGCTGGTTATTCCAGGGAAAATAAAACCAGGAACCAGATTCTTTCATATCACGACCACCTGTGTGTTCTGTTATGAATACTTCAAATTCTTTTATGTAGTTCTTGTCAAATTTAAATCGAGGGTTCCTTATAAGAAATAAGTCTTCTAGTAACTCTCTATATACATCAATTATCAGAGCATTTTTCCCATGTAGAATCGAGTCGATGTCTTTAAGATGAATTAGTTGTGGTCTCATATCTTTTGTACCCATTTTTGCTTTATGCCAACAGGAAAGTAGATTGGATCACCTAAGTTCCAAAATAGTAATTTAGGATTTGCACGCTCACCTAGCATATCGGATAACTCTCTGAATTCCGAATTAGTAATCCGCAGATTTTGAATTATTGCTTCTAGTAAAAGATTTTGTTCGACTAGGTTTATTTTTTTGTTGCGCTTTTGTTCGATGTGTATTTCTAGGAATTGATTCTTTTCTGCATCAAATGTAGTGAGTAATGTAAATTTACCAGTGAGTGAAGATTGGAATTTTTTTCTTAAAAGCACTTCACGTATGGTTTCTGGATAAATTTGAAGACCGTAGAGAGTTGTAGAAAGATCGGTTCGTTCGTAAACAAATACAAAGGGTAATTCATAGATCTTTATTTTATTTTTCTTTGCTTCTTTTCCTATATCAATACCAGCTTCCGCTAGAATTTTTTTAAGTTCTGCAAACGAATACGTTCCGCCGTGATCTCCAACTGCATAGCGCACAAGGGGTATCTCGCTATCACCTGTTAGAACTATCTCATTTTTGATGGTTTCAAAATGTACAAAGTGAGGATTATATTGAGTTAAGGTGGGTGTACGGTTAATTTTTCCGAAAACCTTTTCAGTCAGAGTTGGTTGACTTAAAACCAGACGTCTTATGAGTATAGAAGTAGGCGTCTCGAATGCCATTGCACCGATATCAGCTGTCCCGTATATGTTTGCTGTTTCAGTGTGTAGATTCCCTACCTTCGTCTTGTCGACGAGATATTCCCTAAACGCTTCAGTGAAGGCTTCGGCGGCAAAAATAAATTTGATGTTGAGTTTGTTTATTTCAACAGCTTCTTCTTGAGCTTCGTCAATAATATCTTTAATAAAAGGTGGGTATCCGACAAGAATTGTCTGATCATATTGTGGTGAAAGTTCTCTGAGCGCGTTAAAAATTTCCTTTTTGTTAACGCCTGGAGTTATAAGAGAAAGGTTCCCTGTTCGTTGATTAACAAGCTCAAATGCTTTGTATGTAATGAGGCCCCCAATCCACACACCCATACCAAAGCCGATAATGACCAGAGTTCTTCGTTTCTTGTATTGAGTAGATATTCCCTTCAAATACAATTCTAAAAAGATTGAATACTCCCAATCGAGAGTCGTGTTGCGTGGGAAGTAAAAGGGTTTACCGGTAGAGCCGGATGTCGAAGAGAAGACGATACCGCCAGCAAGGTGGGAGTAACAGAGATCTGAAAGTGACGAAGAGCGCAGGTAGGTTTTTTTATCAGTGGTAGGTATCTTTTGAAATTCATCCCATGTATTTTTTTGAGATATCGAAATATTATTTTTTTTCAAAAATAACTTGTACGCGGAAATAGAGTGACGTGCTTTTTTAAATATACGGAGAGCTGTGTTTCTTCCAGTCTTTTCCCAAAAACCTGACTTTTTTGTAAGGATATCATTTACTATCTTGTCAGATTCTTTTTTGTTCATACGCTTTCTTTAAAACGTTCTTCGGCTATTCTATCGGCCACTTGACCTGTGGAAATGGATTCTGTGAGAGAGGAGTTAATTATTTTTTCAACCGTATCTCGAATGTGTTCAATGTTCAACTTAACGCGTTCCTCAGAGTAACCACTCGGATTGAGTTCATCGGCAACACTAATCAGTCCACCAGCGTTTGCCAGATAATCAGGGACATAAATAATTCCCGCATTAAACAATCTCTTGTCATCAGCTTTTGTAGCGAGCTGGTTATTTGCAGCTCCACAAATTATTTTTGCAGATATTTCTGGGAGAGTGGTTTCATTAAATTCATTACCTAATGCGCAAGGTGAATAAATATCTACCTTTGCCTTATGAATGGTTTTAGGATCGACAATTTCTATATCAGGATGCGCTCGTTGTGCTTGGAGAATTTTTTCTGGTGAAGTGTCTGCCCCAATGACGTGAGCGCCTGCCGTTTCAAGTAGGGCGCATAGATCAATTCCGACCCCACCCAAACCTTTGATTGCAACTGTTTTCCCAGAAAAAGACGCATTTCCAGATTCAATTTTTAGAACTCCTTCCATTGAGCGAAAAACACTGAGCGCTGCCCAACGTGCAGGAAGCCCTCCAACATTGGGTCGACCTACAATGGTGTTTGAGTGTTGTTCAAGTATTTCAATGTCATGTCCATTAAGGCCTACATCTTCGCCTGTATAAAAAGGTTCTCCGAGTTTTCCAAGAATTTCTGCATAGGAACGAAGGATGGCGTCTTTTTGTAAAATATCGATTGATCCTGGGGGAGCAAGAATCACCCCTTTAGCTCCTCCAAAAGGTACGTCGGCAATGGCGCATTTATATGTCATTGCACGAGAAAGTCTAAGTGCATCCTTGAGACATAATTCCTCACTTTCGTAATGCAGGTATCGAGTACCACCAATAGCAGGCCCACGGTTTGTGTTGTGGATTGAAATAAAACCAAGAAGACCCGTTGAGGGATCCTCTATTCGCGTAACTTTTTTGTGATTATCAAATTCTGGAAATTCTTTTGAATCAAAAAATGTAGCTACGCTTGTGGACATACATTTAAGATTTTTACCTTTCGAGAAAGAAAAGTCCTGCCAAGGGGGCTAAGAGCCACCAGAAGAAGGATTGATTAGAAGAAAAAAGTGCTTTTGTGGCGGGGTTAAATACATAAATTTGTTCTAGCGGTAGAACGTGGATGCCGATAGCCAAAAGTGCCCCCGCAACAAGTATCGACATGGCGCCAACTCGGAGAAATGACCGAGGTGCACTTGCCATAAAGAATGAAAGACCCGAAAAAGCCACGAATGAGAGAAAAACAAACAAAAGATAGAGCGCTATGGCTATGTAGTGATCTTGAAGTAGTGCAGTTTGAAATGGAAAGAAGAGATACAAAGGAACTGCTGTATAGATCGCAGCAATGAGTGGCATAAGACGATTGCGCCCAAGAAAAAAAGCAAACGCTGCCACAAGTGCTGCAACAATTATGAAAGGTAAAAAGTCGTGCCCAAAACCAATAATGAAATTGAGTGCGGCATGAAAACGTGTACCGAAATCTAAGTTTGCAAGTGTTTGCATACGAACCAGATAATACCATAACATTAGGGATTGCTTTCGCAAGTACCCCCTATAGGCAGTAACGCTAAATTCCCTCTTCTTTCAACTTCAGAAGGATTTCCTTTGCCTCCTTTGAAATCTTTTGTGGAAACTCAACGCGAACACGAATAAGTAAATCACCTCGCTTCCCTCTCTCGGTTGGGACACCTTTACCTTTCATGCGAAGAATTTCATCTGTTGATTGTAGCGGTGGTACTGTCACCGTAACAGTGCCATCAAGAGTATCGAGTTGATACTCAGCACCAATTAACGCATCTGAAACCTTTACAGGAAGATCGGTAATCAAGTTAAAGCCTTCTTTTCTGAATTTTGCATCAGCTCGTACATGCACCTTTACATACAAATCTCCTGTTGCTCCTCCAGAAATTGCTTCACCTAATGACGCCATCCGAATAACTTGTCCGTTATCAATCCCCGCTGGTATGACCACAGTAATTTCTTCTTGGCGACGGTGTACACCTGAACCTTTACAGGTAGTACAAGGTTTTTCAGGAACAACGCGTCTTCCACTGCATGTTGTACAAGCTGTCGAGACTGAAAAAGTACCGAAAGGAGAACGACGGGACTCAACTATCTGCCCCTTACCGTTACAAGTTGGGCAAGTTTTTGTTTTAGTTTCTGGTTCAGCTCCTGTTCCTGCACACTTAGAACAGGTACTGTCTTTAGTGATCAACATCCTGCGTGTCAGTCCAAAAATTGATTCTTTAAATGACAGCTCGAGGTCAACCGATATGTCTCTACCACGAGCTTGTCGACCTCTGCCACCAAAGATGTCAGAGAATCCGCCAAATATGTCATTCAAGTCGACATCAAAATCCGCACCACCTTGAAATTGGGAAAAATCGAACCCTTCAAAGCCAGCGCCTCCCTGCCCTCCTTGAGGCCCGCCACCGCCCGAGAATACTCTTCCGTACGAATCGTACTCTGCACGCTTTTTGTCATCAGATAGGATGCTGTAGGCCTCACTTACTTCCTTAAACTTCGCTTCATCGCCACCCTTTTTGTCAGGGTGATGCTGGTGTGCAAGTTTACGAAAAGCCTTCTTTATATCCTCTTTTGAGGCTTTTTTATCGATTCCGAGAAGTTGGTAGTAGTCTTTTGAAGCCATAGGGTTTAGAGTATAGCGTTTAGTGTTTAGTGTCTAGGGAATAGGTTTTAGCGTTTAGGGGTTAGGGGTTAGGGGTTAGTTTCAAAAATATTCCGCTAAACAGAAAACTTCAAATTCATTAGTGAATTTAAAATTCAAATTTTCCCTAAACGCTGATCACTGTCCACTAAACCCTAGTTAGACATCCGTCACTGGTCCTTGAGTAGAAGTGTCCGAATGAGGAGTATCGGTTGGTGGAGTTTGCTCTCCCTGCGTACTGCCTTCTGCTTGCGGTGAGCCTGTCGAATCTGCCTTCTGCTCACCTTGCTGTGACATATACTGCCCGATTTTTTGCATTTCAGTTGAGAGTGCTTGCGTCGCAGTTTGAATACCAGTGATATCGCCTGTTTCCTTTACTTCTTTTACTTTTGCAACAGCACTAGTAACGCCCTGCTTCACATCGTCTGGGATTTTTGTACCGTGTTCAAGAAGAGCTTTTTCAGCAGTGTAAATCATTTGATCAGCGAGATTCCTCGTTTCAACAAGCTCTTTTGATTTTTTGTCAGTATCGGCATTCATATCGGCATCCTTCTTCATCTTCTCTATGTCAGCATCAGTAAGGCCTGAGCGCGCCTCAATGCGGATAGACTGCTCTTTGTTCGTTGCCTTGTCTTTTGCAGTAACCTTAAGGATTCCGTTTGCATCCACATCAAACGACACTTCAACTTGAGGCAAGCCTCGAGGAGCTGGTGGAATACCATCAAGAATAAACCTGCCCAGTGACTTATTGTCGTTTGCCATAGCACGCTCTCCTTGAACAACATGGATTTCTACTGATGTTTGATTGTCTGCTGCGGTTGAAAACGACTGAGAGCGCGTTGCAGGGATGGTTGTGTTTTTTTCAATGAGCTTTGTAGCTACACCACCCATTGTTTCAATACCGAGAGATAGCGGAATAACATCAAGAAGAAGGACATCCTTCACATCGCCCTGCATAATGCCCGCCTGAATTGCAGCGCCGAGGGCAACAACTTCATCAGGATTAATAGTGCGATTTGGTTCTTTGCCAAAAACATTCTTTACTGCCTCCTGAATAGCAGGCATGCGAGTTTGTCCTCCAACAAGAATGATTTCTTGAATATCAGTAGTTTTGAATTTCGCTGACTCAAGAACCTGTTTAGTGATTTCAATAGAGCGGTCAATGTATTCTCGCGCTAATTCTTCAAGCGCTGCACGACTCATTTTCATAAGAAGGTGCTTAGGACCTGATGCATCTGAAGTGATGAATGGAATGTTTATTTCAGTCTCCATGGTCGTGGAGAGTTCATGCTTCGCCTTTTCTGCGGCCTCATCTAGGCGTTGCAGTGCAAGTGAATCCTTAGTGATATCAATTCCGCTTTCTTTTTTGTACGAATCAGCAATCCATTGAACAATTTTTTGATCAATGTCACGTCCGCCCATGTGTGAATCCCCTCCTGTTGATTTTACTTCAATAACATCATCACCTACCTCAAGTACTGAAACATCGAACGTTCCTCCTCCGAAATCGTACACAATGATTTGTTCGTTCTTTCTTTTATTGAAGCCATACGCGAGAGCAGCGGCAGTTGGCTCATTGATGATTCGCTTCACATCCAATCCCGCAATTTTACCGGCATCTTTTGTAGCCTGGCGTTGTGCATCGTCGAAATATGCAGGAACAGTGATGATTGCTTCAGTGATAGTTTCACCAAGTTTTGCTTCTGCATCTGCCTTCAGCTTTTGGAGTATCATTGCTGAAACTTCTTCAGGTCGGTATTCCTTATCTCCGAGTACTACAGATACACCTCCCCCCGTTGCTTCCTTTGTTTTATAAGAAGCGGTAGCGATGTCTTTTTGAACAGCGGTGTCGCTCAACTTGTGCCCCATGAAGCGCTTTACACCATAAATAGTGTTTGTGGGATTAGTCACCGCTTGTCGCTTTGCAACGAGTCCTACAAGTCGCTCTCCCGCCTTTGAAATAGCCACTACTGAGGGTGTCGTGCGATTTCCTTCCGCATTTTCAATGATGCGTGGCTCGCCACCCTCAACAATGGCCATTGCTGAGTTTGTAGTTCCGAGGTCAATGCCGAGTATTTTTCCCATAGTTTTTTTAGTTATTAGTACGTAGAAGGTAGTAAGTAGAACAAAAATTATAAATCAGAAAAACTAAATTAGCCACTCTCTACATTCTACTTTCAACTTTCTATCTGATAGTGTCCAACCGCAACGCGCGCTGGGCGGATAATCGTACCATGAAGGGTATACCCTCTTTGGTAGACTTTGGTAACTACATTATCCTCCACCTGACTTTTTACTGCAACCCTCTCTACCGGCTCGTGTTTTATTGGATCAAACATTTCACCCAATGGATCAAAAGAATTCACGCCTTCTGCCTCGAGAGCCTTCATTAGTTGACTGTGTGTATTTTTAATACCCTCTACCCACGGCCCTGATTCTTCTGTAGTGCTTATTGCTTGATCGAAGCTATCAAGCGCAGGCAGTAGAGATTCAACGAGGGACTTGGAGGCGTCTCGCACTAACACTTGACGCTCCTCTTCTCCACGACGACGAACATTTACATAGTCAGCTTTAGCTCTTTGCCATCCGTCGAGGTATTCTTGTTTTTCTTTATTAGAACTTACAAGCTCTAGGCGTAACTTTTTGTTTTTTTCTGCAAGTTTTTCAGCAGTAGAGCCTTCGCCTTCCAAGCTTTCATCATCAGACTCAATAACAATATCGTCTTCTTCGCTCATGTAATAGATTATGCGTCAGACAGATACGCAAGTCAAAAATGACCACTACACTGAAACACTACAAAACACATACAGCACTGATTCTCTATCCCTTTAGTTAACTAAAGGGATAGAGAATCAGAAAACAAAAACAATCAGGGGAATCAGCTTTCCCTGATTGTTTTTAGAGCCACCGACGAGACTACCAATGTTTCATGAATTCCCAACGACCCTTCCCGGCTCGCGGAGGAAAGCCTTTCGCAAGCATGGTAAGAAGTTCTTCTATAGCCGTTTCATCGGATAATTGATGACCGTGAAAGAGATCACTTGTGCGAAGACGCACATATTTACCTTCCTTCAACTGTTGCCACTGCTTCACCACTGTAGCGGAACTGACCTTCAGCATTTTTTGTATTTGCCCAAATGAATACCGCCTCAGGAGAAGGAGCACAATCGCAAAACGCTTAGCAAGCTGGATACGTTCTGCATCTGTAATGAATTCGGTTAAAAACTCCCGCGCATCTTTTCCTTTGAGGCGCCCTATATGCCGAACCAATTCTTCTATGATTGCTTTTTCGGTGTGGGGTTTCAGTTTCTGTTTTGAAATATTCACCATCCTAACCATTCTACCCCTTTAGTTAACTAAAGGGGTAGAATGTGTTCATAAAAGCACTCTTTAAAAAAGAGAGCGGAGTCGTCTAGTAGCAGCAGCGATGCGTTTCATACCTGCAATAACAAAACCCAGCGCTACAACACTCCAGATCGCCGGTGTAAGGATTCCAGGAAATATTGGCAGATTCATCGCCAATGATTCGTATGCCCATAAAGGAAAATATAGAGTGCCCGCAAGAATAACACTACCCCCCACTATCGCTGTAGCACTTGCCAATAATTCAACACCGGAGAGTGTAGCCACTTGAGCGGTTTTTTCTAGCCCGTTATGAAAACTAGCATTTTTGTTTCTATTGAAAGATACATAAACGCCTTGTTCTTGATCAATTACTCTTCTTGAAAGTGTTTGAGTAGTCAATTCGTTACGCCTCTCTCTCAATAACGGAATAGTTTCCACCTTTGAGGCATGCTCTTTTCCTGCATGTGCTAGTCCTTCATTTGCAATATAACCCTCAGCACTCATTACTTCCATTCATACACCCGTTGAAAGCATTAATCAAATAAGGCATTTTTCCGATTTTTACCTATTTGATTTTTTACCAAGAAGCACTATTCCCAGTAACCCCGCCAATATAAGTTCAAAAACCACTATTTCATTATTTGAAATTGGCCTATCAAGTAAGGGGATGGAAGGATGTTCCTTAGCAGTAAATGAACTAACTCCTTTCTCAAACATATTTGACAGTCTATCAAAAAAAACTTCCACAAAGATGTGGAAGTTTTTTTCGGTGTGTATTTATCTCTTACTCCATTGAGCTGCTTTGCGAGCCTTCTTGAGTCCTGGCTTTTTACGCTCTTTAGCACGAGGATCGCGTTTCAAAAGTCCCAATTTCTTCAAAGGTGTTCGAGATGTTGCATCAAATTCAACTATTGCTCTAGCAATTCCATGCGAAAGTGCAACTGCTTGACCTGCAATACCACCTCCGCGGAGTACTGCAGTAATAGTGAATTTCTTTTCGTGGTGTGCGAGTGGCGCAACTGAAATACGAACTAATTCTGGAGTACGAAAATATTCCTCAAGAGTTTTTCCGTTTACGGAAACAGTTTGTTTTGCATTTTCAGTAAGACGAACGCGCGCAGACGCAGTTTTTCTTCTTCCTATCGTTTCAAGATATTTTGCAGTTGCCATATGAACTAGGGGTTAGGGGTTAGGGTATAGCGTTTAGGGAAATAATAAGAAAACATCAATCAGTTATGATTAATCTTTTAAGCATACCTGGGCGAAGTTTTGTTGCAGGTATCATGCCTTTTATTGCCCGCTTTAGAGCCTCCTTGTATCCATGGCGCTTAATAGCCTCGTCAAGAGTATCAAATTTCAAGCCTCCCTGATAACCAGAGAAGCGAGCGTAGGTATTATCTTTCAAATGTTTTTCTGAGATTGAAAGCTTAGAAGCATTGATGATAGTAACTGAGAGCTCTGGAGCAATGTGTCGTGCAAATGCAGTAGAGTGCTTACCCATAAGAATATGAGCGGCCTGCGACGCTACACGTCCCATCTTCTGTCCCGTAGCATCAATAGTGTGTTCTGTAGTCTTGTTCATACAAATTCAATGATGGCGCTCTTTCTTCCGTCTGAGCTTTTTTTAACTACTTTCGTGATGCGAGTATAACCACCTTTCCGCCCTTTAAAACGAGGCGCAAGAACTTCTACCAACTTCTTTGCAACCTTCTCTCTACCTGAAAGCGCTGCGATGAGGTTTCTACGCGTGCTTACTGTTCCGCTTTTTGCTTTTGTTACCATACTCTCCACATACGGTCGTATTTCTTTTGCGCGTGCTTCGGTAGTAACAATGCGCTCACGCAATATGAGTGCTTCTGCAAGCGAATTAATAAACGCCTTGCGCACATCGCGTTTTCTTCCGAAAGTCCGTCCTTTTTTACCGTGGTTCATAGTTATGATTTCAAAGAAATACCGAAATGTGAGAGGGCTTCTTTTATTTCTTCAACTGCTTTCTCTCCTATACCTTCAAGGGCAAGGATGTCTTCAGGGGTCTTTCGAGCTAAACCACCGAGTGTACGAATACCAGCACCAGTGAGTGCATTTGCTGTTCGCGTTGAAAGTTCAAGTGACTCAATGCGAGTCTTCATAACATCCTCTCGTGCTTCATCACCCATTGCAACCGACTCAGCTTCTGAAGGTACCGGAGCATCTTCTTTAAAACCAACAACGGCCTTGAGCTGTTGAATCATTGTAGAGACAGATCGCTCCAAGGCTTCTCGTGGGGAAAGAGTTCCGTCTGTTTCAATAACGATACGCAAACGGTTAAAATCAGTACGATCTCCAACGCGCATGTTCTCTACCTCGTAGTTCACGCGACGAATTGGTGTGAATATTGCATCAAGCGCAATCATGCCAATATCTACTCGGTCTTTCTGTGTAATTTCTTTTGGTACGTAGCCAAGGCCTGTGTCCACTATCAATTCAGATTCAAAATGAGCATTTTTGTCAGTGAGCTCTGCAATGTGCTGATCAGGATTCAATATCTCCACTTGGCCAGGGACCGTGATGTCTTTTGCTGTAAGCGTCTTTATACCCTTTACATTAATAGAGAGAGTGTGGGGTTGATTGTCAAAGATGCGAATGCGAACTTTTTTGAGGTTCAAAATAACACCGATAGTGTCTTCCTTGATGCCTGCCATGGTTGAAAACTCATGTGACGCACCTTCAATTTTCACTGATGTGATTGCAGCACCTGGAATAGAAGAAAGGATGATACGGCGGAGTGAGTTACCAAGCGTATGTCCGTAACCAGGGTACAAACCATCTATCTCATAGATACCAGTAGTTCCTTCCTCAGAAACGATTCGTGGCTTTGAAGGCAATGTAATGGAGTAATCCATAGTGATGAAGAATGATTATCGGCTAATTATTAACGTGTGTAATATTCAAAAACGGCACCGATGTCGACAGCCGTGTCTTGATCAGAAAATACTGGGGCGGTTTTTAACTTCCCTTCCATAACGCTTGGATCAAAAGAAATCCACGACGGCGTGCGAGCTTCTTTCAATTTTTCTCCAAGTGTTTGGAATAAACCACTGTCCTTACTTCCTACGCGAATAGTGATGGAATCTCCTGAGGAAACGCGGTACGAAGGTACGGTAACACGCTTACCGTTTACGACGAGGTGACCGTGAGAGACCATTTGGCGTGCCATACGGTGTGTTGACGCAAGGCCCATGCGGTACGCAACTGAATCGAGTCTACTTTCTAGAAAACCAAAAAGCGTTGCCTGCGGATTTGCTTTACTTTCAAGTGCCTTTTTTACATACGTAGAAAATTGTTTTTCAGTAAGGCCGTACAAAAGACGAAGCTTCTGCTTCTCAATGAGCTGACGATTATAGTCAGAAACATTTCTGCGTCCTTTCTTTTTGTTTGCATCAGAACGTTGCTTTGAAAGAGCAAAGCTTTGCGTCTGACACTTCGCAAAGATGGAAGAGCCGAGGCGTTTACAGATTTTGTATCGTGGTCCGAGTATCATAAAAATTATTTATTGGTTATACGCGACGAGGTTTACAAGGTCGTGGGCCATTATGAGGAACTGGAGTGATGTCATGTATAGCAAGAATTTGAATACCCTTACCAGCAAACGCACGAAGTGCTGACTCGCGACCCGAACCAACTCCCTTAATGAATACCTCCACTTCCTTAACGCCAATCGTTACAGATTTTTCTCCAATTACTTCACCGACTTTTGCAGCAGCAAATGGGGTTGATTTACGATTTCCAGTGAATCCCATAGACCCAGACGATGACCACATGAGCATGCCACCAGTCCGGTCAGTAAGACTGACGCGAGTGTTGTTGAAAGTAGACTCAATATGCAAAATAGCCCGATCAATGTGCTTTTTCGAGATCTTTGAAAGAGCGCGATCCCGCTTTCCGGAATCAACACCACTACCTTGTTTCTTTAATATTCGTCTTTTACCCATGATTTTATGTTTTTTCTAGTTTACGACGACCTGAACCCATTGTCTTTCTGACGTTACCGCGAACTGTTCGTGAGTTTGTCTTTGTGCGCTGTCCTCGAGCAGGAAGACTTCTAAGGTGGCGAATACCGCGAAATGCCTTGATGTCTTTAAGGCGCTTTACATTGCCGCCAATTTCTCTCCGAAGATCTCCTTCGATAGTAAATGATTCAATGAGCGTTCTTATTTCTAGCTCTTTTTCAGGGGAAAGATCTTTGGCTACTGTTGTGCCCGAAACACCAACTTTTGCAAGAATAGTGCCTGCGCGTACCCGACCAACCCCATACACCGCTGTAAGAGCGATAGCGAGATGTTTGTTATCAGGAATGGTAATACCAGCGACACGCATAATTAATAGAGAATATTTTTAGTAGATTGAATTTATTTTGAAACGCTTATCCTTGGCGAGCTTTACGACGAGGGTTCTTCTTGTTGATCCGGTATAAGCGACCACGCCTGCGGACGAGAATATCGCCTGCTTGCTGCTTCTTTACGGATGCTAGAACCTTCATGTGTGTGTAAAAAATTATAGACGTCGCACTATTCGTGCACGTCCGCCGTACGGATCCAGAACAAGAGAAACGCGATCCCCCACCAACACGCGAATGCGATGGAGTCTCATTTTACCTGCAAGATATGCAAGCATCTCTTCCTCTCCGCCTTCAAGGATTACTCGAAATAGAGCATTTGGGAGTGACTCGGTAACTGTACCAAGCTTTTCCTCAGTGTCTTTCGTGCGTACCATTTGAGCGAATCAGTATCTGAATTGGACTTAGCTATAGTACCAGAAATAAGTATCAGCCGTCAAGAAGAACCCTTAGGTTAGTTTGTGGATGAGCCAGACACGGTTATTTTAAGCTTCTTTGGGTCGTTAGGCATGCCCCCTCTCCAGAAAGGATATACCTTGACGTCGATGTTTGAAATCGATGGATAGTTAGGCAAAACAACCTTTATATCCTTCTTCTGTATACCTGTAAGGTCTTTAGTTAGAGCGTTAATATCGAAGAGTGCAACCAATTTTGCCGTCCCAGAAACGCTCAGGTGTATAGGCGTATCTGTCCCTAATGACTCAGGAACATCCACTACAACACGGAAATCATTAGGGTTTGCAATGCCCAATAACCCATCGTACGAAACTTGCCCTGTAGTAGCGATTGAACGAGCCAGTGCATTTTCACTGACCGCCGGTGCTGAAGCTGTGCCAGAAACAGAGATTACTGCATTACTACCGTCAACAGCGTCAGGGGCTTCTGCGTACGTAATGGAAACAGAGTCATTAAAAACTAATGTCCCTGCGGGCAGTGCTACGAGCATCTTTGCACGAAGAGAGCGTTCAACTTCTGCCTTTAAACCCGCAACAGTTTCTGAACGAACAGTTGGATCTACAACAGCCTGTTCGCCTATAAATCCTCCCGTTGTAGATCCTTTTGATTTTGCATATATAAGAGTGTACTGCTTAGATGCCTTAAGACCAGGAATAGTGAAGTCGGTAGGACTGATATTGTATTTCTCTCCTGCTTCATCAGCATACACAAGGACATCCACAGAGCCTGGCACCTTAATACCAGCCTTCATTGTGTAACCAGGGATTACAACTGGCGCATGCACTCGAAAAACAAGTCCGTCTTTGGTTGCAAAACGAGTATTCGTGATGAGGCGCTGAGGAGTTGCGGTATAAGCGTTATAGATAGTAATCGTTCCTGAGGAATGATTTTCAACATGCTGTGTTCCGGTAGCGGGCACACTCTTAGATGCCGTATCAGAAACGGCAATTTTTTGATATGGAAGTTCCGTACTTGTAAGAGATGCTTCAAAAGAAGCCTGCACAGGGACACTGAAAGAAACTGGGGTAACCGTAATATATGCCCGATAGAAAACCGTACTAATTACTACAACACCAACAACGAGCAATACCGCAACAATTCCCGCCACGACAGCGAATCCGAAGAAGCCACTTGGTCGTTTAGGATTAACAGGCATGCTTTTTGGTGGTGTTGGTCGTGGCGGTGTAGGTGTAGTTTCTGAAGTTCCAGGCATAGAACTTCTTATAGGCTTTGAACGGGCAGGTGGAATAATATCTTGAATACTGCGATGCTGATCCATTCCATAAAGTATACTCCTCTTTCACACAAACCCAATCTCCCCTTATTGTTATACCTGTGTACAAAAATGAGCACGAACTAGATTTTGGATATCTCGCCATCATTCACACTTGCAAAAAGAGCCTCGACAGAAAGGAATGGGTCATGGATTGTACCTTTTTCAAGTGTGATGTATTTTTCAAAAAAATTAGGTGTGATTAAGATTGTATTTACTACAGAATTCGGAGTCCGCAGTGAAAAAATCTTCTCAAACCACGGCAACGCCTCTTTATCGGTCATTAAGAATATTGTCCGAGGAATTGGGGTACTCTCACGAGCCAATTCAATAACACGCTCGTAGCCCTTAATCCATGAAGCACTCGCATCTCTAAAAACCTTTGAAAAAGCTTCTGCCTGCTCCGGACTCAGCTCTCCTCGTGTGAATAATGTAAGTCGAGACAGTGCATCGGTAATACTTCCTGCGTTTGCAATCTCACGGACAAATGAGCGTGTGCCTTTTGGAAATGAGCCCATAAAAGAAAGAGCGCCTCTGTCACCAATGAGACAATCAGTTATTTCACCTCCGATATCGAGAATCATAAAATTTTCTTCTTCGCGGGTGGCTTGGAGCATAGAAAATGCTATAAAGGGAAACGTTTGAAAGCTAATGCGAATGTGTGGGAAAGCACTCTTAATAAGCTCGGTGACTCCCTGTACAAAAGCAGAATCTGCTTCACTTTCGTACAAATGCACTTTTAGTTCAATACCTTGAACTGCAGAATCCAAAGTGGTGAGGTATCCATTAACATATATTTGACTAACCACCGATTCAAGTGGATGACGCCCCGTGCGACGATTTCTTGAATTTTCCAGTCGCTCAGTTTTCAAGGCATGCGACACTGTTGCCTGTGTAATTTTTAAAGGTTTTTTAGATTCTGAGAGTACAACCTTTATTTCTGATGCATACCATGGAGCAGCAAACACAACGCGCACCATATCCAAATGCGTAGTGTGCGCTACAGCATCAAGAGCTTTCTTTAAGGCTTGGAGAGTCAATGTTTGAATACCACCAACTGCATCTCCTGAATCATTTTGAATAGCAACTCTCTCTACGAGATGCATTGCTATTTTTTCACCTTTTGTAAAAGTGGCTACACACGCTCCAACAGAAGCACTGCCGATATCCAAAATTAACTCGGTTCTACTCTTTTTCATTTCACAGATTATTGTAACCTACAAAATTAGAATTCCGCGTAAAAACTTCTATTTTTTATCAATACCAAAAAGTCGCCCGACTAATTTCTCAGCATCGATTTTAAGAATCCTATTCCAATCAGTGGCTCCTATATCTTCAAAAAACTGCTCAAGCAGTGATTCTTCTCTCAGAGCTCTTTGAGTTTCTTGTCTCGATACGCTGGCTGGTCTTTCCCCTTACACCAACACCGCTTTTATTCTTCGAACTCCTGATGCTACCGCTTCTTCTTTTTGAATTTTAAAGTGCCTGCCCTCTTCACCAATTTCACTAGTGTTTTGTACATGAGGACCTCCACAAAACTCTATTGAGAATGCGTTCTCAATTTGAGGAGTACCTTCAACCGCTCCCTTTGGTCCTACAGAATAAACAGATACCATTTCAGGATATTTCACGCCAAACTCGTGCTCCGCTCCAAATTTCTCAGCTTCTTCCTTCGGCATCACGGTACGCATAACAGGAAGCTCTTCCGCTATTTTTTCGTTCACAATTTTTTCCACTTCCGCTTTTTGCTCCAGTGTCATTTTGGTTGGGTACGAAAAATCGATACGAAGTCTTTCTGCGGTGATATTTGATCCTCGCTGATGCACTTCAGGCCCAAGGACTACTTGCAAAGCTTTTAGAAGGATGTGGTGCGTTGTGTGATAACGAACTGTTTGCTCTGAATGATCCGCCAAACCTCCTGCAAATTTTTGTGCCGCACCAGCACGAGAAAGTTTTTGATGTTCTTCCATTTTCTGCTTGAAACCAGCACTATCAAAAGCTAGGCCTCTCTCTTTTGCTAATTCTTCTGTAACTTCAAAAGGAAATCCAAATGTTGTGAAGAGTGTAAATGCATCTTCCCCACTAAGTGGCCCTTCTTTTGAGAGTTTTTCAAATTCTCGCATGCCTTGCGTTAAGGTTTTTCGGAATTTATCTTCCTCGGTATTAATATTTTCTTGGATTATTGTTTCAGCTGATTTGAGTTCAGGATAGTGCTCTTTGAAATACTCAATAACCGCAGTAGCGAGTAGAGCGAGGGTTCCCTGTGGTGCGCCGAGTACATCGACATGGCGCACCGCACGACGAATGAGCCGTCGTGCAATATATCCGCGTTCCGTGTTTGACGGAATAACACCATCACCTAAAAGAAAGGTAGCTGCACGAATGTGGTCAGAGACGACACGAAATGAGTGAAGTGCTTCGTGGTATTTTTTCCCACTCTTCTCCTCAAGTGTTCTGATAAGTGGCATGAACGAGTCGATAAGAAAAACATCGGGATTACCATTTCTAGCTGCAGCGATGCGCTCAAGTCCTCCGCCGAAATCAACATTCTTATTTGGCAGTGGCTCAAAACTACCGTCTTCTTTTTTGATGTACTCCATGAAGACGGAGTTGCCTATCTCCATAAATCGTCCGCAATCACAATTAGGGTGACACTCTGCACCAAACTTTGGGTCGTGGGTTTTCCCTGTTGGATCGAAGTCATAAAACACTTCTGAATCAGGCCCTCCTGGTTCACCTGCCGGCATTGCTGATGGAGTACCTGCACGGCTCCACCAATTTTTCTTCGCATCATAATAAAAAATGCGTCCACCTTGCATTCCTTTCATGCCACCGTTCTCTTCAGACCCTAAGGCAACATCTTTTGCTTCTATACCTTTTGAACTAAAAAGCCTTTTCCAAATATCAGCTGAGTCGGTATCTCGAGGAATTCCTAAACTCTCGTCGCCGATGAATGCCGTTACATAGAGGTGCGCAGGGTCAAGGCCAACCACATCAGTTAAGAATTCAAAAAACCATGGCAACTGTTCTTCTTTGAAATAATCACCAAAAGACCAGTTGCCAGGCATTTCAAAAAATGTGGTGTGGCGATTGTCCCCTACTTCTTCGATATCTTGAGTCCGAAGAGATTTTTGTGAATTAGTGACTCGTGTCCCCATAGGGTGTGGAGTTCCCAAGAAATACGGCAACAAGGGTTGCATGCCGGAGGAAACAAACAAGGTCGTTGGGTCATTTTCAGGCACCAGCGAAACCGAAGGAATAACTTGATGCCCTCGAGCACTAAAAAATTCAAGGTATTTTGAGCGAAGTTCGTTTACGGTCATTTGGGTATCTTACCAATTTTCTTAAGGGTACGGTATCATCCTCTGAATGAACACCGTAAGGGGAAAAAAGACTGGCTGGGGTTTTGACCCTAAGACAATTGATTCTTCAGTGCGTCCTCAGGATGATTTCTTTTTGTTTGCGAACGGTGGATGGATAAAAAAGACAAAACTCCCCTCCGATGAATCTCGTTGGGGAAGCTTCATTATGCTTCGACATAAAACAGACCATCAACAGCACACACTCTTGAATGAACTTCTGAAAGCACCAAGAATCAAGGAAGGTCCGGAAAAGCTTGTCAGAGACCTCTATAGATCGGCCGTTGATATGTCCCTCCGAAACAAGTTAGGTGTCACACCGTTAATCGAATGGCAGAAAGAGATTGAAGGTATTTCCAATACCACAGACCTACTTAATTACATTACGAAAGCGCATCGTGTTGGTATTTCAGCTCTGTGGAATAGCTCTGTAGACCAAGATTCAAAAAAGAGCGATTCCTACATATTGCATTTGTATCAGGGTGGCTTGGGTATGCCCGAGCGTGACTACTACCTCAAAGACGAATCAGAACAAAAACGCGTTCGGAGTGCGTATCTCGTACACATTGACGCACTTCTCAAACTTCACGGGAAAACACCTAAAGAGCGAGCGCACATTTCTAGCGTGGTACTAAAAATAGAAACTCGTATGGCACATGCGTCAATGAACAAAGAAGACACGCGCGATGTTGAAAAGACCTACAACAAAATGAGTATTTCCTCTCTCACTCGTCTTTCTCCAAAAATTAGCTGGAGTCACTACTTTAGAGATTCAGGTGCCCAAAATATTTCTACAGTGATTGTGGCGACACCAAACTTCTTTAAAGAAGTTTCTCAAATGCTTGAGAGTATTTCCATAGAGGATTGGAAAATATATCTGTCGTGGCATCTCATAAACGACACAGCGTCACTACTTTCAGAAAAATTTGTCAAAGAGAACTTTGCTTTCTACGGTACAGTACTTAGTGGAGCAAAGAAAATGAAACCTCTCTGGCGTCGTGCACTTGGTACCGTAAACGGCACAATCGGCGAAGCGCTCGGCAAGCTCTATGTTGAGCGATACTTTCCACAATCCGCAAAGAAAAGAATGTATGCACTCGTGAGTGATCTATTTACTGTGTACGAAGGCCGCATTCATGCACTTGATTGGATGAGTTCGCAAACAAAAAAGAAAGCAATTACGAAGTTGCGAAAAATGAATCGCAAAATTGGATACCCTGAGCGCTTCAGAACATATAAAGGTCTCTCAATTAATCCAACTGACTACTTTGGAAATATTATTCGCGCTCATGAACAAGCTCACGCTCGCGAGGTACGAAAGCTCAATCGACCCGTTGACCGCAAGGAATGGTTCATGACCCCGCAAACGGTAAATGCATACTGCAGTTTCAACTTAAATGAAATTGTCTTTCCTGCTGCTATTCTTCAGGCGCCATTTTTTGATGAAGGCTCAGATGACGCCGTGAATTACGCTGGCATCGGCGCAGTCATTGGGCACGAAATGACACACGGGTTTGATGATCAAGGTTCAAAGTTTGATGGGAACGGCAATATGAAAAGTTGGTGGACAAAAAATGATAAGAAACAGTTTTCCAAAAGAGCATCGCTCATCGCTAAACAATTTGACCAATACGAAGCAGCTTCAGGGGTGCAAGTGAACGGAAAATTAACTTTAGGAGAAAATATAGCCGACCTCGGAGGACTTTCTATTGCCTACGATGCCTATCAAAAACGCCTCAGAGTAACTGGTAGAAAAAATATTGATGGATTTACTCCTGAACAACGATTCTTCTTAGGATTCGCCCAAGCAGAAAGAGAAATCGCACGCCCAGAGTTTTTGAAAATGGCAGCACTCACCGACCCTCATTCTCCAGCACCGTGTCGTGTAAATGGTCCAGTATCAAACTTTGAACCCTTTTACTCGGCATTTAAAGTCAATAAAGGCGACAGTTTGTATCGCGCACCAAACAAACGCGCAAAGGTTTGGTAAAAAATTAAAGCCAGTCAATCGAGGTAGCGCCATGCTCTGTCAAATAGGAATTTGTTTTACTGAAGGGTTTACTGCCGAAAAATCCACTAAAGGCAGAGAACGGTGACGGGTGCGGCGACTCAATAACTAAGTGTTTTGTGCGGTCAATGTGTCCACCCTTTGCTTTTGCATAATTGCCCCAAAGAATAAACACTATATGTTCACGCTCTTCAGATAAAACTCTAATGACTGCATCAGTAAACTCTTCCCAACCTTTACCCTGATGCGAGCCTGCCGTATTTGCCTGTACGGTGAGCGTTGCGTTTAAAAGTAGTACTCCCTGCGTTGCCCACCTTGATAGGTCGCCATCAGTGTGAACAAGTGGTTTCCCGATATCTGATTGAATTTCTTTAAATATATTTTGAAGGGATGGCGGAGGACGTACGGTGCTCTCAACCGCAAACGAGAGACCATTTGCCTGTCCTGCCCCGTGATATGGATCTTGTCCCAATATAACCACTTTGACTGAATTAAATGGGCACAAATCAAACGCACGGAAAATATTTTTTGGATGAGGATATATCGAACTTTTTGTGTACTCACTTTTTACAAAAGAAGTGAGTTGCTTGAAATATGGTTTTTCAAATTCCCCTTCCAACTTTTCTTTCCAAGATAGTTCTAAACGCACCTCCATAACCTATCGAATAGCACCCTCCTTTCTTAAAAGCTCTTCCTTAGTCAAACCATCTCGAAGGCCGTTGTAGCCTCCAATTTTTCCGTCAGAACGAATAACTCTATGACATGGCACTGTTTTGTCTTGATTGCCTGCCATAATGGTACCAACGGCTCGTGCCGCTTTTGGTCGTCCAGCAGCCATTGCCACTTGCCCATAAGAAAGCGTTTGCCCTTTTGGGATTTTCTTTACCACTGCAACAACTCGATCTTTAAATTTAACTGAAAAGGGATTGCTCATGTGAATCTTCACTATCTTTTGACTTTACCTTACTTACCTTTGAATTAGGTACATCTTTTTTTATAAAGGGCTGAAGAACTTCTCCAACGGCTTTGCGGTAGGTGCAATAATCACATGCCTCACCTGTTTGCGGAATTGCATCTATATCAAGGCACGCTTTAATTTCCAAAAGAGTTTTATCTATCCAGTCTGCTTTGCCGGTGTAAGGGATTACTTTTATATCAAATTCAAGTTTTGCATCAAATGCCTCTGCATCTGTTTTACCGTTCGCATACACAAAATACCCCGTATCAGAAACAGTAAATCCATTCTGACGAAAGAGCCATTGGTATATTTCCATCTGACGCTTATAGCCATCCTGCCACTCTGCATCAAGCGTTACTTCTTCGTCTTTGCTTGTGGCTTTGTAGTCGACAATATGAAGCTCACCTTTGGGATTAACCCACACATCGTCTATTGCACCTGAGACAGTGAAACCAGTAGGTGCATGGAAGCAATCAATGCCTTTGAAGTTCTCTCTCCAAGTATCCATGTTTTTATGCTCAAAGGGGATAGCGTCAACACCATACTTACTCATTAATGGATGAGTACTTTTTGCATACCGATGAATATCAAATTCTTTTTTGAGAAGTTTGTCGACGGCGGAATTCAAATTGAATGGAAATCCAGGAGGACGTGCAGTACCAAGCTTATTATCAATATAAAAACAACGAGGACACTGAATGAAGAGATCTATTTTTGAACGCGACAGACGCCACCGAGGACCGCCATAATTCCAATCAACTTTACGGTGTGGCTTATAGTATTGCGACATAATGCTCTGTGAAAAAAGTACGATGCTACAGCTGACAAATTGCCTTACTCTCTGCAACTACCGCACTTTGTTTTTTTGCTGGGATACCGATTCGCTTTAGTGAATCGGGGTCACTCATTACCATATGGCACATAGTTACACCCGACTGAAGGAGTCGATTTTTTTCTGCTTGTGAGAGTGTCGTTAAAATAGTTATGGGGTATACACCCGTCTCTCGAATAAAGTCAGACAAGCTTCCGCCATCAGGATAACTCCACCCCAAAAGTTTAATGCCTGAACAATTTGAATATTGGATAGCTTTCGAAGTAAATTTTGTATTCGTCACAAGCCATCCTTCGTCAATACCGGCCTTCTCCTTCCTATCTTCAGCCCCCCATTGAATGTCCCAGTACCTCGCACGCACATAAAGTGCGGTCTTTAAATCTGTTTTAAATCCAGGGGTATTATGAAATTTCAATTCAGCACCAATCGCCTTTCCGTCTTTTCGCATTACCACATCAACCTCATGATCAATACATCTTCCCTGCACCGTAATGCCATAAGAAGTTTCGTATCCTTTTGCATGCATCAGTGCGGCAACAAATTTCTCAAATGGAAAACCAGTAGGCCCTAAATCAAGAATTGCCCGACGCATTGAATATCGCGCTGCCGAAACACGCTCTTCCTTAGCGAGCACCTTAAAAGCCTCTTGATAAATTGCACTGGTGGTCATGCCGTCTTTAACGGTTTCCCCAACACGTTTCGCTACGGTTTCAGCTAAATGATCATCTGTTCCTGAGCGACGCAGGGATTCAGTAAGTTTTTCTATTGCAAAAGGCTCTCTGTTTCCATCTCCTTTTAGAATAATAGGCAACGACATAATCACTCAATAATAGCACCACCATGCATTATTGTTCCCTCTCGGTCATACACTACAAGTGACTGCCCAGAAGCTATCCGTTGCGGAGTGTCAAAAGAAGCCTGTCCACCATGAATTTCCACAGGCAATAATGCCTGACGATACCGATAGCGACCCAAATATTTCCCTACTAGCGGAGAGCCATCTACCGAACTCTCATTAGTTAATGCGAATATTTTCTCAGCATTTTCTCCAAGAGAACTTGTAGAAACCATTAATTCATTTTTCATACGATCTTTTGCTACTACATACAGGCGTTCACCCCCAAGAGAACCGAAGCCGTGCCGTTGACCAAGAGTATAAAACCAAATTCCATCATGACTACCAATAGACTTTCCATTTTCATCTCGTACAATCCCTATTTCAGTTGGTAGGTACCGTTTCAAAAATGCATGCATATCAACGTGCCCTAAAAAACACAAACCTTGGGAGTCGGCGCGTGAGGCATTTGGTAGATTTGCTTCAAGAGCAAGAGAGCGCACCGCTGTCTTTTCAAGTCCACCTACTGGAAATAACGAATGAGCAAGGTCGTCTTTTGTTAATGTCCAAAGAAAATACGTTTGATCCTTCTCGCTATCGGCAGAAGCGTTTAGCGTATAGCGTTTAGCGTTTAGGGAGGAAACAGCATAATGGCCGGTGGCGATGAAATCAGCTCCATCTGCTTTTGCCTTTTCCCAAAACGCACCGAATTTAATTACTCGATTGCACATCACATCAGGATTAGGTGTCCTTCCAAGCTTGTATTCACCCACGAAATAATCCACGACTCCGCGCTTATATTCTTCTGACAAATCATAGGTGACGAATGGAATGCCAAGATGAGCTGCCACCCTCATTGCTTCCAATCGGTCACGAACGCCAGTGCATGGCAAAAAATCAGGCTCCCAGCCCTTAATGAACGCACCCACTACCTTGTATCCTTGTTTCTTTAAAAGGTATGCAGAAACCGCTGAATCAACACCACCCGAAAGTCCAACAAAAACAGTGTCCATCAGAACAGTCTATAGCTTCAAGTCTCAGTCTTCCAGTTTTAGTTTCTAGCTCTAAGTTTGTTTAGCCCGTGCTCTGCAAAGGTTTTTGCATAGTAAATCTTTCCTTCTTTGTCAGTAAGGTAATAGAGGTAGCTACTTTTTGTTGGCGTTATGGCATCTTGTATTGCCCCAAGACCAGGATTGCCGATAGACGTTGGCGGAAGTCCGCGATGTAGATACGTATTGTAAAGAGAATCAGTTCGTAAATCAGTGAGTGTTGGAGCGTAGCCACTCTTTTGAAAAATATATCCAAACACCGCATCAACCTGAAGTGGCATACCAATAGATATTCGCTTCCAAAGTATCCCCGCCACCATCCTTCGGGTTTCACTCTGCCGTGCTTCCCTCTCAAGAATAGAAGCCATTGCCAGTACCTCATTCATTGGTTTTCCAAATGTAGCGATACTACTTTCAAGTGGTTTTATTTTTTCATCAAAATTTTTGCGCATCGTATCAATAATTGCTTCTGGTGTAGTACCCGGCAAGAAAAAATAAGTATCCGGAAATAGATATCCTTCCTGTGGCCTTGCGAGCGCTTCAAAAGATACTGAGTCAAAATCCTTCAGTGTATCTTTAAGAGTTTTTGATATCTCAAACGAACTCAACCCCTCAGGAATAGTTACTTTAAGTGGGACTAAATCTGTTTTCCCTTTTGCAAGACGATATGCAATCACCAACACTGATTGAGGTTTGGAAAAAGAATAATGGTTAGCAATGATGCCAGAAGGATAGAAGAATCGAATAAACGCTGAAAACACAAACGGAGACTGAATAATATGTTTTGTTTTCAATAATTCCCCCGCCTCTTGCACGCTGGTGCCTGAGGAAATCGTCAGAATAGAATCTTTCTGAAAACTAAAAGGAGCTGCAATGAACGTAATATAGGCAGTTATCAAAAAAAGCCCTACTACGCCCAAAACTATATAAATTATATTTTTTTTATTTTTGCTCATGTCCCTAAACCCTAAACGCTATCCACTAACCCCTGCTCTCAGACCGGTAAATTCTCAGGCGGTTCCAGTGTAAGACCACGCATCCGAGCAAGCGCACTACCTCTACTTGCATGCGGTAAATGAAATAGTGTTGCTAACTCTTCTGTATTGAGAACAAACGCTTTTCCATAGTATGGTGGAGCAAAAAAAGCTCGGCGACGATACAGGTTTAGAAGGTGTGATGAAGCAAGTATGGGTACCGCACCAAAAACTTCAGACAATACGAAGCCTGGGCGATGATTGGGGTCATACGCAACAAAACCATTTAAGTCATTGTCGTTTAAAGGGTCAAGCAGGTGTGTGAGTGTATCTTCATATGATTCATCAAAATGCTCCCGATCAGCAATATAGAGTGAGCGTATGCCACAATCAAAAGAAGGTTTATTTAATGCCGACTCTATGGCACTTACTATCGTTTTCGTTGTTGGTGCGAGTTTATTCATTTCCCCACTCGAACCAACTAATTTCTTGATCTCAATGTGAGCTGCTTCATGCAACGTGTCACGTGGATTTTCAAAAATATTGAAACGCTCCCGCTGATGAGGTCGCATTACTATTGAAACAAACACGTGTTCATGTACGTTAGTGCGTGCGAGTCCTTCTACAATATCGCCAAAGACATCCCGTTTTTCACGTGCGTCTTCATACGCTACATAGGTTTTTAATGGATACGGATCGGGTTTTGAAAGTGTGTATTCACGTGCAGTGAGTCGCATATGGAAAGGATCGAAGTGAAGCTCCCTCGAATAGTCACGTACCTCCTGTATATCAATATCACGATATTCAGCTTGGATTCGTCCTTCAAGTAGAACACGATAGCTTTCTGGAACATGAGCAAAAAATCGTACACGCCCATTGTGGGCGTACACTTCAAAGGACCAGGATGAGCGAACTTTTCCCCGAAGATATGCGTCGACTCGGGAAATATTTGTCCGATGGTAGAGAGAATAAAAAACAAGCTCCATTGCTTTTGCGGTCGGAGGCGTTTCATCACCCGGCTTTAATTCGAGTGTGACGTAGGGAATAGAGTCAACGAACCTAGAGCGAATGACATTGAGCCACAAGGGCCAGAAAATAGCAAAAAGCGCCACAGGAAGCCATACAGGTGCAAGGAAAGCAAGGATATTATAAAGGAGGGCAACAAAAGTTGGAGCAAAATAAATAAGAACAGGGACCGCAATAAGTGCACAAATAATGAACCATTGCAGCATCTGACGACGAGACATTACGAAAATATATCACATAAGCCACTTGAGTGACTTATGAGTTTATCTTTCTATTTTTAGTTACGATTTTCTACGGCGAGAGAGAAAGCCTAGTATAAGGTCGGCCTGCTCTTCTCCTGACGGAGGTCTCACTGCCTCACTCTCAGACAGCGTTCGCATATCTTCTATTGCTTCTACTGAAAGAACAAAAGGGTCGTCATTTAGTCTGTAGGGAGTTTCTGATTCGCTCATATTTCAATTCAAAGTATTACGCACCCTTCAAAGAGTACTTGCCGTCCTTTTTAGTGAATGATGAATTTTGTAAGTTCACAATAATAGTGTTTGGTTTAACATAACGCTCCTTTGAAACACGCTTCATGATTTCCTCACGGGTCAAAGGTCCTGATTCCTTCAAAATGTGTTTGATTATTTCAACCACTGGGCCAATTCGATATCCCCACTCTTTGAGAGCGTAGATACCCCTGCCAACGAGAACAAAGCGACCATCTTTAATGAGCTCATTGTGTGTTGTTGCTTCGTGAGCTTTCTTTCCAAAAAGTTTCTCGATTGATTTTGCAACTTCACGGAAGTGCATCGGTGAACCATGACGTTTCAAAGCGAGGTACGCATGGTCACGAATGTTTTTTACTTTGATACCTGGCGCACTTGCGCGACCCCACTCACCCAAAGGATTTCGCATAATGCAGTTTGAAAGCTCAAGCCATCTGCGGACCGTATCTTTGGAACGATATTTTGTATTTACCTTAGTGAGACAGCTCATGACATGCTCAACAAGTTTGTCCTCAGACAAAACATCAGCATGCTTCACGGTTCCATGCACCTGCTTCAATGCAGACTCAACTGCCTTAGTGAGTTCTGGGTCAACAGACCAGCGAGCTTTAAAGTCAGGAGTTTCTTTTGCAGAAATGAATGGGTGTCCGACAACGAGCAAGAAGTAAAGATGGTTTCGTGTTTCCGTATCTTTTGCAAATTCATCGAGCAACATACTCTCTGGCAATACACCACCAAGTTCACGAATAGCATTCTCAAGCCACACGAAAGAAGACGCTTCTTTTACAAGAACAGCAGAATCTTGTATGAGTTTCGTTGCATGGTTCTCAATCTGACGAACACGCTCTCGTGTTATTCCATATCGCTTTCCAATGGCATCAAGAGTTTCTCCTCGAGCTTTTGTACCCAAGCCATAACGACTGATTACAACATCACGCGAACGCTCTGGGAGTACGGCAACAAGTCGTTTGCTCACCTGAACAGGCTTGAAAGGAAGTTTGATCATAAATATGAGCTGTATTTTTATTGGTTACTGTGTTCACTTCTTATAGCACATATTTTAAATCCCGTCAAACCCCCAAATAGTTATCCCCACCCTAGAGGATGAAGTTCACAACCCTACCGGGAACGAATATGGTACGGGATGGGTTTTCAGGCACTACCGCTCCGAGTTTTGCATCTTTTCGCACAAGCGTAACTACTTCTCCTTCTGTAGCCCCACGAGGAACCACAATGGTGCCTTTCACTTTCCCACCAACCTGAACAGCCATTACTACTTCATTTTTTTCGAGCTTACTTTCATCAAACACTGGCCAATTTTCTTGATGAATTGAAGAAGTATGACCCAAAGCCTCCCATAATTCTTCTGTCATATGAGGTGCAAACGGGGCAAGTACCAACAGCATGCTCTCATAGCTTTCGGTAGATATCTTTTCTTCTTTTTCAAAAGAATTAACACAAATCATCATTTGGCTGACCGCGGTATTCAAACTAAGGAGTTCAATATCCTCCCCTACTTTTTTAATTGTCTGCTGTAAAACACTATTGGCACTTCCACTAAGAATCGCACCCTCACTCACCTTTTCCTGTATCCTCCAAACTCGCTCCAAAAATCTTCGTGAGCCGATAATATTTTTAGTGCTCCATGGCTTCATAGCTTCAAGAGGTCCCATGAACATTTCATAAATGCGTAGAGTATCAGCTCCGTACAACTCACTAATTTCGTCAGGGTTTATGACATTGCCTTTCGACTTAGACATCTTGCTTCCATCTTCAGCAAGAATCATTCCTTGGTGACGGAGTTTAGCGAAGGGCTCTCCAAACTCTATGTACCCAAACTTCTGCAATGCCTTGGTGATGAAACGAGCATACATAAGATGCAAAACTGTGTGCTCAGCACCGCCCATATAGAGGTCAACGGGGAGCCATTTTTTTACTGCTTCTTTCGATGCAAACTCGGCATCATTATGCGGATCAGCAAATCGAAGAAAGTACCATGAGGAACAAACAAAAGTGTCCATAGTATCAATCTCAGGCTTCCATCCTTTTCCAAATATTTTCTCTGTACGCTCCAAAAGTTCTTTTGAGGTTCCTAAAGGAGAGGTCCCTTTCGGCAAGTACTCAACATCCTCAGGTAGCAACCATGGCAAGTGTTCTTTAGGGACTGAATGTGCTTTCCCTTCTGGATCATAGACTACCGGAATAGGTGCTCCCCAGTATCGTTGGCGAGAAATAAGCCAATCACGAAGACGGTATGTAGTCTGTGTATGCCCATATCCATTACCTTCTATCCACGCAATTATTTCTTGAATTAATTCATTATTAATAGTGCGACCAGTGAACGGACCCGAGTCTTTCAAAACACCTTTATTAGCATGGGCATCAACGGGCATATCGGGACTTTCTCTCTCTACTACCTCACTCAAAGGAATTCCGTATTTTTTAGCAAATGTAAGGTCGCGAATATCATGTGAAGAACAACGAATAATTCCTGTTCCAAAATCCATTAAAGCAAAATTAGCAATCCAGATTGGAAACTCCTTACCGGTGAGAGAGTCAACAGCAACGCGACCTGTAAAGATACCCTCTTTCTCCAGACTCACGTTTGTGCGATCAATCGTTGTAACTTCCTGCATCCGCTTCACAAAATCCTCGACACTCTTTTGCACTTCAGTACCCTCCACAAGAGTTTTTACTATTGGGTGTTCAGGAGCAAGCACCATATAGGTATCCGCAAAGAGCCATGCAGGATAGGCACTAAAAGTGTCGAGCGACACATCCATCCCTTTAACCTTATGAGTAACAATGACCCCTTCTTTTTTCCCAATCCAGTTGCGTTGATTTATTTTTGTAGATTCAGGCCAATCAACACCATTCAAATCATCAATTAATGCATCAGCAAAATCAGTAATTTTGAAAAACCACTGCGAAAGCTCGCGTTGAATTATTTTTGTACCACAACGAACACATACACCCTTTTCTCCGCTCTCGCTTACCGTTTGTTCATTGGCGAGTACCGTTTGGTCGGTGGGACACCAATTCACCTTACCCATGCGTTTTTCTGCAAGACCATTTTCAAACAAAAACAAAAACAACCACTGTGTCCATTTATAATAATCAGGATTGTGAGTGCCTATTTCTCGTGACCAGTCATAGGAAAGACCTAAGCGTTGGATTTGATTGCGGAAGTTATCAATTGCCTTGTTTGTAGTTTCTCGAGGTGGCGTATTGGTTTTTATTGCATAGTTTTCTGCAGGGAGACCGAACGCATCCCATCCCATAGGGTGGAGCACACTAAACCCTTTCATTCGTTTAAAACGACTGTAGATATCGGTCGCCGCATACCCTTCAACATGACCAGTGTGTAGACCTAACGCCGATGGGTACGGAAACATGTCCAGAACATAGTGTTTTGGCTTTGATGATTCTGAATTAGTTCTATATGCGCCTGTTTCTTGCCAGTGTTTGCGCCACTTCTTCTCTATTTTTTTATGGTCGTAACTACCCATATAGGGATTATACGACCGAAAACTCCAAGCTGAAAGCTATTTTTTGAAAACAGGAAAACGCTCTGGATCAATGGTTCGATCAAAACAAATGGTGCCTTTGTCGTGTTTCCAATTTTCATTAGCGAGTTCACTTCCTACTGGCTGAGGAACAGCAGGTCTACTTTTTCCATCAATGACCATGTCGCGACTTGGTGCGTTAAAATCAGCACAAAGCTTAAATGACATTGCGCCTGTTGACTCATAGGTATATGAAGCCCCAGTTTGAGGATCTTTCGGAGCAACAAAGCCGGTTAATGGATCTTCAAGATCTGAAATACCTACTGGTAATTTTTCTTTTTGTTGCCAGTAACTTACTATCTGCCATTGAATGCTCTGTAGATCATACGTTTTTTGCTCATCAAAGCGCGCCAAACGCTCTGTTTGTGGAGAACCTATTATGAAGAAAGCGCTGACTATCGTTGCGAGGACAATACCAGAAACAACAAAAGCGACAATGGTAGATTCTTTTTTCTTTTCCTCCCACTTTCCTTTCA
>Ga0265292_1000490_pt1 | contig 55840 bp, 63 predicted proteins | sample Munlanlewell296A_FD_189080 | JGI IMG/M metagenome (GOLD analysis project Ga0265292, IMG submission 189080) | Leachate microbial communities from a municipal landfill in Southern Ontario, Canada - Leachate well 296A | ecosystem: Engineered > Solid waste > Landfill > Unclassified | place: Canada... | reverse complement strand
GTTAGCTCCGTAAACATATCTGCGCAACGCGCAGAATTATATTGTAGGGCAATAGCCCACAACATAATTTTTTGTTTTCAAGGACTTTTTGAAAGGAGCCAATTATGAGCACAAATTTATTAAAGATCGATTTGTTGGATAAGAAGATTCTCTACGCATTAGAAATCGATGCACGAACCCCACTTACAATACTTGCAAAAAAAGTACGATCAAGTCCGGCAGTTGTCGAATATCGATTGCGGCGTATGCAGGAATCAGGACTCATCAAAAATTACATCACCTTCCTTGATGCAGGAAAATTGGGGCTGATGGTTTGGAATGTCTATCTTGAACTCCAGAATACCACAAAAAAAGAAGAGGATGAACTCGTCGCATATCTTTGCAATCTCAAAGAAACATGGTGGGTTGGGCGTTGTTCAGGGAAATGGAGTATTATTTACAGTATCTGCGTACGAGACATTAAAGAATTTTATGTTATTGCAACACAAGTCAACAACAAATTCGGCAAATATATCTTGAATCAGAGCATTGCTGCGCATGCAGAAATAGAAATTATTTCTCGAGGATATTTTCTTGATAAACCCGGGATTGGAAAAACATGGTATAACACAATCAAAAAAGCAAAGCTCGACGAAACAGACATAAAAATTCTTAGGGTTCTTTCAGAAAATGCGCGTATGCCTTCAACAGAGATTGCACGAAAAACAAAATTAACCGCGCGTATTGTTGCATATCGCATCAAAGAACTTGTGGCATCAGGAATTATTCATCGATTTAGACCACAGATTGATGTAAAAAAAATCGGAATGAGTTTCTACAAAGTGATTGTTCATTTAAAAGAATATACCCATCAAAAAAATACACAACTCAAAGAATATTGTGTGATGCAGGGAAATATCTTCCATTACGAACAAAAGATCGGCCCATGGATGCTTGAATTGGAACTCGATGCACAAAACTATGAATCAGCAGACCGGCAATTACGCACCATAAAAGAACAATTCCCGGATTTCATCCGTTCATACGAACTCCTCCTTATTACTGACGAACCAAAAGGAGGACTGGATCTGACAAAGCAGCTCTAATATTTCACAACCCTTATAAATATCCATCCACCACCGATAACTATCATGGAAATAAAAACTATCACGACAAAGAATTTGATGAATAAGTACAATAACTTCGAATTTCAGGCAGAAGATGATGAAGAACAGACTATTTTCTTAAATATTTATATGGCATCGTAAACTACTGCCTAATCTCTACCTTCTCATGTTCATTCAATGCATGAAGTATTGTTCGCCCCTGATTACTATCCTTATTGATCTTGATGACAGATTTTTTAGAACTCTTCACAGTTACCACATACGTATTATTGACATAAATATCACTATCCATATTTGCGTGTGATACCGGAAGAATAAGAGTAATATTTTTCTTATCGATTTTTGCCTGATACTGTACGGTTGTTTGACGAGCAGGTGTTTTTTCATTGACTTCACGAACATCAATACTTAGCCCGAGCTTTTTTTCAATCTGCTCAATGGTTGCCCCACCCTTACCGATAATGAGCGGTTTTTTAGCAGCAGGAACATAGACGACACATTTGGTATTCGAAACCATATCGACGCGTACATAGTCTGAGAATTTTAAGAATTCTTCCTTGACAACTTTAGCGGCAAGTTGCGCTGCGGGACTTATCGATTCTTCTTGCACAGGAACCACGACAGTCTCTTCACCATAACTATAAATTTCGTATTCGAGTTTTCCAGTCTCAAAATCATTGACAACAACAATGGGACGCGCTAAATCTGCTTCCATCATCCCTGATGGAACTTTGACTTGCATACCAAGAGAAAATACTTTTTCAATCCCGCCATTCTTAATAAAAATAACAGTATCCACGACATGGGGGATGACGCCAAGTTCTATCCGTCCAATAAACCGTTGGATGGCGTCTATTGGATTTGTCGCGTGCACAACCCCGACCATTCCGACACCAGAAAGCCGAAGATCAGAAAATAATTTAAAATCTGTCGTGTTTCGTATCTCGTCAAAAATCGTATAATCCGGGCGGGAAAGGAGGAGGATATCGTGAATCTCCTGATAGGTTGCATGCGTTATTGCATACTGGGTCACTTCATCACCAAGGACAAGATCGCGTGGCGCTTCAACAGTTTTGACTACCTTACATTTTTTTGCATAGAATTCTCCAAGTGCCTGTGCAAAGGTACTTTTTCCATGACCAGGCGAACCTGCGATAAGTACACCCTCTGCGTAGCTGTCAAGTCGCTCCTTTAATTTATCAGACATTGCATATTCGTCAAGGGATAATCGTTTTATTGGCCGAACAATAGTAATCTCATAACCGTCTGCAAGTGGTGGGCGCGTAATTACAATACGAAACTCTGCAAGTTGAATAATCGTAGAATATTTTCGTTCATTCTCGATAAATCCATCTGCACGAATAGTTGTTTCCTCAACAATTTCTTTCGCGATAGTCTTCATGTCTTCATAGGACAATTTTTTTTCAGAAATCTCGACATAATTCCAATTTCCGGGAACACCTTTCTTAGCTTTTGGCGTGCAATTCTCTTTGAGATGGACGCTCATGGTCGTTGCATCAAAAAATTTTTCTATAATCAGTGGTTTAGTCGTTTGTGGGATAACAATAAGCAGTACTTGTACGCCCTTTGCTTCTGCAGTCATTGCCTGTACTTTGTCTGCAGTCATCAGTATTGCTTTCATGTCATAGGCAAGATTTCGAATAAGTGCGTCAATTCCACCCTTGCGTGCAGAAAGAACTTCATGTTCAGTCGGTTTGTCTCCTGCAAACCCAATCGTGAACCCTTTCTCCTTTGCAAGTGCATGTAATTTTTTGATTTCTTCAAGTCCGAGATATCCTATTTCTCGATGCGTATTTGCCTGCGCTTCAAGTTCAGAAAGTGATGCTTCATGAATAAGAATATGTGCAGCAAAGATCTCTCCTTGTGCAATCTTTTTTGAAAGTATGCCCTCAATAAGAATGCTGGTATCCGGGACTATGCGTTCGAGAGGTTTTTGCATACCAGACAATAAGAGGTATGATTTAAAAATTTAATCAAAGGTATCGGTTTTAGTGAAAATGTCTTGAGCGTCAATGGGTGAGCGTCTTATAAGAATAATTTTCTCACCGGACATGGTGTAGCAAGGTATATAAATAAAATCAGTTATCCAGTATCGACTTAACAAATAGTGGTTATTTAAGATGTTGAAACTGAATTCAAAAATTGCAGAATTGATTAGAATGCATATAGGAGATGGTACCCTATATACAACTAGCCGCGGTCTCGTCTGGGAACTCAGAGGTGCTTTGAACGAAAAAGAGTACTACGATAATAATGTTGTTCCTCTTCTCTTATCCCTATTTCAAAGAAAATATGCTGCTAAATTCAGAAGTGGAGGAAAAAATGGTTGTTATGGGATTCAAATTTCTAAAACAGAAGTTACATCATTCTTTCTAGATTATGGCTTTAAATCAGGAAGAAAAACGCATACTGTACGGATACCGGAGTACATAAAACAATCATCTCAAAAAGTAAAACTGGCGTTCTTAAGAGGACTATTTGATACTGATGGTTGCTTACGATTTGACAAAAACAGAACAAAAAGAAATTATTATCCCAAGATTGAATTCGGATTTGCTTCTCTAATGCTTATTGATGATTTGTCTCACTTATTAAATGACCTTAATTTTCGAAATTATTTTTGGAAATGTAAGAATAGTGCAAAATTATGTATCGCAGGGAAAATCATGCTAGACAGATGGATAAAAGAAGTTAAGCCTAAAAACTCGAAACATTTAAATAAGTATAAAATTTTTCAGAGAATAGGTTATGTAGTACCTCACGCCGGGGTGGCACAACCTGGTACTGCGCTGACGTAATTTCCTCGAAGAAATTATGGCGCAAGATTGCTAAGTACAACATGTGCTTGAGATTTGCCGCGCATTACACGCAATGATCCAGTGTCCGAAAGGATTTGTGGGTTCAAATCCCACCCTCGGCGTTTTTCTTATTTTTTGACGATTTTATCGTCGATGAGCTACTGCCTAAGTTCAACATCGTCAACGTTCCCCAGATATTTGGCCCGGGTTAGTACCCAAAAATGGGGGTCGTAACAATACCCCGGATAGTTCTTATTTTTGTGCTCAATATGGTGGATTTTCGTAAAATGCATAACAACAATACATTAATCCGTTAGATAATAAAAAAACAGGAGATGTATACTTGACTCATTGCGGTAGTTGCATCGAGACAGGAGATGAAGGTGTCGTAGGTAGGGGAAATAGAATAGGTGGACTAATTAGAATAAATCGTGCAATGTCTATGGAAGGAATTTGCGGAAAAAACCCTTGTTATCACACCGGAAAAGTTTTAGCAGGCGCAGCTTATGAAATCATGCAAAACACTGATTTAAATCAAAATACTGAAGCTACAATCTACTTGGTTGGACAAAGAGGAAGATCACTAGAAAAACCGTGGTCGGTAGTTTTAGAAGCACCAACAGAATACTTGAATGCTAATTTAAAAAAGATTGAAGAAAATATTGAGTATACATTAAGTAATCTTGGAAAAATTACAGAAAAATTTTTAAAAAGAGAAATACCTTTATGTTAAAGAGGTGATGTTATGGTCAAAAAAGAAGTGGTGAGGCAATTTGTTGCACGCGCAGTCTGTATCCATAATGGAAAAATACTTCTCGCAAATAAAAAAGGCGAGGCACATTGGTTTCTTCCCGGAGGCAGAGTCGAGATTGCTGAGGGATATGCCGCTGCAGTAAAAAGAGAAATAAAAGAAGAATTAGGTTTAAGTTGCAAAATCAAAAGATTTCTTGGAGTTATAGAACACTCTTTCGAATATTACGAACAAAAACAATATTATGAGATAGGGAATTTTTTTGAAGTACAAATCGATGATATTGATCTAAATAAACCAAAATCATCTGAAGAAGAGATGCAATTCCAATGGTGTGCTATTGATCAACTAGAAAAATTAGATATACGCCCAAAACCAGTCATTAAATTATTGCAAAAAATGAAACATTCAGAAAAAATTAATGCGTTTTGGGAAAGCACATTAACTGAACAATAAAAAAAGCAACACATTTATATATTTCCTCGCCCAGTATATGGTTTAATGATATTGAGTAGTTGACTGTTTCAGGTCAAACACTTGAGGGACACCCTCGGCGTTTTTATATTATAGTAAATCGCTTTAATTTTCGGATAACAAAAAACGCTTTGCGTTTTAGGTTTTCGGGAATCTTTGATTTCCTAAATATGTGAAAGCGATTTACTATCTAGCAAATATCATCAATTGCGTATAGCATAATGATATTTTCTATAACACCGCAGTATACGAATATTAATGTTATTTGCTATAAATACAACAAAACAAGATAATAAAATGGAACGAACATTATTAAAGGATTTGCAATCAAAAATTAATTGCGATGTTGTTGTAGAAGGATGGGTACAGGAGATAAGAATCTTAAGTAAAATAAAATTTATCATATTACGGGACAGATCTGGAGACATGCAATGCATTGCACTAAAGAACCATACGACAGATTCGATTTTTGAAATGATAAATTCGATACAAAAGGAATCTGTTGTTAAGATTATGGGTAAGATCTCTGAAAATAAAGAGTCCCGATGGGGGATAGAATTACTGATTGGCGATTTGCAGGTGTTGAACCAGTCTTATCCTATCCCTATAGATAACACTGATAAATCAGCGACTGAACTGGAAAAAAGATTAGACTACAGGTTCTTAGACACACGAAATTTTAAAAACAGGACAATATTCAATATCCGCAGCAAAATTGCCCGCATATTAACAAATTTTTTTGACAATGAAGGATTTACAAATATCAACACTCCAAAAATGACTTGCATAGGTGTTGAATCAGGTGCGGCATTATTCGAAGTAAAATATTTTGACCGAGTAATGTACTTATCACAATCCCCTCAGGTATACAAGCAAATGTTTGTTGCCGGCGGCTTTGAACGGGTTTACGAAATAGGTGTTGTTTTTAGAGCAGAAAACTCCAATACGACGAGACACTTAACCGAGTTTACAGGCGTAGATTTTGAAATGGGGTTTATAGAAGATTATACTGATGTCATGGATTTCATTGAAAAAATGATCAAACAATTACTTAAAGAGTTGAAACAAAGTTGTGTTGAAGAATTAAAATTATTTGATGTTAACATCGAAGTACCTGTCCAGATACCGCGAATACCTATGGAAGATGCAAAAGAATATTTAAGGACTAAAGGTAAAAATCTTAACCCTGATGATGATTTAGATGCAGAATCAGAAAAGATCTTAGGTGAATGGGTAAAGGAAAAATATGACAGTGATTTTGTATTTGTGACATTATATCCGTGGAGTGTCAGACCATTCTATCATATGCGCCCCGATGGAAGACCTGATTTAACAAAATCTTTTGATTTATTATATAATGGTGTAGAAATTGCTACAGGCGCCCAAAGAGAACACCGCTATGATATACTAAAATCTCAAACTCGTGATAAAGGTCTGGATCTGGATGAAATGAAAGAGTACAGTGACATATTCAAATATGGTATCCCGCCTCATGGCGGTGTGGGTTTTGGTTTGGACAGAATAACGCAAAGATTACTCAATTTGCCTAACATCAGAGAAGCTGTTTTACTTCCCCGGGATCCAAAACGAATGAAACCGTAATCAGATATAACGCGTTATTTTTCTTCGATTGAACTTTATTTATAGTAAATCGCTTTAATTTTCGGATATATCTAAAAGCGATTTACTATCTAGCAAATAACATCGCAGTATCCGAATATTAATGTTATTTGCTATAGTATATCATTATTACGACATCTCACAAATATACCCTGTCGCGTTTTTTATTTCTAAAAATATACTGCAATTTTATTTCGGAAAGCTTTTTAAATAAATCCTTGTTCTGCTCTACCATAGCGGGGTAGAGCAGTCAGGAGTGCTCGCAGAGGCTCGCACAAACGGGCCGCGAAAGGCTCATAAGAGACACTCTTGTCATTGAGAGACCCTGAGGTCACTGGTTCAAATCCAGTCCCCGCTATTTTTTCTTTTTTCCAATTCGCTCCGTGATTTGTTTCTAGAAAACATGAAACAAATCACTTTACTCACTGGACATACAGGCGGAAGATATATCTATGGGCGCTACGTTCTTAACACAATGCAACGTGATGTATCAAAGAATGATAAAATTAGAGGCGTAATAATCCCAAAAGAAGTTTCCGAAGATTTAGCATATCTTTGCGGAGTATTCGCCGGAGATGGAAGCATAGGATATCGAAGAAAAAAGAATGAATACGCACTTAAAGTTGTCGGCAATCCTAAAGACGAGAGAGAATTTTATCATCAAGTTATTGGGCCTAAATTTGAAAAAGTATTTGGAATATTTCCGCGAATGAAATATCATGATTCAAAAACAACTTACGGATTCAGTGTCTACTCAAAATCCATATATATGTATTTAGTAAATGTTATTGGTTTGCCTTCAGGAGTCAAATATCCTTCTCTAAAGATTCCAGAGATATTTCTTGATGATAAAAAATTAATAATTGCATTCATTCGAGGAGTATTTGATACTGATGGATGTATATCTTTTAAGAAAGGAAGTAAAATACGACCAAAATATCCTAACATAAGTCTGGCCTCAAAAAGCGAATACTTCATTGAAGAAATTGCAAAATTTTTAAAAACTACTGATTTAAAATTTTCAACACCATACAGATATAAACAAACCGATATACGCGTTAAAAGCGGATTCACCATAACATATAGATTAGAAATTCATGGACACAAAAACCTTCAAATCTGGATGGATACAATTGGTTTTTACAGTCCAAAACATTTAGCGAAGATAAAGAAATACGGAAGATTTTGAATTATTTCTTTTTATTCTTATAATTTTCTATTTTTGTGTGTATGGCTTCTAAAACAAATTGCGCTCTACTGGTATAGCCCAATTTGCTTGTTTTTACTATTAAATCTATTTCATTAGCTAATGCTTCAGGTATAGCAACGTTCGTGTATTTTGCTCTCATACTGTACACATATAGTAACATTTATAAATTAGTTTTCGTGTACAGGTATAGTATAGTTATCCGGGGGGTTAAAATGGCAGAAAAATCTAAGGAAGTTAAAAAAATAACAGCAGGTCTAATATTTAGTTGGATTTTTGGAGTATTGTTCTTCTTCGCGGGATTGGGAGTGATTGTACAAGGCGCTATCATAATGGGTCTATTAGTTATGCTATGTTCTATCCTAATCATACCTTTAACTAACAAATTTACAAAAGAAAAAATGGATTTTGAAATATCCGGGGGTGTAAAATGGATATTGGTAATACTAATATTCATCTTTATTGCTATCGGAGCATCAAGCAATAAAAACAGCACAACAAACTCGCCATCAAATAATGCAGCTAATCAACAAGCAATAACACCAACTCAACCAAATCAGAATACTAAAACATACGGAATAGGAGATAGTCTTGTTGCAGGGGATTTCACATGGAAGATAACAGATGTGTCAACAACAACAGAAATTGGGCAAAATATTGGCGATACTTTTATAGGTGAAAAAGCCAATGGAGTCTTCGTAATACTATCGGTGGAAGTTAAGAATACTGGAAAATCAGCCAAATATCTCTCTGATTCATACATTAAACTAATTGATGACCAAAATAGAGAATTTTCAGCATCTACGGCAGCAGCAATTTATATGCAACCTCAAGGCTCAGCATTAATGTTTGAACAGCTCAATCCAGGTATAACAAAGAACGGGAAGGTAGTGTTTGATGTACCACAAGGATTAAAGGTTGCTAATGTAAAGATAACGTCGTCATTATTCACAACAGAGTCATATACTATAAAAATCAACATACCGTAAATCTTTTTAATTTATTTTTTCCCTTCTTTTATCTGCCTGACAACTTTCTCGAATGCAGAGATCTGGCTTTCTGTCAGATTATGATATCTCAAGTAACTGGCTTTGATATTTCTTAAGAACGCATTTTCTTTATAGAATTCCTCAGGGATATCGAATAATTCACGGAATGCAGGGTCTGTTATTTCTCCAACAAGTGAACCTTTTTGACATTCATAACAAAGAATATATGATGATCGTGATGTTGCAAGAACATAATTCTTCTTGCATCGCGCGCATCGTTGCTTGAATTGGACTGCCATATTCATCAACAACTGAACTTATTTATATAGTATGTGAATTTGTGTTGATGTGGTCTAGAAGGAACATAAAGAATTTTTATCTATTTATTATCTAGACGAAGATATCGCACTAATTCTGCTGCGTATAATTCAGATGAAGCGAGGCGAAAATGCATATCCGTATTTGCAATCAGCTTATTTCTATTTCCACAGTGTCCAGTGTCATCCCACCCATAGGTTATATTCATTAATTGAGGTGTATACCCATATTTTGTGAGCATATCTCCAATAATATCAAGCAATATTTCTCGTACAGGTAACATAGCACCTTCAATGTGCGGTCCCCACGCTTGGACACCTACAAATGTATGATTGGTTATCTCTAGACCTTGTTCATCAATATATTTTTTATACCACTTAATCGCATCACCGAGTGGTGCTTTTGCTGCTTTTTCTCGTTGTTCTGGAGTGATATAATTTTTTACTAATTTTCCAATAAAAAAACTAACGCTTTCTAATTTCTTTTTATATTTAAACTCTCGTCGGATACATTCGTTCACCATAGGTTTTAGATCCTGATAAATCTCAACTACTTTACGAGGGTCGTCTCCGATAAAGCAAGTGCGCTCATGAATAGCACTTTCAAGACGCTTAACTAATGTAAATTGCGATTCAGGAATCTGTTTTTGTCCATAATACGGTGTGAGATCAATATGTTCTGCATCTTCATAAGAGATATGCGCAACAGCTTTTTCATCTTCTTTTAGGACATGATGAAAAATTAAATGGTCAACATTAGGATATTTATCATAGATGTGGATTTTTTCTGTTCCAAGTTTAGATTTTCTTAATGTAGCTATACACGCATCAAGACCTTCAGTATTATGATGATGCCATGCATATGCTATTCTTGCAAGTACAAATTCTGAAAGTTCTTGCGACGTTAATTTTCGCGCATTTGAAAGAGCGATTCGCTGATAAATTTTGCCATCAAGAGACATAAATTTAGAATTTTCAAGATTAGTGACATCATATGACTCGATTGTTCCTATCCAACCCTCGGCAGCTCCTATACGTTCTCCTTCAGTGAGTAAAGAATCATAGAATGGCCTATTCGAATGAAGTACGAGCGCAGTGTCTCCAATAATATCGCTTCGACCAGTTTTCAATAGATTAAGAAAGCCTACAACATTTTTTAATCCGATTTGTTCATTTATTGCAGAGATATATTGTTCCCAAATAGGAGTTCTTCCACCTAACAAATCTACTTCATTATCCGATGGAGTATCATTTAAAAAATCAGGAATAACATATAAGAAATCTCTATAATCAACCATATTACCTTTCCAATTTTTTAATCCTTCAAGCTTTGATGCTAATTCTGGAGCGTTTACTTGAAGTTGTTCTTCTAGATTTTCTGGTTTCTCAATAATTTTTCCCGAAGAATCAAGATAGTATTTCATGGTAGAATTAGAGAGCAAACCATTGTTTTTAAAGTTTTCTATTGGTAACCACTCTGCAAGAGCAATTAATCAACTGCAACAGTAAATACATGGGTTTAAGAAAATTTTTAATATAGAGATAACTCTTCATTACATGCGTAAACTTCCTCAATTTTCATCAAAAGTGTTCCTTGCGCCTATGGCAGGAATTACTGATCCTGCATTCCGGCTCCTCTGTAAGGGAGAAGGTGCTGGACTCGTCATTACTGAACTCACGAGTATCCATGCGATTGTCGCAAAAGAACGATTATTGCAGGAGAAGAATCTACCCATCACTGATTTTATCCCTTTCTCTGAAGATGAGAGGCCTGTTGCAGTCCAACTCTTTGGCAATGATATTGATTTAGCAGTACGTTCTGCAAAGATTGTCGAACCGTATTTTGATATCATTGATTTCAATATGGGCTGCCCAGCGCCGCATATCACCCAACAGATGGCAGGAGCGGCATTACTGCAAGAACCGGATCATGTGAGAAAATTATTTTCAGCACTTGTAAATTCAGTCCATAAACCTGTAACATTAAAATTGCGTGCAGGAATAAAAACCACAAATCCTCATCTCTATCGCGATATTGCAAAAATTGCAGAGGATTGCGGAATCAATATGATTACACTCCATGCACGTACACTCGAACAAGGATATTCAGGGCAGGCTAATTGGAATCTAATCAAAGAATTAAAAGAACTGGTGAATATCCCTATCGTCGGAAACGGAGATGTAAAAACTCCTGAGGATGCAAAACGCATGATGGATGAGACAGGTTGTGATTATGTCATGATTGGACGGGCAGCGATGGGAAATCCGTCACTCTTTAGACAATGTCAAGAGTATTTTTCGAAGGGATCATATACACAGGTAACAGTTCAAGAAAAGATCGCATCATTTCTTAAATATCTTGCATTAACAGAAAAATTCTCAATCTCTCCTGCTGCAATCAAAGTGCAGGCAATGCAATTCAGTCATGGAATGAAAGGTGCATCAGCGATACGAAGAGAGATTAGTGAATATAAGACTGTGGAAGAATTTAAAGACGCGTTTACACATTATGATGACAGATAAGAATCTTTAGTATGGGTAAGACCCGTTTTTTTTGTGATTTCTCTTCCGCCGATAAGTGATTTTTCTGAGAGATAGATGGTCCAAAAGAATCCTGCAGCTAAAGCAACAGGTGTTCTCATCTCTTCGTTAAATACAAAATAATTTAGTGTTTGTATAACGTTCCAAACAGTGAGCGTTCCAATAAGTGCGGGTTTATATTTAGTCCACAGAATATTATCAAGATAGTGCTTTTTAAATTTATTTTTGAATGAGTGTAATCGTTCTTTAAATGTTCCAGAATAATCTTGGAATATACTTGCGTAATTCTTGAGTAACGCAATAAATGAATAATCAGATTTTTCACCAACAGTATTATTTACAAAAAAATAACTAGTATAGATATTGCCCCATAAATTCGGGCCTAACGCAGATTTCAAGAACGGATTTGTAGAAAGATATTTACCGACTAATTCCCCGGATTGCATAACCAAATACATCGAAACACCATAGAGTGGCGTAAGAGAAGCGGTATACCTTACTTTTTTCCAATTTACCTTCTTATCAATCATGAGTTGAGAAACGATATCACTTGCAGTAAACGTAACCGCAGAAGTAAGTATTGAACCTATAACAGGTTGCGTTTTTTGAAGCTGCATATACTGATTCCATATATCCATTGCAAGAGTACCGATATCCATAATTATTCACATCATATATTTTTAAATATACTAATATAACACAAGGGATAAAAATGTTACCACTAATTAGTTTATAAATATTTCGTTTGCTACAACAAGAATTTCACCCACAAACTTTATTAATGATTGCAAATGCAAGAAGATATGACATTCATTGCAGGTATTGATGAAGCAGGGCGTGGACCACTCATTGGACCACTTGTCATTTGCGTAGCGGCAATCCGCGAAGAACAGCAGGAATCGCTTCGTGAACTCGGAGTCAAGGATTCTAAATTACTCTCAGAAAAACAACGTGAAGAAATCCTCAAATTTCTTGAACACAAAGTTCGTTATGAACTCGTCATGATCCAACCTGCAGAAATTGATGAAGCTGTACTTTCTAAAACCACTAATCTTAATTGGCTCGAGGCAGATCATGGCGCGAATCTTTTAAACAAACTTGATGTCAAACTCGATGGAGAAATCTCTCGTGTGATTATTGATTGCCCATCAAATAACCCGAAAGCCTATGAAACTTATTTTAAAAAACGGGTCGATAATGACGAAATGGTATTCCAAGTCGAACATAAGGCAGATCTCAACCACCTGATTGTCGGTGCAGCATCCATCATCGCCAAAGTCGCACGTGAAAAAGAACTTGAAAAGATCAAGCGCAAGCTCAAAATCGATTTTGGATCCGGATATCCCGGCGATCCGAAAACTAAAAAATTTTTAGAGGAAAATCATAAGAAAAAAGAGTTCCAGCATCTCTTCAGAAAATCATGGGCGACTTATACCGCGGTTGCAGATAAGAAAAACCAGTCAAAACTGGACGGATTTTGATTGAGTGAGTATTTGTGTAGATATACATAAAGATACCTATTTCTCGTTTTTATTCTTAAGTAGTCGCAATACGTTTTTATATATGTTAAAAATTAGAGGAGTGTGAAAGGAAAAAAACAGGCACAAACAAAGGTTTCTCATGAAGAAAAGATAGTTCCTGAAGCAGTAGAACAGCCTAAGATACATCAAGCAATCACCTTTATACCTCCAGAAATAAAAAAATCACAGGCAAGCCCGGAAAAACTGGACAAATTTACAGAAACCATGCTTTCCTGGCTCAAAAAACTCCTCAATGTTCTCATTATGCTTATTATTATCGCGCTTATTGTGACAATATTCTATAAATTATATTTATTATTCTTTAAAGAGATTGCATCAGGAAACATCCAAAGTATCATCGACAATATCTTATTCACATTGATTCTTGTAGAACTCTTCACGATATTATATTCCTACTTACAGAAGCATTATATTAAGGTCGAGCGTATCATCGAAGTTGCAATCATCTCCATCGTGCGTGAAAGCCTCTTTCGAGTCTACGATTTAGATGCAGGAAAAATCTACGCCCTTGCAGTCCTACTCGTCGCATTCGGAGTCCTATTCTTCATCGAAAAATATTATTCACATATGAGGAATATGTGAGTAGAGTTTCTTTGATTCATAGATATTTCGAGTGTTACAATTAATACTTCACAACAAGTGTTTCTCATCAACGAGATTTAATAGGTCATTTGCGAGCGCAATACAATCTATGCGCGTCTTAATACATAAAGGTCCGGTAAAACCATGATATTTTTTGAATCGATCATGTAATTCAACAGTCTTTTGTCTCAGGAGAGATAAAGGATATGTTTTAGCAACAAGCGAGATTTGATAATCAAGCAACCATAAATAGTCCTCGCTAAAATCAGCGATAGGAACTAGAGAGGATAAAACAGTGAGTGATCCATGCAAACAAAGATTCTGCTTGTAGATATCCTCCGCAAAGGATTTCGGGTTTAAGCGAACAAAACGTTCCTCATCAGAAAAAAAGAGTGTGTGTACAGATATTTTTTGGGAAAAACCATTTTGCGATCCAATAATATAATTTACTTCCGCCTGCATAATTTTTCGCGGGCAGGTCGCAAGATAAAGATGGGAATCCTTTCGCAAAACATCATCAATAGTTCGATAAAAGACATTCATTGACTTAATCGCTTGCCCAAGCAGAACACCGGGTTTAGGAAACACGAGTATGTCGATATCATGAACGAAGCGACCGGTCGTTATGCCCGTACCAATAAATCCGATATAACCTAATGCGGTAAGATCACTATAGTGCACTGCATGTTCCGTTGCAATGCGTACTGATTCAAGTTGTTTCGGGCTGATTGATTCACGATTAAAATTCATAACATCACTTCTTGGTTTGAATAATTAACGATGTGAGGTCTACAAATGTAGGATTGTATTTTTCTTTCATTTGTTCATAACATGACTGCTTTGGTTTAATGGGCGGATTCACATCAATATAAATTTCTGCAGACGTAGCGCGATCTGTTCCTTTCAACGTGATAGTAGATAGAAAGTCTTCAACATATGCATCTCCAAAAATAGGTATCTTTCTTTTATAATCGTCGAATAAACTTGACAAAGAATGCCAATGACATCCCCCGATACCCGTAAAATCTTTATGCCGCGATTCAGCAGAGATAATAGAAAAATTATATTTTTTTAATTCTTCAGACTGAAGAATTTTATCGACTATTGAATATTCGCGATCGAAGACGTCAATACTGCCCATAGGAAGATACTCTCCACCACACATATCGCCGTCAAACACTTTTTTTTGAACTGCAGAAGTCACATTAATATTGTTCGACTTCAAATATTGTCCAATACTGACAAACGCAAGCATGGACTTTAATGCAGGCTCAAATTCTTTCTCAGGAGCATTACGATATAGTTCTTGTAATGTATCAACAGCATTGGTTAAAGTTGGTTGTTTTTTCATCAGTATCACCTCCTTGTTTACTTAATAGTAGTAAATGCCTCTTTAACTATATAAACTTTTGCAACCTCTAAGATGGTTGTCATTAGAAAGATTTATATAACAAAAGCGCTACAGACCGTATATGGATCTGCAAGAACTTGGATTGACCCAAAACGAAGCAAAAGTCTATGAGGCATTACTCCATACTGGAAAATCAGGTGCTGCAGAAATCGCAAAACGATCAGGAGTACCGTATGGCAGGATATATACTGTTCTCGATTCACTTCTCCATAAAGGACTCATCAGATATACTCCTGAAAAAAAGAAGATGTATATTCCTGCAAATCCACAGGAACTTTCAACATACATCGCACAGAAAAAAAAGAATCTTGAAGTGATTGAAACAAAGATTAAAGAATTCCAAACAATCTATAATGAACGCAAGCCCGATGTTGTGCAAATCAGCAACGATGCGCACAATTTTCATAAACTCATCATGCAGATGGCTCCTGCGACAAAAACATCTTATAGTATTAAATTTGATTTCACAACAAGTCCAGAATTCTTACGCAAAGCAAAAATGCTTGTCAAAGAAAAAATCGATTACCGCACACTGGGGTTATTCAAAGAAACCACAAAAAAAAATATTATACAATGGAAAAAAATCACGCCGCACATCAAATCCATCCCAAACGAAGGAGTAGCAGTATCGATTGTCGATGATACAGAGATACTTATTTCGCTCATCGCTAATAATACTATCCTCCTCATTCGCGACAAACCATTTGTCAAACTCATGAAGAAATTATTCCTAAGATATTATGAGACGCAACCAGAGATTGATTTGCGTAAGGATTCGATAAGCACGAGCAATGCTCCGCATAAAAAAGGGTAATATTTATATAGAGAATATTATGCGTATGTTAAAGTTTAGGGTTAGAGTACTATGACTGGACGATCAACAAAGATTACACGATTGGAAATTAAGGGTTTTAAGTCTTTTGCAAATAAAATAGAATTAGTGTTCGGAGACAATTATAACTGCGTTCTGGGACCTAATGGAAGTGGCAAATCTAACGTCATGGACGCGCTCTGTTTTGTACTCGGCAAAGGTTCGAGTAAGGATATGCGCGCAGAAAAATCTTCTCATCTCATCTATAATGGGGGAAAACTTAAGAACCCCGCAAAAGAAGGAGAAGTTAGTATTTATTTTGATAACACACACAAGGTGTTTCCTGCAGTCAAAGATGAGGGTAAGAAACGTAAGACAGAAGATCACACCTTTGATACTGAAATAAAAATTACGCGCCTCATCCGGGAGAACGGCCAATCTGTCTATAAGATTAATAATCGTACGAAAACACGTCAGGAAGTCTTGGATCTTCTCGCATTCGCAAAAATAAATCCTGACGGCTACAATATTGTACTGCAAGGAGAAATCATCAATCTCATCGAGATGTCGCTCCTCGAACGCCGGCAGATTCTTGAACAGATTGCAGGCCTATCCAGCTATGAAGAAAAGAAAGAAAAGGCACTTCGCGAATTGCAACGTGTTGAAGAGAAGATGAATGAAGTTGAAATTATTCTTGCAGAACGAAAGACACATCTCCAGGAATTAAAACGCGACCGCGATCAGGCGCTTAAATTTAAGGACCTGAATGATAAGATCAAGAGAAATAAAGCGACGATTCTGAACAGCAAAATCACTCTTAAAAATTCTGAATTTGAAAAACTCAAAAAAGAGATTGATGAAGGGACAAGTAAGAGTGCAAAATTACAAGAACTCATCGTAAAGGCAAAACAACACAACGAGGACCGCAAACAAGAGATTGAAAAAATCAATCGTGAAATCGAGCAGAAGGGAGAAAAAGGTCAGCTCGAAGTCCACAAAGAAGTTGAACGACTCAAAATAGATCTTGCACTCCACAAGCAGCGCATTACAAGTATTGAAAGCGAACTCACAAAAATCGAGGAACGTAAGGCGCAACTGAGCAATTCACTCAGCGATCTTGCAGGAAAAATCGCTACACTCACCAGCCAGAAGAAAGAGGCAGAAGGAGCAACAAGCGCCAAAGAAAAAGAATTTGAACAAATAAATCTTAAAATCAAAAAGTTTCTTGAAAAAAATAATCTTGACAGTGTCCAGGAAATCGATAAAGAAATTGAACGTATTGATAAAGATGCTGAAGTTGTCGGCGATGAAATCCAAAAACTACGCGAGGAACAACAAAATACTTTGCGTGAAAAAGATAAACTTGAACTCCACATCCAGAATATTGATGCAAGTATTGAAAATGTCCTAAAACTCGAAAAAGAGAATAAAGGACAAGTCGAGGAGTTGAAACATAAAAAGGATAATTTCAAAAAAATCACCCTCGAACTCAACCAAGCATTGACTGAGAATTCATCCATTGCTGCACAGATAGAGAATGCACGCACAAAAATTTTGAGCCGAAAAGAAGAACTCATGAAATTACAGGCAAGAAATTCGAGCCTGAAAGAAAGTGTTGCTGCAGGTGTCGCTGTCCAAAAAATTCTTGAACGCTCGCAAAAAGGTGAACAGAAAGGTATTTTCGGACTCGTATCCACACTCGGAAATGTCCCTACACAATATAGTCTTGCATTAGAAGTTGCTGCCGGCAGTAAAATTCGCAGTGTGGTTGTTGAAGATGATAAAATCGCCGCAGAATGTATTTCGTATCTAAAAACAAATAAACTCGGTATTGCAACATTTCTCCCGCTTAACAAAATCCGCTCAGTCGCAATCAAACCTGAACTCAAGAATTTGAAAAGTCCAGGAATCATTGGTCTTGCAATTGATCTCATCACGTATGATCCCCAATTCGAAAAATTATTCAGTTATGTATTTGAAAATACGATTGTTGTCGATTCTGTAGAAACTGCACGAAAAATCGGTATTGGAAATTATCGCATGGTCACTATGACTGGCGATCTTATGGAAACCAGCGGCGCAATGCAGGGCGGATTCAGGCAAAAGACCATGGGCCTCGGATTTCAGGAAAAAGAACTAAATGACTCACTTGCAAAACTCGAAAAAGAAGTTGATGATGCAAGTCATGTGATTACAAAACTGGAACAGAAAAAACAGGACAGTGAAGAACTTATCGAACGCTTACGATCACTCAAATCAAATATCGACGGAGAAATCATTGTTCTTGAAAAGACATTACACCTTGATTCGAATGACTTAGATGTGAGTAAGAAACAGAAGACAGAACTCAAAAAAGATCTGACTGCGATAGAAAAGAAACTCGATTCCATTATTTCGGTGATTTCTGAAAAGAACCGGGCCTTAGCGCAACTCAAGATTAAAAAGCAGCAATTACGGGATAAAATCAATGAACTACGCAATCCGTCACTCCTCGCTGAACTCAATGCCTTTGAACAGAAAAAGACGCAGCTACGCGAAGATATCAACTCCTTACGCCTTGAATCACGCAATACCGACGCGCAGATTGCGAATGTCATGAATCCTGAAAAGGATAATATCAGCAAAATCTTAAAACAACAGGATAGGGAGAAATCATCATTTGAAGATGAACGAGGGAATCTTCACAAAAAAATTGAAGTACAAGAATCTTCACTAAAAGAAAAAGAGGCTGCAGAAGCAAAATTCTTTGCACAATTCAAAGAACTCTTCAACAAGCGCAATAAGCTTTCCGAAGAAGTCACCAAATCTGAACATGAAGTATTTACAAAAGAGGATGAATCACGCAAAATTGAGCAGAAGAGTAATATTATTTCACTCCAAAGCGCTGAGATTCGCGCGCAACTTGCAGGCATGCAGGAAGAATTCAAACAATATGACAACGTCGAACTCTATACTGATAAACCAGAATCAGATATCTTAAAAGAGATTGCACAATTCGAAAAATTGATTGTCGATATCGGTGCAGTCAATATGCGCGCACTCGAAATCTATGAGAGCATCGATAAGGAATATCGATCATTCATTGAAAAGAAGGAGAAGATCTTATCAGAACGCGAAGATGTACTCATGATGATTAATGAGATTGATGCAAAGAAGCGTGAACTCTTCATGAAGACGTATGAAATCATTGACCATAATTTCAAAGTCATATTTTCTGCATTATCGACAAAGGGTGAGGCGTCTCTTGAACTTGAGGATAAGAATGATCCCTTCAACGGTGGATTGTTCTTGAAGGTCAGAATTACCGGCACTAAATTCCTTGATATCAAATCACTTTCCGGCGGAGAAAAGACCATGGCTGCACTCGCATTCATCTTTGCAGTCCAGGAATATGATCCTGCGCCATTCTATATCTTTGACGAAGTTGACGCAGCACTCGATAAGAAGAATTCTGAGCAACTCTCAAATCTCATCAAGAACTATGCGAAAAAAGCACAATACATCATCATCAGCCATAATGACGCAGTCATTTCCGAAGCAGACATCCTCTACGGTGTCTCCATGAATGAGTTCGGGATTTCTAAGGTTACGAGTCTGAAGATATAATTAATTATCCTTGTTCTTTTCATTAATATAAACTCACCCATGATATGGCGTCGTTTTATCGTTGGGTTCGTCGAACGCTGAAAATAGTTCCTTCTCGTTCTTGTATTCCTCTATAAAGTAATGTTTAGTTTCTAATAATTCGATATATCTCAAATAGCGATATCTTCCATTCATATACGGTTGTTTGGGATGATATTTTTTTAGATTTTTTTCAAAATATGTTTTCATCTGCTCTGCTTTTTCTTTTGTCAGATTTTTTGCAATAATATTAGATTCTGAATACTCAAACCGGTAATTTTCTGAATGACTATGTATGGATTCTTTTATGGCATACTTGACTTTTGTATCCAAATCCTCTTCGCTCTTTGATTTAGTTAGTTTCATGTTCTTACTCACAACATCTCTCAATAACACTATTAAATAGTAGTATAAGTATTTATAATTATTGCTGTCGGAAACCTTCGACAAAATAAGAATATTTATATAGTCTAAATACTGAACTCAAGCATGCAGTACGAAGAAGAACTCCGCAAATACGGCCTTTCAGAAAAAGAGGCAAAAGTATACTTAACACTCCTCAAAAAAGGGCCATCAACAGTGAACGAGATTGCAGAATCAGCCGATCTTGTGAGAACCACAACATACGACATCCTCAAAGTGTTACGTGAAGAAGGGATTGTGGCATCAATGATCAAAAACAACATTCAATACTTTGAAGCATCGGATCCAGAAAAATTACTCCAGATTCTCGACGAACGCAAAAAACATGTTGAGGAGATCCTCCCGAAATTGCGACAGCTCAAAAAAGAAGATTCTCCGAAATCACGCGCAGAAATATTTGAAGGAAAGCACGGAATTAAAACTGTGTTTCAAGCATTGCTCGACAATAATGCACCGCTCTATGCATATGCAAACAATAAATTCATGGTCGATCTCCTTCCGAGTTACGCGCCAAGGTTTATCCAGGAACGTGTCAAACGGCGTATTCCGATCAAGATTATTAGTGAACCCTCACAAACCACTACGACATTGCTTAAAAATAAAGATACTAAAGAATTGCGCGAAACAAGAACATTAACTGAATTCAAAAAAATACCAATCAACGAATATATATCTGGAGATATGGTCGCAATTCTCGAATCACGCGCAGATGAACCTATAGGTATCATCATCTACAATAAAGATTTTGCTGACGAGCAGCGTATCCTCTTCGAAAAACTTTGGTCAATTGCAGAGAAATAATACTCTATCTATCTCTTCCCGATCTCATCCAATGCATCCTTTATCCCTTCTGCTGTCTTATCCCAGGAGAATTGTTCCATGACACTTCGTCGTGCATTCTCGCCGATTTTGAATCGCAGGAGCGGATCTGCGATGAGCCGTTCTATCTGCCGCGCAAGATAATAGGGATTTTGTTTTGGGAAGAATAATCCGTTAATCCCATTACGTACATAATTGCGTACAAACCCTACTTCGGTGGTGATTGCAGGAAGCGCGCAGGACATTGCTTCAAGCATGGAAAGGCATGTTGTTTCCGTCAGCGAAGTAAGACAATAGATGTCCATAGCCTGCAGATACGGTACAGGATTATTTTTGCTGCCGACAAGGATAACCTGATGGCGGTTCATGAATTGTTTTTTTATGGATTCAAGCCCATCGCCGACAATGAGGAGTTTACTATTCGGATATTTAATTTGTATGCGACTAAATGCACGCAGTAATGTGATGAGATCTTTTTCACGACTGATGCGTCCATGATACCCGATGACAATGTCTGTTTCTAAGAAACCGAGTTGCGATCGTAATTCCATGCGTCGTTCAGGAGTGAGTGGAATAAATTTTACCGTATCAACACCTAAATGGACTATACGTGATTTTGTATGGATGGCATTCCAATGAAACAATTCTTCAGTACTTGAAGATGGAACAATAAGGAGCGTACATTTATTGTATAATGATCGGGCGATACGTTTAGTTAATACTTGAATATATTTTCGTAATAAGGGAGTGCGCATTGCTTTAGGCACGAGTTCCCATTCTATGGAATGGATGAATGCGGCAACAGGCCTTCGTTGGCGTTTTGATTCTTTAATTGCTAAACTTCCGATTGGACCAATGGTCTGTGTAAAGATAATATCTGATCGATGGACAAGATCACGAATAAGCCCGCGTTTAAATTTTGCAGGGCGAAAATCGCCCACCTTCCATATGCGGGAAAGCGGTATCTTAACAAGTGTAATGGTTGGATCTTCATACACACCGAAATCTGGTGCAACAACAGTAATATCATATTCTTCTTGCAATCGCGGAATGATTTCTGAAAGAAAACGCGCAATCCCGTCCCATCGCGGGAGAAAATTATCTGTAGCGATAAGGAGTCGACGTTTAGGCGTTGGTTCTGATGTCATCGGAGTTTATAGAATACCTCTGCAAATCGTATGTTGTGACGCTTTCCATAAAGCCATGCCTTCAAATACACTGACCAGGTAAGACTGAAGCGTGCAGCACCTTGGCTCTTAAACATTTTCAATGCTTGAATCTTTTTTTTGAATGTATCAGAAATATCTATTGCAATTGAAACATAATGACGCTTCTTAAAATTGAAGAGTGTCCACACATCGAACATATAGACTTCCCCAGAATATTTTATTTTGTCAAGCGTTGTTACAAGGCACTTGGTAAGTGCGCGATGATCCGGCATGGGATCATCAACTGCATGCGTAAAAATACGTTTTGGCCGATATTTGAGGATGAGCCGCTTGAGTTTTGCATGCATATGTTTTGAAGCATATTGTTGAATAAATTTTCCCTCGTCAAGCCCGAGAAAAAGAACACCGGAACCACCCATAAACTTGTCTGCTGCAAGTGATTCTTTGACACGCGCCTTAATCGTGATATGTTTTTGAAACCAGGGATGCGAAACCTCACCATAGGAAAAGATAATGGTAAAGACTTGTTTTCCTTCCTTTGCGTATTTTGCAACAGTGCCGCCAGGCCCAAATATCTGGTCATCAGAATGCGCACAGATAACAAAGACAACATTCTCATTAAGATTGGACTGTTTGAGAGGCATAAGAATACTAAAGACAACAAGGGTTTATAAAATTAACCATCCGATCGGGTAACTCTTTTCAAATAGTAAACTATTTATAGGGTGTATCTGTTCGCAGTGCATGATGGATTATACGCGTGTTGTCAATAAGACGATTGAAGATATTCTTTCTCATCCGAAAAAAGATCAGATATTACGATTGTGGACTGAAAAAGAGTTCAGATTAACAGGGATAAAAAAACAGAAAACAGATAAAGATTTAGAAACAGCAACAAAAGAGTATCTCGAACTTATCGTTCCTAAACCAAATGCATGGATATTTTCATTTGCAAACACAATTCTTCGTCTAATGACTTGGAATAATTATACGAATTGGCATGTTGAAGGACAAGAATATCTCGAACAACTTCACGATAAAACATGGGTTGGTATTGCAAATCATGTTGCTAATGCAGACCATTTCCCTATCGGATTCAAAGTATATAATGCAGGATATCACATTCGAAAACCGCCGTTTTTTCCTTCGATTGTTGCAGGAAATAATTTATTTGCAGAATGGAAAGTAGAAGAAGGGATAAAAACATATCATCACAATAATCTCAAAGAATGGGTGATGAGAGCAGCTAATGCAACCATTCTGCATCGCGATTTTATTGATGAGAAGCGATGGATAAAAGATAATCCCCAATATGGATTTGTATGGAAAGAATTTAATAAAAACATTCTTATTGCAGGGATGAATAGTCAAATATATCCTGAAGCGAGGCGTATGCGACCAGATAGTTCCGGAACATTCATTCCTCCAGCGTTTGATTATATTATTGCAGCAAATAAGATAAGACCAATAACCGGGTTACTTATGCGTATTGATTATGAAACTCCTCCTGATGCTGAACGAGTTGTTGCAGGAAAAGAGCGCGCCATGTCAGTTAGTTTATTAGATAGTTTGCTTGAATCATTTAAGCCTAATCGTTGGGGTGAAGTCTGCGTACAATTTCTTGAACCATTACCTGTTGGAGATATGGATAATATCACATTTGCGCGTGAAGCAGAAAAAAAAATTTGGAGTGCAACAAGAATTTATGCAACTGATGCGTATGCCTATGCAAAAATGCATTTCGATAATACAGAGAAAGGTGTTGCATTTGTGCAAGAAAAATTTCCAAAAAAGAATCATGGACCCTCATTACAAGACACACCAGATTATGTCATTGACCATGCACTCAGTTTATTTGAAAAATATCATCATCTCACATCGAAAGAATTATTGCTCTATTTCTCAAGAAAAGTAGAGATTGCGTTAAAGTATGTTAAAGAATAAAAAATGCGTCCGCCGGGATTACACTGGACATCCACGCGCAGGATATTTAAATCGCTCGTGATTTCTTTGAACAACTCCTACAAAATATCTTCAATCTTAATGAGAAGATATTTCTCGGAGGTTCAAGATGAAATCGTATCTAAAAATTGATTATTTATGTAAGGATATTGCTATTATCCATGCAAACATCTGTGGTGATGGAAATAGTTATATAAAAATGGCGAAAAGAAGTCCGTCAAACGTAAAAAAGGGGCGAACTGAAAGATATGCAGTGCATATCTTAGAATACACAAACACATGCGAAACACTTCTTGATAGATTCGAAGAAATAATTAAAAGGATCGCACCACAAACATATGTTTACAGAGGCAGACAAAGAATACAGATACGAAATAAATTATTATTTGAATTCATAAAAAAACTTGGTGCAGGCAAAAGTCTTGAATGGAAGATACCACAAGAGATAATAAACGACTCGTCTTTGAGAAGAGTTTGGCTCGCAGCATTTTTTGATGATGAAGGGAGTATTACTGAGTCAGCAATAGTATATTACAGTTCGAATAAAAATTCTTTAGAAGACGTTAAAAAAATGTTAGAATTAGAAGGTATCGAATGTACATTCTACTCCAGATATTTAAAGAATAGCACTAATCCGGGATATATCCTTAGGATACGCAATAGATCACATAAAACATTTTTACAAAAAATTCCGTTTATACATCCTAAGAAAAGATTAGCATATCAAAAATATTGGACAAAATAATGATAACTGCGCCGAGCGAGATTCGAACTCGCGCAACCGGCTCTCGACGAGCATAAGAATCTTATACTCTTGGAAGGCCAGGATCATAACCACTAGACCATCGGCGCGTAAGGTTAATAGAAGAAAAAATCATAGGTTTATAAAGATAATTATTTCGGAAGAGAAAAAAAAATTATTTTGGATAATACTCTCGCCAATTATTAAGATTATTACTGAGACGGTCGTTTTCTTTGAGCATATCGCCCCATACACTGTAAACGATCTTTGACTCAAAAAGAAGATTATCATGATACTGTGTATTCCACGGATCAGTCATATCCTTTAACGTCTTGGATTTTACAAATGATTCTGCAATTTTTTTGTTATCATCACTTCGTTTTATAAGATAATTCCATACATATGACCGGAACTCGTTACCCATTTTTGCAGATGTCTCAAATCCTTCCTTGAACCCTTTGACATGTCCTGATTGGGATCCTTGATATCCACAATAGAAAGACCATGCCGTGAAGACCACTACTCCCATAATTATCTTTTGATACGTTTTCATATTATCCACCTCTTTTATTAAATAATATTTTTTAACTATTACTACTTATTAGTACTAAGAAGTATATAAGAATTTCGTACTTATTCTTTAGCTTTTTCTCATATAATTATTGAAAATAGGAAAATATATAAATTCAAGCACAAATAATACTTCATGCTCCTTGATGTGCTTGACAAAAAGATTCTATTCGAACTTGAAAAAGATTCCAGTATCCCCATAAGTATTCTTGCAAAAAAAGTCAAGCGATCAAAAGAGGCAGTGACCTATCGCATCCATCGATTACAGGAAAATACCATCTTACGGAGCTGTACTGCAATTGTCGATATGGCAAAACTCGGCTATCTGACATTTCGCATCTACATCCGCTGGCAGAATATGACTCAGGAACTCAAAAAACAGTTCTATAAGGAAATTGGCGAGAACACGAATGTATGGACAACAACTGAACTACACGGTAAATGGGATTTTGCAATATTTCTTGGAATTAAACGTGACGAGTATATTGAAAAATTCCATAATATCTGGTCTGAACTCATGAAAAATTATAAGCCCATGATTGCAGAGACAAAAATCGCAATCTATGCGCCGATCTATAATTTTAATAAACGATTCTTCATCGATGAAAAATCAATCATCACCCGCGTCTATGGCGAAGGAGGAGTTGTTGATTTTGACGAAATCGACGAAAAGATTGTACACGCATATGCATCTGATGTACGGCAGACGCTGGGAGAGATTGCAACACAAGTAGATACGAGTATTGAAACAGTCCGTCGAAGAATCCAAGAACTTGAAAAGAAGAAAGTGATTGTTGGATATAAAATCGATCTGAATCTTGCAAGGATGGGTTTTCAAGGGTACCGCGTGGATTTTACACTAAACAATACGACGAGAAACACAGAATTATTCGAATGTCTCAAACAACATAAATATTTCTATCAGATCAATAAATCCATTGGTGGCGCAGATTTTGAATGCGAAATTGTCGTCAAAGATTTGCCCCATCTCCTCGAAATCCTTGAGGAGATTATGAATCGATTTAACGGAGTAGTCAAAAGTTATGAATATATGGGTTATACGGAGTTCCCGAAATTGTCGATGGTCCCGGATTAATCGCACTCCCCACACTTGATCCACTCGAAGCTGAACGTATCCGCAAACGGGTCAAGTATGATCTGGAAATGATTGAAGAGATGGGTTATTGTTCAGGTATTGAAAATTATTCGCGGCATTTTGAGGCAAGAAAAATCGGGACACCACCTCACACACTTCTCGATTATTTTCCGAAAGATTTTCTTCTCATCATCATCGATGGTGGACTCGGACAACTCAATATGGCGCTACGCTCACTCAAACATCTCGGATTCAAAATCCCGATCATCGGACTTGCAAAACAAGAAGAAGAGATCTACACGCCAAACGAGAAGGAACCGTTACAATTCGATAAGAATTCGAAAATGATGCTTCTGTTACGCGAGATTCGCGACAGTGCCCACCACTTTGTCCTCGGATATAATAAGAAAAGAAGAGAGATGAAATTACGGGAAGAGTTTGAAGAGATAAAGAGATAATTATGTTTTGCGGATGATTTTTTTACAATATTTGCTCCCACAAGTACATTTCATTTCGAAGCCCGGAGGATTATCTTCTCGATAATTTGCAGTTATCTCTTCACCTTTTTTGATATCACGAATTGCCACATCACAGAAATTTTTCGCAGTGGTATTCGGCTCACAAGAATGATTCATGTAGCGTGCAGGCGGTTGCATAAGAATATATTTTCCGTCTAAAAATGCAACATATCTTTTTTCTGCAAGAGGAACTTTTTTTGCCTCGCTAGCAGTCAGTATATGCGTTAAATCCCATTGAACAACAATTTCTCCTTTCTTAAAATTACGTGCAGCAAATATACCTTTCCCTTCAATCGGCGAATCCTTAACAATGACATCAGACATACTGATGCTGTGCATATAGAATTTATTAAGGTATCGGATAATTTTCTAAAAATAAGTTATCTAAACACTTTTTTGATATGCCTTTCAATCTCTTTTTTCGTTTTTACACTAATCTTCTGCGATCCTGAAAGTTTTTCGAGTGCAAGAATGGACTGTTGTAATTTATGTTTCTGAATAGATTCCCTGACTGAATGTCGGATGAATTCTTGCAGATTGGAATACCCTTCTCCACTCGATATCGATTCTGCATCCTTTAATATCGCATCTGAAAAACGGATACTCACAAGTTTATTGACCATGATAGCAGAAATGCTTCCACTTTTATAAATGTTACCTTTTGATGTCATAACTCGTCAGCACTTTTTATAGGAATTTTCGCAAAATGCGTATAGAGATGATAAAAAAATATTCTTTATAATACCTACGGCTAAATTTTCGGAAAATTCTTGTTATTCACCGTAAATCTTCCGGATTTTTCTTCGCAACGCATATAAAGAATGTTATAATACTTCTCAAATCATAAACTTTAAATATAAGGCAGTGTTACCATAACATTAAGGTGATATTACCATGAATAATAAAATACAGATAATAACGTATCTTTTAGAAAATCGAACTAAAGAAGTAAATATCAACAATCTTTCAAAAGAAACAGGGATAGATTATAAGAATACCTACAACATCATAAAAGAACTTGAGAAAGAAGGCATCATAAAAATTGAGATGTTTGGAAAATCAGCAAGAATAAAACTGACAACACAGCTTCACCCCTCTATATTCCAGGCAGAATATGAGCGAAGAAAGGAATTACTGAAAAACAAAAATCTTGCAGTCATGAAAGATTATTTCAAGAGCATAGGCACTACCATGTATACCCTCTTACTGTTTGGAAGCTACGCAAAAGGTACCAGCACAAAACACTCAGATATTGATTTACTGTTCATTATCCCTGACGGTGTTGAAGAAGAGATGGAACGAAAAATAGGACGCGTAGCAGAAACAATTCCACTTAAAATCCATATCAATGTGTTTAAGGAAAAAGATTTTATTGCAATGAGAAAATCAAAAGAAATTACTGTGGGATCAGAAGCGATAGCACACAACATCATATTGCATGGAATTGAACAATATTATGAGATGATATCATGATTGATAAGAAAAGAAAGGATTAAGCTTCAGCAAATTTCAAAAAATATTTACAGGAAGGGTTACTCAAAAAGGAAACAAATCCATTAGCAAAAGAAAAATATATTGATAACGCGCAACTCTCGTTAGATACTGCCTATGAACTCATGAAGGGCTCGCTTAAATCCTACTTGTGGGTTATTGTGATTTCTTATTATTCGATGTTTTATATGGCTAATGCAGTCCTTTTGCATTACGGATACAAAACGCAAGACAAGATTACTCATAAAGTAACATGCGATACGTTAATAGTGTTGGTCTTGAACAAACTGAAAATACAACTCTTTGAGGATTTTGAAGATGCACAGAAAGATGCTCTCGAGATCATAAATGCAAGAGCAGAATCTATTATAGAATCTTACGCGTTTGAACTTGCAAAACGTTCAAGATTCCAGTATAACATGCTTGAAGAGACCAAAGAAGAGAAAGCAAAAACATCGCTCAAAAGAGCTCAAGAATTCTCTTTTGAGATGAAAAAATTATTATGAAAGAAATCCAATTAGTAACTGGAAAACATCAGTGCGGAAAAATGATGGATATGCGGATAGTTGATGTTAAAGATGATGATAAAAATATTCTGGCATGGATGATATATGGAATATGTAAAAAATGCAATATTGTGCTCATAAGCGGATTATTCGAAGGAAATGAAGAACCAAAACAAAATATTGATTTCATGATAGACTATGAGAAAAAGGAAAGCAGTATACGGCATAAACCTTTATAAATTCTCGATTATTCCATAAACCATGGTCCTCGATAAACTCGGCGAATCATTAAAGAATACGCTGGACAAAATCACCAAAGCGATGTTTGTAGATGATAAACTTATCAATGAATTAGTCAAAGACATCCAAAAATCACTTCTTCAGGCAGATGTGAATGTCAAACTTGTCTTTGAACTTACGAAAAGTATTAAGGAACGTGCGTTGAAGGAAGAGACGCCGAAGAATATTTCTAAAAAGGAGCATCTTGTAAAGATCGTCTATGAGGAACTGGTAAAATTCCTCGGCGGCAATGGTGCAAAGATTGAGATCACAAAAAAACCTTTTACCATCATGCTTGTCGGGCTCTTTGGTTCTGGAAAGACAACCACAACCGGTAAACTCGCAAAATATTATGCGAAACGCGGCCACAAAGTTGCAGTCATCACGACAGATACCTGGAGGCCTGCAGCATTTGACCAATTGCAACAGACTGCAGTAAAAGTTGGTGTCGACTTCTACGGCGATAAAGGTGCAAAGGATCCTGTTGCAGTCTATAAAAAATTTGAAAAAGAACTCAAAGCATATGATATTGTCATTGTCGATACTGCAGGTCGTGATGCATTAAATAATGAACTCATCGGGGAACTCAACAAAATCAATAAGAATATTCATGCCGATGAAACACTTCTCATCATTTCTGCAGATATTGGTCAGGCAGCACAGAAACAGGCTGAAACATTCCATGAGACCTGCAATATTACTGGAGTCATTATCACGAAACTTGACGGGACAGCAAAAGGCGGAGGCGCATTAACTGCATGCAGTGTTACTAAAACCCCGGTAAAATTTATTGGTGTCGGGGAGAAAGCAGATGCCCTTGAAGAGTTCAAACCTGAAGGATTTGTCGGCCGAATCCTTGGCATGGGTGATTTAGAGACACTCCTTGAAAAAGTTCATGATGCAATTTCAGAAGAAGACGCTAAAGATTTAGGAAAAAAATTCTTGCAAGGAGAATTTAATCTCATCGATTTATATGAACAGATGCAGGCCATGAAGAAGATGGGGTCCCTCAGTAAAGTTCTCGATCTCATTCCTGGTATGGGTTCTAAAATTCCTAAAGAACTCCTTGAAGATCAGGAAGTCAAACTCGACAAATGGAAATATACCATGCAATCCATGACCAAAGAAGAACTTGAAGATCCTGAAATTATTGACGGAGAACGTACGGAACGCATATCTAAAGGTTCAGGCATGAGCACCGGAGAAGTTCGCGAACTCATCAAACAGTATAAGAAAGCAAAAAAACTCATGAAGATGATGAAAGGCAATGAGAAGAACATGGAAAAGATGATGAAGCAGATGGGATCTGCTCCGGTGAAGTTCTAGAAAACAATTTTCAAAACACTTAGTTATTCTTGAATGTCGCAAAAAAGTATCTCTAGAGATAGTATCCGCTATATTTAAAAATCATCAATTTATCCTTGTGTGATGAAGGTCCTTTTTTTTACTGATACGCATGGAAATGAACGATTACACGCCGAAATATTCAAGAAAGCGCATTTTGCAGATATGATTGTGTGCGCAGGTGATTTCACGATCTTCGAGAATGATATGCCAAAAATCCTACGGCAATTTGATAATCTCGAAAAACCATTTCTCATCATCCATGGTAATCACGAGACTGCAAGTGAACTCCTCATCGAATGCCAAGGATTACGCCATGTCAAATTTATCCATAAAAACTATTTTATCCACAAACACTTTCTCTTCGTCGGTTACGGCGGTGGAGGATTTTCCTCGAGCGACAGCAAATTTGATCATTTCGCAGACCAATTCATGAATTTCTATAAGCGGGAATATCCTGAACATCAATTGATACTGATACTCCACCAACCGCCATTTGATACAACAGTTGATGATATGGGCTGGCATGTCGGCAATACAAGTTTTCGAAAATTTATCGACACGTATCAACCGCTCATGGCAGTTTCCGGACATATCCACGAAACATTCGGTGCAGAAGACACCGTGGGAAAAACTAAACTGCTCAATCCCGGACCAGAAGGGAAGATTATAGAATTGTAAAGATACTATACGACTCTACGTAACCATTATAAAAGGACTACAATATAAAAATTTATAAACATAATCGAGTTCACAATAGTATGAACAAAAATTTCAATCTTGAAACAAAGCTTAACAATACATTTATAGAAAATAACATTAGCGTAGATCAACAACAAGGTCTCCACACTTATCTCAATTTACTCAAAAATAAAGATATTCCTACATACACACATTCACTACGCGTAGGCATTCTTGCATCATACATCGGAAAATTTCTTCATCTTGATAGCAAAGCATTGCTTTACGCAGGACTTCTTCACGATATTGGAAAAACACTCATCATGAAAGAAACATTACAAAAGACTGACAAATTTGATGAAAAAGATTATGAAGAGATACAGAATCATACGGAATACTCATATAGAATTCTTCGAGACATCTATCCATTCAGTGCAGACATTGCAATAAGACATCATTATTATCAGGATCGAGGTTATCCGGAAACACTGCCCGCGTATAATAAACCATACAGTAAGGCAACACGCGCAACTATTGATTTTTATGCAATGATTGTTTCGCTCGCTGATTTTTATGATGCAGCTACAACAAGGATTAATGACAAACACGGAGAAAAAAGAAAGCTTACCGCAACTGAAATAAAGACATTAATGCTTGAAAAGCATCCCCATTTCACAAAACTTATTGAATATCTCTATCACGATAATATTTTTGAAGACGAGCCCAGTGACCATCCTACAAAATAACAGACTAGAACTTCATAATCCTCTCTTTCCCATCTTCCTTCATCAACAGCACGACACGTGAACTTACTTGCTCATCGATGAACTTATAGGAACAATGCTTGCATATCTCTTCTGCGAATGCTTTGACTTCTTCATGATAGGGCATTTGTTCGATGAGTAAGCGTTCTCTGCTGGATCCGACATGCATGTATGCTTTGATCTCAACGTATGTTGCATCGCTGCGTTCAAGTAATACCGCGTATTGTCCGGGATGAATCATATTCATATTTTTTATCAGCGTGATGCGGACTGCTGTTCGTGTCTGCTTTTTCAGGGATTTCAAAACATCGAATGATTCTAATAATCGTTCCCATCCATCTTTAAAGCTACATCGATCAATCTTGAAAAATAATTCCTTATTCGGCGCATCAAGTGAGACGTAAAGTTGGGTCGGGAGTGCCTTCTTTTTTTCAAGGAGACGTAATTGGTCTGGAAGTAATCCATTGGTTACAATGAATGTTGATTTCTTTTTCTTATGCAATTCGAGGACGAGTTCTGCAAGTTTCGGATACATGGTTGGTTCGCCGGATAGTGAGATCGCGAAATGCATAGGCTCTTCTGACTCATGATATTTTTTCATATTCGTCTTACTATTACCGGGATATCCGTTAAGAAGATGATTATGTCCTTTAATTGATTCTTCAATAACAAATACGGGATCATCAACGTGCATATTCTTCTGATTCTTTTCTGAACCTTCAAGATTTCTCCAGCAGAAGATGCATGCATTCTGGCAGTATTGCACATCCGGTGTCATCTGACAACAACGATGTGATCTGATACCATAGAATTTCTCCTTATAGCAGACGCCTTGATCTTGAATTGATTTCTTCGTCCAACTACAGATCTTTACTGCTGAATTATTGCCAAACGGATAATACTGCTGCTTTTTGAGAAGTTTACGATAGATATCATCCATATACTATCGAAAAGATAGGCTGTTTTTAAATGTTAAGGAAAAGTATATAAATCACAACCCATCTGTTCAAATCATGGATTTCAAAGACCTTATTACAAGAATCGAATCATCGCCACTATTCAAGGATACCCTTAAGGCTACGCCTGATTTGTATATTGTGCATGTCTTTACCATTATGGATGCGCAAAACATGAATGAATGGGATTTCGGGTATTATAGTAAAAGACTGGACCGGATTATCGTCTTTAAATTATGCAATGAAGAAATCACTGTTCTCCCACCCCAGGAAGTCTTTAAAGAGAAGGGTGTTGTACGTAAACTCACTCTTGATGAGGTAAAGATTTCTAAAGAAAAAGCCTTGGAACATGTTCAGGAAGTTGTGAAGAAAAATTATTCTGCAGAATCACTCATGAACGCGATTGTCCTCCTCCAGAATATCAAGGATTTCGGCCAGATATGGAATGTGACACTAACCACGCATACCTTTCATATCCTCAATATCAAAGTCAATGCTGCAACTGGTGTTGTCATCAAACATACCCGCGAATCACTCATGGGATGGAGTAAACAATAAATTTTTGAATTTAGCAACCATTACTGTTCTAACAATGCATTGCGTCATATTATGCGTTAATTTTTGAAAGTATTCTTTTTTCTAAATTCCCGCAAATACCCACTTTATGTAATGCATTTTTAACCAATTCTTGCGCCAATAGTGCGTATTCGCCGATATCTGAACGTAATACACGCGTACGACCTTTCGGCGAACTTATTTCGTGTAACAAATAATGTCCATAATCTGCACTAATAAGCGTTTGCACGCCAAAAATAGGAGTAGAAAAACTATCCGAAAAATGGATGGTTCCCTCGCTCATCTTTGCTTCTGATTTTAGAAAGTAACCATATTCTTTTGCTTGGTCTTGAAATAACCAAACAGTTCTTTCATCTTCGCCAAATTTATTGGTTGGAATGTTAATATCACCCACATCACATTTGCTGTTAACAATAAAATAGTCTGTACTAGGAATACATTCAATATACCGTGCAATATCAAAATGAGGAAAAATAGTTTTTATTTGGTAATCATTACACATACTATTTGCATAACTAACTCTTTCAAGCTCCTTAAATATCAGCGATTCACGAACCCATATCCTTCCACGATAGGGTTTTTCGGGATTAATTATGGTGCCTTCCTTAACAAATGAGCAATATTTTGATAAAGAGCTATTAATCCCTTTTTGAATACGTGCGTATGCTAAATCTCGATGAGATATCACCTCGAAACTAACTGATCGTAATATGTCTAATCCGATATTGATATCTGAATCAACGTAAAAAATAATTCCTTGATCTTTCACATATTCTTCAATATACATCATCGACATGTTTTCACCATTAAATAGTATATTTTACGTATTATTTAAATCTTTCTTCACTATTTTCTATAAATTCAGGAAAATTTATAAAGAATTACATCTCTATAGCAGTATGCTTGATGATAAAGACAAAATCATATTCGAGAATCTCCTACATGACTGCCGGATTAGTACGACGAAGCTAGCAAAACTCACGCGACTTACGCAGCCCACAGTGTATTATCGAATTAAACAATTAGAAGCGCAAGGATATGTCGATAAATATGACATCATTCTCAACTACACCTTGCTCTCCACGCCAACCCATTTCTACTTCATCCACATTCCTGAAAAAGAAAAAGACACATTTGAGACCTATTGTAAATCGAATAAAAAAGTTATCGCACTACTCAGTCTCATTCATAAAAGGAATTATGAAGTCATGACCATGATGCAGGATAATGAAGCAAAAGTATTCGAAACATATCTTCAAAGAAGAGAGTACGCTTTTATCAAATACACTATTGAAGATTTGGATATTATGCCCTATTCATTATTTGATGTTAACGTAAAAGATGCAAAACCCGTAAAAAAACAGCAAATACCACTGGATTCTAAAGATATTAAGATTCTTAAAGAACTCATGGATGGCGGAGCAAGAACGCCACTGCTTGAAGTTGCGAAGAAAACTAAACTCACCTGGGATATTGTGCAGTACCGATTTAAACGTATGAAGAACTCTGGGCTCATTGCAATGTTTATCGCACAACCGGGAATGAAGCGATTTGCCGTGCAAAACGACATATTGGTAATTGAAGCAAATATTAATTTTGAACATATGAAAAAGAAAATAAATATACTCGGAAAATTTCCCTATCTCTGTAAAATCGGAGAACACATCTACATCACCCAATTATTATCAACCACGTTTGAAGAGTATAAAAAGACATTATATGCATTACACCAGACGCTCGGAGAAGACCTCACCAAAATAGAGATCTACAATACGCAAAAAACAATCTTCGGAAACAGATACGACTTCTAAAAAAATAAAAAATTCTAACCCGTGAGAGCAATTGAGAACAAGTATCACGGGGGACAATTTTTCATACATCAAAGGCGAAGCTTTATCTATACTCACGGACAATAATATTTATACGAAATGTTGTCCGCTCGTAATAATCAAATGACATTTTCGTATAAAAAGTTGTGTCATTTGCTATACGTGATACCTCGGGGAGAGTTCCATTCCATAACCAAAAAGTATTTAAATATTAGGATATTCTAATGTATTGTTATGAAAAAGTTATACGAAATTCACGCTGAAACATGTAAGATATTTTCCAACTCAACAAGATTAGAAATTCTAAATCTATTGAGAGATAAAGAGATGTCAGTAACAGAATTAATAGAAAAAACAAAGTTAAGTCAGGCTAATATTTCCCAGCATTTATCCATTATGAAGTCCAAAGACATTGTTACATCAGACAGGAAAGGCAAACATGTTTATTATAAACTTACAAACCCAAAAATCATTAAGGCATTTGATATTATAAGAGAGGTCTTGACTGAGAAATTAAAGGAAAACAAAAAAATTATCAAAGAGTTATGAGGTAAAAGCATGAAAAAAATAATATTTGTATCAATTGTTGTCTTATTGTTAAGTCTAAGTTTAGTCAATGCAATGACACCGCAAGAAATCAACGAGGCTAAACGCCTGATTGATTCAAAAGCAGACTGCAAAAGTTTATCAGACTCTCAATTAGAAATTATCGGCGAATATTATATGGAGCAAATGCATCCGGGAGAAGCCCATGAACTTATGCATAAAATGATGGGTCTTAAACAGGGTTCTGAGGCTGAAGAGCAATTGCATATTAACATGGCAAAAAGGCTTTATTGCAATGAAGATATTAGCGGAATGATGGGTTCGGGAAGCATGATGAGTATGATGGGTGGAAGAATGATGGGCAGTTATCCACAGGGTTACGGTTATACTAATGGTTACTGGAACATGTTCTGGATATTACTTTTTGCAGCAACCATTTTTTTAATAGTGTGGATTGTTTATCGATTTGGAATAAAAAAGACTGTCTCCGAGATACCTCTCAATATTTTGAAGAAGAGGTTTGCTAAAGGGGAAATAACAAAAAAAGAGTTTGATGATATGAAAAAAAAGATAGGAGTGTGATAGTTATGGAAGAAAACAAAAATGTTTGGGTCTGGATTCTTGCAGCTGTAGCATTGCTTTTCCTGTTCGGAAGTTTTGGAATGGGTGGGTATGGCATGATGGGTTTTGGGATGGGGTTCGGATTCCTCTTCATGCTGCTGTTCTGGGGCGTGTTAATATGGCTGGTTGTTTCTCTTATTAATGCATCGCAGTCAGGCAAGAAAGAGGAAGATCCATCAAACATACTTAAAAAGAGATACGCATCGGGAGAAATAACAAAAAAGCAATATGAAGAAATGAAAAAAGAACTTTTAAAATGAGCACGAGCAAAGAGAAGTATAACCGCATGGCAAGATTCTATGATTTACATACTAAACTTGCTGAAAAATTATGGTTTATTAAATGGAGAAAAAAGTTTTTTACTCCACTAAAGGGAAAGATCCTTGAAGTAGGAATAGGAACAGGAAAAAATATTGACTATTACAATAAGGATGCAAAAGTTATAGGAGTTGATTTTTCAGAAAAGATGTTAGAGAAAGCCAAAGAAAAGTTAATTAAATCTGGTAAGAAAAATATCGCTCTAAAGCAGATGGATGCTGAGAATCTTAATTTTAAAGATAATTCATTTGACTATGTTGTAACAAGTTGTGTTTTTTGTTCGGTTCCTGATCCTATAAAAGGCTTAGAAGAAATAAGAAGAGTTCTAAAACCAAGAGGCAGATTAATCATGATTGAACATGTGTTAAGCAAAAACCCTATCATAGCATTGATTGAACGCATCCATAACCCCCTAACAAGATTTTTTATGGGTGTAAATATTAATAGGAACACTAAACAAAATATCATTAATGCCAATATGAAAATTGTAAAAGATCAAAATCTTGCATTACTCGATGTATTCAGATTATTTATCGCAAAAAAAAAATCATCTCAAGAGGTGTAAAATATGAAAATAGAAGATTTCGCATACATCATTGAAACAGAGAAGAGTTTTGATGAAGCAGTCGTTTCAGTCTTAAAAGCAGTCGAGCAAAAAGGCTGGGCTTTATTTCAGATATATGATATAAAAGAAAGGTTGGCTGCAAAAGGATTTACACAAAATCCATTGAAAATCATTGAAATTTGTTCTGGAAAATATGCAAACCAGTTTTTGAACAAGAATAGGCTTATCTCGCTGTGTATGCCCTGTAAAATAAATGTTCTGGAAGAAAATGGGAAAGTTAAAATTGTTGGGATGAAACCAACCATCATTTCACAATTCTTTCCAGAAGTAGACAAAAAGGAAGCTGAACAAGTTGAGAATGATATCATTGAAATGATAAATAATGCGAGATAAAAATCATAAAAATGGGGCGCGTCCCCTACAAAAAAAATTCTTATGACGCCCCGTTCTTCGCACTGTTCGTACTTGACTGACTGTTACGGGTGTAAGCGCGGGTTTTGAGACTACGGTTGCAGACCGAGGTTTTGATACTGTTGATATAGTTGCAACAGGAGCAGGCGTTGCTGCAAGAGATGCTACTGCAGGTGTACTTACGACCGGCGTTTGTTGCAGTGCACTGTTGAATTGCTGCACATAGGCAGCTGTTGCGGCATTCTTTTCGAGCGTGTTAAGAACGATTTGCCGTTGCGCGGCAAGTTCTGTAATACGTAATTGATTGCTCTGCTACCATTGAATGCTCTGCTACCATGGTGCATTCCAAACAGGATGCTGATGAGAAACTCATTTAAACTCCTCACTGCGTACCTGTTCCTCTTGCATTCCAATAGCAAGGAGTCCTTCACGAAGTGTATTGATCATGACTCGCGGACCACAAATATAGACTATACGCGTTTTTAAGTCTGGGACTTCACGGAGTAATTGTTCAACACTAATGCGTACTCCGCCTTCTGCAGTACAGACATAACGAATATCTAAGCCCGATGCGCGATCATTGACTAATTGATCGAATTCTTTTGCAAAAACTCTTTCACTACGTGTTTTTGTACTATAATAAATAATAGGCAGATGCTTTGCGCATAACGCCTTGTCTTGCGCAAGATGAAAAACCATACTTGCAATGGGTGTTACGCCAATTCCGCCTGCAATAAACAGGAGCGGGAGAGGATTTAGATCTTGTGGAAGTATAAACTGTCCATACGGGCCTTGAACAGTGATTGAAGTCTTTGATTCTTCAGTGATTTCAAAAAGGTGTATGGTAAATAGCCCGCGTTTCTTGATGACAAGCCGTATTTCTTTTCCCTCGCTTCTTGAAGACACAATCGAGAATGCGTGTTTATCCTCACCGTCAAGAGAGATAAATACAAACTGCCCGGAGCGATACGGCAAGGGACCAGGCAATGTAATCCAAAATTCATGGATATCTGGCGCAAGCTGCATATTTTTAGTGATTATTCCTGTTGTGATCATGGTATAATTTTTAGGGCATTAGTACTATATATACATATATGATGATGGCGCATGTATTAACACTGCACAATCTTTATTGCATTGACTGGGCAACTTCCTGCAGCACGTTTAGCTTCGATAAGTTCGCTCTCAATTAATTCTCGTTCAATTAATTTTGTTGACACATTTTCATGGCCTGATGCAAGTTCTGCTTTTCCTTTACTGTTCACATGCCACATTTTTGAAACCACAGCGCACTCTCCTGCGCCAATACAGGTGTTAGGATTATATACAATTTTATACGTAGTCATTTTGTTTACCTCATATTCATATTAATAATTTATATCAATAAAAAAAGAAATTAATAAAAAGATTATAATAATCCGAGCATACTAAATATTCTCACAAAAAACGATCGGTTATCCTGGAAGTCTACACTATCATCAATCCCGTCATGATCCTTATCAGTATTTCTTGTCGAATCACTATCCTTGCTATCAACAATCCCATCATAGATGAGTGGAATTCTGTTGTTTAAACATGTTCCTGAAACCCGGGGTCCATTCGTCGGTTATCATCAGAACAGAATCCACTGTTCGTATCACGAAGGGAAATTCTTTTTTCAGGTTCTCTACAATTTCATAGTATTCTTGATAGTTGTTCACGACTATTTCCGGTTCTATCTGCCAGAGATTTCTTATGAAGTAGTGGATGTTGGGGAGGTGTGATAGATATTCGAGGAGTTTTCGTTCATCTTCTGCAGTATATTTGTCTAATTTTAGTATTATTTTGTAGAGTTCAAGTCCTAACTTGTTAAGATCTATTCCTATCCGATATTGTATGATTATTTCTTTTTGTTCCAGTTTTTTCAGTTTTCCTCTGACTATTGTCGGAGTTGAGTTGATTTCTTTTGCTAATTCATTTATAGGAATCCTCGCATTGTTGACTATATTTGCGAGTATTGCATAGTCTGTTTCGTCTAAGATGTTTTGCACGAGTTCTCCTGCAAACATTGTCGGTGGGACTATTTCATTAGTAAAATACATTTTTGAATATTGTTTTACATCAAGAAGATTATCTCCATATTCTTCAACGATGATTTTCTGGAATCTTGAGATGAGTTCATTTTTCATGTGGAAAAATTCGTAGTCGTTTTTCAGAAAAACCCCAAATATCAAATCCCAACTTCCTGAACATTCTCCCATCCAATAAACTATTCCCGAGGATTTCAGGTAATCGAAGAGTTTTTGTTTTTCTTCAGGGACATTTCTTATCTTCAAATATATCTTGTATAATTTATATCCTATTTTGTGGGGGTTGAATGCAGTGTTGAAACTTGTTATGATGCCTTTTTTTACCATTTGAATTATCCGATATTCTACTGCTTGCCGGGATTTTCTTACTATTTTTGCAAGAGTAGAGGTAGGTATTCTGCAGTTTTTATCCAACTCTGCGAGTATTTTTCTATCGGTTTTATCTACTTTTATTCTAGTTATTTCTACCATTATTGAGCATTTGTTATTATAAATATATAAATATTATCATTTACGCTCAGATTTTAATAGAAACCTTAATATATAATATACCACTTAAAAGTACTAACGAGGTGGCTTTTACATGAAAACAACACTAACACAAGATGAGGTTAATGCACTTCTTCATAAGTATGAAGAGATGATTCCTGAAAAATATAGTAAAAATAATTTTCCAAAAAATTTTTCATTAAGACCAATAGATTGGGCGTTTACACAAGATGAAATTGCACAAAAATCCATAGATACTATCATAAATGAATCCAAAACCGCAGTGAGACCTCTTTTGATAATGGATGTAGAATTTCTTTCAAATGTTATTGTCGAAAAAGCAAAAACAGGAGAAATCGATCTTGTAAAAAATTATCCTTGCGGTCTTAAATGTCCCGGATGTTTTTCTGAAGAGCGCATTTATGATGATCGTGAAAATCTGATGACCTGGCAACAAGTCATGAATGTCATTGATCAAGGAAAGAAGGTCGGTTTAAAGGGTATTAAATTTCTTGGTCCCGGAGAATTATTCCAAAATCCTGATCTATTTGATATTCTTGACGCATTACAAGAACGGGATATTCCTATAAGTATCTTTACAAAGGGAGCAGAACTGGGTGATGATAATCTTGCAAGACAAGTTTACAGTAATGAAGGTATCCAAACAGCGATCGACCTTACAAATCGAATTGCAAAATATGATGGGGTGCGAATTTTGCTTGGGTTCAATTCTTTCTCTTCTGAAAGACAAGACTGGATGGTTGGATCTCTAAAGAAACTCGGAGACTACACCATAACTGATGGAAAATTTACTGAAAGAGGCATATCCAACTATACTACTAAAAGAGATAAGGCGCTTGTCAATCTTGTTAATGCAGGATTTAGTGAAGGAAAACAAAAATTATCATTGATTGCTACTCCTGTCTTTTATTATCAATCGGATGAAATTCCTGCAATGTATCTGTGGGCCGCACAAAGAAATATCCCACTAATAATAGCTCCCACAATGGAATCAGGACCTAAATCTCTTGGTCTTCAAAAAGCGAATAGTAAAATAGATCCCGAACACGAGCAATTAATTGACTTGATGACTTCAGTATATATTGCCGCATTGGATAATGGTATTATGACAATGGATACTATTAGAACTGAAGGGGTATCCGCATATATGGGAACTTCTCCATGTAATCAGGTAGCAAACGGATTATTCATGCGATTAAACGGCCAAATACAAATGTGTCCTGGAAAATCAGATAACACTGCAATATATGGTAATATCCATGATAAATCTCTGGCTGAAATCTGGATAAACAGTCCAAATTATGCAATGGGCCCTAAGGAAAATAATTGGTGCACTGCAAAAACCAGCGGGATGCCTACTATTGTTCAGAATGAAGTGTTAAAGAGATTAGAAGAGTATGTTGCAAAATAATTTTTTTCTAAATTATTAATAGTACTATTTTCATTTCGCGTCATCACTTCTTCATGAATTCTTTTATTCGTGCTTGATTTGTTACTGTACTGATACAGATAGTGTTCTTCAAAATATACGTTCAGAAATGACTATCTTCTTTGTGATATTTGTACATAGTATGTTTGGCAACAACAGTATTTATAAATAAGTTCAACCCTTGGAAATGAATGAAAAATGTGTCGACTGAAAGACGATCGACACCGACGATAACAACTGTACCATTCGCAAAAAATATTTCGCAGTGCAGTGGAAAGTGTATGTATTAAGTAACGTAAAATACATCTGTTATGAAAAGGGGGAACATACATGGCAAAAATAAGTTATATCGCAAAGACAAACAATTCCGCATTATCAACATTCTTTGAATCTGAAGGTAAGGAAGAAAAGGAAGAGTAAATATTCTTTTTCGTATTTTTTAGCGCTATCTTTGTTAAATCATATTCTTGATATTTATTAAAAAAAATCTATACCCCACACTTATTTAAATTCATATTTTTCTTTTAACGCGGGCATCAAATACTGCATGATTTCCTGATGAATTGATTCAACAGGTTTTTCTCCATCAAGCACCTTAAATCGTGCGGGTTCACGCGATGCAATCCAAAGATAACCTTTCTCCACCCGTTCATAAAAATCTTTTTTCTCGCGCTCAATGCGATCGAGACGCGTTCCTGCAAGCAATTCCTTTCTTCGTGCAAGTTCATCAAGAGAAACATCAAGAAAAAACGTGATGTCCGGAAGGACAACTTTGCCTGAATGTTCATCGACAAGTACAAAATCCTGGTGATACTGCAGAATTTTTTCCTCACCGATTTCACGGCCAAAACCCTGAAATGCAACACTGGAATCATGAAATCGATCAGAGATGACAAATTCTTTACGATAGAGACGAGGAGAAATTTCTTGATTAATTAATTGTGCACGTGAACTGCCAAAAAGCTGCGCCTCTGTTCGAAAAGACATTGCAGTATTTTTTTTATCAAGGAGTATTTCCCGGATCTTCTCGCCAATGGGCGTACCCCCTGGTTCACGGGTAATATAACAAGGGATAGCATACTTCTTTAATGTATCCTCAAGCAACTGTACCTGCGTGCTTTTGCCACAAAAATCAAGTCCCTCAAATGATGTGAATATTCCGGGATAATTGCTGTTCATTTCTTCTCCCTCATGATGTTCTATTAAAAAATTCTTTGTTCATTCACCTTTTGTATATAATCCTAATCGTTCAAGCTTTGCAGTAAAGTCCATTTTACCTGTCCTGGACGATATTTCATCAAGAACTGTATCGATCGATGACCCTTGAACGAGTTGTGTAATAAAGCGAATATCATTTCCTGAGAGTTTAAGTCCTTGCACGCGATTATTTTCAAAAGATGCATATGCTACAGGAACTGCCTCTGCGATAACATTTTTTATCGCCGTAGCATAATATTGTGCTTCCTTTTGCGCATGAGAGTCAGCACGCAGTTGCAAGAAGTGGAAGAAATTATGGAGATCGCTCTTTATTGTCCAGTCCGTAAAATGCCCCATTGTTGCAAAGAGTCCGACACGTTCAATTTCTGAAGGATCAGAAACAACGTTATTAATCCCAAAATTCGCTACGCCATAACCTTGATTCATATAAGAGTAGATTTTTTGAAGTGATTCAGGAGTATAAATTCCGTTCTCGTCACGTCCTTGTTTATTTGTCGCTGATTGTGCACGCACATCTGATTCTTTAGGAATGTAGAAATCATTTGGATAAACGATATCGCTATCAAGAAAACTTCCGCAATCAATAGTGCGATGACGTATGAGTTGCCGTTTAACAAAAAAAGGCAATTTCAGATGAAATGCAAACTCGACCATTTCAAGAGGTGTATTATGATCGTGCGTGATAAGATAATTTATTAATGCATCATCTTCTGAACGTTTTTTTATTCCTTCACCATAACTTGTACGCGCTGCCTGAACAATAGCATTATCTCCACCCATATAGTCAAAAAATGTGAGTGAGCCATGATTAAGGAGTGGCATAGTAGAAAAGAGATTTTTTTCTGCTTCAGGATTGGTGAATCGTGCTGTTTCAGTCTGGCTGTAAGGATTGGTCAGTTGTTTAGGCCACATCGCAACATGATCAACACGATGTGGTAATGCATGAGAAAAAATTTGTTTTTCTTCATCAATGATTTGATATGCCTCATATGCAATTGGTGCAACTGCGCGTAGAGTATTTCGTAATGATTCAACAAAAGGCGCAAGTGTCGTTGAAGGCTTAGGATTGTTTTTCAAAAATTCGAATGCAGATTCAAGATTAATCTTCCAATAGAAATAGGTATATTGAGACATTGAAAGGGGAACGCGCGCAAGTTCTCGTGTAAAGTCCATTTCATCAACAAGTTTATTATACATCTGCTTTCCAAAATCCATAATTGATTCGCCACATTTTGCATCAACACGACCCGCCAATGGATTAAACATTTCTTCAGTAGGTGCAGAATAACGTAAAGAGTATTCATTTACATTTGCATCTTTTTCAGAGACGACTTTACTCCCCGACCAGATAGGCAGTGCAACATGTAATTTTATTTCAGCAAATTGAAAGGGATATAAAATCCTATTTTGCCGTAGATACAGCATAAAATCTTTTTTATCAATGCCCAAAAAATTACAACCGCGAAATCCTGTTGCGGCATTAATAATTGCTGCATCCCCACCCATATAATCCACTAATCGTACAAATCCATGATTAAGGAATTTTTGCTCTTTCCTAAGGATATCTTCAGCGCTCTGAACAGTTAATCGTTTTGTTAATGGAACACTCATCGCAATCACCTATACTCACGGACAATAATATTTATACGAAATGTTGTCCATTCAACGAAACCAAAGGTTTCGAGTATTCACAACTATGTGAATACGTAATAAGCAAATGACATATTCGTATAAAAAATTGTGTCATTTGCTATAAACCGAATTATAGTTGTAGACTTGTAGTCTACTTATAATTTACCCCAGCATAATAAGTCGTAGTGTTGCAGATTTACGTATGCTATTTAAAGCTTACGATTGTAACTATTCGAGAATAGAAAAATAAGCGGATTAAAAAACGATTTTAGTGCGTATATTTTGAAATGACTTGATTTGCAAGTTTTTCTTTAGTACTTAACGGGATATCCCAAAGATTAGTGCATTTTCCTTCATCGTATTCTGTTCTTGCATGATAATGTGCAATATAATTTATAATGTGTTGTGGTTTCATTCTTCTTAAAAAATAAGTGATCACCTTCTTAATGCGCTCTTGTCGATTATCTATAGCATAATATTTATGTGCTAAGAAGTTTACTTTTTCTTTTATTGTTTTTCCAGAAAATAGATATCCTAACTGAGGATGCTCCCGTTCTAGTTGTATTGCTCCTTTAGCATTTCTTTTGCTTGTTTTATAATCGTCTATGCTTGTGGGTGCTTGATACAATACCACTGCATCACTGCAATATCCCCATCTTTTTCTTACGACAACTCCTTCTTTTCTCTCTTCAAGAATTAATGAAACCCATAAATCCTCACAGATGATATTGTTTGGCATTTTCGAATATCCTTTTGCCGCCATTTCTGTTACAAATTCTTTTTTCTTTATAGCATATAACCGCCCAACAATCCCGCCTACACACGGTTCTGTAAGAGGTGCTGAAAATATGTAATCGAGTGGTGTTTTTATGATTTTTTTCATCTTTGATGATGCGCCGATAAGATTTTGATTGTCCATAAACTGCACTAATGCGTTGATGCTGTTTTTTCCGAGGATAACATCACCATCTGCGAATATAATAGTATCATACTTGCTCTCTTCCATTAATGTGTTCCATGCGCAAGGTTTTCCGGGATCTGACGTGAGAAGTCGTACTCGTGAATCTTTTTTTGCAATAGATTTCACAATTTCCTCAGTGCTATCGGTGCATCCATTCGCACATACAAGAAGTTCAATAGTTTGAGGTATATCTTGTTTTAATGCAGAATAAACTGTTTGTTCGATGTTATTTTCTTCGTTCCTTGCGGCAATACAGACTGAAATTCCTGTATTCATTCAATAATTAGGTGTCATACGCTTTAAATACTTTTTGTTTTTACACTACTACTGAGTAGATTCCTTAATCAGAATTCATATCTTTAATGAAAATCAATTTCTCTCTTGATCTTGTTCCAGATTTTATTGAGACTTTCTTCTTCAATAATTTCGAGAAGAACTTGACAACTTCCTCATTTGCTTCATTATTGTCAGGCTTTGCATGGATATTGACACGGAGCGCTTTACGCAATTCATCCCATCCGATAATCTCAGTCTTCGAACTACTGGGTTTGACGATAATTGCGAGATAATTGCCTGAAATATGAGAAAAGATTTCTTGAAGATTCATTTCCGACCATTCCATTCATCCATGAATTCTCTGACAAATTCCTGCATATAGTGATGCCGACCAAGCGCCATTTTCTTTGCAGTTTTCGTATTCATGGTATCTTTAAGTCGTAAAAGTTTACTGTAGAAATGATGGAGTGTTGAAGGATCTTTAGGCATATGCTCATCATAATATTTTTTTCCTAAAGGGATGCTTGGATTCCACATCGGAACCTGCAATTGATTGGAAAACCCGAATGTTCTCCCGATACCAATAGCACCTATTGCATCAAGATTGTCTGCATCCTGCACAATGAGTGTTTCAATATCATAAACAGTCTTTCCATTCTTCGAGAAAGTGTATTCTTCGTGAAATTCGACTGCATGCAACACTGCAGAAATCTTTTCTTTCGGGAACTGCACTGATTCTAGAAGTGTTTTAATTTTAGGCAATGATGCTGCAGGTTCGCAATATGCGCCAGTTTCGATTTGCATGACACGATGAAGATCATGAAGAAATGCAGCAACACCAATGACAAGACGATCACCGCCTTCTTTTCGTTGGATAGCCAATGCTAAAGTGTAGACGCGATAGAGATGATATAAGTCATGGCACGAATCCTTAGAGAATTGTTTTTGGATCTTTGCATCGAGTGCACAGATATATTTTTTTAAGACAACGTCGGACATTGTATCTCCATTACTTCCCTTCTCTCCACGTATGTAAACATTTGACACACTTATGGAAGTGTGTCTCTGGTTCATCGCCTGCACGCATCTGCTGCGTCCATGAATACGCCTTATCGTATTTACATTTCGGGCATTCTGCATCGACGATCGGATAGGCAGATTCCTCTTTTTCGATGACATCAAATCTTATCTCGTCCTCTTTCTTTTTGAATGAGACTGTTCCAGAACTTGAACCCTTATCTGCAACATAGCCGCACGTGCATCCCATGACCTTCTTATCACGGACAACTTTTGGTCTTAACATCGAACCACATTTTGGACAAAACATCATGATGGACACCTCAAAATTAATAATTTATGTACTAAACAAATTTTATCCTAATGCAGGATTCTGACAGACTGGATAAGGATTTCTGAATGTGAGATAAGTGAGTGCATCAACAAACCAGATTTTTACATATCCAAGATACGGGATGCGGATCCATGCGCGCCCAATAATTTTATCCTTTGTGACGTACTTCTCATTCACATTAGTATCTTCAATCTGCGCACTATTATGATCGCCCTTGGTTTGGATAACGTCATCAATTTTTACAACGCGATGAATGATAGGGTAGGGCAATCCTGACTGGAATACGATAATATCTCCGACTGTAAGTTTATCATAATTGATTCCTTTCAGGAGAATAATGTCTCCTTTTGCAAATCCTGAATCCATCTTATACGTAGAGAACATTTCTTTTGTGATCCCACGATCCTCATACCATTTCCCACACTTCGACCAGTATTCGTCAGTATTAAGACTGGTTCTTGTATCGCTGTACTGTCCGCAGATTTCATATTGGTATTTTGTGCATGACTCTGTAAGATAATTGCATTGCGTACATTTTTGGACCATACCATGATCCATGCTTTCAGAAACAACAGCAACAATCGGAAGGTTTGTTCCGAGGAGCAATCCGAGTCCAGGATAAATGATAAATTTGATGAGAACAAACGCGATGATGATATTGATGATCCAACTCCAGACACTATCCTCATACCAGATGAAGTGCCAGATCTTCTTTAATAGCTTTCCAAAATCACCCATACTTTCGCAATTAAAAAGCGGATTATAAAGGTTATGATTTATTCATTAAGAAGTGCCATCGGGAATTGAGTTGATTTGATAAGGCTTTGGAAACTGAGCATCTGTATTGCTGCAAGATTTTTTCCGAAATGTTTGCGAAGAATCCGTGTCTGCTCATGAAATTCCGAGGGCGTATGTACAGTAACATAGAGGACGATATTATATGAACCAATAAGTTCTGCAGCATAAAAAATATTTTTATTTTCCTGCACAAAACGTGTAAACTTTTTTTTATCAAGATCGCGAACATTCAACAGAAAGAAATGAGTAAAATAATCATATTTTTCATAATAATGAAATATCCCAAAATTTGCGATAAACCCTTGACCGACGAATTTGTAGAGTTGCTGGCGCACTGATTCGTGTGATTGGTTTGTTTTTTTTGCGATTTCAAGATAGGATGCACGCGGATGATTAAGAAGATAGCGGATAGTTTTTTTTTCAAGAAGGGTAAATTTTGGTGCAGGCAAAAGTGTTTCTTGCAAACTGCAATAATCTTCACGTGCATACGCATATAGCGGATTTTTCTGATTTTTTGGTAATGTTACAGGAACATCAATAAATGGCACAACATTCGTATACTTAAATTGTGCAAAGTACTGTAATAGTATTGATTCATCAATATTTCCTATAAGGAGGTCATCGACTTTTTTCTTAACAGCATAAAATTCGCTATCATTTCTGCTGAGCAACAGTAGTTGTAAGTCATATGCGCCAAAGCAGGTATTGATAAAGGATATCTCTTCTATGCGCTGTAGTGCATCCATAGGGATAAGATCAGGATCAATGAGTCGGATAAGGTAATGATGGTGGTTAAAGCCGAGTTTTTTGTAATCAAAAGTCACGACAAAATAGGATCGCTGTTCTTGTTCGATAAGTTTGGTTATCTGATAATGCACTGCATCTTCAGATGTGTGGACGATACGCGCAATATCCTTATTCGTATAACGACAATTAATTGCAAGAAGTTTCAGGATTTTTTGCTGTATAGATGAAAGCATAAAGCTATAATTGCAACTTTATTTATAAAGTTTATTGCATTAATCGCATAATATTAACAAAACATTCTAATATTTCAATAAATATACTGCTCATTGGTGATAACAATGATCATGTATACTCCGCCATTAACATACAACAAACCAAAACCTGAACAAGAAAAAAGCATTGCAGGAAATTATGCGCGAATGATCGGATACGGACTGAGCGCAACGTTCTGGACCACATTTACGAATGCATGGAATGGATGGGTAATTTATGATATGTTCGAAAGATATCAAAGAGGAGAAAGATGGCAGAGTATAATCGGAGGAACATTCATTACTGCGATTGCACAAGCATCGAGTATTGCCATATATGATATGATATCAGAAGAGTATATTGCTGAAAAAAATGCTGCCGCACAAAAAAGACAATATCGCGATGCCATACTTGAAAAAAAGCGCAGAACAATTAATACACTCGTAAAAGAACATCCTTATTTGACAGAGTGGGGCGAACGGTTTTCCGAAAAAAAGACCTGAACAAACTTTATAAACATCGCTTTATTCACTGTTCTTATGCTGAAGCGTAAATTAGGCAAGAAGTTTTGCCCGAATTGTGGAAAAGAATTGCAGGGGACAGAGGTTACGTGTAAAGGGTGCACGACTCCGGAATTCACATTCAAGGATATCCATATCACACTCTGCAATTCCTGCCGCTCTTATCTGCATCGCAGTAAGTGGACGAAATGTATTGATATCAATACTGCGGTTAAAAAAGTTGCACAAGACGCAATTAAGACGTCAGTAAAAATCGGAAAACTTTCTGATGAATTACACGAGACCATGAGTACGTTTAAAGCAGGTGTAACGCGCGATATCACGATTGAAGTTGCTCACGAGGGATCATTATTTGATATTCCTGCAACCTATGAAGTCACACTCTGCCCGAAATGCTCAAAGAAGGGCACAAAATATTTTGAATCCATACTTCAGGTACGGAATGCAACACCAGAAATCAATGCATTCATCCGCAATGATATTGCAAAACAAAAAAAGAAGGGAATCTATATCAATAAGGAATCACAGCTCAATAAATATTCTGAAGAAAACATTGATTTTTCCATCACTGATCAGACCTACGCTAAAGTCATTGCAGAAAAATTGCATCATCAGTACGGCGCAATCATCAAGAAGAATGCACAACTCTTCTCCATCAATTGGCAGACAACAAAAAATATCTACCGCTTGAATGTACTTGTCGAAATACCCGCATATCATGCCGGGGATTGTATCAAAGACGAGGATAATCTCTACCACATCATGAGTTTAGGTACACGGATCAATGTGACAAATTTAAAGACACAGAAAAAGACTTCACTGGTGCATGGATCAAAATATCACATCCTCAAACCCGCACTCTTCCAAGTCATAAAAAAATATCCTGAAGCAGAAGTCTTAGATCCACAGACCTACTATCAGGCCCGGCTCATGAATCCTACTGAAAAACTCGAAATCAACCAGACAATCAAAGTTGTGGTCGACGGACAGGAAGCATGGATGGTATGAATAATTTATTCTCCATAATCCTTCAGATTGATCTGCCCCTTTCGTTTATTCTCTTTAACTTCGACTTTCTCAGTAGATAAATCCTGCCCGACCTGCTTTTTGATATCAAGTGCAATCGCTTTACCGATGAGTTGAGAGAGTGTCGTGAGATCGACTTTTTTCACATCACTGATATCATGGATTCTGCTGTTGAACATTTTACGTGCACGGATGCGACCGATGCCTTTGAGCTGCAACAACGCGATAAGTTCTTCGCGCACCCCATACTTGAGTCTAAATCGTAATTTTGCAATATCTTTGACAAGTGAATGCATTTTTGCAAGTTTTGCAAGCTCTTCAGAAGAATAACAGAGCCAATCGATGAGATCACGTTTGCTATTTAATTCTCCGGGTGTCACATTGAATTGTTCTAATAGGAATTCCTCATCTTTCTCGTCGAGCCATGATAAAAAGAATTGAGTGGTTTTCACAGATGCTAAAAATTCATCATGTTCATCAGTAAATGGTTCAGCAATCTCTGGAAGGAATTCTTCTTCATGCGTATTGATAAATTCAATGATGCCATCAATTTCCCGGGTCTTGACGCGAAGCAATGGATAGAGTTCTAGGCAGGAACACATGACATGCAGATAAGATAGTACAGTCACATTTTTTTCAGAGTCCTTTTTTTCTGAATCGCTGCGTGTCTGGGCGAAAAATGCGATTTGCAGACTCGCGATTAGATAATTTGCCGTATAGGGATCTAAATAGAGTTCAGAAACCCGACGACCAAGCGGTGTTGCAACAACTTTTTTTTCAATAGATGCGTCGTGCGCAAATGCATATCTTAATGCAGAGACAAAATCTTTTCCAGAACCCTCCTGAGAAGGATCGTCTTTTTGTTCAATAAGAATAAACTTCCATTCCGCGAGTTGTTCAAGCATTTTTCTGATGATTAATCGCAATTTATTCATATCACCGTATTCGTGGGCGTAGAATGTCTGTTCAAAAAATGATTCCAGATCATAGGTTGTACGTACAAATTCTGATGCAATAAGACTGAGGATGTATGTTCGCATGATAGGTTCGACTGCAAGTTTCGAGACAATCTCTTCAGGAACTCCAGAAATATATCGATCCTTTAATTCTGCTTTTTGGACAGGTGAATCTGCAATCATAATCGCTTCGCCATGATCATCAAAACTTGGACGACCAGCTCTGCCCGACATCTGAGAGTATTCTAAAACAGGGATATATTGCATCCCCCACCGCGTAAATCGTTTCAGATCGCGGATGACGACGCGATATGCCGGCAAGTCTACGCCGACTGCGAGCGTGGTTGTTCCCACAATTACTTTGATGTTGTGATTGCGAAATTCTTCCTCGATCACATTGCGTTGCTTACTCACAAGACCTGAATGGTGGAATGCGACACCACTTTGCACGATCATGGCAAGCCTGCGACATTGTTTTGTCGGAGTATCAAGTGCAGAAAGGATGGATTCAGAAATAGGATGCAATGACTCTGCGTTTTGAATAAGATCCCGTTTTTTAAGAAGAACACTGATTTTTTCTGCAACAGACTCTGCAGATTTCTTAGAATTCACAAAAACAATAATTTGTTTGCCGAGATGCAATGTATCAAGAACAATATTTGTAGTCTCATCATTGACCTCTTCAGCAATATGCAGAATTTTGGGCGGGGATTTCTTTTTCATGAGAAATGGAGAGATTATACGTGATTAAAAAAAAATGAGCCCGGCGTGATTTGAACACGCGACCTCATGATGTCTGTATAATCATTCCTGACTTATACAGGACTGACACAATTATCAGTCATGCGCTCCACCAGGCTAAGCTACGGGCTCGAATGAATATGAACGACAACAGTGATTGGTTAAGACCACTGAATTGGATAAACTGAACGCCTCCGGCCAGGCTCGAACTGGCGACCTCAAGATTGCTGTCACAGCGCGTTCTTTGTTCCAGAAACGTCTGCATGGTTAACAGTCTCGCGCTCCACCACTAAGCTACGGAGGCATCCTACTCACTGGATTTAAAGGGCATTTATAAATATTTTTGTTTCAAGAGCAAAGTATTTAAAATAACGAATATTCTAAAAACTATGACACACAACCGCTCGATTATTCGTGAGATATGGGATTTTTTGAAGGTGCGTAAAGCGTGGTGGCTTACACCAATCATTATCATGCTCATCATTGTTGCGATCCTCATTATTTTTGCGCAGAGTTCTCCTGTAAGCCCGTTTATTTATGCACTCTTTTAGGGATTGACTATGGACTTCACGAAACCAACTGAGAAGAAAAGTTATCGCGTCGGGTTGAGGCTAGGATTTCTATTCAGCTACCTTCTGTTTTTTTCAATACTCTATTATGTTCTTAATCGATTTCATGTAAACATACCTGTTGCATATCTCTGGTATATTCTTATCCTTGTAGGTATTCATCTGATTTATCTTGCAGTTAAACCGATTATTATTAAGAGGAGATTTGGACAATGAGTATGACACTATTTTTTAAGGGATGGCTCGCAGGAATGAAAGAGTTTGGCGGAGTAATTGCCGCGATTGTAAATTTTATTCTGCTCTTTCCAGTATATATTATCGGAGTGGGAGTTACATCTCTTGTTGCTAAGATTTTTGGTAAACATTTTTTGAATCTTAAAAATCCAGATAAAAAACTCGAGACATATTGGCTTCAAAAAGAAGGGAAGAAGTCTTCGAAAGAAGATTGCTATAGACAGTTTTAATGATATTATAATTTTATACTATTATTGTAGGATATTATAACGGTGTAAACAATGTATATACTCGGTATCGCTTGTTATTATCATGACGCATCAGCATGTTTGATTAAGGACGGGGTAGTCGTAGCTGCCGCTGAAGAGGAACGATTTACTCGTAAAAAACATGATTATAGCTTTCCAATCAATGCCATAAATTATTGTCTGCAACATGCAGAGATAACAATTGAAAATATTGATTATATTGGATTCTATGAAAAGCCACTCATCAAATTCGAACGCATACTTTATCAACATCTTGAAATGTTTCCGAAAAGTCTCTGGACATTCTATAAATCCATCCCTTCATGGATCAACGAAAAACTACGCGTCCAGGAAACAATCCGCAAGAAATTGAAGTATAAAGGAGATATCCTTTTTATCGAACACCACCTCGCACATGCCGCAAGCTCATTTCTTATCTCACCATTCAAAGATGCCGCAATCTATACTGTTGATGGAGTAGGAGAATGGGAAACCACAACTTGCGGATATGGACACGAAAATCAGATTACACTCACAAAACATATTGACTTCCCACATTCGCTTGGATTACTTTATAGTACCGCAACCGCGCATCTCGGATTCTCTGTCAATAATTCAGAGTATAAAGTTATGGGCATGGCATCGTATGGCAAGCCAAAATATTATGATGGATTCAAAAGAATCATTGATATCAAAGACGATGGAAGTTTCCATCTTGACATGAGTTATTTTGTATATCATTATAAAATGGCAATGCCTGGAAAAAAATATATTGAATTGTTTGGGCCGGTGCGAAAAGCGGAATCTGAAGTTACACAATACCATAAAGATATTGCTGCATCACTCCAAAAGATCACTGAGGAAATCATCTTCAAAACTTTGAATTATCTCCATAAAGAGACCAAAATGGATAATCTTTGTATAGCAGGAGGCGTTGCCTTGAATAGTGTTGCAAATGGAAAAATACTCAAGAACACCCCATTCAAAAATATTTATATTGTCCCACCTGCAGGAGACGGCGGGGCAAGTGTTGGCGTAGCAGCATATGTCTATTTTAATTTGCTCAATAAGAAACGTAGCGAAAAATCAGTACTAAGAACTGCATATCTTGGCCCATCGTATAATATGCAGGAAATTAAGAGATTTTTAGATACAAATAAGATTAAGTATATCACATTCAAGAATGATAAAGAACTTGTAGAAAAGACTGCAGAACTTATTTACAGAGATCACGTCATTGGATGGTTTCAGGGGCGAATGGAATTTGGACCACGCGCACTCGGATCACGAAGTATTCTGTCGAATGCATGCAACCCGAAGATGAAAGACATCCTCAATCTCAAAGTCAAACACCGCGAAAAATTCAGGCCATTTGCGCCAATCGTATGCATTGAAGATGCACCAACATATTTTGATTGTGATAAACCCATTCCCTTACCGACAGATTTCATGCTCATGGTTTACCCCATCAAAAAACAATACCAGAAAAAGATTCCTGCAGTGACCCATGTTGATGGATCTGGACGATTGCAGACCATCAGGCGAGAACAGAATCCAAGATATTATGATGTTATCAAAGCATTCGGGAAGAAAACAGGAATTCCGATCCTTATCAATACATCCTTTAATATCCGTGGAGAACCAATAGTCTGCAATCCCTATGACGCGTATAAATGCATGATGGGAACAGGGATTGATTATCTTGTCATGGATAGATTCTTGATTAAACGCAGCGATAATCCACAGGATATATGGGATAGTGAAAAAGATACGAAAGACTGAAAGACGATGACATAACAACTGCGCAAGTAATACATTGGTTTGGTAAGAGAAAAAAAGAATTTGCAGTACTCACTATCACGATTGTTCTCTTTATACTGATTATTTGAGGGATATTTGAAATCATACTTCGTCAAGAAGCACAGAAAAATAATTTTATGGTTATCGATGTTCTTCCTGAATATATGCAGTACGGAATGGAGAATTTACGGCAAAACAGTCCCGAAGGATACGATCCCATCCACCCCAACGCAAAAGGACACGGGATTATGGCAGAAAGGATATTCAACAAAATCAAAGAATATGTAGAATACTCACGATGAATAATTCCGGGATGATATAACAGTGGATTTTGCATAGGGAAGACAAACTATTTGATTCGTAGCAGATTCGCAAAGAGAATGAGACATCTTGATATCGGCGCCGTCCTAAATCTCTGTTTTCTTAATATTTATTAACCCAATATACCCTTTTGGGGTATGATTGGGGGTGGGAGCGAACCCCACCGTGACTAAGGAAAACAAGCTGATTAAAAAAGTTAAGC